>Ga0207990_1000358_pt1 | contig 26401 bp, 24 predicted proteins | sample ETNtaG_8_FD_185780 | JGI IMG/M metagenome (GOLD analysis project Ga0207990, IMG submission 185780) | Marine microbial and viral communities from oxygen minimum zone, Eastern Pacific Ocean - ETNP201406SV75 (SPAdes) (version 2) | ecosystem: Environmental > Aquatic > Marine > Oceanic ...
ACAGATGTTGTCGTCCACTCTGGAAAAGTTCTCTCTACCTTTTACCAATGTGGGGATGGGTACAGACTTGATCCTATTACTTTGGAACAGTTTGGTAGAGAATCATGGGTCCCAATCGAGGGTATATCAGCTCATCCAAAGATTGACCTGAGAACAGGTGAGCTGCTATTTTTTAACTATTCTAAGCATGCACCCTATATGCATTACGGAGTGGTGGACAGTGACAATAATCTAAAGCACTATACTCCTATCCCTCTACCTGGTCCTCGATTGCCACACGACATGGCGTTTACTAAAAATTATTCTATATTTAATGACCTGCCGCTCTTCTGGAATGGTGAACTGTTAAAACAAGGAATTCATGCAACAACAATGCATGATTTGCCTTCCCGTTTTGCCATAATACCTCGATACGGAACCGAAAAAGATATTCAATGGTTTGAAGCAGAACCTACTTTTGTGTTGCATTGGAACAATGCTTATGAAGACGGAGATGAAATTATTCTAGAAGGATATTTTCAAGAAGAACCCGTACCTGCAAACTATAAGGGAGCTCCTCAAGGATTAGAAAGAATGATGGCATTTTTAGACCTTCATCTTTTAAAACCCTCTTTACATCGCTGGATATTTAATTTAAAAACTGGTGCAACCAGGGAAGAAAAAATTGATGATAGGGTACTAGAGTTCGGTACCATTAATCATGCATATGATACGAAAAAACACAGGTTCACTTATAGCTGTATTCCCACCAAAGGGTTGTTTACCTTTGATGGCTTTACCAAACAGGATTTAACTACTGGTAATTTTCAAACTTACAAGTTTGAAGAAAACATTTATGGAAGTGAGCTCTGTTTCGCCCCCAAATTAAACGCGAAAGACGAGGATGATGGTTATCTGGTGTCTATCACTACAGATTTAAATACAAACACCTCTGAGGCTGTTTTATTTGATGCTAAAAATCTAAACTCTGGCCCTGTTTGTACTATGCCCTTGCCACATATGGTATGCGCTGGAACACATGCAACTTGGGCTCAAATTGACGAGTTATAAACAGTTCCGCAGAATATGAATCAAGTTTATATTATTGAAGCTATAAGAACTCCTAGAGGAAAGGCTAAGAAATCAGGAGAGTTAAGTGATTTAAATCCTCACGAACTATTACGTGTTCTTTATGATGATTTAGTTGATAAAGAAATCTTTGAACTCGATTTACTGGATGAAGTTATATTAGGCTGTGTAACACAACAAGGTGAGCAAGCAGGAAATATTGCTAAATCCTCTTCATTGTATGCCGGGCATCCTGATTCTGTTTCGGGTTTAACAATTAATAGGTTTTGTTCGTCTAGCTTAGATGCTTTTAACATAGGTTATCTAAAAATAGCTTCTGGGCAGCATAGTTTTGTCATTGCAGGTGGGATAGAGATGATGTCAAGAGTGCCCATGCTTTCTGACAACGCTGCAATTTGGACAGATCCAAAAACAGCTCTTGACGCCAGAATATTTATGATGGGAAGTGGTGCTGATCTCATAGCCTCATTAAATAAAATATCTAGAGAAGAAGCAGATATATTAGCTCTTTCAAGTCAACAAAAAGCATTAAAGGCGCAAGAATCAGATTTGTTTAAATCAATTGTCCCAGTTTTTAATAAAACGAAAAACCTAACTTGTTCCAAAGATGAATGTATCAGACCTGAAACTACCATGGAGGGCCTTTCGAAATTAAAACCTAGTTTTGAAACACTAGGCAGACAAGGTGTTGACGCTTTACAGCTTAAATATTTCCCAAAGCTTAAAGAAATTAAACACATTCATACTCCAGGAAACTCTCCAGCAATGGCTGATGCTGCCTCAATGACATTTCTCTCTAAACACAAACACTCTGCAAATGCACAGTATAAATCTAGAGCTACAATTAAAGGTGTAGCTGTTGTTAACGACGATCCTCGATTGGTATTGTCTGGTTGTAAGTTAGCTACTTCTAAACTTTTAAAAGAGTGCAATTTGTCTGTGAAAGACATAGGTCTTTTTGAAATTCACGAAGCTTTTGCAGCGACAATAATTAATGTACAACGTGAATTAGAAATCCCTGAAGATAAACTCAATGTAAATGGTGGGGTTATAGCTTTAGGTCATCCAATGGGTGCAACTGGTACAATTATGCTTTCTTCATTAATTGATGAAATGGAAAGAATAGATGTATCAAATGGCATCGTTGCTACCAGCGGTGCAGCAGGAGCAGGTACAGCAATATTAATAGAAAGAGAATAATGCAGAAAATCCTAATCATTAAAGAATACTAAAAAGTGGAAGTTCGAATCTCTATCTCCCACAGTTAATAAAAAAAGAAAACTTTTCAACATAAGAAACAATCGATGTAATCTATAAGCATGAAAAAACTTCTCACTATTCTCTGTCTATTACTTCTGAGCCCTTGTTCTTATTCTGAAGATCCTCCTCTTGATATTGATTATTCTATTATTTCAAAAACCATTGCAAATAATGCGGTTGCTCTTCGTGACCGTGCACTTTCTGATAATCTTTCAGTAGATATAGTTGAATCCCTCACAACTGAGGTTGGGCCTCGTCGGATGGGAACAGAGGGAGATAAAAGAGCTATTTCTTGGGCACTTGAGAAGTTTAAAGAGCTTGGTTTTGATCGCGTTTGGACTGAAGAGGTTTTGCTAGATCGCGGTTGGGTGAGAGGTGAGGCTAAAGCAGAAATTTTATCCCCTTACCCCCACAATATAGTCATGACTGCACTTGGATACAGTGTAGGAACTAACGGTGACTTGGTTGGTGAAATAGTTGAATTCAAAACATTTGCAGAATTAGAAGCTGTACCCGAAGGTAATAATCTAAAAGGAAAAATAGCTTTTGTTTCTTACAGTATGTCTGATTTTAAACCCCACCCCAGCCAACCCTCAATGGGAGGGTATAGTGAAGGCACAAAAGCACGGAGCAGAGGACATGTCACTGCAGCAAAGCGTGGCGCAGAAGCCCTTATCATTCGCTCAGTTGGTACAGACAATAATCGATATGCTCATACGGGAAGTGGGTACGGTTACGAAGAAGGCGTTAAAAAAATACCTGCAGCAGCTGTATCAGCGCCAGATGCCATACTTATTCAAAATATTTTGAAGCGAGAAACACCAGTAATAATGAAAATGAACATGACATCAGAAATAATTGGACCTAAAAAAGGAGCTAATATCATAGGGGAGATAACAGGCAGAGAACCTTCTGACCAGTATTTGGTATTGGGAGCACATATGGATTCCTGGGACGAAGGAACAGGCGCGCTCGATGATGGAGCAGGCGTGGGAGCTATGATGGCAGCTGCTGCTTTCATCGGCCAAATGGAGAAGAGACCGAAAAGAAGTCTTCGTGTACTGCTGTTTGCTGGAGAAGAAATTGGATTCTATGGTGTCAATGATTATATGAAGAAACACAAAGGCGCTCTAGATAAACATGTTTTAGGTGCTGAAGCTGACGGTGGTGGCGGTAGAGTCCATACCTTAATTCCAGGTGTCGGCGAAACTGCTCTACTTGTTATCAATGAAATGCATAAACTTATTGCTCCACTTGGAATTGTTTTGAGCAACAACAATAATGCTAAAGGTGGGTCAGATATGAGCGTCCTTGGAGAGGCCGGCATGCCAGCGCTGAATTTTAGCCAAAATTCAAATGATTATTTTAAATATCACCATACGCCTAACGACACTTTCGATAAAATTATTGACGAAGATATGCGCTATTTAACGGCTGCTTATTCAACGATTTTCTATTTAGCAGCAGAAATGCCAATAAATTTTAGACACTAGGAGTTAAACATGATTGCAAGAATATTGTCAGGTCTGATTGGAATGTTGATGTTGTTGAACTGTTTGTGGTGGATATTAGATCCGTCTACTGCAGCTAAAGGACTAGCAATGCCTTTGCTTGAAGGCTCAGGATCGAATAGCCAGATTGGAGATTTCACTGCTTTCTTTTTTACAGCAGGACTGTTTGCTTGTATCGGTGCTTATAGGGCTGAACACATTTGGCTTTATCCAACTATATCTTTGATTGGCTCAGCAGCTTTTTTCAGATCTTATGCGGTGGTTGCTCATGGGTCAGATCCTTTAGTGTCTACTATAATTATTGAAATTATTATGTCGGCGATCTTAATTCTTTGTGTAGTCTTGATGAAAAGAGCCCAACAAATAAATGAAGAAAAATATTCAACATAAGAAATAATTGTTATAACTAACAACATGAAAAACCTAAACTTAACCGCTACACATGAAAAAACTAAGCTTAATTACTGGACTACTGCTGGCAGCCACCGTTATTGGACTTTACATAGTTACTTTGCCTGAGTCCGTGCCAACAACACCGCCGATACCGATTTCAGCTGCAGTTCTGGATCGACTACCAGAGCATCGTAAAGGACAAGTATTAATTTATGGCGCCTATGGTTTTACTGGTGCTGGTATTTCCAAATTGGCAAGCGAGTACGGTATTACACCAGTGCTGGCAGGACGCAATGAATCTAAACTCAAGCCACTGGCTGAATCACTTGGCTATGATTATGTGGCGTTAAGTTTGGAAAATAATCATGACAATCTAGTGAAAGTACTTAAACACTTTGAAATTGTTTTACACATTGCAGGTCCCTACACATTTACTGGTGAGCCTATGCTCGATGCAGTGATTGAAGCAGGCACGCATTATGTGGACCTGACCGGCGAGAACCATGTTATTCAACAGCAACTCGATCGGCATCAGGAGTTCAAGGCAGCTAATATTATGGTAATGCCAGCAGTGGGTTATGACGTGGTTCCAACCGATTGTTTGAATGTTTACGTCACGAATCAGATAGACAACGCCACTAATTTGACGGTGGTTATAAATAGCAACTACGCTGCTGCGGAAGGCGCTAGCGCCAGTCGCGGCACCTTGAAATCTGGATTGGAGGTAATAGGCAGACCGCTATTGATGCGACAGCAGGGAGAGATGGTCGAAGTCTCAGCACTCAAAGTAATTCATCGGGTAGAAGATGGACAAGAACAAACACTGATGCAAATTCCTTGGGCAGATATGATGACAAGTTATGTGAGTACCGGCGTCCCCACCATTGAAGTGTTTCAATTACAGCAAAGCAAAATACCAAGCTGGCTGCCGCGCATGGCCCAGTTTGATTTCGGCCGACGTATTTTAGGGTGGCTGATTGATAAATATACACCAGAAGGACCACCTCCAGACGCACTAGAAACACGCCAGACCCGGATCGTATCTACCGCAACTAATGACGCAGGAGAATCTGCTTCAGCAGCAATGATTACACCAGAAGGCTACCTGCTCACATTCCACAGCACACTTATCGTTGCCAAACGGGTTGTCGATGGTCACTGGGAGTCGGGCTTCCAGACGGTTGGTAAGGTGTATGGTCCTGACCTTGTACTAGAGATACCAGGAGTTAGTAGGATAGATCTCTAATAATTTTCCACATACAAGCAATCAGTGTAATCTATAGACATGAAAAAACTGATATTGATCTCTAGGAACTCCATATTTCTGATAATGATTTTCTTGTTGATTACTCCAATTCATGCTGCGGATCAGAGTGATCAAAAACCTAATATCGTCTTAGTTCTAATGGATAATTTTGGTTACGGTGAAATTGGTGTTTATGGGGGAGGGGTTCTGCGTGGTGCTCCAACACCCAATATCGATAGTATTGCAGCTGAAGGTTTTCAACTGACAAACTATAATGTTGAAGCAGAGTGCACTCCTTCTCGTTCAGCTTTAATGACAGGCCGTTATGGTATTCGCACTCGACAAAAGCCAGAAGGGCCTCCTAGAGGTGTATGGTATGGGATAACCAAGTGGGAGATTACATTGGCAGAAATGTTATCGGACAATGGTTATACGACTGGTATCTTTGGAAAATGGCACCTAGGAGACACCAAGGGACGTTATCCAACAGATCAAGGTTTTGATGAATGGAATGGAATTCCAAGGTCCTCAGATCGAGCTTTTTGGCCAGACAGTAATAGTTTCACACCGGGTAGCCACCCTGAAGCAGTGTTTACACATGTCATGTCTTCATTTAAAGGACAAGAACCCATAGAACTAGAAGTTTATGATCGTGCTAAACGGGCAACAATTGATCGTGAAATAACAGATCAAGCTATTGATTTCATTAAACGTAAAGCCTCTTTAGAACAACCATTTTTTGCCTATCTACCTTACACACAGACTCATGAGCCTGTTGATCCACATCCTGATTTTAATGGCTCAACTGGAAACGGAAGTTTTGCCGATGTTTTGGCACAGACAGATGCCTATGTTGGAGAATTACTGGATACGATTGATGAACTAGGATTAAAAGACAACACTATATTTATATTTACTTCAGATAATGGTCGTGAAGGTGTGCCAAGATCCTTTGGATTTACTGGGCCGTGGCGAAGCGGTATGTTTTCTCCCTACGAAGGATCTCTACGTGTTCCTTTTCTAATACGATGGCCGGGGAAAATCCCTACAAAGCATGTGTCAAATGAAATAGTCCACCAGATAGATATCTTTCCAACCCTTGCTAATTTTATAGGCGTTGATATCCCAACAGATAGAATAATAGATGGTGTTGACCAATCTCAGTTCCTGATGGGCAAAACTAAGAAATCTGCTAGAGACTCCCTTGTTATTTATATTGGCAATGAGTTATTTGGAGTTAAATGGCAGAATTGGAAGTTACTGATTAAAGAAATGGATGAAGACGGCTATGGCATTAAAAACATGGCTTACCCATCTGTTTACAATTTACTTGTGGATCCTAAAGAAGAAGTACCAGAACTCAATTACCTCAATGATACATGGGTTGATTTTCCCTTGTATCAGGTCTTAGAAGACCATGAAGAATCGATTGAAAATGACCCTGGGTCACCCGGACCCTAGTATCAATAATTTATTTTCTAAATAAAAAGAATCCTAATAGAGTGATGAACACGACATTAGATGTTTTCACTGATGGCCAATATGACGTAAATAGATTAGAAGAAATTTATGCAATTAATCAACAGAATATTCCGGCAATTGGAGCATTAGGGTCGGTTGATAAACTACAAGAACTATTGTCAATCAGTAGTTATCATTCAGTTTTATTGTTGGATAAAAATGTAATTGGATTTACTATCTGTTTTCGAGAAAAAACCTCATATTGGTCGGAAAATTATAAATATTTCATGAAATCTCTGAAAAAGTTCTTATACATTGATCGAATCGCAATAGATCAAAACTATAGAAGGGAAGGTTTTGGTAAAAAACTATATGAAGATATTTTTTTAAACGCTCAACAAGAAGTGCTATCAATCACTGCTGAAGTCAATACCAAGCCTATCAACCAAGCCTCATTGAGTTTTCATACTCATATGGGTTTTAAGCAGATTGGGAAAAGAGACTTTGATGATCATAATGTGGCTTATTTCATCAAATAGTTATCTTATTTAATTTCTATAATTTAAGGGTGGATCTCTATCGCCTAATAATGGTACGTAATTAAAATCTTCACCAACATTAACTAATAGTTCTGCTTTTGCTTTTTCTGCGATGGAGGGATTTAGGTAAATTTCAATTGCTGTTTCTGACAAGACTTGAACAGCTAGTTTTGTTCCCTTTAGACCGATTGTAGTGCCACCAGATGCAACTGCTTGCCAAGAGTGAGCAGGAGTACCAGGAACCCATGCTGCTATTCTTGCGCCACCAGTTGGAACTAGCCAACTTATATCACCCACGTCTGTTGAGCCATAACCATGTGTAGTCTCATAGGGTAGAATATTTTTTTGATCTCCTATTTCAGCACTTGGATTTAAAAATGTTTTAAAGATTTCATTTGCAAATTCAACTTCTGATGAAGAATAGGTAATGCCGCCTCGATCTGATAATTTTTCATGCATGATTCTTTGTAACGTATCATTGGGCATTAACGGGTAGTTACCATGCATTACTTCATAGCTGACCTCAGTTCCAGTACCCATTGCTGCTCCTTTTGCAGCTTTAACCACTCGTTCAAAGAGATTCTCTACCATCTTTCTTTTTGGGTGTCTGACATAATAATAAACTTGCGCATCATCAGGAATAACATTAGGAGCAAGCCCTCCTTTAGTGATTACGTAATGAATTCTTGAATCCTGGGGTATATGTTCTCTCATAAGATTGACCATCATATTCATAGACTCCACTCCATCCAGTGCTGAACGACCTTGTTCTGGTGCACTAGCCGCATGTGCCGAGATACCTTTAAAACTAAACTTTGCAGATTTGTTTGAATTTGAGGTTCTAGGTCTTGCATGACTAACACTACCAGGATGCCAATGAAGTGCCACATCAACATCATTAAATAATCCAGCCCTAACCATATAGACTTTTCCTGATCCTCCTTCTTCAGCAGGAGTGCCATAAAACCTTATCGTTCCTTTAATGTTATTAGCTATAAGCCAATCTTTAATAACCACTGATGACCAGGCTGAGCCTGAACCAAAGAGATGATGACCACATGCATGACCTGCTTGATTATCCTTATATGATTCTTTAAACGGTGAAGCACTTTGAGCAACACCTGGAAGGGCATCAAACTCCCCAAGAATTGCAATAACTGGCTTGCCAGACCCGTATTCAGCTATAAATGCAGTTGGTATATTAGCTACATTATTTTGAATATTAAAGCCATGGTTTTTAAGGCTGTCTTGTAGAAGTTTTGAGCTTTTGTATTCTTGATATCCAACCTCGGCCAGATCCCAGATTTGCATTGCAATATTCTCAAATTCAGACTGGTGTTTATTGATAGTAGGATCTAAATCAGAATGATTAGATGTCCAACCATTTGAGCAGAAAACTAGTATAGATATTAGGGTCAGTTTTTTCATACATAAAGAGTAACAAATCTAATTGAGATAACAATTGTTGATGTCATAACGATGGCAAATATTGGGTTCGTTTTATTTATTTCTAAATATAAGAAATTAGTCAAGTGACTTTAGAGGTTTTTTGTCTCTAAACAAGAGCATTAAAGGCATGAATAAAATCCAAGTTTTATGATAATGCTTTGGAAATAAGCGCTGCGAAAGATCTAAAAGTTTAGCGTCAAGCCCTACAAGAATCCTACTTTTATTTTTTCTCACACCATTTAGAATGATGTTTGCTGCTTTGCTTGGGTGCATACCTCCGTCTTTAAATTGAATTCCTATTTCCTCCAAACTAGTAGGATTATTTCTAGTAAAATTTAAATTATTTCTTTCTTCTATCACCGTATTAATTGTTTCTTCGCTCATTTTGGCACTGCTCGCTATGTTAGTTCCAATATGACCTGGGTGTACACAATGTATCTGAAGGTTTGGATTGGTGACTGCCATTTCCAAGGCAAGGCCTTCAGTGAAACCTCTTACAGCAAATTTAGTTGCGTGGTACACGGTATGACCTGGCGCAGCAACCATTCCAAAGATTGAAGAGGTATTAATTATAGCAGCTTCAGGTCTGTCAATCATATGGGGTATAAATGCTCTAGTGCTATTAACTACTCCGTGAAGATTAACTCCCATAACCCAGTCCCAATATTCTTCATCCAAGTCTTTAAAATGTCCTCCGGTTGCGACACCAGCATTGTTAAAGACCAAATCAATCTTGCCATGGTGTTCTATAACTTTTCCAGGAAGTGCTTCGATGTCTCCTTTGTTTGCAACATCCAATACATGAGATGAAACTGATACATTGTATTGACTTAACATCTCAATAGTTTCATTAAGAGTGTCTTCATTAACATCACAAACAACAATATTCGCACCATCTTTTGCTAAAAGGATTGATAAATAACGTCCTATTCCTGATCCGGCCCCGGTTATTACAGCAACTTTGTCTTTAAAACTTTTCATAATTATTCTCTATTAATTAGTCTCCATATGCTTATTTAAAAAGTTAAGGGTTCTTTCAAAAGCTAGATTAGCAGATAGTTTATGATAATCATTTCTCATTTCACAATTAAAACCGTGTCCTGCTTCCTTATAAGAGTGGATAATCGCTTCTGGGTAATGCTGTCTGATTAAATCCACACTAGTCATAGGTATTGCGAAATCTTGCTCTCCAAAATGATACATGATTGGGCATTGGGGTGTTTTTTCGAGATATTTTTCTGCAATAAAACCTCCGTAATAACTAACAGCACAGATTGATTCTAATTCAGAGGCTGCAATATGAGAAAGCATACCACCAAAACAATATCCAATAATTGCAGTCGGGCCATCATTAAATAAAATAGCAGCGTTAATATCTTTCATTGCGTCATTAATTGCGAGTTTCTCTTTATAGGATTTACCTTCTTCAATCTGCTTATAATCTAAGATAATATTTTTTTCGAAACGATCATAGAGTGCTGGAGCAATTGCACTATAGCCTTCATTTGCATATTGTCTGCAAACATCTTCAATGTGTTTAGTGATGCCAAATATTTCCTGAATGATTACCACGTTACCTTTTTTATTTCTTTCGGGATGAACAACATAAGCATCTAATTTATGACTGTCTTCCGAGGTAAGTTCAATGCTTTGATCTGATATTTGCATAATGTGTCTCTTTCATGGTTTATGAATGAAGATTCTATTAGAATGTTTATTATTATGGAAGTAAACGGTAAAAGAATTGTTGTCACAGGTGCTGCATTTGGCATAGGCAAGTCCATGTCAAGAATTTTTATAGAGGCTGGTGCGAAGTCTGTTGTTATGGCTGACATTAACGAAGAAGCACTACAACATTCAGCAACAGAAATTAATTCACCCTATATTTTGACTGATGTTTCTAAAGAAAAGGAAATAATAAGTCTTATTGATCAATCAAATACTCTCATGGGCGGTATTGATATTTTTTGCTCTAACGCTGGGATCGGTGGAGAATCAGGGCTTCTTAATACATCTGAAGCAGATTGGCAGAACATATGGGATATTAACGTTATGTCTCATATTTTTGCAGCAAAACATGTTATTCCACAAATGTTAGAACAAAAGGGAGGCTACCTTGTCAACACCGCTTCAGCTGCAGGACTTCTCACCCAAATAGGTGCTGCAGGTTATTCTGTAACTAAAGCAGCAGCTGTTAGTTTTGCTGAATGGCTAAAAATAACTTATGGAGAAAAAGATATTGGTGTTTCATGTTTATGCCCTCAAGGTGTTAGAACAAAAATGGTAGAAGATGCCCATGATATTGTGGGATCACTGGTTGGTATGGACGGTATAATGGAGCCAGACGATGTTGCTCGAGAAGTTGTAAGTGCAATTGAAAAAGACCAATTTCTTATTGCCCCTCACCCCCAGGTACTTGATTATATAAAAATGAAAACTGCAGATTATGACCGTTGGATCACCGGTATGCAGACTCTTCAGAAACAATTACTAAATAATTTTCCTGAAGCTGAGAATATGTTTAAGTAATAACTTTGTTGTTTAAGCTATTCAGCACCTCAGGAATTGCATCAACGTATCTTTGAACATCTTCAATATTACCCATACTCACTCTTGACCAATTATTAAAGTTTCCATATTTTCCTCTAATGAGTACTTTACGTTTCAACATTTCATCTCTAAAGTCATCGGCATCAATATTACCAAGATTAACAAACACAAAATTAGTTTGAGAGGGTAGAGCAGTTAAACCGTTTAACTGAACTGCCTCGTAGACCATTTCTCTTGCTTCAATAATTTTAGATTTTGAATATTTAAGGAACTCATCATCATTATAAGATGCTAACGCACCAGCTGCACCTGCTAGTGAAACTGCAAATTCACCACCACCATTTTTCTTAATAGATTCAATAACATCAGGTTGAGCAATGATATACCCAACTCGTTCGCCAGCTAGCCCATATATTTTAGAAAATGTTCGGGAAATTGCGACATTATGCCCTTCTTTAACAAGACTTATCATTGAATTAACTTCAGGCTCATCTGTGATTTCATTGTATGCCTCATCAACTATCACCAATGCTTTTTTACTCATCTTGATTACTGATGTTCTGAGTTCGTCTGCATTGATCAAAAGTCCAGTTGGATTATTTGGGTTAACTATTGAGACCGAAGAGATATTTTTATTGGCTATAGTTTCAATGTCTGCAAGATTGATTTCTAGATTATCTCCGTTATCAACACGAACAATAACACCACCAATATTTTGAGCATAACTAAGGTGAAGGTCCCAACCGAGTTGTGTTGTAGCAATCGGATTTTCCCTAGACTTAACTTGAGCCAGGTAACTTAATGCTTGGGTAGACCCAGCACTCACAGTAATATTTTCTATTCCTAAACCATGTTGTTCAGCAATCATAGCAATAAGCTTTTTTATTAAGGGGTCAGGATAATAGGCACCTTTCAGTGCTGATTCTTGCATGGCTTTTATTGCAGCTGGGCTGGGGCCGTAAAAATTTTCATTCCAGTGTAATTGTGCAATCTCTGTATGAGGGCCGTAAATTATTTCTTGAGCTATCCCAGAAAGAGGCAATAAGTTAGCTGCAACACTGGCTGTAGCTAAATGCATTGATTTAGACAGAAATATTCTTCTAGATAACGACAATTCTACTTCCTTTAATAAATTTAGATAACTTTAACATTTAATCATTTTTAAAGTAGCAAAAAAGTAGCAGGCAGTGTGTAAAGAATAAATAGAGGCAACAAATTAACCCAATATCTATTGGACATCGAACTATCCTGAATATTTATATATAATTATAAACAATTATTTAATAAGGAATCATTATGAAAGTTAGGGTACTTTTATTTTATGAAGAAAATGAATCCTACTAGCTTTCAAATTGATGTTTGGAATCAAATAAAAGAAATACCAAAAGGAGAAACTAGATCTTATAAAGAGATAGCTATTGCTATAGGAAATCCTAAAGCGTTTAGAGCTGTTGCTAATGCTTGTGGTAAAAATCCAAACCCAATAATAGTTCCATGCCATAGAGTTATAGCTTCAGATGGCTCAATTGGTGGATACACTGGTTTAGGTGGCAGGACAACTAAAAGAAGATTACTAGCTAAAGAAGGAGTGATCATTGAATAATTTCTTAGCAACTCTTTTTTTCTTGTTTGGATTATTGTGTATTGCTCACTACCCAGCTAAAAGAATCATGATCTGGGCGATAGATAACCTAGAGGATAAAAGGTTAATGCTTCCATTGTCTTTATTGCTCTTTATTCTGGCAATTATCTCAATATATTTAAGTACAAATATCTCTGATTGGAATTATAGAGCGGGACCACTAATACTCTTCATTCTGGGTATAGCATTAATTCTAAGGACTTTAGCAATACTCATTATTCCCTTACAACTAAAAAAAGCTCTCCAATACATTTTGCAAAATATACCCGTCTTTACAACAACACTGCCCGGTGTCTTTTTAATTCTTTTATCTGCCTTCACAGTTAGCCGAGATTATATTGGTCCGTTTAAAGACTTATCAGATTGTAGTAACAGTCAAGTTTTAACAGTGTACTGCCTTGCCTCTAATCCTGAAGATCTAGCACTTACTCCTGATAATCAATCATTAATCGTATCTGAATTTGGGGGCATTAGACCTTATGAAGAGCCTCAAGAGGGCAGCTTTTCAATTTTTGACTTAACTACATCATCAATAAAAAAAATACCTGTGATAATGGACTTGAATGTTTGGGGAGACCCCCAATGCCAAAGAGACTCAAACACTTTTGGACCGCATGGAATTGATTTAATAAAAAGAGATGATGGCAGTTATCAACTTGCAGTGGTTAATCATTATCCAACTGAGACAATAGAACTGTTTGAATTAAGAAAAGACGATCAATGGTCATTGATATGGAAAGGGTGTGTTAATGTTCCCACAAAATATTATTTTAATGATATTACATTAGAAACTGACGGAAGCTTTTATGTAACTCATATGTATCCTAGGGAGATAACTATAATCGCATGGTTGAATGCAGCCTTATTTAAATATGCAACTGGGCTAGTCTTGTTCTGGAGTCATAACAAATTTGAAGAACTTGAGTTTACCAAAGCCGGACAACCAAACGGTATAGTAAAATCTGGAAATACATTGTATGTTGCAAATAATCTGAGTGATTCTATTACAGGTTATGATTTAGTCGAGCAAAAAGAAATTGCCCATTTTCCAATTAACTCACCTGATAATCTTATTCTTCATGATGATTCTATTTGGGTAACGTCTTTAGAGCATGAAGCTGTAGACGTTTTATCATGCCCCAGTGAACAATGTTCTTTGCCGTTTAATGTCTACAGTTTGTCTTCACAAGATCTTCAATTACAGAAAGTGTATTCATTTAGTGAAGAGGCTATGGGACTACCTACCGTTGCCTTGCCTGTTGATGATAAGATTTGGATGGGTTCTTTTAGATTAGACAGATTAGTTAATTTTGATAAATAACCAAAGGTATTATTATGAAAGCATTTTTGTGTAGAAAATTTGGTCCAATCAACTCACACACTGTTGATGAAGTAGATAATTTAGTTCCTGGTGATAATGAAGTAGTTGTAGACGTACACGCTGCTGGTGTGGCGTTTCCAGATGTATTGGTCGTTCAAGGACTCTATCAGATCAAACCTGAATTTCCCTTTTCACCAGGCGGTGAGTTTGCTGGTGTAATAAGCTCTACAGGCTCCAAGGTTAAAATGTGGAATGAAGGTGACCGTGTCATTGGTTTTAAAGGCAGTGGCGGATTTGCTGAACAAGCCATCTGTAATGCCTACAACATTATGCCACTACCTGAGACTATGGATTATATAATAGGGTCAATTTTTCCATTAAATTATGGCACTTCAATCCATGCTTTTAAACAAAGAGCAGATTTAAAAGAAGGTGAATCTGTTCTAATTATGGGTGCAGCTGGTGGTTTAGGGTTAACGGCCATTCATGTAGCTAAAGCCATGGGTGCTAAAGTTATTGCAGCAGCATCATCAAATGAAAAATTAGAGTTGTGTCAATCCCAAGGAGCTGATGAAACCATCCTATATTCGAGAGATAACATGAATAGAGACTCTCAAAAAGAGTTTTCTAACAAAATCAAAACTGTAACGCAAGGCCAAGGTGTCGATGTAATTTTTGATCCTGTAGGAGGCGCCTATTGTGAGCCAGCACTCAGAGCTATTGCATGGAAGGGTAGATACTTGGTCATTGGCTTTACTTCGAGCATCCCTTCAATACCTTTAAACCTCGCTTTGCTCAAAGGTTGTCAGATAATTGGAGTTTTTTGGGGAAACTTTTGTGTAAAAGAACCACTAGTCAATGCAGACAATTTTAAAGCCCTTTTTAAAATGTTTGAAAACGATCAAATCAAACCCTTTGTCGTAGAAACCTACCCATTAGAGAAAACCGCACATGCCATTGAATTATTAGCCAATCGTGAGGCCTTAGGCAAAATAGCTATTAAAATTCGTAATTAAATGAATCGCACTAAAAGCTATTCCATTTTAGGTTTTCTTACCTTATTGAATGTCTTAAACTTTATAGATCGTCAGCTGTTGTCCAGTTTTTCTAATTATATTGTCCCTGACCTTGGGCTAACCAATACCCAATATGGAATATTATCCGGTCTTGCCTTTATTATTTTTTACTCAATTATGGGAGTAATTATGGGAGCTATAGCCGATAGAGTGCATAGGCCTAAATTTATGGCTTTTGGCGTTGTACTTTGGAGTTTATTAACTGCAGCATCAGGCATGGCTAAAAACTTCTGGATGTTATTTTTTCCTAGAATATTTATCGGAATAGGTGAATCAGTTTTAACTCCTACAGCATTGTCGTTTTTATCAGAACTCTTCCCTAGAAAAAATATGGGTTTTGTTGCAGGTTTCTATTATCTTGCGGTGCCCCTGGGAGTTACTTTATCATTTTATATTGCAGGGTTTCTTGGCCCTGTGTGGGGTTGGAGAAATTGTTTTTATGCACTGGGTGTATTGGGTTTTTTCTTAGCCGCTTTAATGCTCCTTTTTAAGGAAACACCAAAAAGAGAAGATGCCATTAAAAATCAGACCATTAAACACGTTATAACCAAAAAAATATTCTTAGAATCAATTCGTGAATTAAGAATTATCATAAAAGAAAGTTATCCACTAAGAATGACTATTTACGGCAGCATAGCAGCTCATTTTATTCTCGGGGCACTGGCTTTCGATCAACTGTGGTTAGTTGAAGATAAAGGCTTTGATAGAGCTGAAATTCTAATAATTAGTGGAACAATAGGACTACCTGCTGGGATTTTGGGTATTTTTTTTGGAGGGATTGGTAGCGATTATTACACCAAAGTTACAGGCAAAGGCAGACAGATGTTTCTTTTTTGGTGCTTATTAATTTTTACTCCCTTTATTCTTTTATATCGATTAACAGATGACACAGGGATTATTTTCTTTTCGATGATGTTTCTAGGATTTTTTCAATGGGGATGTTTATACGGGCCCATTACTTCCTCAATCCAAGAACTTGCACCAGAAAAAAACAAAGCTCTAGTTCTCGCTTATTATTTATTCTTGACTAATTTAATTGGCATTGGATTATCCACAACTGCAGCTGGAATTATGACTGATATTTTAATTGCTAATAATGTAGAAAATCCTTACTCAATCACACTCTTAGCATTCCAGTTACTTGCTGCATTATGTTTACCGGCATTTTATTTAGCTGGGAATGCGAGTAGCTTGTCAGCAAAAGATTAGTTTCAAATGAATTTTAACTCTTTGTCTGTGATACGTCCGTACCTCAGTTGAAGGACGTCTTTCTTATAATTCTGGGTGTTTCTCCATGGGTCTCTTGCTCCTTGACGAGGTAGCTTTTCCAAAACCCTCATAACGTAACCAGAATTAAAATCTAACCATTCACCATCTATTTCTATTTCACCCTCAGGTGTGGGTTGGCAATACTTGTAACCATGTTTATCCATATAGTTAAAGAGACGACAAGCATATTCCGCAGTCAGATCTGCTCTAAGAGTCCAAGAGGCATTAGTATAGCCAAAAGTCATAATAAGATTAGGGACATTACTTACCATCATTCCTTTGTAAGTCATTGATTTAGAAGAATCAATGATTTTATTATCAACTTTAATATCAATATTACCAAACAGCAGAACATTAAAACCAGTTGCTGTAATAATAATGTCTGCTTGTAATTTTTCACCTGATTTTAACTTAACCCCATCGGTTTCGAATTCTTCGATATGATCAGTGACAACTGAAGCTTTGCCATCATTAATAGCATTGAATAAGTCACCATCTGGAACTAAGCAAAGACGCTGATCCCAGGGATTGTATGGTGGTGTAAAATGTCTATCCACATCGAAGTTTTCTGGGAGATGATCTTTAACCAAACCAATTAAGAAATCTTTAACCCGTTGAGGGTATTTGCGTGCTCTTTTAAAGAAAAAAGATTGCATATTAATGTTCTGCCAACGCATAACATAATAGGCAACAGTGTTATTGGTAATCTTTCTTATAAAATTTCCCAATGGATTCTTATTAGGTCTAATCATGTAATAGGTAGGAGAACGTTGAAGCATGGTTATATGTTCAGTTTTTTCAGCCATGGAAGGTATAATAGTCACTGCAGTAGCGCCACTTCCAATAACGACGACTCTTTTTCCTGAATAATCTAGATCATTGGGCCATTTTTGAGGGTGGATAATCTGACCTTTAAAGTTATCTCTACCTTTAAAATCAGGTTCATACCCTTGATCATAATCATAATAACCAACGCACAAATATAGGAAATCACAAGTCAAAACACTTTTTGAGTTATCTAGTTTATTTCGATAATTAATGGACCATTGAGCCATGTCGGATGACCATGCAGCAGACTCAACATGCGAGTGGTATTGAATTTTTTCTTTTATTTTATTTTCATCTGCGATTTCATGAAGATAATCAAGAATAGCTCCTCCTTCAGCGACAAGTTTTTCTCCTTTCCAAGGCTTAAACCGGAAACCCATAGTGGTCATATCAGAATCAGATCTGATACCTGGGTATCTGAAAAGATCCCATGTGCCACCTAATTGGTCTCTCGATTCGAGAATGAGGTACTCTTTATTTGGGCATTCTTTTTTTAGATGATAAGCAGCACCGATTCCAGAAAGTCCGGCTCCAACAATTAGTATATTTACGTGTTTGTCATCCATTTCTATAGTTACATCTACAGTAGAAGGTTGTAATATATCTTAAATCAATATTTGTTGATAATCTTTTACAATTTTTATATGAGTTATTTAGTTTTAGCAAGGAAATGGAGACCTAAGTTTTTTTCTGAAGTTTCAGGACAAGACCATGTTGTTAAAGCCTTGCAAAATTCACTTAAGCAAAATAAAGCCCACCATGCTTTTTTATTTGCTGGCACCAGAGGCGTTGGAAAGACAACCATTGCTCGATTGCTTGCTAAAGCCTTAAATTGTGAACAAGGGGTGGTTTCTGAGCCTTGTGGTGAATGTAAATCCTGTCTAGCTATAGATGAGGGCCATTTCATGGATCTTATTGAAGTTGATGCCGGCTCCAAAAGAAAGATTGATGATACTAGAGAATTACTAGAAAACATACACTACACTCCTACCTCAGGACGCTATAAAGTTTACTTAATTGATGAGGTCCATCAGCTGACTAAAGATGCCTTTAATGCTTTACTCAAAACACTTGAAGAACCACCGCCACATATGAAGTTTCTACTGGCCACTACAGAAAGTGAAAAAATACCAATCACGGTGTTATCAAGATGTTTGAAGTTTAACTTAAAAAGAATCTCGGAAGAAAATATATCTAAACGAATGACAGAGATCTGTAAGGAAGAGGGCATTGAATTTGAAGATAAAGCAATCGATATGATTAGCCAAGCTTCAGATGGAAGTATGCGAGATGGTTTAAGTCTTTTGGATCAAGCTTTAGCTTTTGAAGACTATAATTTAACGGCAGAACAAGTCTCGACAATGCTGGGTACCATTGATGTTAACTTCGCTTTAAATATCCTGTCATCAGTATTAACACAAGATAAAAACAGCCTGATAGAAGCTTTAGATGCAGTCGATCAACTATACCCAGATTATTCTGATTTATTGGATACCATTGCTTCACTAACCCAATCAATTGCTTTTCATCAGGTCATAGGTTCTAGTGAAAAAACTAACTCCAATGATAACAATCCATTAATTGAGAATTTTGCTGAAACTTATTCCCCAGAATTGATTCAATTGATTTACCAAATGGCTATAACCTCTAAAAGAGATATCAATATTGCCCCAACCACTAAAGAAGGCTTTACTATGGCAATTCTTAGAATGTTTGCATTCCAACCAAGTGGATCAAAATCAATGAATAGTCCTGTTAAACCGACTGATAATCAACCAAACATTAATACGTCAACTACAGCAGTTAAAAAAAATACTAAAGAAACAAACGCAAAAGAAAAAAATGGAAAAATGCTGAACCCTAAGCAATGGACTACAGATGTCTCAAGGATGAACCTTACAGGCACCGTTAAGCAATTGGTTTCTCATTGTATGTTCGGTGACTTAAAAGATGAGACTTTGAAATTATATATCGATCCTGAAAATGAACATCACCTCATAAATAGAGCTGTTATAACTTTAAATGACTACTTGTTAAATTATTATGCGAATATTTCTAAAGTTAATATTCAAGTATCAAAAACTAATGGGACAACATTAGCAAAAAAGAAGTCAGAAGCTACAGAGGAACAAAAAATTATGAATCAATCGCGTATTAAATCTGATCCTAATCTACAAGAATACATGGATATGTTTGATGCCACCATTGAAGACGGGTAATGAAAAGCTATAGCCCAGTTCTTCAAGATTTAATTGAAGCCTTTAAGCAGTTACCAGGTATTGGAATTAAAAGTGCCCAAAGAATTGTTTTTTATTTACTAAAGGAAAACGACAATAAAGCCCAATTTCTTGCTGATTCGATTCAGAAGTCATTTCAATCAATTAAGGAATGTGATCAATGCAGAATGTACACAGAAGAACAAACCTGCGGTATATGCACAGATGACAACAGAGATAGTGGAATTATATGTATTGTTGAAACACCAGCTGATTTGATTGCTATTGAAAATACTATGGAATTCAAGGGAAAATATTTTGTTCTGATGGGGCGCCTATCACCAATTGATGGGATCGGTCCAGAAGAGCTTAAAATTGATCTTCTCATTAACTTTTTACAACAAAGTAATGTTAGAGAGGTCATTCTGGCAGTTAGCCCAACAGTTGAAGGGGAGGCTACCGTTGCTTATATTGCTTCACTGGTTGAATCTGAAAACATTAAGTCTTCTAGAATTGCTTATGGTGTGCCTATGGGCGGTGAATTAGAGTATGTTGACTCAAACACATTAATCCAAGCTCTTAATAATAGAAATCCTATAGGCGGTTAAATTAGAGATAAGTGCTTATTAATTTTTTATAGTTCTCGTAGCGTTGTTCTGAAATTTTATTCAAACTGACGTTTTCTTTAACTTGGCATGAGGGTTCATTTAAATGAGAACAGTCACGGTATTTACATTTAAAGTTGTCCTTATATATTTCCACAAATCCTTTTTGAATATCACTAATTGAATGAATGTTAGGGTGAAGGTTTTCTATGCCTGGTGTGTCAGTTAAAAAGGTGCTCATATTTAAGAGGTGAATTTTTGTGGCGGTGGTGGTGTGCTTGCCTTTTTTTGATTTAGTTGAAAGTGATCTTGTTTTAATTTTATCTGATGACAACAGTAAATTAGTTATTGTTGATTTTCCCACTCCAGATTGGCCCACTAAAACTGACCGATGATCTTGGAGTTTTCTTATCAAGTTTATTTCATTGATTTTTGTTTTTGCAGAGATCTTAATAAGCTCATATCCTAAACCAGTGTATAGATTCAGTTCATGTTCAATCTTCGTAACTGATAAGTCTATTTTATTTAATACAATGGTTAGTTGGCATTTCATAAGTTCTGAAATGAGGATAAATTTATCAATCAATAAATAATTAGGTTTAGGTTCTGGCGAAACCACTAAAATTATCTGAGTTAGATTGTTGACAATGCTTTGTTTTACACCTCTTTTATTAAGGCGCTCCATTTCATTAAATGGTTGTTTAATTCTTTCTATAACAACTGAATTTTCATCAAGTTGTTGATAGTTTGCAAAGTCTCCAACGACTAATCCTTGGTGTTGTTTTTTTGTTATAAAGGGAATAAAGCCAATGACATCATTCCATAATAACCCTCGATTGCCATGCAATTCTGTGATCAATGCTAAATTGTCATATTGTTTAATCAAAGTTTCATGATTATACATTTATAACTCTGTTAGAATCATTTTATATGGCTGCCTCATCGAAAAGATTAATCTGGATTGACCTTGAAATGACTGGTCTTGATACACAAAATGACACCATTATAGAAATTGCAACAGTGGTTACTGATTCTAATCTAGAAATAATTGCAGAAGGTCCAAATCTTGCTATACATCAAGAAGATGAAACTTTAGCTAACATGGATGATTGGAATAAGAGAACACATTCTGAATCTGGTCTGCTTGAACGAGTTCAATATTCTAAAACCACAATTGAGGAAGCAGAATCCCAAACACTCGATTTTCTTGAAAAATTGACAAATAAGAAAGAGGCTCCAATGTGTGGTAATTCGATATGCCAAGATAGACGTTTTCTTGCTCGATTAATGCCTAGATTAGAGGATCATTTTCAATACCGTAATCTTGATGTGACATCAATTAAGATAACTTCTCAGTTGTGGGCTCCAGATATTGCAAAATCCTATGTTAAACAGTCCAATCATCAAGCTAGAGATGACGTTTATGACTCAATCTATGAACTAAGACATTATCGGAATCATTTTTTAAAAAAAGATGACTGAGCACTATCCAGCAAAAAATAATCCAATGGTGCAAGCTAACCCAATCATGAAAGATAAACTTCTTAAGGATCCATTATTAGTTATATAAAATGTTGCATGTAAGACTCTAGCAATAATGAAAGTAATAGCTAATAAGTCAATTATTGACTGGTCATGATTTAACCAATGAGCCACTACAACAGCTATTGCAAACATAGGAAAGGTTTCGTAATGATTTTGTTCTGCATTATAAGCATTCTTTGCTTTTCCGCTGAGTTGGGTTATATGATCTCTTGGTGAATCATTGCTATAGTGAACATCACTGTTTTTCTTCGAAATGCTTGCAAGAACTAAAGGAATTAGCAAACCAAACACAACACAATAAAGGGCTATCGTCATAGTGTTATCCTCCTTTCAATAAATTAGATTTGATTATATTATGGAATAATAATAGAAATTCTTGAAGTGAATATTTAAGTGATAATTAAAAACAGTAAAAGTTTTATAAAAACGAATGAAAATCCTATTTATTTAGCAGACCGACTCCAAACTGTTTATGAAGACAACTATCATATTTTTCATAAGTTAGTTCTAAAGCCTGCCGGGATAAAACCAAGCACTATAAAAAATTATGGAGCCTACCATTACATTCTAAAGTTAAATAATAATTTACCGTCAGTCTTCGTCTTTATTGAAAATATATCAAAATACACTTTACACTGCTCAATGAGAATTGAAGAAGGAGTCATAGGTGAACATAAAAATGTTTATAACACGCCTCACCAATTTCGTATGAAGATATACTTGGATGCCAAGCTACTTGAGATTTACGATATTAATTATGAACCGAATCATGAAATTAATATGAAAAGTGGGATTTCAAAAAAAATACTCAACAACTCTAATACTAAAAATAAACTAGTCAAGTCAACATTCTTAAATCAATGGTTAAAAACACTCCTAAACTCTGAATATCATTTAATCAATTTATGACCACTAATCCATTATCCAATTTATCTTTTACTAAGTTATTTGCAGCTCAAATTATTGCTTTAGTGGGCACAGGCTTATCTACAATTGCATTGGCCTTGTTAGCCTATAATATGGCTGGTGGCGAAGCTGGAAGGGTCCTGGGCATTGCTTTAGCCTTCAAAATGGTTGCTTATGTGTTTTTTGCCCCAATTATTGGGGGAATTGTTCATCGATTATCACGAAAAACATTTATGATTTCGATGGATCTCTTGAGAGCTTTAATTGTTCTGTTAATGCCTTTTGTATCTGAAATATGGCATATTTATTTACTTATTTTCCTTCTAAACCTTTTTTCTGCTGGTTTTAAACCCGTGTTCCAAGCTGTCATTCCAGACATTCTCGACGATGATGAGCAATATGGAAAAGCTTTAGCGTATTCAAGAATAGCATATGATTTAGAAAATATATTGAGCCCAACATTAGCCGGCATAGGCCTATTATTTTTTTCTTATACAGGATTATTTGTTTTTAATTCAGTGGCCTTTGTCATTTCAGCCGTAATTATCTTATTCACATTTCTTCCTAAATCTAAACATGTTGAACGAAGTGGAAATATATTAAATGACATTTCATATGGAATGAAAGCATATTTCAAAACACCAAGACTTAGATCTTTACTTGTAATCTATATTGGAATTGCTGTAGCAAGTTCAATGGTGATAGTAAATACGGTTATTTACGTAAAAGATTATCTAGGTGAAACAGATTCAAGCCTAGCACTTTTATTTGCTTTTTCTGGTTTTGGGTCGATGTTGATGGCTCTTTTGTACCCAAAGCTTGCTAATATAATGAATGATAAAACAATCACTCAATTAGGCATTATAATTTTATCAATAAGCCTGTTTTATATGTCCATTGAACCCTCATTGATTTTTGCATTATCGGCTTGGTTTTTAATTGGAGCAGGGTTGTCACTATCACAAATTCCTTCTGGAAAAATTGTTAATATGTCTGCTAATCCTAAAGACAGAACGGCCTATTTCTCGGCTCAATTCTCTCTTACACATTTGTGTTGGTTAATAGGGTATCTGGCTGCTGGAGAATTAGTCTTCTTATTTGGATTTGGATTTACAGCTATATTTTTTGGGTGCATAGTAGCTTTTTGTTATATATACAGTGTCTTATTCTGGCCTGATGAAGAACCTGGGAATATTTTAATACATAAACATCAAAGTGTATCTCATACACACACTCACAATCATGATGACCATCATAAACATCATGATAATACTCAGGAAATAACTCATGAACATGAGCATCAACATACAGAAGTAGTTCACAAACACTCGTTTCAAATTGACTTACATCATCAAAACTGGCCAAAAAACTAATTAGACTTTTCTAAAAATTATTTAAGAAGTTTTTTCTGGAACCTGATTTATGTTATTTGTATCCCATGATTCAATCAGATCTGCCACCATAAGGTAAATTTCATTTAAGATAGTATTCGATCTAAAATCATCAAATGATTGATCATCTGTATAACCTAACTCTTTCAGTCTTTTCTCTCTCCGTTCTTTATTCTGCTGATTTCTAGAATTACGATCATTTTTCCTTTGATCTATATTTAATGAAACAGTACTTACTTGTTGATCATCATTAAAATCATCAATGTCTTCAATCAAGAACTTCAGTGCTAAATTATTTTCTTTTCTAGATAAAAAACTATCTTCAACAACACTTAAAGCTGAACTGAGTTCATGTTGAGTTTTAAAATCTAATTTTACAATTTGATCCCAAGGTAGAGTATTAGATTTTGTTTCTTCTCCAATTACTTCTTCGTTGATAAACGAGGGCAGTTCAATATCAGGTATTACTCCTTTATTTTGTGTTCCCGACCCAGTTACTCGATAATATTTAGCAATCGTTAATGTTAACTGTCCAAAACCTTTCTTCGATTGATATCTCGAGTATCTATCAAGTGGGTAAAGGTTTTGTACTGTGCCTTTACCGAATGTTTTTTGGCCTATAACAATGCCTCTTTGATAGTCTTGTATTGCCCCAGCAAATATTTCAGATGCAGAGGCGCTGTATCTATCAATCATTATTACCATCGGGCCGTTATAAACCATTCCCGGATATGGGTCATCAAGGATCTCTATATTATTGTCCATGTCTTTAAGTTGGACGATCGGACCGTTATCAATAAATAAACCTGTTAACGCTGTTGCTTCATCTAATAGGCCACCAGAATTACCACGTAAATCCATGACGATGGCATCAATTCCTACTTCTTCGAGTTCTTCAACAATCTTTTTCACATCTGACGCAGTACTTTTATAATCTTTATCACCTCTACGCCTTGCAGCAAAATCCTGATAAAAGCTAGGAACCGTAATGACTCCAATATGAAATTGTTTATTGTCAATGTCTAGAGTTTTAATATAACTTGATGCAGCTTGCTCTTCTAAAGTAACATCATCTCGGATCAAAGATAAATCATAGGGATTTGAGTCAGCATCTGATGACGTGGGTAATATTTTAAGCTTAACAGTCGATCCTTTAGGTCCTCTAATGAGTTTGACAACTTCATTTACATCCCAACCAATCACATCGATCAGTAGATTCTTTTTGTCATAAACACCAATAATCTTATCAAGAGGCTTAAGCAGTCCATTTTTCTCTGCAGGCCCGCCAGGTATAAGGTTGACGATTTCAATAAAATCATCATTATTCTGTAATCTTGCGCCTATCCCTTGATATGAAAGACTCGTCTGAATTTCATACTCTTCTGCTTGAGAAGGAGTTAAATAATTAGAATGTGGATCTAGATTATCCATGTATGAGTTAAGAAAAATATTGATTACATCTTCCTCTTCGTAGTCATTGACCCTATCTAAGAATCTTTGATATCTTTTTTTAAGAGTGACCTTAGCCGATTCTAATTCTTGACCTGCTAAGACTAAAGACAATAAATCGTTTTTAGTTTTCTTTCTCCATTGATTATCTAGAGTCTTGTTGGTTTTACTCCATGTCTTCTTTTTTGCTCTGAATTCATAAGTTTCTTCACCATCAAATGAGTTGATACTATTAACTAAATTTATAGAGTAACTTAACCTTTGTTGTACACGTAATCGATAGATGCTAAACATATCAAAAATAGGGTCAAGATCACCAGATTTAAGAGTATCGTCTATTTTGTAACGATATCTTTGGAAATAGGTGATGTCATCTTCTATAAAATACATTTTGAATGAGTCAAGCGATTTTATAAAACTATTCAAAATCTTAATAGACGATTCATTGTTTACATTTTTCTGACTGATGTGAGCTCTCTCACTGATTGCCGTTACAAGTTTAAGTAAATAATTATCAACCGGTTTTTCAGTCAGTAGGGCAGGGATGCGATCTGAATTCTGACTCCCAACTTGAGATGAGATTAGGAAGATACTTATTAGTAACAGCTTAAATTTTTTAATCATTGCTATTAATAGAGTCTAAATAATCATCAAAATCTTTCGGCACAGCTTTTTC
>Ga0207990_1000359_pt1 | contig 26361 bp, 21 predicted proteins | sample ETNtaG_8_FD_185780 | JGI IMG/M metagenome (GOLD analysis project Ga0207990, IMG submission 185780) | Marine microbial and viral communities from oxygen minimum zone, Eastern Pacific Ocean - ETNP201406SV75 (SPAdes) (version 2) | ecosystem: Environmental > Aquatic > Marine > Oceanic ...
GATGAGTCCGAAATCGCAATCCTAAATGGGAAAGTTAAATATGCCGAAATTATTATTGAATCAGAGGAGAGGCTTTCATATTTTACAAATGTGAAAAACAAAGGCGCTAGGCTCGAACAATCTTTGCTGGCAGGAGTTGTTTCAATGGGTGCAGAGTCTTCCGGAACAGGATTTGTGATAGCAACACCTTATGTGGAACAGATAGCCGCGCTGGAAGTTGAATTTTCTCTGCTCCGAAAAAATGACCACAGTGAAGTAGTTCCTTCACAAAGTTTTCGAACTTTCTTTGTCCGGAAATGGGGCGGTTCAGTCGCAACTTCGCATTTACCGGTAAAGATAAAGAACTCAATTATAAAAAATTATCAGTCTGATGAAGATTCTTCTGAGTCACTTATTTCAATAATTGACCGTGCAGGATTATCCTTCACAAACCCAACTGAATATTTTGCCAGAGGATTTAACCTGAGAAATAATGTACAGGTTCCGCAAACTCCCTTGGATCTGAAAATTAGACTCGGTAGACAAGTGGCACGACAATACGTAAAACAAATCAGTCCTTATCAAGAAAGGGCAGAATTACTTGTACAGGATGGTAACAGTGTTGCGGTTAATTTGATCAGGGGGAATGCCTACCAGGAGGCAGTTATCTTTCTGCTAGCTTTGAACGAACGTACAGCGGAGGATGAGCACAACCTTGGTTTGGCTTTTGAAGCAGCTGGGGAAATTTCACAAGCCAGAAAACACTACGAAACCGCCCTGAAAATGGACAATAATAATCCCGTATTTAAAGCTGCTCTAACAAGGACTATTAATTAAATCCCGGGTTTGCCAAAAAAATGGAAACCCGTTGATTATTTAAGGTCGGCTAATTCCTGATGTGGATCATTCTTCATTTCAAAGAATGGAGCAGGAATTTTCAAGGCACGTGAAATGCGCTCCAAAGAGGCTTCTGTAACCTCTGCAGCATGCGATTCCCAGCTTTTTACAGTTTGAATTGCAAAACCATGCTCATAGGCAAATGCCTCTATAGACATCCCTCTCAGCAAACGGGCATATTTGATTCGATCGCCAATACGTTCCAGGTCAAGATCGTTATCCAAACCCATTTCCCGCACGTCAATCGCTAATACTTTAGCAATCTCGCTGTATTTCGTCAGTTTGGGAGTTGAGTGTCCTGTTTCCCAATTTTTTACAGCAGTCAGTGAAACACTGAGTTTTCGGGCAAACTCTTTGCGAGTTAAACCGGATTCCTCCCGCCACTGTGTCATTTGTTCACCAAATTCCATTTCACACTCTTTTTCGTTATTCTTTTGTTTGCAGCACAAGAATTATATTTGTTAACTTCAACTGCTTTTCTTTCTATCAGATACGGATTATTTCTCACCTGAAGTACCGTATATTTAATAATATGCCTTGAATTATCAATCATTTTTTCAGGAATGTCAACCATTATCTGGAAACGCTCAGTAGTTATCAGCCATTAAAAAACATCTGCAAATGAAGTCGTTATTTTTCACTTTCTGTAAGATACGAGTATCCTACACAACAGAATGTACGGTTTTTATGGTTACTAAGAGGCAATGAGGATGTTGTCTGTTATGTTAGCAATAGCGTCAAATTATCAACAGTTTGTCCCGAAAGCCTCTAAGTCTGGACTGAGAATTTTATTCCACATAATCACAAATATGAATTGAGCAGGAATCTCAATGCTTGAAGACATCTTTATACTCTTGCCTTAATATATTTTTCTGTACTTTACCCATAGTATTTCTCGGAAGTTCCGGGATTACGAGTAGTTCTCGGGGTTGTTTGTACTTAGCAAGAGATGCACTGATAATTTGAGCTAAGCCGTCAAGATCAGGAGTCTCACCTTTTTCAGCCACCAGAATACCGGCAACTGCTTCTCCCAAATCCGGATGCGCCAAACCTATCACCGCACTTTCCATAATACCTGGTTGCTCATCGAGTAAAAGTTCAATTTCTTTGGGGTAGATATTATATCCGCCGGAAATGATCACGTCTTTGTTGCGTCCGGAAATGTGGAGATAACCGTCGCCGTCGATCATACCTAAATCACCTGTGATAAAGAAGCCATCCTTACGTAGTTCTTCTGCGGTTTTTTCCGGCATTTGCCAATAACCGCTGAACACATTTGGTCCACGTACTTCAATCTCACCAATTTCACCCTCTGCTAGAGTCTCTCCGTTTTTCGAGTCAGTAATCTTAATTTCAATTCCAGGCAGTGGAAACCCCACCGTTCCGGCACGGCGTTCACCGTCATATGGATTTGAGGTATTCATGTTTGTTTCAGTCATTCCGTAACGCTCCAGAATTCGGTGGCCTGTCCGTGCTTCAAATTGAACATGTGTTTCCGCCAACAACGGAGCGCTTCCGGAGACGAAAAGCCGCATGTGTTGCGTTAGATCTTTGTTGAATCGTGAATCATTCAAAAGCCTTGTATAAAAAGTTGGTACGCCCATCATCGTGGTTGCGGATGGAAGATTTTCGATTATAGAGTCTAAATCAAATTTCGGCATGAAAACCATGGAACCGCCTGCCGCAAGCGTTACATTAGTTGCTACAAATAATCCATGGGTGTGAAAGATAGGTAGAGCATGCAACAGGACGTCCTTCTCGGTAAATTTCCAAAGCTCAACCAGAGTCTCAGCATTTGAAAGTAAATTGTTCTGACTCAGCATCGCACCCTTGGAACGTCCCGTTGTTCCTGAGGTGTAGAGCAGCGCCACAAGATCTTCTCCATCACGTTCAACAGTTTTAAATGAATCGTCCTTATTCCGAGTTAATTCAGTAAATGACCCCGTCCCGTCAGCATTGAATGTTTCCAATAAAGCCCCACATTTTTCGGCAACAGCAACAAGTTCATCTTCTTTGGAGCTTTGACAGATAAATAGTTTTGCACCGCTGTTTTCAATAAAATATGAAACTTCAGCCGGTGTGTAGGCGGCATTTAGAGGCAGGTAAACCAGGCCGGATTGAACACAAGCCGCATAGACTGCAAGTGCTTCTGGACATTTGTCCACCTGTACTGCCACGCGGTCACCAACAGCAAGTCCCATTTCGTTGAGTGCATTTGCAGAACGTCCTGCCATACGGATAAAAGAATCATGGCTGATCGTTTTTCCATCAGGCAGATAAAGGAATGTGGTCGAATGTCCGGCGTATTTTCCGAACATAGTTTCATAAAGCAGGTTGGACATAAAATGGCTTTTAATTTTTATCTTTGATGAGCCTGTAAAAAGACCTAAAACCGTGTCATTTCAAAATGATAATTTTTGGACTTCAGACTTTTTAAAGGACTGTCATATTTTTTAGGTTTTACAGAAATTTTAAACTACTACTTGATCGATCTATCTTAAACAAAATTCTAATGTGCTATACCTCACTATTCTCGCGAAATGATTAATCACTTTCAGCTTTAATGAGTTCTCCTCAGGAAATAACGACGTTCCGGACGTCCAACTCCTCCATAATTCACATCGACATCCAGAATAGTTTGGGAAACTAAAAACTCGAGATAACGCCGCACAGTGGTTCTGCTTGCTCCAATGAGTGAAGCCACTTCTTCGGAAGTTAAGCTGGAATCCTGCCTGGCGCTTAATACCTGCTGCACCTTATCTAAAGTGAGCCCATCAATTCCTTTAGGCAGATCCACTGATTCATACAGCTCATTACTGCCCGCGTGCAGTGCTCTGTCAACGTCGTGCTGATCAAGCTGATCGATATTTGAAAGCTGATTTTTTGTTTGTCTATAACGCTGCAGAGTGGTTTGAAAACGTGACAAAACAACCGGTTTGAGAATATAATCAAAAACCCCTCCATGCAGGGCTTCATTGAACAAATGGACTTCTTTCGCTGCAGTGATTGGAATCACATCTACCTGTTTTCCTTGCAGCCGAGTCTGTTTGAGAAATTCCAGTCCGTTTCCTTCCGGGAAAAAAATGTCTAGCAGCAACAAATCCGGTTCGAGCACATCCAACTGCAGTTGAGCATCCTCCAGAGTATTGGCAATACCGACAACTTCAAAACCTTCCGTTTTTTCAACATAACGTCTGTGAATTTCCGCAATCCGCACATCATCGTCTATGATCAAAACACGCAGGTTCATCCTGTATCTCCCGCTGAATTTGGATGTTTGGGAATATAAATTGTGAAGCGCATCCCGCCGAGTGAACTCCGGACTGCCGTCAAATGGCCCCCTAGATATTTCAAACTTTGGTGAACAAGAGAAAGTCCAATTCCGCGTCCTGCTCCGGATTTGGTAGTAAAATCGTCCTGCAGTAATAAATCAACCGATTCAACTTCGATTCCGCTACCGGAATCTTCCACCTCGAAAATCAGATCATTGCCAAAATCTGTCATTGAAAGCTGCACCATGAGTTCTCCGGAAGGGTTCCCCTGCGCCGCTTCAATCGCATTTTCCAGCAGGTTTCCCAGGATAGTAACTATTTTTTCACGACTGATATTCTCCGGAATATCAATCATCCGGCTTTCCGGATCAAGTTTAAAATTTATCCTCAATTCCTGCGCACGGTTATATTTCCCAAGTATAATGGCGGACAATATCGGTTCCGGAACTGTCTCTGCTAATGTGCCGAGCAATTCCTGATATCCAGAAGTTTCACGTCCTATCAAATCGAGCGCTTCCTTGTGTGATCCGAGTTGAATCAAACCTGCAAGAGTGTGCAGTTTGTTCGAATATTCGTGAGTCTGCGCGCGCAGGGCTTCTGAGTATTCCTGTATTTGCGTCAGTTCCTGTGCCAGCCGGTCTATTTCCTGTTTGCGGCGAATACTTGAAACAACTCCTGTGACCCGTTCATTTTGCCAGATAGGAACACGGTTAACTACAACTTCAATATCACCAATCATCATTTCCTGGTCAAATTGTTCTTCACCGCTTTCCAGGACTTCCAGCATTCTTGTCTGTGGTAAAATCGACTCAATCGGCGTGCCGATTCCTGATTCAGGCGAGATATCCAAAATCTTGGCTGCTTCGTGATCGAGCATGGTTATTCGACCTTCGTCGTTAATCGCAACCACACCTTCACGGATTGAATCCAGGATCGCATTACGTTCTCTGAACAATGTTGCAATTTCAGCAGGTTCCAGCCCAAAGATTGACATTTTAATGTCCCGTGCGATTAGCCATGTACCAAGGCCACCTAATAAAAATAAAATAAAAACCCAAAGTAAAATTCGCTGCAAATAATCTGCTGTTACTTCCTCTACCGTTTCCTGCAAATATCCCACAGATACAACTCCAATCACTTTAGCTGAATCATCAAATACCGGAACTTTCCCGCGCATCGAGGGCCCAAGTGTGCCCACCGCTTTTGAAATATAAGACTCTCCTCCTTCAAGTGCGCGCGCATTATCACCGCCGACCATGAACTTGCCTATCCTTTCAGGCACAGGATGACTGTAGCGTTTGCCTTCATGGTCTCCAACCACCACAAATTTTGCCCCCGTTGCTTTTCTTACAGATTCTGCATATTGCTGAATCTCTGAAGAATTTTGCTTGAGTAAACCTTGCTGAATTTCTGTTGTCAGCGAAACTGCCTTTGAGACATTCAAGGCATTGCGTCCTATGTATTCTTCCAAAATTGAGGAAACTAGAACTGAAACTAACAGCCAGGTGATGCCTACAAGCACACCCAGCAAAAGCGACATCAACAGTAGCATGCGCCCATGCAGAGTCCTGGGAAATGAAATCATTGAAAAATATTGCTTCATCAAAATACAATTATCGATAGTAAATCTTAAAAAGATGCTTCTGTTTGAACAGTATTTGTTCAAATGCAGGCAAGTGCAGTGTCAATTGAAAATCATATCATTATGAACTAAAAGCTGCATTAAACCCTTTACTAAGCGGCTCTGGAGTCAAGCTGATTTCCTGGAACCGCTGTTTTGAAGGTTTCCAGTTTCATTCTGTGATCCAAAACGGCTTGAATGATTGTATATGCAGAAAGATCACACTTAAAAGGCAGACGGATGTTGACCTGCGTAATCAGACAGGCATTAGCCAGACTCAGTGAATCTCCAAAACATAATTGACTTTCAGGAATAGTCAAGAATTTCCTACTGTGAAGACAAAAACACTCCACGAACAATATGAACAAAATGCCGTAAACAAAAAGAAAACTCTTTATCTGCACAATCTTGACAGCAGCTTTGCGCTAGTTTAACATCTGCGTATCGTAAATGCACGCTTGTAGATTTACAGATTTAATCTGCGAAATTGTATGAAAGGCCAAAATTGTCGATGGCGCTCTTTTCTCCCCACTGCAGCAATGGCAGTGGAACATTCCATTATTACTCATGACGGTTAAATCAATACGGACTCATTGCAGATAACAGTCTTAAGATGTCTTTTGAATCGAAACCTCCAACTTCAACCAATTATTAGGTCCGAAGTGGATAATTCAGAACACAGTTATTGTGTTTCTACTTAAACTTCGGCCAAGTGCCGATTTCATAAATTCTTAAACAAATAGGAGTCTATCATGAAAAAACTAGCAAAATTGTTTGCGGCAACGCTTGCCTCGGTTACTATTTCCCTGGGAAGTTTGTCTGCGGTTGAAATCAACAAAATTCACTTTCTTATCCCCGGAGGTGCCGGTGGAGGTTGGGACGGTACAGCACGTGGTACTGGAGAAGCCCTGAAAAAGGCAGGACTGATCAACACAGCCACTTTTGAAAACATGTCCGGCGGTGGAGGCGGAAAAGCCATTGGATACCTTATAGAAAATTCCAAAAGCAATCATGGAACCCTTATGGTTAATTCGACACCAATTGTCATTCGCTCTTTGACTAAGGTGTTTCCACAGAACTTCCGAGATCTTACATTGATTGCTGGAACAATAGGTGATTATGCCGCACTCGTAGTTCCAGCAGGAAGCTCCTACAGGAACTTTAAGGATCTAGTCTCAGCTTACAAAAAGAATCCGGAAAGCGTCGCAATTGCAGGTGGTTCAGCTCCTGGAAGTATGGACCATCTGGTGCCTGCAATGGCCTTCAAAGCAGCTGGAGCAGATCCAACTGCAGTAAAATACCTTCCATTCGATGCCGGAGGTAAGGCAATGGCCGCATTATTATCTGGAGAAGCTGATGCACTTTCAACAGGTTTCTCGGAAGCTGTCGCCATGGAAAAAGCAGGAAAAGTACGTATGATCGCTGTTACCTCTCCAGAAAGGGTGGATGCTGCACCAAACGTCCCTACTTTGATTGAGCAAGGATACGACGTTACTTTTGTTAACTGGAGAGGATTCTTTGCATCTCCAGACCTACCAAGTAATATGCGTAAAGCCTATATTGAAGTTCTGGGAAAAATGTATAGTACCCCAGAATGGGAAAAGGTTCGTGCTCGTAACGGTTGGGTAAATATTTATAATCCTGGAGATAAATTCATGGTTTTTCTTGCGAAACAAGAAAAAGTTATAGGCGACCTTATGCGTGAACTTGGTTTCTTGTAGAGAGCTTACTTTAAATTATTTCCGGAAAGCATAAAAACTTTCCGGGAATTTTATCATTTTCTTTCCCGCCTTAAACAATGTTAAACCTTAACCGAATAATAGCCTTGTCACTTCTGGCATTTTCCAGTGCTTACGGTTACTTGTCCTATACTTACAATTTGCTTCCATTTGAACGTTTTCTAGCAGTAAAGCCAAATACAATGCCAATTGGATTGTCTATTGCTGGAATTATTTGTTCTATAGCTATTCTTATACAACCAACAGATTCAAATGAAATAATAGAAGGCGACGGAACTGTAAATAGAGCTGATGGTGAATATCTTAAAAATCCACACAATTTTAATTGGGGTCAAGGTGTTGGACTCTTGATATTAGCATTTATCTATTCAATCTCTTTACGTGAGTTAGGATTTATTTTATGTACATCAGCATTTTTATTTCTGGGGGGATTTTTTTTAGGGGATAGGCGCTACATCCTTCTTATTACTATCTCAATTTCTGCGAGTGTAATTTTCTGGTATTTGGTAGAAAAAGTTTTGTCTATTTATTTGAGGCCATGGCCAATTTGGATATTTTAATACCTACAAACAATAAATACTTTAAATTCAAAGCGTTGCAAAGCTTAACCGTTAACATAATTTTTTCAGAATAAGATAATATGCTAGATGGAATGCTATTGGGCCTTGAAACAGCCTTTACTTTTCAAAACATGTTTTTTGCTGCCTTTGGTTGTTTTATTGGGACAATCATAGGAATGCTCCCCGGACTCGGCCCCATGTCGGTAGTGGCTATTATGATTCCAGTAAGTCTTCAGATTGGCGATCCTTCAACAACTTTGATCTTATTAGCAGGAGTATATTACGGTGCAATTTTCGGAGGCTCCACTTCTTCAATACTAATTAATGCTCCTGGTGAGGCTGCAGTAGTGGCAACATCATTTGATGGTTATCCAATGGCTCGTAATGGACAGGCCGGTAAGGCATTAACAATTGCAGCGATTTCTTCTTTTTCCGGAGGTACGATTGGGGTGGTGTTATTGATGTTTTTTGCTCCTGCACTGGCCAGCTTCGCGATTTTGTTCTGGTCTGCAGAATACTTTGCATTAATGCTTGTTGGCTTGTCTGCAATTTCTGCCTTTGCTGGGAAAGGCAAAGTCCTGAAAGCAATTATGATGACAATATTAGGGCTTATGTTAGCAACCGTAGGAGAATCTTCACTTTTCCAAGCACCAAGATTTACTTTGGGCATAATGGATCTGCAAAGTGGAATTAGCTTTGTCACTTTAGCAATGGGGTTATTTGCTGTTCCTGAGGCCTTCTTCCTGGCAATTGATAAGATTCGAGGAGAAAAAAGCGGTTCGAAACAATCTCAGGAAATTAATAATCTTCGTATTAACCGCAAAGAAGCCAAAGCCATAGCGCCTGTAATTGGGAGGCAGTCAATTCAGGGTTTCCTGATTGGAGTCATGCCTGGAACTGGGGCGACTATTGCCTCATTTCTAGGTTATGCAGTCGAACGGAATCTTGCTAGCCCTGAAGAACGCAAAGAATTTGGAAAAGGTTCTATCAAAGGCCTATCTGCTCCTGAAACGGCAAACAATGCTGCTAGCACTGGTTCTTTTGTTCCTTTACTGACTCTCGGAATTCCAGGTTCTGGAACTACTGCAGTGCTGTTGGGTGCATTCATTGCTCTCAATCTACAACCAGGACCGCAACTTATGGTAGATCGGCCTGAAGTCTTCTGGTCGGTGATTCTATCGATGTACTTTGGCAACATTATACTACTTGTACTCAATCTTCCTTTAGTTCCTTACATCGCAAAATTACTTACTATACCCCGTAGTTATCTTATTCCCTTCGTTCTTTTTTTCGCCATGGCTGGAGCATACATAGGTCAAAACAACGCCACAGAACTACTGCTTCTTTTGGGTTTCGGGGTGTTAGCCATTATCTTCAGATTTGCGGATTATCCCTTACCACCTCTGTTGATAGGTTTTGTACTTGGACAAATGTTTGAAGACAACCTCGGAAGGGCAATGCGTAACGCAAATGGAATCCAATTTATCTGGGAAAGGCCAATGACACTGATGCTTATTTTTTCAGCAGCAATTTTTATTCTTGTCCCATTGATCAGAGATTGGCTGATTCTTAAAAAAAAATTCTAAGTAATGACCAAACCACGTCATCTTTATCCAGTAAGTTCTAACTAAAAAGAATCTGGCCTCCCATAACCTCCACCTCCTGGAGTTTCAATACGGATTCGGTCGCCGGTTTCAGCGTGGATTTCATTTTTTCCACCCAAAAACAGTATAGTGCCGTCTTTCCGGAAAAAAAGATTTAGCCCGCTTTTTCCAGGTTCTCCGCCATTTTGTCCATAAGGCTGGTGAACTCGGCGTTCAGAAAGGATCGCTGCATTGAGTTCTTCTAAAAATTCTACCTCACGTACAAGTCCATCTCCACCGATGAACTTTCCGGAACCGCCTGAATTTTTACGGACAGAAAATTCACGCAACATCACCGGATAACGCCGTTCCAGAATTTCAGGATCAGTGATACGGGTGTTGGTCATGTGTGTGTGAACTCCGGACTGTCCGTGCCAATCCGGACCTGCGCCCGCACCTCCGCCCATGGTTTCGTAATAGCCGAAATTTTCGTTGCCGAAAGTAAAATTGTTCATGCAGCCTTGCGAAGCAGCACAGGCTCGAAAAGCTTTTAGAATCACATCCGTGATGCGCTGAGAAGTTAGAACATTTCCGCCGACAACCGCTGCGTTTTCAGAAGGGGCAAGCAATGAACCGTCCTCGATTATGACTTGAATCGGATTTAGGCAACCTTGATTGAGCGGAATTTCCTGATCAATCAAACAGCGTAAACTGTACAAAATCGCTGAATGAGTCACCGCCCGAGGCGCATTCAAATTACCCCAAAGTTCAGGTCCGGTGCCGGAAAAATCAAAAATTGCGCTGCCGTCACGATGGTCAATGGTGAGGAGCAAAACAATTTCGCTGCCGTCATCCAAAAAATCATTTGCCTTTACTGTGTCCACTTCCGCCAAACCTTCGCGTACCGAAAGCGCTTTGAGCATACTCCTCACCGCTTCTTCCGCATTGGTTTGGATATGGTGCATATACGCCTGCACCACTTCCAGTGAATAATGCTCTACCATTTCCAGCAGTAAATCTACCCCGCGCTGATTTGCCGCGACCTGTGCTTTGAGATCGGAAAGATTGTCAGAAAGTAAACGGGTGCCGCTGATCGCCGGTTCGCCGGGTTTGCGTGTTATTTTTCCGGGAGCCTGAAGTAGTTCCGTGATTCCGGCCTCATTGAAAATTCCGTTTTCAACAAGTTTGAAAGTTTTGATGCACGCACCTTCTTCTTTCAGTGTCCGCGAAAAAGGTGGCATTGAGCCTGGAGAAATACCACCAATATCAGCGTGATGTCCACGGCTCGCAATGTAAAAAATTGCTTCTCCGTTTTGCCAAACCGGCGTAACGACGGTTATATCCGGAAGATGACTTCCTCCGGCAATCGGATGATTGGTCAGCAAGACATCACCCACTTTCAGCGTTTCTCCTTGCAGTTTGACTTGCTGCCGGACTGCCTCGCTCATGGCGCCAAGATGTACCGGTTGGTGCGGAGCGTTGGCCACCAATCCTCCCGTTTCATCAAAAATGGCACAGGAAAAATCGTGTCGTTCCTTGATGTTTGTGGAAATCGCGGTGCGCTGGAGAGTGCGTCCCATTTGCTCGGCAATCGACATAAACAGGTTGCCAAAAATGGACACCTGAACTGGATCAGTCTGAGTTCCAATTTCCCTGAATGTTCTGGTTTCAACGCTCAATACCACATCACCGTATTCCGTAACTTCCGCGGAACATCCGGGTTCAACAAGAATCGTTGAAGTGTTTTGCATCACAATCACCGGACCCCGCAATTGCTGTCCGGCACCCAAATTTTCCAAGAGGTAAATCGGTGTTTCCTGCCAAGCACCGCAACCGGAACTTTCGGACATGAAATAACATTTAGTTTGTTCTACCGCCCCCGGAGTTCCGTCTTTTTTCACAAGCGGATATTTTTGCAGCCCGGGAGATTTTGCGACAGCACGCACACGCAAATCATCCACAATGATCTCACGGCCCGTCAAATCAAAACCAAATTCACGTAGATACGTTTGCCGAAATGCGCTGACATAATCAGGAAATTTCGCGGTGTTTTTCTGCAATTCCGAACTTGATTCTGAAATACCTAACTCACAATTTGTATTTCCTGTGTCGTAATTTGAAACTTTATCCGGTTCAGAAATCATCAACGCTGTGTCTGTGCCTTGATAACGTAAATTGAGATAACGCTTTATTTCAATTTGTTCGGCTTTATAGCCTTGGGCAAGCAATTCTGTTTTTGCGTCGGACGATAATTTTTCGAGATTTTTTAAGAGATTCTTAAAAACATCATTCTCTTTATTTTCTGGCAGCACGAGCGCCGAAGGTTCTTGTTTTTCAACCACAATGTCGGCGAGCCCCATACCGTAAGCTGATAGAATCCCGGAAAAGCGGTGGATGAATATTTTTGAAATGCCTAACTCTCTTGCAATGCTGCAAGCGTGTTGACCTCCAGCACCGCCGAAACAGGCCAGGGCGTGTTCCTTGATGTCGAATCCACGCATGACCGAAATTTCACGGATGGGGCGCACCATGACTTCGTTGGCAACCCTTAAAAATCCGAGGGCGACTTCTTCCAGCGACATTTCCGGAAGCTCCCGCTCTTTGGAATACTCATTGATTTCTGCTGTTATTTTTTCAAAGGCGTTTCGAGACGCGTCAAGATCGAGAGCTTCATTTTCGTTTGGTCCGAAAATTTTAGGAAAGTATTGCGGATGCAAACGCCCCAAAACCAAGTTAGCATCAGTGACCGCCAAATATCCTTCCTTCCGATAGCAGACCGGTCCCGGATGCGCACCCGCTGATTCCGGGCCAACTTCGAAAAGTCCGTTGCGAAAAAAAAGTCTTGATCCTCCACCTGCCGCAACCGTTTTGATGTGCATTTGCGGCGCCTGGATACGTACTCCCGCGGTTTCGGTTTCATGCACCAATTCGTAATCGTCACCATAACGTGAAACATCAGTCGAGGTACCGCCCATGTCAAACCCAATGACGGGTTGTCCCAAATCCGTGGTCACGGCATAACCTACAACGCCTCCGGCGGGTCCTGATAAAATTGCGTTGCTGCCTTTAAATTTTCCGGAATCGGTCAAACCTCCGTCGGACTGCATGAAAAGCAACTGTGTTTTTTCCAAATTATCGGAAAATCCTGAACGGAAACTTTGCAGATAATTCCGGATGTGCGGTGTGAGATATGCGTCAACTGTGGTTGTGTCACCGCGTGCCACCATTTTGACCATCGGCATAACTTCATGGGACAGTGATATTTGCTCAAAACCGATTTCACGGGCAATCACACCGATTTGACGTTCATGTTCCGGAAACGCGTAAGCGTGCAAAAAAACCACTGCTACCGCGCGTATGCCTTTTTCAAAAACAGCATTCAATTCTTGACGCACAACCGCCAAATCCGGTTTTGCCAAAACAGCAAATTTCTCTCCGGTTGTACCTTCTAAAATTTCTAATCCGCTATCGTGTGAGGATTTTTCATCTTCCCTGACAATGCGTACACGTTCATCAACCTCAACCACTTCTTCATAAAGCAAATCAAGTTTGCTGATTTCCAGATCAAATATCTTGGGGCGGCTTTGATTTCCAATCTGCAGCAAATCGCGGAATCCTTTAGTCGTAACCAGCGTCGTTTTCGCACCTTTACGTTCCAGAAGAGCATTGGTGGCGACAGTAGTTCCCATCCGAATCCACTCAATCTTATCTGCATTAAAACTTTCTTTTGGGAAAGTCTCACCCGTCACTGCTTCTAAAATTCGGCGTATTCCTTCACGCGGTGCGTCCGGATAATTCTGCGGATCTTCGGAAAGTAATTTTACCACTCTGAACCCAGACTCGCCAGGGACCTCCGCATAAACATCTGTGAAGGTGCCGCCACGGTCGATAGAAAAACGGAAGGAAGAAGAAACCATAAATTGATTGAAAAAACTTATTTAGTTCTCATGATCCATGTTTTCCATTGAACCACGGAGAAACTCCAATTGAGTCAAGAGAGTCTGCTGCTGTTCTTTGGAGATTTCCTGCCAGTTTTCAGCAATTTCCTGCAGAATTTTTCTGAGTTTGATTTCTGTTATGGAAGAGTCCGGAGAATCGAGAGAAGTGATTGCAGGCAGGAGTTGGCTGAAGTGAGAACTTTTTTCACGGTTCAGCAATTCATTATAATTCCAACCGAAAAGAGAAGAGATACGTTTCAACAAATCCGGATCAGGATTTGCAGTTCCGGATTCAATCTGTTCGTATAATTCTGGATTAATTTGCAGTAAGAGGGATATGCCCTCCACATTTTGATCCGCATTCATTCTCGCCTGACGTATTTGTTCGTGCAACGGAACCGGAGGAGGGACTTCCGGAATTTCCAGTACTTCCTGCTTTGGTAAACGTGCCTGGATTTCTCTGGCATGCAGCAGAGGTGGCCGATTACTGAGTAGGACAGAACTCTGGGAATTGATTTTTTGCAGGATTTGTTTGTAATTCCATCCAAACAGCGAGCATAATTTACGCAGAAATTCGTCAGGTGGTATAACACCGTTTTCGAACTCCTGATAGTAATCTACAGAGATGCCCAGTAAAGTCGCAATACCCAACGCATCCTGTTTAAAAGCCTCTCGAGCATCCTTGATTAATTTTGCTAAAGGAGTCGGCGCAGACTCAGCAGAATTATTTTCTACTGAGGAAGACTGCTGATTTGGCTGGATAGTTTTGCTATTTCTCGCGGAGGGAGTAACGTCGGCAAGTCTTTTGATTTCCTGATAATTCCACTCAAACAAAGCACAAAGCCGTTGAAGAGTTTCATCCGGAGGAATCCAGTCTTTTTCCAAGCGTGCATATTCTTGCGGGTCCATCTGCATCAGCAAGGCCAGCCCTTCAATACTTTGGCCGATGTCTTCGCGGAACTCGAGTATCATTTCGTTCAATTTAGACATTTTGCGCTGCTGAATTAAAATCCCGTTAATTAATTAAAAGTTCCCAATTAGCGACCTTTAACATCCAGCATTGTTGTATGCCGCTTCAGGGTTCTCAAAATTAAATATACCGCAAGAGTTATCCAGAAGAGATTGTTCCACACAGGTACAAGATAAAATCTCTGCTCAACTAAATAATTACCTATCAGATCAAGAATTGAAAAACAAAGAACAAGAGCAAAAAGGCTGGAATATTCTCTACGTAAAATATTTTTGAAGGAAAATTCTAGTGAAGGACTGTCCCATTTGGAAAATGCCGGAAAGAAACCGGGAGTAACTTCTGACCATTTTTCAAAGTCTTCTCCAAATTTATCCCTGATAAAATCTTCTTCAGCAACCATGATCCGTTCGTAATAGAGAGCAAATGACAAAGTATAAATCACCGGCATCCACCAGACAAAAGGGAAAAGCGCTATTCCGAGTCCCATCAGGTAATTTCCCAAATACAGAGGATGTCTTACAACAGAATACCAACCGGTTGTATTCAAAACTTCAGCAATTTGCTCCCTGGTATTTCTTCCGGACGTGTTTTGCGGCGTGTGCCCAACAACCAGGATTCTGAAAAACAAACCCAGCAAACCGACAAACAGACTAAAAAGTCCCCAAATTGTGGTCATTTCACGATCACCTCCTACATATTCGTATTTCGCCATTGCAGGAATGAATATTAAAATTATGATAATTGGAAAATAACTCCGCCAGCGAAACAGCCAGTAACCTGTGGAAACAAGTTTTTTTTCAAGCTTCATATGATGACTCCTCTATCTTTTTTAAGATTGTTTGTGTAAATCAGGCCCCTCTAACTAAAGACTTATCCGGCAACAAATAGTTCTTAATGCAATGATTCTTCCAGCAAAAACTACAGTCGAAGAACTTCCGGCAGGAGATCCGCACAGCGCCAATATTAATTAAATTTACTGCTATTACTGTGACAAATTTTTTCACAAGGTAAAAGGCATAACTCTTGGATTCACTTTCGCTGGGGGTGTTCCCAAATTTTAAACCAGCCGAGCATTTATTTATTCTTAGTTCAGGTCTATGAAAATAAAAGGATTATTAGTTTTTTTAGCGGTTTTACAGATTTTTTTCTCAAGAGAAGAATCAGTGCTGGCTGGTGGAGAAAATTTTGGACTAGGCCCCCTTGAAATTCGGCCTCAATTTTTGGTAAACCAACCTTTCCTCGCAATGTCTCCTGAAAACACTTTGACATTAAAAGATGGAGAATCGAGATTGTCTTTTGGATTGGAAATCTCAAACACATTTGTCAATACACAAGGACCAACAGGGCAAATCACAAAAACAGAAACGGCAAGGGGTCTTACTTTAACAGATTTTTTGGATAAAGACGGTAATACAGTTAACGGATTCAGTCTGTATTTGGACGCAGAGAGCAAACGCAAAAAAATCAAATACCGCTATGGCTTATCGGATTCATTAGAATTTAAACTTGAATTACCGTTTGTATCATTAGACGGCGGAACCATGGATAGTACCATCGAAAGTGTACACAGTATGATCGGGATTTCAAATTTCAAGAAAGGAGGCGCCTACCGTGCCCTGTCTGAGCGCAACCAATATGACTATTATGTTGTCAAAGATGGACAATTTGTCTTTGCGAGTACAAAGCAGATCTACAACGTTAGAGGAGAGCCAAACATGGATCTCAAATGGAACTTGTCAGAAGGCGGCAAGGTTATGCCGGCTGCAAGTATTAAACTAAGTTACAAATTCGCCAACACGGACCGCAGCGGAGAACAAAAATTAATTCGCAGTGGCGGTGTTGACTGGGGACACTATTTTATCCTTTCAAAAGGTTTCGATAACTGGATTGTATATTTTGGTGACGGTCAAACCAGAATCGGTAATGATCACGGATTTGCGTCTTCTCTGTTCCACCGTTTCATGTCAATGGAATATCGCTTTTCGGAAGAAGATTCTTTTGTTTTTCAAACTGTTTCACAAAGCAGTATTTTCCCGACTTCCAGTGCAAGCTCCCGCTCCACCAGTGAAGGAGACCAGGAACAGCGAAACTCTAACCTGAGCGTTCCAACTAGTGTTACCGCATTTGGTTACAAGTTTCTCTCAGACTTGATTTTTTGGGAAACCGGATTTGTGCAGGATTACAACAATTTTGGCAACGAAACTGATTTTGTCCTCTTTTGGGAAATGGGGGTTCATTGGTGAGATTATATTCAAAACTATTGCTGACTAGCGCATCTTTGCTTCTCTTTACATTTACAGGATGGAGCGCCGAGAAGACCGTGCTTTACTTTGCTCTACAATACGGGAATCAGGATACTGGAAGCCCTGCCCCGGTAGTTGGAAGTAAAGATGCATACTTGTCGACCCTGGAGAATATACATGGTCCCTTGAAAGAAAATCGAGAGGTTAGCCCAAAAGTTTTATCATTTGACTTTTACAAGACAAGTGGTTCTTTCGCCAGTGGATTTGGTCTTGAAGTGCACAGTTACAGCAAATCATACAGTTTTGAAAATGACGATTCTTCGGTCAACTTGTCTGCAGTCGGTCTATTGTACGGTTTAAATTTTTATTATCGGGGAGATTTTTGGTACCCTTTCATGGGTTTTGGGACAGGTAATTACTCAGTAAAAGTAGAGGAACAATTGACTACAGAAGGTTCTACAACTTATGGAACCGTTTTCGGACAGGTCGACAAACCTTTTTATTACAAGTTCGGTGTCCGCATACCTTTAAATGGAATAGGTATCGTTTTTACTCAGCAATACATGTCGGCTGACTTAAAGGTAGAAACAGAAAATAAACCTCTCTCCCTCGGTGGTACTGCTTCATTTATCGGTCTCTATTATGCTTTCTGAGTTTTACCTCAGATTATAAAATAAGATCTCAAAGAAACAAGACTAATGTCATTTCGACAGTAGGAATAAATATGAATGATATGAATGGGTTTATTTATATAAGATTTCTCGCTTCGTAAGCAATGACACGATTTAAGGACTTTTTAAGAGTGCACCAAGCTTGGCTGAAGAAGAGATATTTTTGAACAGAGGATAAGAATTTAATTGGAAAAGGGAGATAATATGGTAGGAGAAAAAGCGAACCATGAGGGCCGATAGCGGCCCTCAAAACACTAATGAATTAACGTTTCATGTTAATCAGATCCTGAATCATTTCATCAGAAGTAGTCACTGTTTTCGCGCTTGCCTGAAAGGCACGCTGCGTTTCAACCATTTTGACAAATTCCGTAGACAGATCAACGTTTGATTGTTCCAGACTTTTACTACGTATTTCACCTAAGCCCGCAGTACCTGCCTCGCCTGTTACTTTCTTTCCTGATCCTAAAGTTTCTTCCAGCATGTTATCACCAACCTGAGCAAGTTTTCCAGGGTTATCGAATTTGGTCAGCACGACTCTACCAATCGCACGAGTATATCCTGCATCAAATACCCCGTTTACTGTACCGTTATCTTCGAGAAAAATACTTTCCAAAGTACCTGCCGGATTTCCGTCAGCACTTGTTCGAAGTACATTATATTGTCCAGCAAACTGAGTGATTCCATCTAAACCTGATCTTGGATCTGTTGGGTCATCAGGGTTAAATCCATCTCCTAGATGAAGACCGATAACTAAAGGACCACCTCCACCAAATGGAACTGCAAATTGTGGAACACCTGTGTCAGGGTCAACTGGTTGTGGAATTAATCGTGGGGGACCTGCCGGCAAAGGATTACCGTCTGGATCCACTCCTCCAGGTTGTGCTTCAAAAGAGCCACCGGTTGCGGCAATTAATTTGCCGTCATGCGTAAACTGCATAAATCCACCACCTACTGCTACCATAGTACCAGGAACTTGTCCTAGTGAAGCCCCATCAAACATTACATAGTATTCCCACTGGTTACTAACCCCCGTTCCCGGAATTGGCTGACCAGTACCAGGATCAATTTGTTCTGGCAGGTCTGGACGTTTTCTCATCGCAACAGTAGCAGCATGAGTATTTCCAACTGCATCATAGACTGTAGTTGAGGTTGCGAAATTATACATATTATCAGTAACATTAGTCGGATCAACTGGGACATCTTTGACAGTCGCATTAGAATCAAGGTTCGCCTGTAGTCTAATTCCTGTACCCTTAAGACCCGTTCCGGTTGGCAAAGGTGCATCTACAAGTCCTAGGACTTGCAGCGCACCGGGGATGCCTTTACTTTCTCCTGTAACCCTGTCCACTTTCAGGGCTTGTACACGTCCTCCACGCAGGGAGGATAAGAAGCCCTCCTTGTCATATGAAAATTGACCGTTTCGGGTATACGATTCTTTGTCTGTGCTGGGATTAACGATTGTAAAAAAACCACCACCAGCGATCGCCATATCCGTGGCGAGAGTAGTAGTTTCAAATGCACCCTGAGAATAGTCCATTTCCACACCACCAATTTTCACTCCATTACTGGCTTTGGTGAAGGCAGAACCTTGCGGCCAGGAATTCCCCATTAGGTCTTCAAAAGCAACTTTGTTGCTTTTGAACCCAAATGTATTGACGTTGGCAATATTATTACCAACAATCTGCATGGTTTTGCCCTGAGTTTTTACCCCACTGGCCCCAGTAGCTAATGATCCAAGTAACGCCATATTATTTCTCCTTAAACAATATTAGAAAATATATCAGGCGATACACTCCATCGTTTCGCATAGATATGATGAAAATAGTTAAGAGTTAGAAACTATTCATTTGAAGTTGAACTCTCAGGTTCAACCGTTCTTATTCTGAATCCTTTGAACTCCATACTGGAGTTTTACGTGTCATAAGTTCTGTTCTGGCAGGCAGAGGCACCGCGCTCTGATAACGTAATTTAGATTTATTACCCATGCCGACTATTTCCTTCGCCTGCACCCACTCGCCATTGATTTTCAGCAGTGGATCGCTACCTTCAAAACGTACCATTGAAACTTGCCCGGACTTGGTTAGCGTAACACCTACCTCTTCTCCGCCGTCTGTTCTGGCGAACACGTTGTAGCTGTAGTTTCCATTCGGCATCATGTCACCGTCATTATCGCGTCCGTCCCAGGCAAATTCATGCGCGCCCTGTGCTCTGCTTTCGAGATTTATTTCACGGATCATTTCACCTGTTGAATCATGCACAAGCAACATCACACGTTCGGCACTACCGTCCAGCTTGTAAGTTACAGGAATAGTATCACCGTTATTCAAAGGTATTTCCCTTGCGCCTACTTCCACATCTTTACCCAACAAGCTTCCTGCAGTGGAGCGTGCGATGTGTTGCTGAATTTCCATCATCTTTGCAGTCTGGCTGTTTAGGTTCTGTAACTGTTCTACTGTTCCCAGGGCTGCCAACTGTTGCATCATACCTTCGGAATCCATCGGATCCAACGGATCCTGATTTGCCATTTGAGTCATCAGTAAATTCAAGAAATCCTGTTTCCCCAGTTCTTTACCGTCATTGCTGCTTTTAGCCGCGTGGTTACGCAGACTGGTTGCATTGATCTGCAGAGCTTGTTCAACATTGTTTCCGGTTTGCATAATTACCTTTGCTCAGACGTATAGATTGAGTCCGGAATCATTCCGGTTTATAACACGCGGTGTTTCTTCAACATCCGCAATTTCTTCCTTTTTTCCTCTTTCCGCTGAATTCAAGTCATCTTCGAACTCATAATTTTTACGATCACCTCCGAATTGCGAATCGCGTTCGTTGATGTCAACATTGAGAGCTAAATCCTGATAAGAAAATTCCTGATCCAAAAATCTGCTGCGCAGTGAGTCAAATCCGGATTCCACCAAAAGTTTTGCTTGAGGATTATCAACACGCATATCAATCAAGAGATCCGCTCCGGATTGCCGGATTTTCACAGTTATTTGTCCCAAATCTTCCGGATGCAAACGCAGGGTCATTTCTTCAACACCATTGCCGTTTAGAATCCTGACTCTACTCACCACCTGCTCCATGTTAAAAGGAAGGTCAGCACCGCGTAAAGGCTCCGCTGGAGTATTAGTAGTTGCTCCTTTAACCATTGTAGTTCCGGAAACTTCTGCTAATGAGTTGATTCCTGCAGACGAAACCGTGTCCGCTGAAGATTTGGAGCTGGCAGGAAGTTGAGTGTCTTTTGCGGTCAATGTTCTAAACTGATTTAAAGGCTGTTCCGATCCCTTTTCTGAAACACCTGTCGTAGTCTCTCCTGTCAATTGGAAATTTTCTACAGTTTTTGTTTTCGCTCCGCTTTGAAGTTCTTCTGCTAATTTAAACTTTTCTGTTGCTTGAAAACCTACTTCCAGTTTTGTTTTTGAGTCGCTTTTAAATTCTTCTGCAAGCTGAAATTTCTCAGACATCTGTAAGCCTTCAACTGCTTTTTTCCCGGTTCCGCCCTGAAACTTTTCCGCAAGCTGAAATTTCTCAGACACCTGTAAACCTTCAACTGCTTTTTCCCTGACTCCGCCCTGAAACTTTTCCGCAAGCTGAAATTTCTCAGACGCCTGTAAACCTTCAACTGCTTTTTCCCTGACTCCGCCCTGAAACTTTTCCGCAAGCTGAAATTTCTCCACAAGCTGAAATTTCTCAGACGTCTGTAAACCTTCAACCGCTTTTTCCCCGGTTCCGCCCTGAAACTTTTCTGCAGTCTGCAATGCTTCGTTTGTTTTAAACTTTTCTACAACCTGATGACTTTCCGACGCTTTTATTTTTTCCGGAGTTAAAGGTACATCGCCTCTTTTAAGTTTCTGTAGATAATCTGCATCAAGACTTTCATCCTGAGTACCTTGGCGAGAAACTGTTTGCAAATTTTCTTGTAGACTCTCTTCCTGATTTTCAAGAATTGAACTTAGATCCTGAACAAGCGCATTTTTACCCTGAAGCGTTTGATTAGAGTTTGGCTGCAATGCTTCGTTTGTTTTAAACTTTTCTACAACCTGAAGACTTTCCGACGCTTTTATTTTTTCCGGAGTTAAAGGCACATCCCCTCTTTTAAGTTTCTGTAGATAATCTGCATCAAGACTTTCATCCTGAGTACCTTGGCGAAAAACTGTTTGCAAATTTTCTTGTAGACTCTCTTCCTGATTTTCAAGAATTGAACTTAGATCCTGAACAAGTGCGTTTTTACCCTGAAGCGTTTGATTAGAGTTTGGCTGCAATTCCGGTGGTAATTCACTTTTTTTAATTCCAAGCTCACCTTCAGCTAAAACTGACTGGCTGGCGGATTTTTGCAGAACAGTTTGCTGGTCACTCGCGGAAAACTCTGCATCTGCTTCCAACGGAATTGAATGACTCAGCTTCTGTTGCTCTTCCGCAGAAATTCCTTCGCTATTTCCGGGGGATTTTACTTGATGAAAAACAGTTTCCAGCAAAGGATCCGTGAACTCAGTAGTTGATTCTTGTAGTAAAGACTGGAGTCCTGTTTCAGCTATACCGGATTCCGGAAGAACATCAACATTGCCCCCATTAACTACAATCCTTGGATCAACAACCTCTATTATTTCTGCTGAAATCGGAGTTGATTTTTTCAAAACCTGAGTCTGCAAAGAAGAGACATCTTCGCTCCAAAGATCATCTCCCAGTATTTCCAAAGGCATATTTGAGTTATTAACTATGCCAAAATCTGTATCCGCAATTTCCGGATCAAGTTGACTTTGAGTCAATAATACTGAATTGAGTGACGCAGACAAGCCATCCTCATCAAGAAGTTCATCGAGCAGATTTTCATCAAGTGGAAGTTCTGTCAGCATTTGATCGAGAGTGGCATCAAATACTTTGTTTTCACCTTTCTCTCCGGATTCTATACCAAACTCAGTTGCTGCTACTGCCTCGTCAGTTACTGGTATAACAGCTTTTTGTCCAATTGCTTCCATAATAACTATCTCATTTTTTTCTTGTTATCTCTTCAATCATGCTGGCTGATTCAGCCGCGCCCATACTGGAAAGTATTAATGATGCCTGTTTTTCTTTCATTTGCTTCAGGATGTTGACGGCAATTTTTCTCTCCAATTTTCCCAGTGATTGTGCTGCAGTCCCTGCATCCATTTTTGAGTATAAGGCAACTGCCTTTATTAACTGCGCGTCATCCTGAGTTTTCTTTTTAACGATGTCCTTTTCAATCTCCTGTTGAAGTTTTTCCAACTGGCTAACCTGACGTTGAATATCCTCCTGCAGAGTTTTAAGCTGTCCTTCTCTGCGATCGAGCTCCACACTTCGCATACGTAAACGATCCTGTTGTTCCGCGAGTCTGGTTAGAATCTTTTTCTCGGTCTCAGTAAACTTTCGAGGTTTCTTTGCTTTTTTTTGGACATCCGCTTCAACCGCGCAAAAATCAAGTCCGTAATCCGCGCAGAGAGCACCGAAGGATTGTTTCAATTCATCGATGCTTGTTGGTATGCTATAAGCGGGCCTTGCCAGCAAGACAATCCCAATAAATAAATATAAGAATTTGTAATCATTAACAATATTTAATATTTTATTCATGACATTCCTGTTGTTAAACAATATTGATATGTACGATAATTTTTTATTATTGGGCAATATTTTTATTCATCTTGAAGATTCCGTCGATAATTCTGGGCAATTTCATCCGCCTCCAAACGTTCAAGACGTTCAGTTTCAACTTTGAATTTTTCAATTTCTTTTTCCTTTAAAATTTCCAGTACACGTTTTTTTTGAGTTGCTTGCGTCAACTCATGCCGTTTCAATTCCACTACTTCCAACTGCTCATCTAGTTGAGCTTGAGTGAGTTCCAGATGCTGTTTGATTCGTTGCTGAAAATTTCCACCCATTAGCAGCTGACTTATCGTCACACCGTCTGCTTTAGCTTTGTCTAAATCATTGTTATGAATATCTAAAGCTTCCTGCATCAGTTTTTTTCTGTCACGATGCTGTTGCTCCAACTGCACCTGTTCCGCCAGAGCTTTCTGGTAGAGCTTCTCCAGACGCTCCCTGACTTTTAAAGCAGTTTCCAGACTAAAACGCGGCATATTTTGATTTTTGTTTTGGTTATAATATTTTCGGATTCAATTATTCAGCGCACAACTGCATCCAATCTGCAGAAATAATTGAAGCCGGCAGACAATGTGTCAGATACACTCTACTGGCGTGAGGTTTTTCGTAGTGCAATATCCCTGCAAAATTTCCGGGCAGGAAATTTAACCGGGGATTTTTTTTTAGAAGATTTAAGGCTGGTTCTGTAAATGAAAGAGCACAACTGCAGCAGCATTACTGACATTTAATGAAGATACTTCCGGATTGCCCGGGATACTAACAAGCCAGTCGCAATGTTTACGAGTGAGGCGGCGCATGCCTTTTCCCTCATTGCCCAGTGCCAGAATCAGCGGCCTGTCCTGAGAGAACTCCGCCACACTTTCGACTGCATCTCCAGCAAGTCCTATCACCCAAAAACCTTTAGATTTTTGTTGCTGAAGAAATCTGGCAAGGTTTGGAACAGAGATCACCGGGAACCATTCCGAAACTCCTGCTGAAGTCTTAGCCACCACTGCAGTTAAGCCGGAAGTGTGGTCCTGAGGCACGACCACGGCACTCACCTTAAAAAAACCGCATGTTCTCAGAATAGCACCTAGATTATGGGGATCTTCGATTTGGTCCAGTGCAACAATCAAGGGGTATTGACCTTCAGCGCTTTGTGGAAGATCGGAAAGAGTGGAGAAGGGCAAAGCCCCGCAACGCAGCACCACACCCTGGTGAACTGCATCAGGACACATCTCCTCCAGTTTTTTGACTGGAACTTCGCTCAGCGGTACTCCATGTTGTTCCGCAAGCATCCGGATTTCTCGCAGACGCTCGGAAGAATCAGCGTCTTTTTTAAAGTAGAGGTGATCCAGTTTTCTACGTCGATGGCTCAAAGCACCCTGCACCGGAAGAATTCCATAAAGCAAATCCTTTCCAGATCCTCCGGTCTTTCTCCCTTTCCCTTCTTTTTTAGCGCCAGTGTCAGTACGCCCTCCTTCATTTTCATGTCTTTTAAACGGGCTCTTCTCAGGGCTGCTTTCTTTGTTTGTGAACATGAATTTACGTTCTCCTGTAAACTTTTGCTTCCTGCCCTCTCCCTTTTTACCTCTACCTTCGTTTTTTCGCATTATTTGTTAAGCTGTTCAAGTTCGTTTTTTAATGCGTCAAATTCATGAGTCACGGGAAAATCAGGATATTCGCCTGCAATTTTTTCTGTCGGTCTAAAGAAGATTCCATGATCCGCTTCCTGCAGCATGCTGATATCGTTGTACGAATCTCCAACTGCAACTACATGATAATTCAATCTTTTTAATGCTTTTACCGCATGTCTTTTTTGGTCTTTTTGTCTAAGGCAATAATCCACAATTCGCAAATCATCATCGAGTTTCAGCGAATGACAAAATACTGTCGGGTGCTGCAATTTGTATAACAACGGTTCAACAAATTCTCTGAAAGTATCAGAAAGTATTACCACTTCATTACGTTTTCTTAACCAGTTTAAAAATTCAAATGCTCCATCCAACGGATCCATTTGTTCCACCACTTGATGAATGTCATGAAGTGTCAGCTTGTGCTGATCACAAATTTTCAAACGGTAGCGCATCAACTCGTCATAATCTGCAATGTCACGTGTGGTGAGTTTCAGATCATCAATCCCGCTGAGACGTGCTAATCCTTTCCAAATTTCAGGAATCAACACACCTTCAAAATCGAGACAGGCGACCATCATTTTATTAGCGTCAGGCATCAAAGTTTTTACAGTTAAATTAACAGAATTATGAAAATTGACAGCTTCAATTCCCGGTAATAATCAAAAGTGATTCAGACATATAAAGTGTTTCTGCAAAATAGCTCAAATGCAGCGCCCTCCGTCAACCTCCATGCAGGTTCCAGTTACCATATCAGCTTCATCAGAACACAAAAAGAGTGCGGCATTTGCCATATCTTCAGGTTGACTTAAACGTCCCCACGGTATACTGGAAACAAATTGAGCCCGTTTTGCAGGAGTGTCTTCTCCCATAAAAAGATGAAGCATTCCCGTTTCTCCCGCCACAGGATTGATTGCATTGACGCGGATTTTAAATGTTGCTAACTCAATCGCCATGGCTTTTGTGGCAGTGATCATCGCACCTTTTGAGGTATTGTACCATGCCAATCCCGGACGTGGACGCAGTCCCGCGGTTGAAGCAACATTCAGGATCACACCATGTCCCTGTTTTTTCATCAGCGGAACACCGTATTTGGCGGTCAGAAAAACGGACTTAACATTGACCGCAAAAATCTGATCAAATTCCTCCTCAGTGACTTCTGTCATTGGTTTATTTCGGTGGGTGGTTCCGGCGTTATTAACCAGAATATCCACACGTCCAAAATGCTTGAGCGTGCGTTCAAAGATGGAGGAAACGTCACCGTCCTGACTGACGTCACCCTCAAACGCGAGGGCATTTTCACCTATTTTCGCAGCTACTTTTTCTGCTGACTCGAGGTTAATATCCACGATGACTACCTTTGCGCCTTCTTCGGCAAAACGAATGGCAATACCTTTACCGAATCCTGAACCTGCTCCTGTGATGACTGCGATTTTATTTTTTAAACGCATTTAAACTCCATGTTTTATAGCAATTGTTTTGGTAACAGAAAAACCGTAAAGTGCTTCAAACCCTTTTTCACGTCCGTGACCGCTGAGTTTCACTCCGCCAAAAGGCAACTCAACCCCTCCTCCTGCTCCGTAGTTGTTGATAAATACCTGACCGGATTTAATCCTTTTTGCCACCCGGAACTGACGCGCACCGTCATTCGTCCAGATTCCA
>Ga0207990_1000369_pt1 | contig 26096 bp, 31 predicted proteins | sample ETNtaG_8_FD_185780 | JGI IMG/M metagenome (GOLD analysis project Ga0207990, IMG submission 185780) | Marine microbial and viral communities from oxygen minimum zone, Eastern Pacific Ocean - ETNP201406SV75 (SPAdes) (version 2) | ecosystem: Environmental > Aquatic > Marine > Oceanic ...
TAGAAAAACTATTCTAAGAAAAAAGCCCTAGGGCATTCCATCATCAACTTCCTCTCGCTTACTAGGCAATAAATCAGAGGTTGAGATATCCAAATAAAAGATTGAGATTGAGGCAATAAAAATAGAAGAATAGGTACCGATCAATACGCCAACAATTAAGGCCAAAGAAAACCCTTGGAGAGACTGACCACCCATAATATAAAGAGCTAATAAGACCAATAAAGTAGTTGAACTGGTGATCATGGTTCGACTAATTGTTTGAGTGATAGATGAATTAAGAATATCGAGTGTCTCAGCACGCCTCATGGAGCGGAAGTTTTCTCTAATTCGATCAAAAATAACAATGGTGTCATTTAATGAATAACCAACCACAGCTAGAATGGCTGCCAGAACAGCCAAATCAAAGTTAATCTGAAAAAATGAGAACACACCCACAGTGATTAAAACATCATGGATCAAAGCCATGACAGCCCCAATAGAAAATTTCCACTGAAAACGAAACACAATATAAATCATGATCATAATCAAGGCAAAAATCATAGCAAGGCCACCCTGTTCTGTAAGCTCTTCTCCCACTTGTGCACTGACATATTCAGAACTCATGAGTTCTGCAGGATTTGAAGATTGACTAAGGTTCTCGATAATAAGTTTACCAACAGTTCTACTATCAAATCCTTCTCTGGGTGCAATTCTAATCATAATATCTGTGGCTGATCCAGAATTTTGCACTATCGCATCATTAAAGCCACCCGATGATAGGTGATTCCGAACATCTTCGATTTTTGGAGGTTGTAGATACCTAATTTCAATTTGAAACCCACCAGTAAAATCAATGCCTAGATTAAACCCTTTTGAAGTGATTGAGACCAATGAAAAAATCATTAATACAATTGAGATTGTTGTTGTTATTCGACGAGCTGATAGGAAATTGATTGTGTTCTTAAAATTAAACATACTAGATCCTTAATTTCTTAATGGTCCTGCCACCATAGATCCAATTAACAACTGCTCTGGAGGCAATAATTGCAGTAAACAGTGAAGTTAAAATACCCAAAGACAAAGTAACGGCAAACCCTTTAATTGGCCCGGTTCCAAAAGTAAACAAAACCAAGGCTGCAATTAAAGTGGTGATATTGGCATCGGTAATTGTCGCAAAAGCCTTTTGGTATCCTGCAGTAATACTGGCTTGGGGTGAATTGCCGTTTCGCAATTCTTCTCTGATTCTCTCAAAAATAAGCACATTAGCATCAACAGCCATTCCCACAGTTAAGACAATACCGGCAATACCCGGTAAGGTTAGAGAGGCTTGTAAAAGAGACAGTAGCGCTACCAACAAGGTCAGATTAATCATCAGCCCTAGATTTGCTATTAATCCAAAGCCTTTATAATAAAAGGCCATAAAAATCACAATCAGAATTAGTCCAGTGACAATAGCTGCAAACCCTTTATCAATATTGTCTTGGCCCAAGCTAGGTCCTATAGTTTTTTCTTCCACCTTAAATATGGGTGCTGCGAGTGCTCCAGCTCTAAGTAATATAGATAGATCTTTAGCCTCAAATACAGTGAGTCCTGTGATTTCAAATTGACTACTGAACACACCTCTGATGGTGGCAATATTGATCACCTCTTTATCCAGCACTGATCGTTTGATAAAATTCCCATTCTCTTCTGTGGTTTCTTGACGTTGCTGAACAAACAACACAGCCATGGGTTTATTTAAATTCCTTTTAGTGGTCTCCAACATCGATTTTGAGCCTTTGCTGTCCAAGCGGATAGATACTGCAGGCCGGCCTTGAGAAAAAGATTGTGAAGCATCAATTAATTGATTTCCAGTGACAATGGCTTGCTTTTTCAAAAGCACAGGATTACCAATTCGGTCCTGAAAAAGGTCGCATCCTATCGGTGCACGGCCTTTTTCTTCCGCTTCAAAAGCATTTTCATTCTCACAAACTAAACGAAACTCCAGTGTTGCAGTAGCTCCAAGTATTCGCTCTGCTTGTGTTGGATCTTGAACACCAGGTAATTGCACAACGATTCGATCAAGTCCTTGACGCTGAACTATGGGTTCAGCAACGCCCAGTTCGTTAACTCGATTTCTCATGGTCAAAATATTTTGCTGAATAGCAAAATCTCGTCTTTGCTTAAGTTGGTCATCTGTCATATTGACTAAAATTACTGTTTGAGTAGCTGTTGATGCGTTAGTAATATCTAGTAAATTATCAATTTCCCTTATGGATCGTCTTGCTTGGTTAAAATCCTCAGGGTTCAATAATTCTATCCTTAGAGTATTACCTTCTTTTCTAATAGCTCGTCTAATGCGTTGATCAATTAGTGATTTATTGATATCCGTTATGTACTGATCAAGCCTTTGCTGAATCGCAGCATCAAGATCAACTTCAAATTTAAAATACACCCCACCTCTGAGATCCAGCCCAAGACTCATCGGATTAAGATCCAGTTGTTGCATCCATTTTGGCATTCTGGGGGCAAATGTTAAGGCTACTGTGGAGAATCGTCCAAGATAAGATCGGATATTACTACTGGCAGCAATCTGTTTTTCTACATCTGGAAAACGAATTAGAAGATCACCTTTCTTATTTCTAATTGATGTAATAGAAGCCTCTTTACTAATAAGAAAATTCTCAACATCCTTTAACTCTGTGTTTGAGAAAACTTCTCCATTCTCTTTTGAAATAATCAATGCTGGGTCCTCACCATAAAAATTAGGCAAAGCAAATAAAGTGCCAAGAAGAATCACAACAACTACAACCACATTTTTCCATAATGGATAATGATTCATAACAGCTAGCCTTTCTTGATGGTGCCTTTTGGCATTAAAGCCCCAATGGTGTGTCTCTGAACTTTGATGATTACGTTTTCTGATATTTGTAATTGAACGTATTGATCATTAATTTCTTTAATCTTCCCCAAAACACCGCCAGCAGTCACAACTTCATTGCCTACCTCCAACGATGATATTGTTTCTTGATGTTCCTTCTGTTTCTTAGATTGGGGTCTGATCAGCAAAAAATAAAAAACCACAAAAATAATAATAAGGGGAAGAAACCCTAAGAAAGAATCACTCCCAACTGCACTATCTTGTGCCCAAGCATTTTCGAAAAATATACTCATTTCACTACCTTCAGAAAAATTAGATGTGCAATTATGACACAGAACTAATTATTGCTGATAATTCTCTATGAAACTTTTCGCAAATTCTTTAAAACAATGCTTACTAATTGCATCTCTAATATTCTCCATTAAACCTAAATAAAAATATAAATTATGAATGGTTGCTAATCGCGCACCCAAGATTTCATTGCAGTTAAATAAATGCCTTACATAAGATCTAGAAAAATTTTTACAGCTATAACAACTGCATTGCTCATCGAAGGGTTTGATGTCATTGGTGTATTGAGCATTCCTTATTCTTAAGACTCCTGAATGAGTATAAATTTGACCGTTTCTAGCATGTCGCGTGGGAATCACACAATCAAACATATCAACGCCGACCTCAACTGCTTTTATAATATCTATAGGCTGACCCAACCCCATTAAATATCGAGGTTTATCCTCAGTCATTTGTGGTAAAAGTGTTTCAAGCACCTCCATGCGTTCAGCTAAGGGTTCACCCACAGACAAACCGCCAATTGCCAGGCCATCGAAATCAATTGATGAAAGAAAATCTAAGTTTTCTAATCTTAAATCACTGTACATACCCCCTTGAATAATCCCAAAGATTGCGCTGTCAGAATCATCTTTTAGATCTTCGTAAGCTTGAAAACTTCTTTCAGCCCATTTCTCAGATCGTTTCATTGATACATACGCTTCATCTTTAGTGGCAGGGTAATGAGTGCATTCATCCAAGACCATTTGAATATCACTCCCTAGAGTTTTCTGAATTCGCATAGCGATTTCCGGTGTTAGTCGAATCATGTCTCCGTTCACAGGAGAATCAAATTCAACAAAATCATCATTAATGGTTCTCTTTGTAGATAGGCTCCAAATTTGATATCCGCCAGAATCAGTTAAAATAGGTCGATCCCAAGCCATAAATTGATGCAAACCTTGATGTGAAGAGATCACTTCTTCACCTGGACGAATCATGAGGTGGTACGTATTGGATAAAATTATTTCTGCCCCCAAACTCTCTAAATCATCTGGTGTCATGGTTTTAACTGTGCCATAGGTTCCCACAGGCATAAAAACAGGGGTTTGTATTTCACCCCTTAAAAAATGAAGTTTTCCTAATCGACTGGTGTCGTCTTGTTGTAACAATTCAAAACGCATAATAGTTATTTTCCTTCTAAGTACATTGCATCCCCATAACTATAAAAATGATAACCTTTCTCAACTGCATGGGCGTATGATTTTAGAATGGTTTCTTTATTCAAAAAAGCAGAAACTAACATCATCAACGAGGATCCAGGTAGATGAAAATTTGTGATCATAGCATCCACGATTTTGAATTCAAATCCTGGGGAAATAAAAATATCTGTAAAGCCTTTGTAATCTCTTAGCCCACCAGACACCATTAGTGACTCAAGCGCTCGGGTCACTGTGGTGCCGACTGCAATAATCCTTCCTGATTTCAGGTGAGCTTGTTTAATCTGATGACACAGTGCATTACTAACCGAAAAAAATTCTTGGTGTAATTTTTCTTTAAGAATCTGCTCTTCTCTGAGAGGCATAAAAGTTCCAGCACCCACATGTAATGTCAGAAAACCAATATCAACACCATGGTCTTTTAATTCGCTAAATAATTTCTTGGTGAAATGTAAACCAGCTGTAGGCGCAGCCACAGCACCTCGTTCACTAGCAAACACGGTTTGATAACGCTGTGTATCTTTTATATTTGGAGTTCTCTTAATGTATGGTGGAAGCGGTATTTGACCTTGAGTATCCATCACTTCATGGATAGGTTCATCTGAGCGAATGAGAAAAAACCCTTTCACTCGATCAATCACTTTCATTCTGATTGTATTGCCAATAAGTAATTCATTATCAGCTCTTAATTTGCCACTAAATTTTACTTGTGCGAAGAAAGAACACTCATCAACCACTCTCTCAATCAGCATCTCAATTTTTCCACCTGAGGTTTTTACCCCATGGAGTCTAGCTGGCATCACCTCAGTATTATTTAATACCAGCAAATCACCATTGTTTAAAAGCCTCGGTAAATCAGAAAAAGTCCGGTCAACCACACTGCTTTTACTCACATGAAGTAATCGGCTTGCATCGCGATCATCAATTGGATTCTGCGCTATAAGATGTTCTGGTAAATGAAAATAAAAATCACTGGTTTTCATTCAAACATTGTACTGAATTATAAGAATTAGAATAATCCGTTTAAGGCATAAAGATTGATAGACTGCATCTTGAACTCAAGGTATTCTTCATTAATATTAAGCCGGGATGGCGGAATTGGTAGACGCGCCGGATTCAAAATCCGGTGGGGTTAAACCCGTGAGAGTTCGAGTCTCTCTCTCGGCATAAAGAAGAAAACATTATGAAATATTGTAATCAATGTGGGGGCACTGTTCAGTCAATTATCCCAAACGGTGATATAACACTTAGGTTTGTATGCACTGTTTGTGAATTTATTCACTATGAAAACCCAAAAATTGTTGTTGGCACTGTGCCCGTGCATAACAATGAAGTGCTGTTATGCCTCAGAGCTATAGAACCAAGGAGAAATTTTTGGACTTTACCGGCTGGCTTTCTAGAAAACGGTGAAAGCTTAGTAGCAGGTGCCATCAGAGAATCTCAAGAAGAAGCCTTGTTCACGCCTTCACTTGGGCCCATCTTAGCTATTGTTGATGTGGTGCATGCTGATCAAGTGCATATTTTCTTTAGAGCTGGACTAACTGATGATAATTTTGGGCCAGGCGTAGAGTCACTCGATGTAAAAATGTTTCCTTTGGATGATATTCCATGGGAGGCAATGGCTTTTAAAACAGGTAAAATAGCCCTTAAGGCACAGATTGAAAAAGAAAAAAACGATTTTGAACCGATATATAAAACAATAGAATAACAACACAACTTAGAGATAAAGGAATAAAAGCATGACCTTTTTAGTAGGAGAAAACTGTATTAAGTGCAAACTAGGCGATTGTGTTGAAGTCTGTCCTGTTGATTGTTTTCATGAAGGCCCTAACATGTTAGTTATCAATCCTGACGAATGCATAGATTGCGCTTTATGTGAACCTGAGTGTCCGATTGACGCGATTTTTGCAGATGATGAAATCCCTGAAGGTCAAGAAATCTTTTTCGATTTAAATGTAGAACTTAGTGAGAAATGGCCTGTCATTTCTCATGCACCAAAGCCGCCTCCAGATGCAGATGAATGGAGAGAAGTAAAAAACAAAATAAAATATCTTGAGAAATAAACCCTAGAATTATTTGCCGTCTAATCTGTCTCTTAAATCAGCAGCCGACAAATAACCAACAATGATCTCTCCTGCATCAGTAACCATTGTGGGTGTACCCTGAACATTAAACATCCTACCCATATCATAATGCTGCTGTACTGGATCATTAGAACACTTTTGACTGTTAAGACTCTTGCCTTGTTTAGCTAAAGTAATTGCTTGTTGTTGATTGGCATTACACCAAACTTTTTGGGCCTTATACCAGCTTTCAGTATCAGGACCGCTTCTAGGAAAAAATATATAGCGAACCTGAATACCTTCATTCATCACGGCATCAATCTGTTGATGGAATTTTCTACAATATCCACAGTCAATATCGGTAAATATGGTCACTGAGTGTTGATATTCAATAGGAGAAAAAATGATCATTGAGCTTGAATCAAGTTCATTTAAAAATTCTATGCGAGCAATTTTGCGTTCAGTATCGGTTATATTTTCACTGGTTTGGGTGCTGTAAATATCTCCGCTAAGTAAGAATTTTCCATCATCACTTATATAAAAAACTTGGGAGCCGATATGAACAGCGTAGAGGCCTTCCATGGGTGAAGACTTAAGATTAACCTTAGTGCCCTCAGGAAAAAAGTCCAATAAGTCTGTGACTATTTCTTCAATCCTTTGATCGGTTGAGACCTTATAATCCACCGAGTTTTCAGGAGCATTAGATTCATCAGATTTGAGGCTTTCATAGCCTATAATAAGAGTCATTAATGCGAGGATTGTAATTGTCTTTTTCATTGTATTAGTTTACAAAAACCCTAGCCTCTTGGGTGATGTTTTTGATGCAGGTCTTTTAAACGATGTTGTGCAATATGAGTGTAGATCTGTGTCGTTGATAGATCACTGTGTCCTAATAGCATTTGAACAACTCTTAGATCAGCTCCGTGATTTATCAAATGTGTAGCAAAAGCATGTCGAAGACTATGAGGAGATAAATCACTATCAATACTCACTTTATTGGAATACTTTTTAACAATCTGCCAGAACGCTTGTCTTGAAATAGATTCTGAGGTTCTTGTTGGAAATAAATAATCGGATTGCCGTTCTCCTAAAATTTCTATAATCGGACCGTTTAAATATCTGTTTAGCCAGCGTTTTGCAATTGATCCCATAGGCACTAATCGTTCTTTACTGCCCTTACCCATAACTCTTATATAACCTTGATTAAGATTTAGATTGCCTTGTTTTAAGGTTACTAGTTCTGAGACTCTCAATCCAGTTGCATAGAGTATCTCCAACATTGTCCTGTCTCTAAAGCCTAGCGGCTTCTTAGTATTAGGTGCCTTTATTAAGCGAATAACCTGCTCTTCTGATAAAAGTTTTGGTAAGGTTCTGCCTAATTTTGGCATGGAAATTTTCTCAGTGGGATTGCTTGAGATTAGTTCCTGTTGAAAAAGGTAACCATAAAATCTTCTGTAGGAAGATAACATTCTAGCTGAGGTTCTACTGCTGGATCCTGAATTGGCTTTATGGGCTATAAAATCAAGTAAATCAGCACGTGAAATATTATCAATTGTTAGTTGCTTATTCACAGCCCATTGGTTTAAAACCTTTAAATCTGATCGATAAGCACTAAGAGTAGCCTTGGACAACCCTTGCTCAAGCCAAATAGAATCTATGAACCGGTCTATGATCAGATTTGCACTAGAATTATTACCCTCAGATGTTTTCATTGATCAGATTTGTGTATTATGTTGACTTTAATATACACAATATAAGAAAAACCATGAAAAGTGTTTCTATATATTTATTTGGCTCTTGGGCTTGGCTTGTTTTTTCTGTCGTTCTCTTGGTGATGGTTTGCTGTTTTCCTTTTACTCGAACTGTTACTTCCACAAGAAAACTAGCTAAAAATTGTTCAGCTGCGATTATTAAATTAATTGGCATTGAATTAATAGTTGAAGGCTCAGAGAATTTAGTTGATGAACCATCAGTGCTGGTTGCTAATCATGCTAGCTATACTGATCCAATGATTCTTCAGGCCGCCTTACCACCTCACTATGCTTATGTTGCTAAAAAAGAGCTTAAACACATCCCTTTTGCTGTCTATGTGTTAGGAAAAATGGGTACACATTTAGTTGACAGAAGAGATGCAAAAAAAGGGGCTAATGATTTTAAGAAAATCATGCAAAGCAACAAAGATGAAGATTCCATTATCTTTTTCCCTGAAGCAACTTTTTTGAAAGAAGAAGGCCTTTTAAAATTTAAAAAAGGTGCGTTTCTTGCAGCAATAAAGAATCAAGTTCCTATAATTCCAGTAACACTAAATGGAACCAGAGAACTGCTGACATCAGAAAGCTGGTTGCCAAAAAAAGTCACCTTATCAGTTAAAATACATGCGCCCATTTATACGTCAGATGATTCAATTAATGCTCAAGATTTATCAGACGCATCGAGAGAAATGATATTAAGCAGCTTGAATGAACCTGACTTAAATCATCGATCTTTTTCTTAGACTAACTGCCTCGACGATCTGAAACATACTCTATCCAAGCCTCTGCGTTTCTTTTATTGCCATCTGTTCCAACTTCAATTGCTTGGGTAAAAGAATCGATGGCCTCATCAAACTCACCAAGTTCAGTGTGTGCCATGCCTCTTAAAATATAAACATCACCAGGGTTCTCAAGCTCCTGATCTTGAAGAGCCATGGTTACTGCGTCTTTAATTCCAGACCAATCACCCTTCTCATTAAGCAACATGGCTTTTTGAATATATAAAGTTCCATCTTTTAACATCGAGGCTAAAACATCTATAACTTCTATGGCTTGATCAAATTCTCTGGCAGAAGTCCATGCCCCTAGGAGTAATCTAAGATTCTCCTCATTTGCTTCAATCAAACCTGAATCCATGTTCTTCTGCATAATCTCAGCTGCTTGATAAGGTATCTCCAGATAGAAAGTTAGTCTGGCAAGATTTTCTAACGTTTCTTTTTTATTAATAGCGTTATTTTTGTAACCTAAATTTAATGCTGCCAAAGCATCTGTGTCTTTTTGCATTTCCATATAAGCACCAGCCATTGTTTCCCAATATTGTTCTTTGTCAGGCCAATAGGTAGCTAGTTGCTTGACGATCCTAATAGTCTCGTCATAACGTTTATTAATAAATAAGATGGCAAGCTCTAATTGCAACCAACTTTCCTTTGGTTTTTCTGCTTTTTGATTAGCAATATGGATATAAGGCAATGCTTTGAGAGGTTGACCTTTTTGGAAGTAGGCTATACCTGCCATAATGTATGACTCAGCAGCAGGGTCTTGTTCGAATTTGTAAAATTGCATCAAAGAATCAAGCGCAAGATCCCATTTTTCTTGAGACCCATAAAGGCTTGCTAAATTAAACACAGTGCTTTGGTGTTGAGTGTTTGAAAGTGCATTGTAATCAACACATTTCTTAAACACCTCAATAGCAGAATCCACATCGTTTTGCTGAACATAAACAAATCCCATGAACTGATGCACCACCGCTTTCTCATATTTTGATAAATTCCACTCCAACATGGCTGTTAAACTCTTCATGGCACCTTCAAGATCGCTGTTACCAAAACGGTCAGCCACCCCTTCAAACTTTTTATTAACGTTGTAAGACATTTGAGGCGCTGTGTTTGAACGCTCTATGGCAACCCTGTCTTCTCTTAGTGGATGGTGTGGGGGTAAGTTCTCAGAAATTGAATATTGAGGAAAGAGAACTAACAAAGTGAGCCACAGCTTTAATAGGTTATTATGCATTCTGCTGGTATTCATGCTATTCATTAAGATTAAAATCTAACCTCTGAATAGCTTTTCTCTCAACAGGAACACCGTTAATTATTCTCGGTTTGAATTTCCATTTAAGAACAGCTCGAATGACATTTCTATCGAACAGTCTTCTCGGCACAGATTCCATCACAACCACTCCCCTGACTGAGCCATCGGCAGCTATCGTTACCTCAACAATAACATACCCTTCTATGCCTTCAACCAATGCTTCTCTAGGCCATTGCGGATCTATTCGGACGATTGGTAAAACGTCTCCCTCGGCAAGTGGGTTCCCTGCCCAATTACCTAAAAAAGGACCTCCGCCAGCTATGGTTGGAAGGTCGATATTTGGTATCTCAATCTTGACTTTATTCATCGTCGGTTTAACTTGCTTTTGCACGATCAATTTTGGTGGAGGTGGCGGTTCTTTTGGTGGCTTCGGTTTAACCGGTTTTCTCCTGTCTTTAAAACTTAAGCTTTCATCGTCCTTGATACGAATAAATTCCATCATTTGACCCTCAGAAGATGAATGAAAGCCCTGTTCACCTGAATCTATCAAGGCTTGCATCAGAAAGAATAAACCTAAAGTGACAATCACTCCTAGCAACAAAGCGCTAAGATATCTAACCTCAGGTTTCAAATTCATTGTCAAGTTGTGCACGTTTACTTTTCCTTTGCTGATAGAGACACTTTTGAAATACCACTGAGTCTAATTTGGTCCATAATATCAATAATTAAGCCTGTGGAAGCCAGTTCATCAGCAACAATAACAACGCTGCTTTCTGGGTTTTCAGCATGGGCTGATTCCATTAATATACGCACAGATTCCAATTGAATTTGATTCTTATTCATCCATATTTGATCGCTAGGTGAAACCGCGATAAGGATATTTCCTTGTTCTGCTCTGGTTGCAGTTTCAGCTTCAGGTCGATTCGGGTTAATGCCAGTTTCTTTAATAAAAGAGGTGGTCACAATAAAGAAGATCAGCATGATGAAAACAATATCCATCATCGGAGTAATATTAATTTCACTGTCTTCTTCTGATCTATTTCTTCTTTTAATCATCAATCTATTTTTGTGCTGCTAATGAAACATTCCTGGCCCCGGCTAATCTAGATTGGTCAATTACTCTGACCAAAAAACCTGCATCTGCTTCGCGAGCTGCAACCACCACCACAGAAGCTTCGGGTTTTAAAGCTAAATACGATTCTATATTAGCTCTTACAGCATCCACTGTTATTAAACGATCTTGAACAAAAATCTGTCCCTCAGCTGATATCCTTATAGAAATTACTTCGGATTTTTTTTGTTCTTTTATTGGTGATTTTGTAGGGCGGTTGACATCAATAGAAATCTCTTTAACAAATGAGGTGGTGACTATAAAAAAAATTAACATGATGAAAACAATATCAAGCATAGGGGTGATATTAATTTCACTTTCTTCACGTTTTTTCTTAAATCTTCGTCTCATCTTTAAATTATTCGATCACCAATTTATCGGCAACTCTTGAAACTTCATCATCAGCTTTTCTTTTCAGCAAATTAGCTATATATAACCCTGATATGGCTGCAACTAAACCCGCCATAGTTGGTATTGTGGCTTGCGAGACTCCACTAGCCATTAATCTTGCATTGCCGGTCCCGAAAAAAGTCATTACATCAAATACCTTGATCATGCCTACTACAGTGCCTAAGAGGCCTAATAGTGGCAAAATCTGCATCATAGTTTCAATGGTTAATAAGAACTTCTTAGTATCAACTGATACTTGAGAAATAATCTGATCACGAATTCTCATGGAAAACCAGTCGCCTTTATTATCTATTGCTGCCCACTCACTCATAGCCTGTTGTCTGCGAACAGGCAATAAGAACTGAAAAAACCAGAATCGTTCAATGATCAATGTCCACATAATAGTGGTAACCAAAAGAATGCCCCAGAGAACAGGTCCTCCTACTTCAAAAAAATCTCTTATTTCTGGTAATATTAATGACACAAGACCCACGCCAACCAAAGAGAAGGCTGCTAAAATTATTGCAGTTTCTCTGCCTATTGATTGAACCTCAAACCAACTTAAAAAGTTCTTCAGATATGACATAAAATGGCACTACTTCTTTCCGGCATTCCTAGCAATTAACCCAGCGCTTTGTTCTTCTATGATTTCAATCAAAGAGCCACTCCAGCTGGTCAAAACACTGTGTAAGAAAACTAAAGGGATAGCGACTATAAGACCGAGCATTGTGGTGACAAGTGCCTGCGATATGCCGCCAGCCATAAGCTTAGGGTCTCCAGTACCAAAGAGTGTAAGAGCTTGGAAAGTGACAATCATACCGACCACAGTACCCAAGAGACCAAGCAAAGGGGCGATTGCAGCAAATACCTTAATAATGCTATGGAATTTCTCTAATTTTGGTACTTCTCTTAAGATAGCTTCATCAATTTTTAATTCTAAAGATTCAGGGTCAATAGCTTGATTTTGATTGAACACTGAAAGTATACGACCTAAAGCATTGTCATCAGAAGCTTGGTCTGATTTTAACTGACGATTAATGGCATCACTCTCGTCTTTAAGGAGTTTCAATCTCCATCCAGATAGAGTTAAACCTAGTAACCCAATAAAAATAATAAAGTAACCAACTAAACCGCCTTGATTTATCCTTTCTCCAATCCCTGGAGCTTGTATCAAGAGACCTAAAATTTGTCCTCTACTAGGATCAACAGCCATAGTTGTGTAGCCTTCTTCAAGATCAAAAAGATTATCAGCTAAGGATCTAAAGCGTCTTGCAGGTTGTCTAGCTAAAACTTGGAGTGTTTGAGTTTCAGGAATAAATTTAAGAAAAAAGCTCTCAGTAATAGCATTAAATACACCAATTCTTACAACCTCAGCATCTGCGATAGAACCACCTGGGAGAATTACTTGGCTGTTAAATCGCTCGACATTTCCTGATTTAGTCATCTCTTCGAGCATAGTAACAATTAAACCTTTCATTTGATTAATGTTAGGTAAATTTCTGGTTTCTGCTAATTCAGCTAATGACTCTTCTCTTCCAGGGTATTGAATGGATACTAATGAATTCTTGACGGTCGCTATAGCTTCACCAGAAACTTGTCTAACCACACCAAATAGTTCCCCAAAATTTCCAATTCTTATGCGTAGAGTCTCTCCAATTTCTTCGAGAACTTTTTCATTTTCCTCAAATTCTTTTTGCAATCGTACACTGCGTTCTTCTTCTTGATCGAGCCTGATCTTTGCCTCTTCTAATAATTCACGTTGACTATTTCTGGCACTTAAGAATTTTTCCTCTCTTTCTTCATTAATCATCCCTGTCGTGATGCTATCGGTTTTAGTGATTTCTAGAAGCTTTTCCATCGTTTCAATATTCTTCAGCTTCTCTAAGAGAACAGGATCAAGAATTCCCTCTACTGATTCACTCTCTTCTTGGGCGACAACACCAAAGCTGAGTAACAACACAAAGACTGATAGAAGAGTATTTTTTATGATCACTTTACTCATTGCATTACCTTTGGAGCCTCAACTGGCAATTGAATAAGGTCAGGTGTAATTTGTTTCTTGGCTATTCTTAAACCTTCTTTAACATAGTCAGTATATTTTCGAGGTAAATCTTCCCATTGTTGTGTTTGTTTGTTCCAAAATCCTGTCTCATTCTGATCAGGTGTTTGATATGTTAGTGATGTTCTTCCGATTCTTAAGAAATCGACTTGTCTATTTTCACCATCAATTTCTAAGAATCCCGTGTAAGCCTCAATATCTGAACCCAGACTTGTTTCAATTTGGTAAGCGTCCATGATTTGCCTAAACTTCTCAGAAACAGTTATATCGGACTCATTCATAATAACCCTGAGTCGGTTAACTCTGTCCTTTCTTTCTTCAAGCAAAAAGGGGACATCAAGATCAATAAAACGATCCAACGTTTCAATACTTTCTAACATTAATGGCACGATGCCTCGTTCAATCAAAGCAAATTCTTGAAGTTGACGATTAATATCTACTATCTGTTCTTCTTGGTCTGTGATTAAACGTTCAACATAATCATTGTAGGCTATCAATCGATCAATCTGTTGCAGCACCAAGCGATACTCTCCTAATAACTCTTGGGTCTCAAGTGATAAATCAGTAATTTTTTCTTGTGAACCCTTTGAGTCTATGGTGCTGTCGTTTTGAACAAATAAACTGTCACTTAAGATCTCCACTGGGTCTGGAAGCACTATATCTTCAATATTGTCTTCTTGAGCAATTGATCTTGTGGAATATACTAAATTAATAGCTATTACTAAGAATAGAGACAATGAAAAATATTTCTTTATAAATGGGTACATATTCTATTTATTGATTCCCTGTGAAACCTTTTAAATATCAAAGCAAGTTATCAGATAGGAGCATTAAATTAAAGTGCTTTGTCTTTAGGCTGTCTCAATGACATTAACAACATAATCAGTAAATAGGAAAGTATAACTGGCAATCCAGCTATCCCAGGAGTGATTCCTGTTGTGTATTCAGGGGTCAATGGGTAAAGCTGTCCTACGACTAAGGGCCTCATCAACCAAGTAAATATCCATAATAAATACATCAATGGAATTAGATTACGATATGAAAAAAGTATAATAACATTGAATATAACAAAGCTCGTTTGTTGCAACCCCCATAAAGAAAAAGCCATATAGATAATTTGATTGGGATCAGGAGTTGATTCAAAAACAATAATATTTGCTATTTTATTGGCTGCATATTGAGGTTGCAGAAAATGCATATAAGCACTAAAAATCATTAGCAACACAAATAAAATCATGCCGTAAAAAGCTAAGGGAGATCCTAAGTAATTATTGTTTGCCTGTTTAGGTATAATTCTTTCTATCATCACAGTCACCTTCACATATCAGTATAATTTGGACCGCCTGTTCCCTCGGGGCAATGCCATTGTATATTCTGTGCTGGGTCCTTGATATCACAAGTTTTACAATGAATACAATTTTGGGCATTGATCTGAAAATATGGGGTTCCTGATTCAGACTCTATAACCTCATAAACACCTGCAGGGCAATACAGTCTTGCGGGTTCTCCAAACTCAGGTAAATTCTTCTCGATTGGTACGGTCGGGTCCTCTAAATGAAGATGGCACGGTTGATTTTCTTCATGATTGACGCCAGATAAATAGATTGAAGAAGTTCGATCAAAAGTGACCACATTATCCGGTTTTACATAATCCTTTTTCGTAGCCTTATTGAAGGGTAATAATTTAGCATAATCCTCACCTTTTGCAGATAGGGTGAAAGGAAGTCTTCCTGAAAATAAATTCTGATCAATCCAAATAAAAATAGAACCCAGTAATAAACCAAACTTTTTCTGTAAAGGTGAAAAATTCCTAGCTCGATGTAACTCATCAAATACCCAAGACTGTTTTAAATGATTTTCAAAATTATCTAGTTCATCACTTTGAGTATCATTTAAAGTTGATTGAACATATGTTTCAGCTGCAGTAATGCCTGATTTCATTGCTGTATGGGTTCCTTTGATTTTAGCCCCGTTCATAAACCCAGCATCACACCCAATTATCACCCCACCAGGGAAAGTAAGCTTAGGTATGGATTGAATGCCGCCTTTATTAAGCGCTCTTGCTCCATATGAGACTCGTTCGCCATCCTTTAGCAATCCCTTAAGCTCAGAATGTGCCTTCCATCTCTGGAATTCCTCAAAAGGGCTTAAATTGGGGTTAGCGTAATCAAGTGAGACAATTAAACCAATGAACACTTGATGATTAGGAGCATGATAAATAAATCCTCCTCCTTCAGTGTTATTGTCTAAGGGGAAGCCAGCAGTGTGCATTACTAAGCCTTCTGAATGCTTTTCAGAGTCTATATTCCAAACTTCTTTAAATCCAATGCCATAATGCTGCGGATCAGAATTCTCATCTAAAGAATATTTATTGATTAATTGTTTGCCCAAATTACCTCGACAACCCTCAGAAAATATTGTTTGCTTAGCTCGAAGCTCATAACCCATCTCATAACCGTCTTTAGGTTCACCGTCCTTATCAAGACCCATGTCACCTGTGATCACACCTACAATTTTCCCCTCTTCCTCAATGAGATCGACTGCTGGAAAACCAGGAAACACATTAACCCCAAGATTCTCAGCCTCTCTTCCTAGGTACTGACACATAGATCCTAAGCTGATAATTCGATTCCCATGATTCATCATGGTTTTAGGCATTAAAAATTTGGGAACTGAAATACTTGTACTCTCTCCTGTTAAAAAAAGCATTTTGTCATCTTTAACAGGGGTTTGAAGGAAATTATTTCCTTCATCCCACTCAGGGATTAACTCATCCAAAGATCTGGTCTCTATGACGGCTCCTGAAATGATATGAGCTCCTATTTCAGAACCTTTCTCTAGTAAGCAGACGCTCAAATCTAAGTGATTTTCATTGGATAGCTGCATCAATCGAACGGCTGCACTTAGGCCTGCTGGCCCAGCGCCAACAATAATCACATCAAATTCCATGGATTCTCTACTCATCTCTTCTACTGGGTTACTGGTATCAGATCTGTCTGATCTGGACCGGATGTAACAGGTTCATAAGTGGGTGTATTATCTTGATACTTACTAAACGCCTCAGCAATTTCTTCAATACTTGCATTGACCCTTAATACTCTTACATTTTTTATTTGGAGCTGTTTAATTCCATCTAATCGATGGTGTCCATCTATAAGATAGTTATCTTGATCGACAATCAAGGGTCCATATTCATCATTTAATAGCCATGCTTTTTCTTGAACTCTAAATCCTCTAACTCTTTGTGTTTGAACAGGAATAATGTCTTTAGTGGGAATAGTAACTTTTTCATAAGAGTAATCACTTGAATCAAGTATCTCTTGATTTAGTTGAGGGAGTTGGTTTCGGTCAAAATGTTTGTCTTCAGCTAATGCTGTCAGCGACAAGACTGTCATCATAAGGATTATGAGTAGTTTGTTCATCTTAATCTTCTTAAAGTTGAAAACCATCAAACTTTTTGCCTCTTGGTGTTATATCCAGTTTTGTTAAATTGATACTAGGATTTTACTACGAAGTATTCTTGTAGTCTTAATTATTCCTGTTTTAATAGTTGCAGATGAAAGATTAATTACATCCAAAACCCATATAATTTATAATCCTATGGAAAAGTTAAGGAGAGAGACTAAGTGGCAGGAAAACTCGTTCTTTGTAGGCACGGACAAAGTAAATGGAATCTTGAAAACAGATTCACTGGTTGGGTGGATGTGGATCTTACTGAACAAGGACAAACTGAAGCTTTAGAAGCAGGAAAACAGCTAAGGGTAGCTGAATTAACTTTTGATATCGCTTTTACCTCTGTTCTTAAGCGAGCAACTAAGACACTTTTCATTATCCTAGAAGAGATGAATCTAAACTGGATACCTGTAATCAATTCTTGGGAACTAAATGAAAGACACTATGGGGCACTTCAAGGATTAAATAAAGTAGATGTGGCTAAACAATATGGTGAGGATCAGGTACAAATATGGAGAAGAAGCTATGATACCCCTCCTCCTGTTATGGCTGAAGATGACAGTTCACACCCAAGATTTGATGCGAAGTATGATGGTATAGATGGCTTACCAGGATCGGAGAGCCTAAAAGATACTTTGGCTAGAGTGAAACCTTATTGGCAAGAAAAAATCTTACCTTCTCTCCTAGGCAATCAAAATGTCTTAATTGTTGCTCATGGGAACAGTCTTCGGTCTCTAATAAAAATTATTGATAATATTAATGATGAAGACATTGTCTCACTCAATATTCCAACAGGGATTCCTCTGGTCTATGAGTTTAATGAGAACCTGAAGCCAACCTCTAAATATTTTCTTGGTGATGAAGAAGCTATCAAAAAAGCTACTGAAATGATTGCTCAACAAGGTAGCATAGAAACATAATGATTTATCAAATTGATAAACATAGACCTAAATTTAACGACACTAACTTTATTGCTCCAAATGCAACAGTGATTGGACGAGTGGTACTAGAAGAGGATGCAAGCGTCTGGTTTAACGTTGTAATCAGAGGAGATAATGATCCCATTATTATTGGTAAAAAAAGCAATATTCAAGATGGGTCTATACTGCATACTGATCTGGGGGCACCATTAAATATTGGCGAAGGTGTGACAGTAGGGCACAAAGTTATGCTTCATGGTTGCACCATCTCTGACAATTGCCTTATTGGAATTAACTCAACAATACTTAATCATGCAGTGATTGGAAAAAACAGCATAGTTGGAGCTAATTCATTGATCACGGAAGGAAAAGAATACCCTGACAATACTCTTATTATGGGCTCACCAGCAAAACCTATTCGCGAGTTAAGAGAGGCAGAAATTATGATGATTAATATGTCTTCTGAGCATTACGTTGAGAACGGAAAACGATTTATGAATTCGCTCTCTAGCGTCTAATTCTCATCAACCCTTCTTGGGACGTGGAAGCAATCAACAGTCCATCTTGAGAGAAAATCTGTGCACTGGCAAAGCCTCGTGCTCCTGATGATCTAGTGCTTTCATAAGCAAACAACATCCATTGATCAATTAACATTGGTTTGTGAAACCACATGGCATGATCAAGACTGGCCATCTGGAAGCGGGACTGCATCAAATTGGTACCGTGTGGAAGAATTGCGGTTGTCAATAGATCATAATCTGAGACATAAGCCAAAAGAGCTTGATGCAAACCAATATGCTGAGGTACCACTCCTTTAGCTTTAATCCAACTGTGCTTAATTGGTTCAGTTGTTTTATTGGTCAAAAAATGAGGTGTTTCAACTGGCTTGACCTCAAAGGGGCGTTCTCGTGTCAGCATTCTCTTAATTCGACCAGGTAATTGCTCAACCCACTCGGGTTTTATCAGGTCCACCAAATCTTCTAGCTCATCGGGTCCTTTCACTTCTGGCATTTCAGATTGATGCTCTAATCCCTCCTCAGGTTTTTGAAAAGATGCTGTCATATTGAATATTTGCTCACCGTGTTGAACTGCAATAATTCTTCGATTAGAGAAACTTCCTCCATCTCTGGCACGATCAACTTCATAGACTATGGGTGCTTCAAAATCCCCACGTCTTAAAAAATAAGCATGCAAAGAATGCACCGAGCGACCCTCAATGGTTCTAGTAGCAGCCATTAATGCTTGGCCTAGGACTTGCCCTCCAAACACTTGGGGGCTACCAATGTCTTGGCTCTCACCTCTAAAAATATTCTCTTCAATGACCTCAAGATCCATGAGTTCAACTAACCGTTCAATGGTGGTGTCAAGAGAGTTATTTGATTTCATGGCTAGTTAAAATAATAAAAAGAAACCGTCTCTGCAACACAAGCGGGTTTTTCTTCACCTTGTATTTCAACAGTGGTCTCACCTATTACATGAACAGCTCCTGATCGTTGTTTGACTCGTGCGACGGTAGCTCGAACACGAATTTTGCTATTCACTGGAACCGGATTGGTAAAACGAACTCTATTCACACCATAATTAATAGCTCGTTCCAAATTTTTAAACTCAATAAAACTTGAACTCATTGTAGGAATCATAGAGAGAGTTAAGTAACCATGCGCAATGGTTTTAGAGCCGGGCATTTCTTTCTTAGCTCTGTCCACATCAACATGGATCCATTGATGATCATTTGTTGCATCTGCAAATTGATCGATCTGTTCCTGAGTTACTTCAAGCCATTCAGAGACACCTATTTCTTGTCCCTCAAATACCTTAAAGTCTTCAAACGATGAGATTGTGTGACTCATTAGCCTTCAACAGAAATATGACCTATGGTGTTCATAAACTCCAATCGAGTAACATCGTTAGTTCTAAAACTACCTGTCATAGTGCTGGTCACCATATCCACATTACTTTTATGCACACCACGGGTGGTCATACAAGCATGTCTGGCCACAATAACTACACCGACACCTTTAGGTTGCAAAACCTCTTCAATGGAGTTGGCAATTTGTTTAGTCATTTTTTCCTGGACTTGAAAGCGTCGAGCATAAGTGTCAACGACTCGAGCTAATTTACTAATGCCGACCACTTTGTTCTTAGGTAGATAAGCCACATAAGCCTTACCAGTAATCAAAGCAATGTGATGTTCACAATGAGACTCAAAATCAATTCCTCTTAAAGTCACCATTTCATCGTAATCCTCAACTTCTTCAAAAGTTCGGTTTAAATATTCATGAGGGTCTTCATTGTAGCCGCTGAACCAGTCTTGATACGCTTTAGCAACACGTTCAGGTGTTTCTAACATCCCTTCTCTATCAGGATCATCACCAGCCCATTTTATTAAGGTTCTTACTGCCTGTTCGGCATCTTCACGTGATGGCAGTTTTGATTCTTTACTCATGATTAATGCTCAAATGGTTATATACAATCGAGAAATTATCGAAATGAACACTATTATGCAAGTAATGAATGATCATCCTGGTCGATTAGTTATCTCTTCAATTGAAACATTCGCACTAAGTAATGCGTCTGGATTCAATGGATTAAGTATCTCTAGATCCATTTTTGATAAGGTTTCTCGAGGACTAGCATTCTTTATTAATGTGGAGTCAGATGAAATGGCACTAAAAAATCTTGGTTCATAAATAGAGCATAAGGGTTCCACACCTGATTCGTCTATGGACTGAAAAACGGTTGCTGTTGTCTCTAGATTCCTAGCATGAATAAGTTGATCTATGGTTTGGCTATCAAGAAACGGCATATCACAAGCCACCACTAACCAGCCGGAATGAGGATCATAATCCCCTGCAGATAAAATCCCAGCAATAGGTCCTGCATAACCGACCTGATCAATAATCAATGGATATTGAGCTCGTTTAACATCATTAATTTGATCATGTCTGGTGGAAACATAAACCTGTTCTACAAATGGGCTTAGTAGATTGTAAGTTCTATCTAACAGTGTCATTCCCTCTAGATCTATAAGCGCCTTATCCTGTCCCATTCTTCGACTATAACCCCCTGTTAAGATCAAACCATTAAGTGGTGTCATGATATTTAGTCCTCTTAAGAGTTAGCCTATATCTGTTTTGCCGCCTGTTTTTCTTTGAAGAGAAATATCACTGATAACAATTTCATGACTTAGAGATTTACACATATCATAAACGGTTAACGCTGCTACTGATACTCCCGTTAAGGCTTCCATCTCAACCCCTGTTTTATGCTCAATGTCAACTTCACAGGTGATTATGAAATCCTGATTATCATCTGGCTCTATGGTGATATGGCAGGCATTTATGTTTAGAGGATGACAAAACGGGATAAGATCATGAGTTTTCTTAACTGCCATGGTACCGGCAATAATTGCAGTATCAATGACAGGCCCTTTTTTTGTCTGTAAATCACCGTCTCTAAAACGGTCCTTGACCACTTCAGGAAAAATGATCTTTGCTGTTGCGGTCGCTGACCTTTTAGTGATCTCCTTGGAAGAAATATCCACCATTGTTGGTCTGTTCTTTTTATCTACATGATTTAACATTTCAATTTCTCTATTCTAAATTTTACAAAATACTGTTTAAAATTTCTTGTGTATGTTCGCCTCTTCTAGGGCTTGGCTTTGGTTCTTGAATTTGATCATCAAATCTTGGGGCTGACCTGGCTTGTAATTCTTCATTCACTTTAAACCAAATATCTCGTTCAGCAATATGCGGGTGATTATTAGATTCTTGAGGTCTATAGACCGGAGCAACGCATGCGTCAGAATTTTCAAAAAGCTCTTGCCAATGTTTCAAAGGGTATTGAGAAAACAGTTGTTCGAGTTCTGCTGTCATTTTAGGCCAAGCGGATTGATCATTTTGTTGGTTAAAATCTGGGTCATCCTGCAAGCCTAGCTTCTCTATAAAGACAGCATAGAATTTTGGTTCAAGACACTGCACAGAAATCCACTCGTCATCCGCACAGGAATAACATCGACTCCATGGAGGTCCATCAAGAAAACTCTCTCCTCTAATTGGACTGAGTAAACCTGCCGCTTGGGTAGACATCAACAAATTCATCATATGCGCTGAACCATCTACAATTGCCGCGTCAACAACTGTGCCCTTGCCGGTGCTTTGAGCTCTTAATAATCCTGCTAAGATACCTGCCACTAAATATAAAGCACCTCCACCAATGTCCCCTGCCAATGTAGGCGGAGTAAACGGTGGTGTGCCGGCTGATGAGGCGTACCATAGAGCACCTGATAGAGCGATATAATTAAGATCGTGTCCTGCATCTTTGGCTTTAGGACCGTTTTGTCCCCAGCCTGTCATGCGCCCATACACCAGACCTGGATGATCTTTATGAACGACCTCTGGTCCTAGACCCAACCCTTCCATCACACCAGGCCTAAACCCCTCAATGAGACCGTCAGCAGTAGCAATTAGTTTTTTCATATTTGCTAAATCGTCCTTTTTTTTAAGGTCAAGGATAACGGAACGTTTGCCTCGATCAATTATATTCTTTTCAGGCATTGAAGAAATAGATGGGGATGGACGATGCACCACAATAACATCAGCGCCTAAATCAGCTAACATCATCGCAGCAAATGGGCCTGGACCCAGACCTTCTAATTCTATTATTCGAATTCCTTCAAGCATTAAATTATATTTTTACTTTTTTGTATTGGTTTTCAACCTATCTTACACCTCTTTAGGATTCCAAAATCTCTAATCTAATTCAAGAGCAGAAAAGCAATAAATGAAGTTGTTTGGAAATTTTCCTATAATGTTTAACCATTATTATTGAGACATCCATGAGCCAAACACTATTTGAAAAGATTTGGGATCAACATTCAATCAAAAACTTAGGTGGCGGAAACGAACTAATTTATATTGATAGAATCTTTCTGCATGAGAGAACGGGGAGCATCGCTCTTAAATCCTTAGAAGAAAGAAATATTGATATCCGCAATCCCAACCAAGTGTTTGCAACAATTGATCATATTGTTGATACATTTCCTGGAAGAGATGACACCACTCTTATGCCAACTGGTACTGATTTTATAAAGTCATTGAGAGCATCAATTGAGGGATCAACAATTAATTTTTTCGATCTTAATAACCCAAATCAAGGCATAGTTCATGTCGTTTCACCAGAGCAAGGAATTGCCTTACCTGGAATAACTTATATTTGCCCTGATTCCCACACATGCAGTCTAGGAGCCTTAGGAACATTAGCTTGGGGTGTTGGTTCAACGGAATGTGAGCATGCGCTAGCAACAAACACTCTGATAAAGAAAAAACCCAGACTAATGAAAATAAATATTGAAGGCGAACTTCCTATTGGAGTCACTTCAAAAGACATTGTTCTTCATTTAATATCCCAATTTGGATCAAATGGAGCAGCAGGTTATGCGGTCGAATTCACTGGATCTACAATTAGTGCTCTTGAAATAGAAGCAAGACTCACACTGTGTAATATGGCGGTTGAATTTGGAGCTATTACAGGAATTATTGCTCCTGATAAAAAAACAATTGATTATTTAGAAGGCAAACAATTCTCTCCAAAAGGGGATGATTTTATAACTGCAAGTGAACAATGGAGAAATCTTAAATCTGATCCAGATGCAAAGTTTGATAAAACGATAAACCTTAATTGCTCAGACCTAACCCCTTATGTGACATGGGGTACGAGTCCTCAACAAGCTATTTCTATTAATGGATCTATACCCTTTTTAGATCAGCTTACAGGGAGTTCTGAAAGAGAATCCATGATTAGAGCACTCAAGTATATGGGTCTTAGTGAGGGTGAGAATATCAAAGACAAAAAAATAGACGCCGCTTTTATTGGTTCATGCACAAACAGCCGGATCAGTGACTTAAGAGCAGCGGCTAATGTGCTCAAAGATAAAAAAATAGCTAAGGGTGTTAAAGCCATATGTGTCCCAGGTTCGTCTCAAGTTAAGGCCCAAGCAGAAGCAGAGGGATTAGATAAAATATTCACATCCGCTGGTTTCGAATGGAGAGAATCAGGATGCTCTATGTGCTTCTTTGCTGGAGGAGAGAGCTTTGGTGAGAAACAACGAATTATCTCAACAACCAATAGAAATTTTGAAAATAGACAAGGCAAATCAACCAGAACACATCTTGCCTCACCAGAATCAGTTGCTGCTTCTGCAATTAATGGAAAAATATGTGATGCAAAAAGTTTAGGTATAAAATCATGAAACCCTTCAACACGATGTCTGGAATCGCAGCACCCCTGATGAGAATCAATATTGACACAGATACTATCATCCCAAGTAGAGAGATGAAAACGGTCTCAAAAAAAGGTCTTGCAAGTGGTTTATTTGCAGATTGGAGGTATATTTCAGTAGAATCTAGGGAAGAGAATCCTGACTTCATCCTTAATCAATTTCCATATAATCAAGCCAAGATTCTACTCTCAGGAAGTAACTTCGGTTGCGGATCATCAAGAGAACATGCTGTATGGGCAATCTATGAGTGGGGTATAAAAGTGATTATAGCTCCGAGTTTTGGGAGTATTTTTTATAATAATTGTATAAAAAATGGTGTACTTCCAATAAATCTAGATGAAGAAAAAATAGCCTCTATCAATCATTTTGTTGCTATAGACCCGATGAAAAATAAACTATATATTGATCTAAACAACAGAATCATAAATTACGATAAAGAAACAATAGAACACTTTCCGATTGATGAACAAGATCAAGCATTCTTAATCAATGGTCTAGATCAAATTGATCAAACATTAAACAAAATCTCATTAATAAATGATTTTGAAGAAGCACATAGGGGAAAAAATCCATGGTTATAGTAGACCTAGATAATATTAATATTGACCCTCTACTTACCTCAGTTTTGATGCTTAAGCGCCTCACACAAGAGAACTGATGTTGAGTATCATAATTTTAGACAGTTAGATAATTCAAAAGTTGCAAATTTTTCATATTAAATCGTTTATTATTAGCCCTATTATGAGACTAGCTTTATTCATTTTTTTATTATCGACTATTTCAGTGCAGGCTAATGACGAAGAACACCAAGGTATCTTAGCTACTTTATATGTGCAAAACTCTGCGGAGTTTGATGCTAATTCTATTAATGTTTATAAATCAGCAATTGATAAGCTCCCCAAGCTTCTGGCAAATAAAAATATTTCTGCTGCAACTGAGCAAAATAACGACTTTAGTGGGAAACCACCTGCTGTTATCTTAGACGTCGATCAAACTGTCCTAAATAATGTTGCTTATCAAGCAAGATTAATTGGGAACAGAACCTATTACCCTGATGGTTGGGATGCATGGTGTATGGAAGAAAAAGCAGACTATCTGCCTGGGGTAAAGGATTTCTTAGATTATGCTACTGATCTTGGGATAGAAATATTCTTTGTAACTAATAGGACAGCTAATCTTGAAAAAGCTACGAGAAATAACCTTGAAAAGCTTGGGTTCAAATTTGCTAAGAATAAAGACCAACTTCTCATGAAAGGTGAAAGACCTGATTGGACTTCAAATAAAACCTCAAGAAGAACTTTAATTGCTAAGAAGTATAGGATCCTAATGATATTAGGAGACAATCTTGGAGACTTTGTTGATAGCAGTGAAAATATAACCTCTCCAGAAAACAGAAGGGCCGTCGCAGAGAAGTATAGAAATATGTGGGGAGAATATTGGTTTATGCTTTCTAATCCTAACTATGGAGATTGGGAAAATGCGATAATTAATTTTAACTTTGGGTTACCAAAAGACGAACAACTTCAAAAAAAATTAGACGCATTAGACCCTAAATGAAGTCACTTTTAAAATATCTATTTATTATGGTTCTGTCTTCCAGCTTAACTGTAATTGCCTTAAATCAATTTGCTCCAATTGTCATTACAATCCCAAAAAAGGATAAACAAGAAATTAAGATTGATTTTGATCAAACTCTTGCAAAGAAAGATTTAAAG
>Ga0207990_1000370_pt1 | contig 26050 bp, 26 predicted proteins | sample ETNtaG_8_FD_185780 | JGI IMG/M metagenome (GOLD analysis project Ga0207990, IMG submission 185780) | Marine microbial and viral communities from oxygen minimum zone, Eastern Pacific Ocean - ETNP201406SV75 (SPAdes) (version 2) | ecosystem: Environmental > Aquatic > Marine > Oceanic ...
TGGTGGAGGAAGAGGGATTTGAACCCTCGAATCGTTATTCACGATTACACGCTTTCCAAGCGTGCGCATTAAACCGCTCTGCCATCCCTCCAAAAACTGATTTTTAATTCTTTGAGGACTCTATCATTGCCTCAATTTGATCATCCTCAATACGAGTCATTAATGGTTTAAATTTATTGATTTGATGGCTTGTTAGTGGACTCTTAACGTCACCCCAATTAAGTGAATCGATATTAAGAAATACCTCTGACTGCTTAGCCATTTCAGGGAGGACTGGTTTTAGATAAGTCATCAAAACCCTAAACAGGTTAATTGCTAGAGACGTTATTTCGTGAACCTCCTGCTCTTTGCCCTCTTCTTTGGCTAATTGCCAAGGCTTCTTGTCGTCAATGTACTGGTTAGCCTTGTCAGCAAGCTTCATAATAGATCTCATCGCGTGACCAAAGTTTCTGTCCTCGTAGTGAGTGGCTATTTCAGAGCTTGCAGCAACAAACTCAGCATAAAGATCACCCTCAATAGATTCACTAGAGAGCTGTTTGTCGTACTTCTTAACAACAAAGGATGCACTTCTAGAGGCAATATTGACTACCTTGCCAATGAGGTCGGAGTTCACTCTCTGCTTAAAGTCCTCAAGATTTAAATCAATGTCATCAATTTTAGATGACAACTTGTAGGCATAGTAGTAACGCAAACACTCAGGATTAAGGGTCTCTAAGTAAGTCCTGGCCAGAATAAATGTGCCACGAGATTTACTCATTTTCTGTCCGTTAACAGAAAGGAATCCGTGCGCAAAGATTGCATTAGGTGTTCTAAAGTTAGAACCCATCAATGTAGCCGGCCAAAAGAGCGCATGGAAGTAGACAATGTCCTTACCAATAAAGTGATAAAGCTCCGTATCAGAATCCTTAGCAAAGAAATCATCAAACTCTAGGTCACTGTTATCACAAAGCTTTTTAAAGCTCGCCATGTAGCCTATAGGAGCATCAAGCCAGACATAGAAGTACTTGTCTTCGGTGCCCGGTATTTTGAAACCAAAATAAGGTTTATCTCTAGAAATATCCCACTGCTGGAGGCCCTGCTCAAACCATTCTGCCAACTTATTACTTACCTGTTCCTGAAGATGTCCTGCCTTGGTCCAATTTTTCAATTCCTTTTCAAATTGCGGCAAATCAAAAAAGTAGTGCTCAGAATCCTTTTCAATTGGCTTTGCTCCAGATATTACTGACCTAGCATTTTTTATTTCAGTTGTTGAATAGGTAGCACCACATACCTCACAGTTGTCTCCGTACTGGTCATCAGCGCCGCACTTAGGGCACTCACCCTTAATATAACGATCTGGCAAGAACATTTCCTTTTCAGGGTCAAAGGCTTGCGAAATTACCCTCTTCTTAATATAGCCCGAATCATTAAGACGATTGTATATTAACTCTGAATAATGACGATTCTCCTCTGAATGGGTTGAATGATACTGACTAAAATCTATATGAAAATCGTTTAAATCAGCTTGATGACGCTTACTGACCCCAGCAATAAGCTCTTCAGGGTCAATTCCCATTTCATCTGCTTTAAGCATAATGGGCGTTCCATGGGCGTCATCTGCGCAAACATAGTGACACTCGTTCCCCTGCATTTTTTGAAAACGAACCCAGATATCTGTCTGAATGACTTCCAACATATAGCCCAAATGAAGATCACCATTGGCATAGGGAAGTGCTGAAGTAACTAGTATTCTACGTTTGGTCATAATTAGTCATTAATAATCCCAATATTATTAGGGATTCCAGAGATAGTTGTACGATAAAATAGCGTTATTTTACCGACTGGGGTCATCAAATTGACAACTTTAACGCAAGACAAAATTGAAAAAATTCTAAGCACTGTGATTGATGCGCATACTGGTAAAGACCTATTATCATCTGAAAACGTCAAGAATATTACAATTGACGATGAAATCGTAAACGTTGAGCTTCTTCTTAAGTACCCAGCAATTAATTACCATGAAGAATTGAAAGGATTAGTAGAAGAATCTCTATCTAAAGCAGGAATTAACTATTCAAACATATCTATAAACTCAAAAATTGCCTCTTACGCCGTTCAGGGTGGCGTCAAAGCACTCCCAGGCGTTAAAAATATAATCGCCGTTGCATCCGGAAAAGGTGGCGTTGGCAAATCAACTACAGCAGTCAATTTAGCGCTCTCGCTTCAATCGGAAGGTGCCCGAGTCGCTATACTTGATGCGGACATTTATGGACCCTCTCAGCCGCGCATGCTTGGCGCCAAGGAACTTAGGCCTCAAGAGTCTGAAGGTGGTAATATGAAGCCTGTTATAGCTCATGGGCTACAGTCAATGTCTATCGGTTTTTTGGTTGACGAAGCGTCCCCTATGGTGTGGCGTGGACCAATGGTAACTCAGGCCTTAGAGCAGCTTTTAAAGAATACAGATTGGGACAATGTTGACTACATGATTGTAGACCTTCCGCCTGGTACTGGGGACACTCAGCTGACACTTTCACAAAAGATTCCAGTTAGTGGCGCTGTTATCGTTACTACACCTCAAGATATTGCACTTATTGATGCCCAGAAAGGGCTCGCCATGTTTGAGAAGGTTAATATCCCAATTCTTGGAATTATTGAAAATATGTCGATCCATATTTGCTCAAACTGTAACCACGCAGAAGAGATATTTGGTCACGGTGGTGGTGAGCGTATGGCTTCAGATTCAAACACTAATTTTCTGGGTGCCCTTCCACTTCAGCTCGATATACGAAGTGATGTCGATGACGGCAACCCTAGCGTCGCCAAAGACCCTGAGAGCAAGGTTTCTATGATGTACCAAGAGATCGCTCGAAAAGTTGCCGCAACCCTTTCACTTCAAAGCGAAACGGTTGGCGCCTTCCCTAAGATTACGATTGAATAAGAACGACTAGCAGTTAGTGGTTTTCTGAAACCTGATTTATGGTGTATTTAGGTATCTCAATAACGATATCTTCTTCAGATACAATTGCTTGACAGGATAGCCTAGAGTCAGGATCAAGACCCCAGGCCTTGTCCAGAAGATCATCCTCAATCTCGTCAGACTCTTCTATAGAGTCAAATCCCTCGCGAACGTAAACGTGGCAGGTTGTACATGCGTTTGACATCTCACAGGCGTGCTCTATTTCGATGCCGTTATCTAACAGCGCCTTACAGACGCTGGTCCCTGCCTCAGCCTCAATAACAACCCCCTCAGGACAAAACGCTTCGTTTGGTAGGATAATTATTTGAGGCATAGTAATATTCTATAGTTTTTCATTAAACTCATCAATGCTATGACCTTGCATTGCATCCATGATTGACTTATTCATTCTCATCTCAACGAACTTGGCGCTTGTCTTTTCGAGATTGAGAGTTGCATTTTTAATGCTTGATACGTCATCTGACTTAGAGATTGATGCAAGCTGTTCTCTTGCTTCAAGGATGCTATTAAGCATCGCATCATCTAGTATCTCTTTGTCAGCCTTTAATGCCGAATCAATGGCCTCAATTGTGCGATCTGCATCAACCCTTTGCTCCTGTAATTGCCTTAAGAGTATGTCTTCTTGTGCAAATACCACCGAATCCTTAAGCATTTTCTCCATATCCGCATCGTTAAGGCCATACGAAGGCTTAATCACTATCTCTGATTTAACTCCTGAGGTTTCCTCTTTGGCAGATACCGAAAGCAATCCATCTGCATCAACTTGAAATTCAACCTGAATGCGAGCACGACCAGCAACCATCGGTGGTATTCCTTTTAGTTCAAAGCTTCCGAGTGAACGACAATCCTTAGTTAGCTCTCGCTCACCTTGAAAAACATTAATGCTCATTCCGGTTTGACCATCCTTGTAGGTGGTAAATTCTTGTGCACGAGTGATTGGTATGGTTGTGTTTCTGTGTATTACTTTTTCAACGAGACCACCCATAGTCTCAAGCCCAAGAGACAATGGCAATACGTCCAACAATAAAATGTCGTCTCTACTCTTATTTCCTGCCAATATATTGGCCTGAATGGCAGCCCCTTTAGCCACAACCTCGTCTGGATTAATTGAGCATAAGACCGGCTTTTTAAAGATTTCTCCTACACGATCTCGAATTGCTGTCATTCGGGTTGAGCCGCCAACCATAATGACTTCTTTGACTTCTGAGATTTTAATACCCGCATCCCTAACAGCCCTTTTTGTTAACAGCAACGTTCGTTTGATTAATTCCTCACTCAAAGTATCGAAGTGAGTCTTTGAAATTTGATAAGACTTACCATCAACAAAAAACTCAGCACTATCTTTTGTTGCAAGTTCTTCTTTAGCAGATCTTGCAAGCAGCCTAATTGTCTGAATTTGAGAAGCAGATAAATGACTCAGCTTTAGTGATCTAATACAGTCATCAATAATTAAATCATCAAAGTTATCGCCACCTAAGTTGGAGTCACCTCCCGTTGAGAGTACCTCAAAAACACCTTTATTGAAGCTTAATATGGAGATATCAAATGTACCCCCACCTAAATCATAAACCGCATGAATACCCTCTTCACCCGACTCTAAACCGTAAGCAATGGCTGCGGCAGTTGGCTCATTAAGTAGCCTTAAAACGTTAATTTCTGCAAACTTAGCTGCGTCCTTGGTTGATTGCCTTTGGGCGTCATTAAAATAGGCGGGGACAGTTATCACTGCTCCCTTAAGTTCACCGCCGAGTGCGTCTTCTGCTCGTTCTTTTAGGGCTGACAAGATGCTGGCAGAAACTTCTATCGCTGAGACATCACCAATTGACGTTTTAAATGAGACGTTGTTACCATTTTTGACTAATCTATAGGGTAAATTTTTAAACTCACTGGCCTCACCATAGTCAACACCCATATAGCGCTTAACAGAAAGTATGGTGTTGGTTGGGTCTGTTGTGGTGTATTGATATGCATCAAACCCTACTGTCATTTTTTCTTGCCCAAAATGAACCACAGATGGAAGTATTGAGTTATTGTTTTGATCGGATATCAGCCTAGTCTGACCACTTATTACACTAGCAACAAGTGAATTTGTTGTACCTAGGTCAATACCACAAGCCAAGTTATGATGATGAGGAGCGGTTGATTGCCCGGGTTCTGAAATTTGAAGTAATGCCATCAGTATGTCCTATAACCATTCATCCATTAATGCGTTAGCTTCTTTATAGAGCTGATCAAAAAACTTCAACTCTCGAACGTGCATTTTTATAACTAGTTGATCGCTTGAAAGATTATAGGCCTCAGAAATTGATTCAATTTTTTCTTCAATAAAAGAATCTACACGCTCTATAAAATCATCCAAACCCAAGCTATCTTTTTTTTCTTCTATGGCCTCTAATTCATCTCTTAACTCAATTTGAGATATTAAAAAACCCTCCTCCATGGCCGTATCTTTTTCATCAAACGCATTCATACCTTCAAGTTTAAGTAGATAAGTAGCTCGACTAAGTGGAGCCTTAAGGACACTATAGGCAGAATTAAGGAGTGAAGTATTTTGAAGTGCTTGTAGCTTTTCAGGCTCACTTTTAGTTGCAAAGTTGTCAGGATGAAACCTTGATATCTCTGACTGGTAAGACCTCTTTAATGCAGATTCATCAATAAAGAAAGAGGTTTCAAGGTCAAATAACTCAAAATAATTTTGCATCAACCAATCGCCTTAAGAACTTTATAGAGTTATTTAAACGGTGAACGACTCACCACAACCGCATTCAGCTTTAGAATTAGGGTTATTAAATTCAAATCCTTCATTTAAACCCTCCTTCTGAAAGTCAACCTCAGTACCATCAATATAGATTAGGCTTTTTGCATCAACAATTATCTGTACCCCTTTATCATTAAAAAGAGTGTCATCGTCATTAACAGTATCAACAAACTCCATATTGTATCCCAAGCCTGAACATCCGGTCGTTTGAACAGAAAGTCTAACACCCATTCCAGATCCCCTATTGGCTAAGAAATCGGTCATACGCTGTGCTGCTTTATCAGTTAAGGTTATTGCCATAATTAGCTAGCCTTACTTTTTAGATCGTTGATTGCTGCTTTAATTGCATCTTCAGCCAAGACCGAGCAATGAATTTTTACCGGAGGAAGTTCCAACTCTTCAACAATTTCTGTATTTTTAATTTGCGAAGCCTCATCGAGCGTTTTTCCTTTGACCCATTCAGTTAAAAGAGAGGATGAGGCGATCGCTGAACCGCAGCCGTAAGTTTTAAATTTAGCTTCCTCAATAACGCCATCATCGTTAACCTGGATCTGTAGTCTCATTACATCTCCACAGGCAGGCGCACCAACCATTCCAGTCCCTACATTTAATGCATCTTTATCTAAAATACCTACATTACGAGGGTTTTCATAGTGGTCTAATACTTTCTTGCCATACGCCATAAGTTACTCCAAATTTAACCTTTAATTTTACTCTACACGCTTATACATTATTAATTTAAACGCTTAATTTATTTAGTGGGCAGCCCACTCTACCGAACTTAAATCAATGCCATCTTTATACATATCCCATAGGGGCGACAAATCTCTTAACTTTTGAACTTTTTCACGAACCAGCTTGATTGCATCGTCGACATCCTTTTGTGTCGAATAACGACCAACACTGAAACGAATAGAGCTGTGTGCCAACTCGTCAGTAAGCCCCAAGGCACGAAGTACATATGAAGGTTCAAGACTGGCCGAGGTACAGGCCGAACCGGAAGATACAGCGACATCAGAAATTGCCATCATTAAGGATTCACCTTCAACGTAATTAAAACTAATATTCAAGTTTCCTGCAATTCTGTGTTCAAGGTCGCCATTGACAACAACCTCTTCCATATCCGCAAAGCCAGCGAGCAGTCTTTCACGAAGTCTCAGAGTTCTTTCGCCTTCCTCCTTCATTTCAGCTTTGGCAATTGCAAAAGCTTCACCGATACCAACAATCTGGTGAGTGGCAAGTGTTCCAGAGCGCATACCACGCTCGTGACCACCGCCATGGATCTGAGCCTCAAGTCTAACTCTTGGTTTTCGAGAGACATAAAGAGCCCCCATCCCCTTTGGTCCGTATATCTTGTGTGCTGAAAAACTCATTAAGTCAACCGGGAGTGATTCTAAGTTGATCTCTATTTTTCCAGCAGACTGAGCAGCATCCACATGAAAAAACACCTTATTTTCTCTACAAATATCACCAATAGCTTGCAAGTCTTGAATAACGCCAATCTCATTATTTACATGCATAATTGACACCAGAATCGTATCCTCTCTTATAGCGCTTTTAAAGACATCTAAGTCTAACAAACCGTTCGGCAATGGATCCAAGTAAGTCACCTCAAAGCCTTCTCTTTCTAGCTGGCGACAAGTATCTAGGACAGCCTTATGTTCTGTTTTCAGTGTAATAATGTGTTTACCACGCTTATGGTAAAAATGAGCAATACCTTTAATTGCTAAATTATCAGACTCCGTTGCACCCGACGTCCATACGATTTCTCTAGGGTCCGCGCCAATCAAATCAGCCACTTGTGATCGCGCCTCGTTAATAGCCTTTTCAGCTTGCCATCCATAATAGTGAGAACGCGAAGCGGCATTACCAAAGTCACCTTCCATTGTTAAATATTTAGCCATTTTTTCAGCAACACGTTTATCCACAGGGGTAGTAGCTGAATAATCCATGTAAGTTGGAGTTATCATTATTTAAATTCCTATACTGTTAATTTAACTTTTATATCTTGATTCGTGTAATAGTCATCCATCACCTGCTGAAGGTTTTTAGAACTAAGAAATCCTCTAATTTGATCACTAACTTCGCACCACAGATGATGTGACAAACACTGCTTACCCCTTAAGCAATTATTGGAGCCATGACAACGTCGTAGATCTATGTTCTCATCAACAGCTTCAATAATTTCTGTAAGAGTTACATCTACAGGATCAACATTAAGAAGATAACCTCCACCTGGACCTCTAATACTTTTAACTAGAGAAGCCTTCCTTAACTTAGCAAAAAGCTGCTCTAAATATGAAAGTGAGATGTTTTGTCTTTGAGATATCATATCAAGGGTGACTGGCCTAGATGAATCATTTGATGCCAAGTCAAGCATTGCAGTGACTGCATACCTACCTTTAGTTGTTAATTGCATAATAATCCTCAGTTTGTAAAATTTAGAGAAATTATACTAGTAACCTAGTAAAATAGTCAAGTATAAAATTCACTTAACAATTTACTTATCTTCAAGTTCTTTCGAGTCTATCTGTAAACCTTGTGAGTTACTCGAAAGCTTGGCCATCTGCTTATCAATTTCAGCTAAACGCTCAATAATAGAATCAACAGCTTGAACTGTCGGGTCATTGGACCGACCACTTGAACTAGCAGCATAAGAATCAAAGGTGTCGGTATCGCTAGATTTTTTCGTTACAATTCGACCAGGGATGCCGACAACAGTTTGGTTATCATCGACAGACCTAACAACCACCGAGTTGGATCCAACGCGTACATTTTTTCCAAGCGTAATCGGGCCTAATATTTTTGCACCAGCACCAATTACTACACCGTCCTTCAAAGTAGGATGGCGCTTCTCTTTGTCCCATGAAGTACCTCCAAGAGTAACCCCGTGATACATCATACAGTCATCACCTATTTCTGCAGTCTCACCAATAACGACACCCATACCATGATCAATAAAAAAACGTCTCCCAATAACCGCACCAGGGTGTATCTCTATACCTGTAACCCAGCGAGAAAAAGTGGAGATAAATCGAGCCAACCAGTAGAGCTTATACCGCCATAAAAGATGAGTAAATCTGTAGATAATTACAGCCTGAACACCTGAATAACAAGTAAGAATTTCAAACACATTTCTTGCCGCAGGGTCTCGCTTAAAAACGCTTCGAACATCTTCAATAATTCTCATAGATTAATTATACCATTATTGATAGATAGGAAATTTCGAGACATAAATATATAACCATTAAAATTATGTTAATAATTAACTCTTAATTATAAGGATGCGTCGATTTAAACCTCCGATAACTCCACATATATTGCCCAGGAAACCTTTTGATAAGCTCCTCAATGGCGCTGTTCATAAGGGTCACTTGTTCGAGTAAGTTGTTGCTATTAAGATTCAAATCTAGAGGCTCTAAATTAAGATCAAATCCTTTTCCGTTATCTAAACGATTTGCCCAAAACATAAGCACCTGAGCGTTGTGTTTTTTTGCCAACTTAACTAACAAGGTCATTGTATTTACAGGATTATTAAAAAAAGGAGCAGTAATGCCGCCATCTTGACCTGGATCTTGATCAGGCAATATACCAATCAATTGTCCTTTTTTTAGTGCACGTTGTAATTTAACTATTCCTGAGTGATCTGCGCTAGCCATTGTAAGGTTACCTTTATTTCTTCGCGCAAACAAATAATCATTTTGCTTTTGATTCCTAAGAGGCTTGTACAAAAAGGTTACCTCCCTATTATCTGCAAGGACTCTACCTGTAATTTCCCAACACCCAATATGAGGCACCAATAAGATTGTTTTTTCTGTTGAACTTAGATACTGCTCACCATGAAAATTACGGATATACTTTGAGTTATCAGTAAAGCTTTGATTCCATATTCGACTTGACTCTGTTAAATTCTTTCCAGTCTCAATTAGGGCTTTTTTAACGAGTTCACGTTGTTGAATTTTTGACAACTCTGGTAGGCAAATTGAGATATTTTGAGTTGTTACTTTTTTTGCATCAGAGTTAAATAGATAAAGCAATTGGCCAATTAATGATCCTAATAAATGATTAATCTTTAGAGGCAAAAGTGAACATAAAGATAAAAAAAGACCAGTCATGTTTAGTTAAATAACTGGTCGATTGCCGCTTTATAATCAATAATTATTTTTTGGTAAGTTGCCGCTGCCTGAACGTAAGCCAGATTAGCCAAGTTGGCATTCTTTTGAGCAGCGATTACTAAGGACTTTTGCCCACGAGCTTCGCTATACTTAGTTTGCTCTTCGATAACCTTTTCGTTAGCCAATGCACCCTGCTCAAGATAAAGAGTAACGAGTTCTGACAAAAGATCAATTTGAGCTAGCAAATAATTAATTTGGTACTCATCATTAATCTCTGCTTCTCGTTTTTGAGCATTAATAGTAGCGATACTAATCTCTGTACGCTCAACATCAACTAGCTCTTTTCTAACACCCAATGGATAAGAAATATCTACACCAATGTTCCAAGAATAATCTCTATTCCCAAAACTACCAAAGTATTTATCATCTTCTCCCAATGCTGAAAGACCTAGATTTAAATTAACGCTTGGCATGGTCTTATTTTCGAAAGTTTTAAGCTGTCTCTGGAGTCTAGCTTTATCAAAATCAAATTTTTGTATTGACCTTGAATCTTTAACAAAAGTAGCTGGATCAACCTTAATCATAGTATGTTCTTCATATAAATCCATCTCTACGATCATATCCGATTCTTGAGCACCAATAAGCGAAGCCAACTCCCTTCTTTCAATGATTAATTCTTTTCTGGATTGAAGTGATTGTTGTTTGGCTTTGACATACAAGTCCTTATCCTGAATAAGGTTAGATTTATCGATCAAAGAGTTTTTATACTTTCCTTCAGTTAAATCAAGCTGTTGTTTTGATAACTCAAGTTCTCGCTTATGAATTTTAACAATTTCTTGCTTAAGCGCCAAGTCAACAAACTTAGAAAGCTTTGAAGCTAAAAAGCTTTCAGCCTGCTCTTCAAGACTTACTTTTTTTGCAATTAAATCAAGAGAAGCTATATCTAGTGTTAAACGATCGTTAATACCATCTTTGTTCTGCAGCAAGGGTCTTATATAATCTATTGAAAAAACATTTGAATGCGTAGCAGCACTGTCTTTATCATTACGAGTTAAAGAGTGCTTTAAATTAAGATCAGCACCTGAGTTTTCAATTTTCCTGCCAGCAGAAACTTCATAGCTAGTGGTATATAGATCTTTATAAAGCCTAGTGGATGTATCCTCTCCAGAAGAAAAAGATTCACTAGCGCCTGCCTTAATACTCCAGTCAGAATAGGTTAGTGAAGCTTTTTGGTCAAGAAGGCTTGTCTTTTCAGATAAAGAAAGCTGAACGAAAAAGGGATGCGCCTCTATCAATTTTGCGCTGAATTCATTCAAAGTGATGGCATTTGCATTTACAGTGAAAAAAATAAACACAAGCACAATAAATCTCTTTAACATCTTTTTTTTCCCCTTTTATTTGAACTTAACAATATTATTTAATTACTGAGAAGTTTAGAGTATTAAGTGATGATTTTAGTGAATTTTTAGTGAATTTTGAAAAGAATATATAATTACAAAAAAATATAAAAATGAATACTACAAATCGTTCATTATTATATCAATTACTTCATTCAGTTTTTTCCCAGTAGTGTCGACAACAATTGTAGCAACTTCCCTGTAATATTTATCTCTTGAATTTACAATCTCGGTAATTGTTTTTTGTCGATCAATACTGTTCTCAAGTAAGGGTCGAGTTTTCGATTTAGCGGTTCTCCTAAGAAGCTGTTCTACAGAGGATAAAAGGTACACAACCAGCCCTGCATTCTTTAACACTAGTCTATTTTGTGGAAGTAAAACTACTCCTCCACCAGTAGCGAGGACTATATTATTCATATCACACAAACTTTCAAGCACTTCAGACTCTCTTTGCCTAAAACCCTCTTCCCCTTCAATATCAAAGATGTGATCAATACTAACGCCAGTTTTATTGATGACTTCATGGTCTGTATCAAAAAAATCTTGATTTAATTTACTAGCAAGTCGACGACCTACAGTTGTCTTACCACAGCCCATGGGGCCAACTAAAACAATGTTTTTTGAATTGAGCTCCATTTATCTATATAGATGTCTATTTCTCTAACTCATATTTAGCACCACAATAAGGACAGCTCGCCTTTCCATCGTCAGAAAATGAAAGGAAAACCTTTGGGTGCATATTCCATTTTGGTGCATCTTTAGGTGGACAGTGAAATGGTAACTCAGTTTTCGTAACGAAACTAAAGCTTGTATGAGGTGAGCTTCGATTACTCAAGAACACCTCCCATTTACTATCCAGTCCCTGTACTCATTATTGCGTCCATGAACACAATCAAAATATAGGGATTGTAGTTTCTCAGTAATAGGGCCACGAGTACCGTTCCCAATTTGATGACCATCTAGCTCTCTTATGGGAGTTACTTCTGCAGCAGTCCCTGTAAAAAAAGCCTCATCTGATTGATAAATATCATCACAGGTCAGGTTCTTTTCTATAATGTCATAGCCGATAGATTGTGCTAGTGTAAAAATTGTATCACGCGTAATTCCAGGCAAGGCAGATGTTAAATATGGTGTGTAGAGTACACCTTTTTTTATGACAAATATATTCTCACCACTGCCCTCAGAGACATAACCATCAACATCCAACATTAAAGCTTCATCATATCCTGCATCGAGCGCCTCTTTTAATGCCATCATCGAGTTCACATAGTTGCCATTTGTTTTTGCTCTGCTCATTGAAGGGTGGCCATGGTGCCTTGTAAAGGATGAGGTTCGAATTCTAATACCATTTTTAATGTTATCCTCACCAAGGTAAGCCCCCCACTCCCAAGCCGCAATCATAACGTGCACTTTTAAGTTATCTGCTCTTAATCCCATACCTTCTGAGCCATAAAAGCACATCGGCCTTATGTATGCAGATTTTAAGTTATTTTTGCTGATAACCTCCCTTTGGGCTTGATTTAAAGAGTCAGCGCTATAAGGAATTTTCATCCCAAGAATTTTTGCAGAATTAAACAATCGATCGGTATGTTCATTAAGCTTAAAAATAGCAGGGCCATCTGAAGTCTCATAAGCGCGAACACCTTCGAATGCGCCCATTCCATAATGAAGTGTATGAGTAAGTACATGAATTTTAGCTTCACGCCAATCCAACCACTCACCATCCATCCAGATGAAGCCGTCTCTATCTTCCATTGTAATCATAAAAAACCTTAATTCTTTAATAAATTAAATCTAAATAATACAAATATTATTTGAACTATTTTATACATTTAAATACGAGATTATACCCATCTAATAGGGTTATTCATAAAATATAACAACCTATTATTTAGATAAAAAAAGAAGAATATAATTTCAAAAACACTGAGTTATGGGGGTTAATATTTTTCTAAATTTTCAATCAATAATTTATCATAAACCACAAGGTATAATTGTTTAAGAATATTATATTATTTAATTTTTATAAAATGGAATTTAACTCTTTTACTTTTGTTTTTTTGTTTGCAATATTAACTTCAGTTTTAGCTTTGCTTTGGCTTAACTTTAGACAAGATAAAGCAATTAAGCGTTCATTTAATGAAGTACCAGATGGCTTCAAAGAAACTATAACACTTGAAGATCACCAAAAAGCCGGCAACTACACAAAAGCAAAGCTCTTAGTAAATCATTTTGAGATCATTTTTTCTACTTTTATTGTTCTTGTTTGGACGATTGGTGGTGCTATGAATTGGCTTGATGTATTTTGGAGTCAAAGAATTTCAAACCCTATATTGATGGGTACCACTTTTATTGTAAGTATTATGTTAATTGCTAGCTTTATAGATTTACCTTTTAGTATTTATCGCAATTTCGTTCTCGAACAAAAGTTTGGCTTTAACCGTATGACTGTTAAAACTTTTACAGCTGATTTAATTAAAGAGATCCTGTTGACTCTAATTTTAATGATTCCCCTTATCTATGCCATTCTTTATCTTATGAATATTAGCTCTATTGGCGATTACTGGTGGATTTATGTTTGGGTCATTATTAGTCTATTTACACTGACTATGATGTGGATCTACCCATCCTTTATTGCTCCAATATTTAATAAATTTAATCCACTCGATAACGATTCATTAAAAAGTAGAATAAATAACCTACTAGAGCGAACAGGCTTTGGAAGTGACGGTATATTTGTAATGGATGGCTCGAAAAGATCCTCACATGGAAATGCCTATTTCACGGGTATAGGTAAAAATAAGCGAATAGTATTTTTCGATACGCTTCTAAAGGGTATGGAAGACAAAGAGATTGAGGCGATTCTGGCTCACGAGCTTGGGCATTTTCATCACAAGCATACTCGCCAAAGAATGATAAGTTCATTCATTTTCAGTCTTGCAAGCTTAGCTTTACTAGGCTATTTAATCAACCAAAATTGGTTTTATAATGGATTGGGTGTTGCTGAACCTTCGTCTCATACAGCTTTAGTTCTTTTTAGTCTTGCTTTGCCAGTCTTTAGTTTTTTTATTACACCCATTAGCAACCTTGTCTCTAGGAAGCATGAATTTCAGGCTGATGCTTTTGCAGCAAGTCACACTGATGCAAATGATTTGATTTCATCGTTAACTAAGCTTTACAAGGAGAACTCTTCTTCACTCTCTCCTGATAAGCTATATTCTGCTTTTCACGACTCTCATCCAAGCGCCGTACTTAGAATTGAACGGCTACAATAAAGGTATATTTATCATTGAAGCAACCATAATCACTCTTGGATTTTTTCTCATAAAGTTTTATTCGTTCTTTAATCGCATTAAGTTTAGAGTCTCTTTTTAATGGCGCTAACACGAAGACAAAAATGGCGTATAGAAAAAGTTCAATCTGAAAAAATTGCACGCGCCAACAAAGCATTAACTAAAACTGAGAACAATAAATTATCTGATGAAAAAGAACAACAAGGCCTTGTCATTACTAGATATGGTCAGAGGCAGCTTGTTGAATCATTAACTGGAGAGCTCTTTCAGTCTACTGGGAGGAAAAATATTGGACTATCAGTTGCTGGTGACCAGGTACTTTTTCAGCCAGCCGGGGGTAATGAAGGAATAGTAACTGCAATTTATCCAAGAAAAAATGAACTTAAGAGACAGGATCGCTTAATTGCTGCCAATATTGATCAACTCTGGCTTGTCGTTGCTATCGAGCCTCACTATCAGTTCGAGCTTATTGATCGATATTTAATTCTAGCTGAGAATTCTAAATTACCAATTAACATTATTGTCAATAAAATTGAGCTTTCAGGTAATACTGAACAACTCTCTTTAGATTTCTCTAATTATGAAAAACTTGGCTATCAAGTTCATTTTTTAAGTGTCAAAAATAAAACGAATTTAGAAGCCTTTAAAAGTCAACTGATCAATAAAACACATATCTTTCTAGGACAATCAGGTGTTGGCAAGTCTTCACTGATTAATTCCCTAATTCCCGACTTAGAACTTAGAGTTAATGAAATATCAAGCAAAAGTAAACTAGGGAAGCATACTACTACCAATACGACTATCTATCACATACCAAGTGGTGGGGAGCTAATTGACTCACCCGGAATTAGAGAATTCCAACTAGACGAACTCACTGAAAAACAAATAGTGAATGGTTTTAAAGAATTTAAGTCGCTAATAGGTCAATGTAGATTTAGGAACTGTCAACACATCAATGAGCCTGATTGTGCAGTTAAAAATTCAGTTGAACTCAAAGAAATTCACCCTTCTCGCTATGAGAGTTATCTAAATATACTCCCATAAGCATTATTTTTTAAAAAAAATAACTCTTTCTGAAATATAGAAAACCTCAATTCCAAAATAATTTGCCAAATAATTAAATGTTTTTTTACTAAAAAAGCTTATGTGAGATGGGTCATTTTTATAGTACCAATTGCTGAAGTCAATTTGCGGTGTTAATAGTTGAGTCATGACAGCAAGATAGGCGTTATTATTAAGTAGACCTACAAGTCGATTTAGCTCAAGCATAGGGTCACTCAAATGCTCTAAGACTTCAGTCGCAGTAATGAAGTCATAATTCTTCTCAAATACTGAATCATCCCTAGCATAGAACTTATCATAAAGATCAACCTTGTGTTCGCATTCTTCAAGCATAAGAGATAAGGTAGGGCCTGGCCCAGAGCCAAAATCTAAGCCACTTGAATTATTTGAAATTCTCTCTAGGAGTGGATCTAATAGCTGAGACAAAAATTGACGATAACGAACATCTTCAGGGTCATTGTTATGAGAGTCATACCTAGCTTTTTCCTCACTCTCTGAGAGGTGATAAACTCTTGGAACGAATACAAAGTCACAATTAAAACAAAGAGAGTACTCTCGAGCGCTCTCTTTATAAAAGTTCTTAGTTTTATTGGATTGACATAGTGGACAAGCAATTAAAGAATTCACTTCACTCCAATATTAATCTTTTAAATTTAATGTGAGTGACCACCAGGTGCGTGAACATGACCATGAGAGAGCTCTTCTTTATTCGCATCTCTAATCTCTTCGATACTGACAGAAAAATGAAGAGTTTCACCGGCCAAAGGATGGTTAGCGTCAACCGTAATTTTATCATCTTCAATTTTTACAACTGTGACCACGAATGGGTTTCCATCTTGGTCTTGAGACTGGAGCTGCATGCCCATTGTAACTTCTTCGATGCCTTTAAGTGCAGAGCTAGGAATTTCTTGGATAGCGTCCTTCATAAGAGGACCGTAAGCCTCTTCTGGCTCTATAGAAACCTCCTTTTTATCTCCTAATTTACAGCCTTCAAGCGCTTTTTCTAAACCAGGGATAATGTTTCCATGTCCTTGTAAAAATGCTAAAGGCTCAGCGCCTTCAGAGGAGTCAATAACTTCTCCTTTGTCATTCTTAAGTGTGTAGTGCATTGAAACCACTTTATCTTTACTTACTTTCATGTTTACTCCAAAATAAATACAAAAAAGACCTTCCTTATATGGAAAGTCTAAAAAAAATTATGACTCAAAAAATAAGCCAAGGAAACGTTAAAAGCTATTTGAGCTGGGAATCTAAGGTTGAGCATTTTATCATATTCATGGCACTTTCCATAGTAAAGGCCTCAAAGTAATAATTAACTTTAAATTAAATCAAACAGTCCAGTCTGATGAATTCTTTAATAACAGTTTGGTTAAAAAATCAATATGGTCTTGTCTGTCATTTAGTGCAGGGATATAGCCAAAAGATTCACCTCCAGAAGTCATAAAATATGTTTTATTTTCTTCACTAATTTCTTCAATAGTCTCTAGACAGTCAACAGAAAACCCAGGGCAAATAACTTGAACATTTTTTACTCCCTTCGCTGGAAGAGATTTTAATGTTTCATCAGTATAGTCCTTCATCCATTCACCTATCCCTAGCCTTGATTGAAATGTCATCCTATATTCATCAGGCTTTAGATCTAATTTTGAAGCAAGAAGGTAAGTCGTTTTGCAGCACTGGCATGGGTAGTTATCTCCCTTATCAAAATATCTTTTAGGTATCCCGTGATAAGACATCAATAAAAGGTCTGGTTTGCCATGTGTGACCTGATATTCTTTAACGCTATTTGCTAGAGCTTGGATATATAACTCTTCTTTGTTATAGCTACTAATAAACCTAAAATCAGGAACATTACGCCAGCTTGATAATCCCTCAGTAACAGCATCAAAAACTGAACCTGTGGAAGATGATGCGTACTGGGGATATAGAGGCAAAACTATAATATTGTTACATCCTTCAGACTCTAGCTCACTTAGAGCAGATTTAATTGAAGGGTTCCCGTAACACATACCCAATGCAACAATAAATCTACCTGGCGCCATTTTTTCAAGTTGCAATTCAATAGCACTTTTTTGCATTTTTGAAATTGACAGCAACGGAGATCCCTCACCATGAGTATTCCAAACACTCTGGTATAACTTTGCAGATTTTCTTGGACGTAAATTCAAGATAACAACATTCAAAATCAATTGCCAGATCCACTTAGGCGGTGGTGGCTCAATTACCCTAGTGTCTGATAAAAATTGCCTTAAAAATGGCTTAACTGCTTTCTTAGTTGGAGCATCAGGTGTCCCTAGATTAGACAAAAGTATTCCAATTTTTGCCTCACTCTTTGATTCATGAATGTTGGAACATTGATACAATATTAACCCTCTAATTTTATTTTTCAATGTGATAAGATACCCTATAAAGTCCCTTTCACTGTAAAACATGATGGCACTATCAGTACGGACTTTTTTTCCTCTTTTCCCGATGCTGAAATATTATTTCTTAAATCAACCTTGCTATTAAAAAAAATATTAATGTCTTGCTAGTTATTGCTCATGGCAGCAGAAGGGATGAGACAAACCTTGAAATTAATAAAGTTTCGGAAATCATCCGAATCTAATAATTAAAATTGCAAACTATTTTGGATAAAGAAATGAAATTGCAGAAATTCTAATAAAAACCGCACTAAATATAAAATGAGCTTTAGTACAATTAAGCGTTAAACTTTAAAACCCTTTTGAATCCAAAAGTTATTTGTTTGATAAACGGTGCCTATAAGACCCATATTTTTCTTTTTAGAGAGATAGACCGGAATATCTGCTAGGACTGGCTGAAGTCTTCCTTTATTTTCAAAACTTTGTTGAAACTCGCTTTTAACAAACAAATCCAAGAAGTTTCTAACCAAATCGCTTGTAATATAAACACCACCTAACGCGCCAACCGTTAAAGCCATACTCCCTGCAACAGAGCCAAAAATTTTACAAAACATTTGAATCGTTTCGTCTGCAATAGGATCAGAGCTAGTATTAACAGCAGCAGCAGTTATCTCAGAAGGTGTTTTATAGATTTTATCTTTTCCATTAATTTGACAAAGCGCTTCATACAAGTTCATTATTCCAGGGCCAGAAAGAATCCTCTCAACAGCAACATGACCAAACTTTTCAGCTAGCAATGTTAATATTTCAAATTCCAGACTAGTGTTTGGCGCAAAATCAGAGTGTCCACCTTCACCAGCAATTGTGAGCCAGCCTGAAGACGACATAATAAGCCCACAAACACCTAGCCCTGTTCCTGGGCCTATAACCAATCTTAACTTTTCAGGCTTAACAACACCCTTATTAATAACAATAACTTCGCTATCGGTCAGTGTAGTGGTTGCAAACGCTTGCGCTGTAAAGTCGTTAATCCAATTTATATCTACGCCCTTTAGAGCTTTCGCAACATCTGATTTACTAATAACCCAATGGTTATTAGCAAGCTTGAAGGTATCTAAATGGACTGTGCCAGCTGTTGCAAAGCATGCTGAAACAATCTCAAGTTCTTGAAAAGAAGACAAGTAAAAATTAATAGCACCTTGAATATTATCAAACTTATTGCATTTAAGGCTTTGTATGTTGTTTAACTCTGAAGAGCCAGCAGAAACTAAAGCAAATCTTGCGTTTGTAGCGCCTATATCACCTACTAAATTGTATGAGTCTTGCTGTTTCAATTGCTTAATGGTTCCTCGAACCATCGAATACACAGACCATGTATAAGTCCACTGAGCCAGTGTTGTGAACTCGATGAAAAACACCATCATGAATTAAAACCATCTCGCCCTCTTTAATTAAAAGCTCTTTTTCATCTAACTCCATCCTACCACTGCCACTCATAATCATATAGACTTCTTCTTGTCCAGCATGCCTATGACCTCTAGTTGACTTTCCTGGGTGGAGTGTAGTAGAGCTAACTACAAGATTACTAAGGTCAGTATTATCCTTAAGTAAATAGGTTTCATTATCTTTAACTATTTCACCATCTATATCATTAATTTTCATAATTTTTTAACTTGACCTTTAATTGATAATTTTAGATTATTATTGCAACAAATCAACTACTATGAACCCAATTACTTGCTTTAAGGACTCCAATAGATTTTAAGCCCTTTTTCTAAAAAGTAATAAATTGGCATTTTCATTGCATCTTTATTAGTCATTGCAAGCTCAAGAGTGTGGAGTTTGTCTGAGCCATTCAAATGTAGAAACACGTTTTTTGAATCAATTATTGCTTTTGCAGTAAGACTTATTCGCTCATAAGGAGCTGTCTTTGGAGAGGTCGCAATAAGTCGACAAGGATTATTTAGATTCATCCCCTCAGTTAATTCATCTGAGCATGGAAACAGTGAGGCAGTATGGCCATCAGAACCCACTCCCAAGACAACTACATCAAATGGTGACTTAACTTGTTGAAGTGACTCTTCGGAGAGTTTATGCCCATCTTTGGCAGTCTTACTATTATTTTTTAATGGTACAAAATTTATCTTTTTCGCTTTATTTTTTATAAGATGGGTTCTGACGAGCATCTCGTTACTGTCTTCGTGAGAAGGTTCAACCCAGCGATCATCAACCAGCGTTAGATCAACACTAGACCAATCAAGACTTAAATCAGATAACGCATCAAGCAAAGAAACAGGCGTCCTACCTCCTGATACAGCGAGACTTGCACGACCATCACTCTTTATACTTTGTTTAAGAATTTCACCAATATTGTGACTTAAATCTTCAGCCAAAGATTCACTACTATTGGTGCTATAAAAATCAACGTGATCAGGTAGAAAATACATCCTGTTACTCATGCCATTTATGTCCATTTTTGTTAATAAATAATTCACTCTCTAGAGGGCCATTACTTCCAACAGGATATGAGTATAGGACCTGTGATGACTTCTGCCATCTCTCAAAAGCATTATCACACCATTCCCATGAGAGCTCTACTTCCTCTTTACACAGAAATAAACTCTGATCGGCAATAAGTATATCCATCAATAAACTTTGGTATCCACTTGGAATATTTAACAATTGTTGTGTTTTAATAAAATCTAGGCTCATTGGGTCAGATCTAATACTCATGTGCTGGTCTACACCATGCGGTTTTGTATAAACTTTAAGAGAAATACCTTCTATAGGGTGAAGGCTAATGATTAAAGCATTTCCTTCTAAATCCTCATGATTTCTATCAAAAATATAGTGTCCATCTGATTTAAAGTGAACAACAATTTGGGTTGTTTTAGATGCCATCCTTTTGCCAGTTCTTACGTAAAAAGGGACTCCAGACCAACGCCAATTTTCAATCTGAGCCTTAATACAAACAAAGGTTTCAGTTGTACTTTCAGAGTTAGCGCCTTCTTCATTCAAGTAGCCAGGCTTTTTGTTATCTAAAATTTGACCATCAGTGTACTGAGCTTTAATAAAACTATCTGCGATGTCGTCGTCAGTTATAGGCCTAAGTGCCTTCAAGACTTTGACTTTTTCAGAACGAATACCCTCATCATTTAAGCGACTTGGAGGCTCCATGGCAATAAGACACAGAAGTTGTAGAATGTGGCTTTGGATCATATCCCTCATCTGACCAACGCCATCAAAATATCCCCATCTACCTTCAATTCCTACAGATTCAGCTGCAGTTATTTCGATATATTCAATGCTTTTGCTGTTCCACTGACTTGAAAAAAGGGAGTTCGCAAATCGCAAAGTAATAAGGTTTTGCACCGTCTCTTTACCCAGATAATGGTCAATTCGATAGATTTGTGACTCACTAAAGTACTTTGAAAGCTTATCATTAATTTCTCTTGAACTATCTAGGTTATAGCCAATTGGTTTTTCAACAACAATACGGCTCTCATTAGTAAGGATCTGAATGCTATTTAAGCCATCACAAACCGTCTCAAAAAGATTAGGTGGTATCGCTAAATAATAAGCAATAGGTTTACTCCAGCCGTTAAGACTGCTATTAATTTTTTGGTAATCATCATGGTTTTGAAGGTCACAGCAACAATAGTCAATTCTCTTAATTAGCTTATTACAAACTTCAACATCAAAATATTCACTTGAGACATACATATTTAGAGCAACAACAACCTTTTCTTGGAATTGCTCAGTTGTAATATCTTGTCTCGCAACAGCTAAGATTTTGAATGAATCGTCTAACTTACCAGAGCGCTCAAGATAAAACCAGGCAGGCATCAACTTACGAAATGAAAGATCTCCTGAAGCACCAAAGAGAACAAAGCTGTTACTTTTTTGTGGTAAATTTTCCATAGCTCTATCTGTTATCTCTTTAACATTTAGTCGTTTTGTGAAAGCCAATCGGTATGAAAAAACTCACCAGAATCCCTGTCTAAGCGCTCATAAGTATGCGCCCCAAAGTAATCACGCTGAGCTTGGAGTAAATTAGCAGGCAATCTTTCCGTTCGGTAGCCATCAAAATATGAAAGAGAAGATGTCATCGCTGGAACAGGAATTCCGTTAGAAATAGCTATCGAAATGATTCTGCGCCATCCAGCTTGAGATTTAGTTATCTTATCTTTAAAAAATGGATCCAATAACAAATTCTTTAGTTCCGAATTATTGTCATAGGCATCTTTAATTTTTGTTAAGAAGGCTGAACGGATAATGCATCCACCTCGCCACATCAGTGCAATTCCGCCATAGTTTAGGTTCCAATTAAACTGCTTTGCTGCATCCGTAAGTAAAGTGTAACCTTGCGCGTAAGAAACCATTTTTGATGCATATAAAGCATCATGAATATCTTTTAAAGCTTGCTCTTTGTCGCCACTAAAATTCATGCTTGGGCCGCTAAATTGTTTTGAAGCTTCAATTCTTTCCTGTTTTATTGAAGAGAGGTATCTAGCAAATACAGCCTCCCCAATTAAAGTCAATGATGATCCAAGCTCTAAGGCAACAGTTGCAGTCCATTTACCGGTACCTTTTTGACCTGCAGTATCAAGAATATTGTCAATCAGGTAGGTACCATCTTTTTCTTTGAATTTAAGAATGTCTGCGGTGATTTCAATTAAATAACTACTCAGCTCGCCCTTATTCCATTCTTTAAACACTTTATGCATTTCGTCATTCGACATTCCTAGCACATCTTTCATGATTTGGTATGCCTCGCAAATAAGTTGCATATCGCCATACTCTATACCGTTATGCACCATTTTTACAAAGTGGCCAGAGCCATCTTCTCCTATCCAGTCACAGCAGGGCTCGTTATCCTCTACTTTGGCTGATATTGCTTGAAAGATACCTCTTACTTCAGGCCAAGCAGAAACTGAGCCTCCTGGCATGATTGATGGACCCTTTAAGGCACCCTCTTCACCTCCAGAAACACCGGCACCAACAAATTGAAACCCTTTTGATTCTAATTCCTTGGTTCTTCTTATTGTGTCAGGGTAATGAGAGTTACCACCATCAATAATTATGTCACCCTGATCGATTAGAGGAATAAGTTTTTCAATATAATCATCAACTACTGAGCCCGCTACCACCATCAGCATAATTTTTCTAGGTTTTTTAATTGAGTCAACAAACTCTTTAAGATCTTCAAAACCAAAAATATTATTGTTTTTTGATCTATTTTTGACTAATTCATCGATTTGGGGAGAAGTACGATTATGAACAGCGACACTAAAGCCATGGCTTTCCATATTTAAGGCCAAACTTGACCCCATTACACCCAAACCAATCAAGCCTATATCTGCACTTATATTATTCATATGTATACAATAAAATTACTGTTAGTATGATGTTAAAAACGAAGTAAAGTTTAAACTATAGAATTTTTCCTATTGTGTCAAAATGTTGCAAAGTGTGCTAAACAAGATTACAACAAACCTTGTTTACGTGCACTTAAAAACTCTTGAAACTTAATAGCACTCTGTTTGAGTGTCCTTTTTTGAGTTTCATAGTCTACATAAACTATACCAAAGCGCATCTTATAACCTTCTGCCCACTCAAAATTATCCATCAAACTCCATGCAAAGTACCCTCTAACATCAACACCTTTTTCAATTGCTTGATCAACCATAGATAGGTGGTTTTGGTAATAACGATAACGTTGCTCATCATCCACAACCCCGTCAATCACATGATCATCTACCGCTGCACCATTTTCAGTAATATAAATTGGTGGTAAATTGTATGTTTGATGCAAATCAGTTAACAGTTTAAGAAGCGCTTCTGGGTAAACTTCCCAGCCAATATGAGTTCGCTCTACTTCTTCTAAATCTACACTTTTATAGTGAGTATTTTTTTGATTCATTAACTTCTGCAACTGATCACCCTTGCTGTCATCAGCAGAAATATCATGCGATTCTTGAATACGCACTTCTGCACGCTTGATTTTTCTTAAAATGGTATCAGAAACCTTTCCTTGTCTTTCACTTTCAACCATACTTCGGGAATAAAAATTTAACCCTAAGAAGTCAATTTTTTCACTAATAATAGCCATATCATTTTCACCAATAGTAGGCATTATATTGATAAAGTGATTGAATACAGATTCAGGATATTTTCCCTCCATAATTGGCTTAATAAACCAATGTGTATGCTCATCATCGGCAAATTTTGCAGCTTCGATTGCTGAATCATTAACAGGATAATTTGGAGTAAAGTTTAATACAATTCCATGCTTAGAGTTTGCTGCATTTTTTCTTAATATTGGCATAGCTAATCCATGAGCAAGTAGTAAGTTATGACATGCTAAAAAACCAGATTTTTCATCTGCAATACCAGGTGCATGTATGCCAAAACGGTATCCAAGATAGGCACTACACCATGGCTCATTCAAGGTAGCATAAAAATTAATTCGATTACCAAAATAGGAGCTTACAACTTCAACATATTCAGCAAATTTAGTTGAAGTTTCTCGGTTTAACCATCCACCTTCATCTTCTAGATATTGAGGTAAATCCCAGTGATAAAGAGTGGCCATAATTTTAATCTTTTTTTCTTCTAAGGCGCTAATCAATCTGTCATAGAAATCAAGCCCTTTTTGGTTAACACTTCCATCAGGCCTTATAATACGTGGCCATGCAATTGAAAGCCTATAGGCATCAACTTCTAATGATGAAATCAAGTCAACATCTTGCTGATATAAGTTGTAATGGTTACATGCAACATCACCATTGTGTTGTTTATATACTGCGCCCGGCTTAGCACAAAAAGTATCCCAAATTGAAGGGCATCGTTCATCAACATTGGTAGAACCTTCAATTTGATACGATGCAGTGGAAACGCCAAAAAGAAATTTTGGGTCATTTAATTTTGATTCTTTTGGAAATCTATACATCGTTACTCCGTAAATATATATCTGTAAAAAAATAATTTATATATTTGTTTCAATTATCAATCTTGAGTCGCGTTTACAAGCGTTCCTCATTACCAAAATCAAAGATTGACGCATGAGCAGGATCAAAACCAACTGTAAGCGTGTCACCAACGTTTACTGAAGTATTTCCATCAACCATAAAACGAATCTCCTGACCACCTATCTTTGACCATACCAATGTGTCCGCTCCCATAGGTTCGAAAACTTCTACTTCAAGGCTAAAGTTCACTGGCATATTTTCGGCTTCATCTCCAACCATAACACTCTCAGGACGTATACCTAACCAGACTTGCTTATCAGCTTTAATAGTTTCTTGAAATTTGTAATTACTCAGATCGGGTGATTCACACCAGCCCCCTTCCAACTTAAATATGGGTTTGTCATTGTGCGATATTGTGCCCTTTAAAAAGTTTATACCTGGAGATCCAATAAATCCAGCAACATACTTATTGGCTGGAGCATTGTAAATCGTCTTAGGATCATCTAACTGTAAAATCAAACCATCTCTCATAACGGCAATGCGGTCAGCTAAAGTCATGGCTTCAATCTGGTCATGGGTCACATAAATCATGGTATTGTTGAGTTTCTGGTGTAGCCGCTTAATCTCGACTCTGAGCTCAGTACGCAACTTCGCATCCAAATTAGATAAAGGCTCATCAAACAGAAAAACTTCAACATCCCGAACCAAAGCACGACCTATTGCAACTCTCTGACGTTGGCCGCCAGATAGCGCAGCAGGTTTACGCTCCAAAAGTGATTCAATCTGCAGAATCTCTGAAGCATGCTTTACGCGTTTTTCAATTTCCTCTTTTGCTAGGCCTGCATTTTTCAGACCGAACGAAAGGTTGCCCTTGACTGTCATTTGCGGATAAAGTGCATAGGATTGAAATACCATACCAATACCCCTGTGCGCAGGTTCATCCCAGGTAACGTTTTTCCCATTGATAAAAATCTGCCCATCAGTAACATCCAATAGCCCAGCGATGCAGTTCAGCAATGTTGATTTTCCACAACCAGAAGCTCCCAAGAGCACCAAAAATTCTCCTTTTTCAATCGTTAGATTGAGGTCCTTGAGGACCACAACTTCGCCAAAATTAAGAGACAGTTTTTTAATT
>Ga0207990_1000373_pt1 | contig 26017 bp, 19 predicted proteins | sample ETNtaG_8_FD_185780 | JGI IMG/M metagenome (GOLD analysis project Ga0207990, IMG submission 185780) | Marine microbial and viral communities from oxygen minimum zone, Eastern Pacific Ocean - ETNP201406SV75 (SPAdes) (version 2) | ecosystem: Environmental > Aquatic > Marine > Oceanic ...
TTTAGATGCGGATAATACACTGACAGTATCAGGAGTGCTGACTCAGTCAGGAGATATAACTATAGATGTTCTTGATAATAAGACACTTAGTTATTCAGGGGAATCAGTTGTTTTAGGTACTAATACCTTGATCTTGAAAGGTGGAGGTAGTTTTTACAATTCTGATAATTTGACTCTGATTTCGGGAAGTATATTGAAATTAGATGGGATAGAAAAAGTAGAAAAAGTATATATTAAGGAAAATCTGTCATTTATAGATGTAGACCAGGATGCAACCATAAAAACATTTTTACCTTTTAATTCATCAAGTATTGATATTGCGTATAGCAAGAGTTTGAAACTGACAAATTCTTTTGAAGTATTAAAAGATCAAATAATGGAATTAAAAGGAATAGGAGGTGGAACTCTCAACTTCAGTGATAACCTGACACTTTCAGGCACATTGAAACTGAATGCACTCAACAATATACTCACTAACGGAACGCTGATTTTCAATAATGGTTTGCTTAAGCTTGACGAAAACACGACTGTTTCAATGCAAATTTCACTTGTGGACAACGCGAGTATGGACCTGGCAGCAGGCAAACAGTTAAGTCTGACCAAAACGTTTGAAGTTCCGCAGGGTCTTAAGCTGTCAATGCTTGGTACAGGAGGTGGTATCTTGAGTTTGGCAGAAACACTTAAACTTGAAGGAATTCTGCAGTTCACCGCACCGGATTACAATTTGATCAATGGAACGCTTGAACTTGGACAAGCCAGTTTACTGGATGCTGATTACAATACGAGTATTGCTTCGAGGTTGTTGATTTCAGGAAATACCACTCTTGATATTGCTTCAGGAATGACCTTGACTTATACCGGTGAAATCATAGATCTGCTGAATTTCAAGTTAACAATGCTGGGAAGCGGTAATTTTATGAACACGAACTCGATTCTGCTCAGTGATTCAGACAGTTTGTTGATAATCGCGGGTGATGTGACAATTGCGTTGATTAAAGTAACAGCAAACAGTGCTGCGGAAAGAGGTTTACTTGTAAAAAGTACAGCCGCTAAAGTTATTAATTTGAACTTGTTGGCAGACACGAGGCTTACTTTTAGTGACGATTCTCTTGAGCTGAATGTTGAGAACTTAAACGTTGATTCAACTTCTACAATAATTGGTAACGGTAAAGCTTGGCTTTTAGTGACAGAAGTATTCCAGCAGGCGGATGTCATTTTGACTCTGCAGGATGTAAATGTGAAGGTGGAGAAGGAACTTAAAATCAATTTTAAAGATCAAGTTGTGATGAAAGGCACTACGGTTTTTGATATTGGCGGAGGTCTCACATTTAACGTCAGCGGAACGATGAACTTCGACAGGCCCATGAATGCCAACATAAACCTGAACGGCGGGGCGATGTGTGTCACCGAAAATGTGACTATTTATGGAAAAATTCAACATCTGGCCAATTCCACAATTTTCATTGCCCCTGATAAAGTTTTGACTTATGAGGGTGCAGTCCCAGTTGATGTTAATGAACTGAGCCTGGCAGTTCAGGGCGGCGGGCGTTTTGCCAGTTGGGATAATAACTCAATCATGCTAAATAAAGACGGTGGAATACTTAAACTGGGGGACAATGCAACGACGCTTTCTCATCTTTCGATCAAACAAAGTGAAACCACTACTGAAAGTGATAAGTTCCTGAATGTAGAGGCGAGTGCGGGTTCTGATTGTGCCGGTGATGATACAACTACAGAGGGTTCATCAATTATTGTGGTAGAACTGCTTGATCAAAAAGGGAATTCAAATCTTGGTTTGTCAGCGTTGACTGAGTTGAGTATTTTAGGTTCATTCACAGTGCCGAGTGAAAAAACACTAACTGTTTCCGGAGACAGCGGTAAGTTGGCTCTGGGTGGAACTTTGACATTTCAAACTGGAAGTCAGTTTGTCCTGGATTCTCCGGAATCAACAGTCAGCGGAGTTTTTGATTTTGAAGAAAATAATACTTTGGATGCTCAACAGTCCGTTAGTTTTCAATCATCTAGCAGCAAATGGAAAAATTCTCAAATAAATGTAGGTGCTGCTGCTGTTCTTAAATTTGAAGATAATCAATTAGAGACTCAAGGCACTTTGACAAAAACTGGTGGTAACATTTCATGGGTCAATGTCAGCTGGAGCCTGCTTGATGACACCAGTTATACCAGCGACAGCGCAGTCGAAATAAGTACCCTGGCTTTAAATAATCGTCAGCTCGTACTGGGGTCAGCGGACAGCGATTTGACAGTCTCCGACAACGTAACATTGGATGCGTCGAGTGAAAAGATCTTAATAGGCGCCGCAGATTTAATCCTGCAGGGTGGTTTTGTCATGCAGGACGGACAGATTTCTTCAACAGGCGGATTGATTTCACTTGAAAAAGGCGGTGAACAATCCGGAGGAAGTTTAGACGTTTCCGGCATCACACTGAATCTGGGCGGTGATTTTAGCAAAACCGGAGGTACACTGACAACGTCCGAGGACGATACTATCCTGGAGTTGGCTGAAAGTCTTACTTTGACAAGCGATACTCCTCTGGGAGTGAAAACACTCAAGTTGAATGATAAAACTCTCACACTTGGTTCAGAATCAACTGATTTGACGGTAAGTGACCCAATGACTTTGAATGACTCGGGTGAACAGATTCGTACCAATTCCGCGGATTTGATAATGAATGGATTGTTAACTGTAGCTAACGGTGGAATCGACTCAGATAACGGTACAGTGACGTTTAAAGGTGGATTGGCACAAAGCGGAGGGTTGCTTAACATAAACAGCACTGTAATCGTTTTCGATGCAGATGTTAATAAAACCAACGGAATTCTGCAGACATTAACTTCATCAATCACTATAATCAGCAATTTGACAATTACCAGTAACAGCGCTCTTTCAGTTAAAACAATTAATATTGGGGCAAATACACTCTCACTGGGTTCTGAATCAAGTGATTTATTAATCACCGATAAATTATCATTAGCAGAAGCTAATGCCGCTCTGAAAACTGGCAGCGCAGACTTGACTGTGGAAGGTGATGTGATACTTGCCGACGGAAAATTAAGTTCAACCGGCGGTAAAATTGACTTTCGGAATGGCGGACTGCAGTCCGGAACATTTGATTTTGATCTTGGAACAAGTATTTTCAGTCTGAGTGGAAACTATAATAAAAGTAGCGGAACGTTATCCAGTTCTTCTGCTGCGCTTTATTTGTCGGATAATACTACTTTGAGTAGTGATTCAGCTCTTGTGTTTTACCAATTAGAGTTGAATGATCTGGCTCTGACTCTAGGTTCTGCAAGCACAGACCTGACAGTAACTTCCATAGTAACTCTAGACAATGCAAACGAATGGCTTAACACTGCAGATGCAGATTTAATATTGCTTGCTGATCTCAATATCAGTGGCGGTGGACTTACTTCAACAGGTGGAATTATATCTTTGCCGGTAGGAGGCCATCTTTCTGGAACCGGAACAATGGAGCTCCGTGGAAGCAGTTTGGTTCTAGATGGTGATTTTGTTAAATCAAGCGGAACTCTTATATCTTCGCAAACTGATTTGACAATTCTCAGCAACATTACCTTGACCAGTGACAGTCCCGAAGCCTTAAGTTTTATGAATCTGAATCTGAATGATCTGACTCTGACTTTGGGAAGCTCAACCAGTCATCTCAGCGTAGAAAATGCCATAGTGATAGACTCATCCACAGAAGGAATCCTGACTGGTGACGCGGATTTGATTCTGCTGAGTACATTGACCATCAGTGACGGACAGTTGACAAGTACAGGCGGCAAGCTTAAATTAGCCCATGCACAAACATCAAAATTCAGTGGAAATGCATTGATGATGCTTGATAATACGTTGTTGACCTCTGATGATGAAAGTGGAGTTGCGTTGATTGAAATTGATGGTGAGCCTGATTTGAGTATGACCGATAACAGCAAGATTTCATATGTCACACTATCCACCACTGACGGCACAGTTGGTTCAATCAGTACTTCCGGAGGAGTAGGCTGCTCGGTCAACTGTAGCGGTTTCATAGAGACTGGCGCATACGGATATAATTCACATGGCCTATACAGAAATGTCAGCAGCGCCAACTGGTTTATCTCAGAATCTGAAGGGGTGCGCAAAAAGGCGACTCTTGCAGTAAAATTACTCAGTCGTCCTATTAGCGATGTTCAAGTAATTTTGCGCAGTTCGGATTTGTCAGAGGCAACTCTAGATAAGTCTATTTTAACTTTCACTCCAAGTACATGGAATCATATTCAGGAACTGGTAATCACAGGTGAAGACGATGATTTAGCGGATGGTGATATCCGGGTACGTATTTTGGGACACACAGATTCAGTTGATACTAATTATGCATCGACTTCAACCATGAAGAGCCATGCGTTCAAATATACTTTCACCAACATCAACGATGACCAGCAAAAAGGCCAAAGTCCTGTAGTGCAAATAGGTGAGGATCAAAAAGTTAATGAACAGACACGGGTAATTCTGGACGGTTCTGCTTCTTATGACCCTGATCCGACCGGAAGTATTGTTTCATACAAATGGATATATGTTGGAAAGCGTACAGACATAACAATTACACGTGAAAGTGAGAGTATTGCATATTTATATGCGCCTGATATTGTTGACACAACCGTCATATTATTTGGGCTGGAAGTAATTGACGATGATAATACAGCAGCCTATGGTTCAACTTCAGTTACTATCATACCTGTTAAAGAGGTTTCCGCGGTTACAGGTGTAGCTGGGGCGATTAAGCCTAAATATCCAAAAGATATAACTTTGGATGCAGAAACCACAAATACAGATGGTTCAAAAACACTAAAACTGGTTTCCGGATCAACCGAACTTGACATGGACATGAAAAATGACGGTTCGGTTTACAGCAAGGTAAAAACCGATGACGGTACAGAATCTACAGTGAATGTTCCAATTGGTGCTGAAGTCAATATGAACAAGGATGCTTCCCTTAGCGTTTCCATGTCACTGAACGGCGGAGTAACTATGTCAACAAACATCAGTACGGAAGGAGACATGACAGTCGGTGTTAGTTCCGGAAGCACAGGCGCAAATGTAAAAGCGCCAAAGGGTTCTGAAGTTAGTATTGGCAGTGACGGTACTTCCAGTATTTCTCTGCCTGCTTCTACAGATGCTACCAGTGGAGTAACTTCTCAGGTTGTAAGTACACTCAGTCCGGACGGTTCTACTTTGACTGAGATAACCCTGAGTGGCGGTACAGGCAGGACAACAAATGCGGACAGTTCAGGATCAAGTAAGTCAAGTTTAAGTACAGATTCAGATTTGTCAGTCGCAATTGATACCAGCAGCGGAATTGCCGCGAGTATGTCGGTAACGGAAGGAACACTTGGCGTTAGTATTTTAAGCGACGGTACTTCATCAACAAGTTTTGATAACGGTTCCAGTAAAACAACATTCAGCTCCTCAACTGCTATGGACCTGCAGGTCAAGAGCGGAAAAGTTGTAGGTACTTCAAGTGCAGAAACAGGAAGCGATGGAGTCAGCCGAACAATCAGCAGTACAACCAGTAGCACGGGAATAGCTGTTCAAGTGCAGGGTACAGGTGTTTCTGAAAGTACTCTTAATGCTGCTACCGGTTCTACTGTAGCTTTCAGTAAAAATCGTACAATAACATCCACTTTTGCGCCAAGTTCCAGTATGAGTAGCAGTGTTAGTATGAATAGCGAAGGTTTTATGATGCCGACAATTACCACTGTTTCCTCCAACGTGAAGCAGATTTTTCCTGAAGTAGGTGCTGGCGGAACGGTCAGTCAGGAATCAGGAAAAATGGTAGTATCCATTCCTTTGACCAGTTCAGGAAGTACTCGCAGTTTTTCAAAAAGTAGAACTTCTCTCCGATCTTCATTACGTGGTGGAGTTTCCGCAGAATATTCGAAGACAGGTCAATGGGTAGGTGTTGATACAACTTCCGGAAAACCGATTTATGTCCAGTCTGCATCTTCGGATGCGACAGTAGTACTGGTAAATGCTTACGACAACACAACCAATGTCAGCCTGTCTTCCGGAACAGCGGATTTACGTATCGGTGAAGCTTCGCCTTCTGCACTGATTGGGACTGTGTCTGTGAGCAGTATACCTGCATCCGTGACCATGAGCGGAACACGAAACCTGATTTCATTACCGGCTTTTACCACAATTGCAACCTCCAGCTTTGAAAGTCAATTCGGTGCTTACAAAGCGGTTTGGGTACGCCGCAATGATGCATGGCAATTTTATACAAGCAGTGATAATAAAACTGTCTACACTGATAAAGGATATACGGAGTTAAGCTCAAGTATTGAAGCCGGGGAAGGAATTTGGGTAGAATTGAATACACCGGTTAATCCTACAAAATTCGAAGTCGCGAATTATGGTGGATATACTGGATTGGCCCAGTTGAGCAGTATGACTTCCGAATGGAATTTGGCCGGAACCGCAAAAAAGATTTCTGTAGAAGAAATCACACAGGCCGCAAATTTTGATCAAACTTCTGAGGATGAGACTAATACTTTTGGCTTCCTTGAGAATTCCGGAGGAAATGGTCCGTCTTCCGGTTTGCAAATTTCAAACTTAAATTTTGAAGTTGCTGTAAACGAAATTGGCCAATCTTCACGTATTGCGCTTTTGCTGGCAATGTTAGTGTTGGCTTCAGCAAGTTTGTTGTGGTATCAAAGAAAAACACTGGAAAGGCGCGGGACTCAATCCGGAAAACTCCATCTGCGGGTACCGGCACGGCAAATAGCTTTTGTGGTTGGAATTCTTATGCTGGCCGTTGCCTGTGCTCCTCCTCAGGGTGATTCAACATCCTCCACTTTTGACTATTCAGGTTCCTCCGACCGTTTGCATTCAGTCTGGAAGTGGGATGACACAAACAGCAAATGGTTGGCCTACTCTCCAAAAGCTTCGGTCGCGGCGGAGTTAGTGACTCAGGGTTACAGTACTTTCAGTTACGTTGAGAAAGGCCAGGGATATTGGGTGCGCCTCAGTACCAGTGGGGTACCTACCAGTCTTTCATTTGCAGAACCTCCTGCATTTTAAGCTTTATGTTCTTCACAGCTCCGGGCTTTTGGAGAAGACGGGAACGCAACTCCTCGCTCTCATTTTTTCTGAATGTCCTGATTCTGTTATTTTTGCTTTTTCCGGAAATCCCTGGAGTTCTGCTGGCGGGAGAAAAAGCGCTGCTTGAATTCACAGATAATGATTCCCGCGGAGGCTGGCTAAGCGGTGAACTAATTTTCACAGTTCCTGAAATTATAAACTCCTCGGAACAATCAGTGAAAATTTCCAAATATGTACTACGCTGGGGCAATAATCCACATCAGCGCCTGGGAATGTTTCTGCCGATTGTGACCCTGCAACCAGCGGAATCCGGCAGCAGGATGCGAATCAAGTTTAAAGAAACTAAGATTCCTCCAGGCGCAACCCACATTTTGCTTTATGCCCGTAACGAAAATGAAGAAGAAATGGAACATTACAGCCTTACGCTAATTGACAAAGGCGTTCCAAACAGTAAGCCGCAGGAAATTGTTTTTGAACAAACCGGTAAGACGGGCAATCGTATTCAGGGTAAAATTAGTCTAACACGGGCCTGGGATGAACGTGACTTAACACACTATGCAGTGTATTGGGGGGAGGCCCCTGAAACTGTATTGAGATCACAGCCGACTGTTACAGTGATTGAAAAAAAATCCTGGTTTGGCAGTTTAACATCTCAACTCCAGGCACCCTGGAAATTAAACACAATAAGCGAGGAAATAGACGTTCTCTTAGCTCAAGAGGCGACCCATCTGCTTGTCTTCAGCAGAAATTCGGCAGGGCAACTGAATGATGGTATATCGGTCAGACTTGAAGTAACGCAGGATGAAGAAAAAGCAAAGAGTAAAAAAATGCGACTGAAGTTAAAATCGGCTCCTTCCGGAATGATTGCCGGTGTAGTAAGTCTTGTGCGGTCTGAAGAAGAAGCTGACTCCGAACACTATTTGTTGTTTTGGGGGAAAAACGAAAAAACAAGATTAGCTGATCAGCCGGCACTGACTCAGTTTGAAGTTAATAAAATCAGAGATGGCCTGACTGTAAAGGAAATACAAGTATCCACGTTGACTGTGATGGATCAAAACCTGCAGGTATCGCCAGTGAAGGATGCAGGTCCTGAATTGAAATATGAGTTTCCGCCTCAAACTTTTATTCCTGAAGATGCAACACACATTCTGGCATACACTCAACAGAAATTCTGGTTTCAGGATGATGCAGAGAGAAGACTTATAGGCCCGGTTGCAAATGTCTCACTTGAGGATCCGGATGGAAGCAGGAAAAAAGAAAAAAAGAAAAGTAAAATAAAAGAGGGCCTTAAAAACTTTTCGATTAAACAATTTAAGAACAAAAGTGTATTAAGCCAAGAAAAAAAAGAAAATTCTGATAGTGTGTTTCAGGTAGAAAAACCAAAAGGGATGAAAATCAGGAAGGGGCCGGATTGGAGGATTTCTGAATATCGCGGTTTGGGACTTGGGCTTTCTTTTTCCGGATTGAATGGAATTGCAACTTTTTATGATTATAATCTGGATGATAATCAGCAATTGCATTTTTCTCTTGAACTAACAGGTCCACAAGTCAGCAGCACTTTTAAGGCACTGAGACTGACCGAAGAAAGTACTGATATGCAGAGTATAGCGACAAGCGGTTCTGGAAACTCGCTGGAAATTAACCGTACATTGCTGTCTGCTACTTACCGCTGGTTTGTGGATGACTCAGTTATTTGGGGAATTACGGAAGGATTTTATTACGGTGCAGGCGGTGGATGGGGTTATGCAACCCTAAAATATCAAGGCAGAGACGCAAATGCGGTATCCAGTGTCTCGGATGATACAGAGACTTTTAATTCAACCGCCACAGTATATTCCCATTCTACGGAAGGAGTGGGACTTTTTGCGGTGCTGGACGCAGGCTGGCAGGGACTGGAAAACTACTATTTCCAAGTTTCGCTGCAGCCTTCCATTTATTTTTATTATAAAGATGGATTTCAGGAAACAAGCATACCTGTAGATCCAAATCAGCGTTCGACTGTTAAAGATCGATGGTCTAGAGCAAAAGATCTCAGCAGATTATTATTAGGATTTGGAGTATTTTTTTAACAATAAAATGATTTACTATTCAGGAAGAAACAGGAAGAAAGTAATAATCCTGTCAGTATTATTTGTTGCTGCTTTTTCGGCGTTTATTTCAGCAGAGGAAAAGCCTCTGAATATTCAAACGACAGCGGTACGCTATGTTTTCACCCAAAGTGTAGAGAGGGCGCTCCATCCCTGGCTGCAGGAAGAAGTTGCGGATAACTGGTTTGAAAGTAATATTCCGAAATCATGTCACATCTGTGACAATGTCTATCGTTATCCCACAGACAACGGTTCTGTGTTGACACGTGGAGTTCAGAATATGATCAATCGAAAAAGGCTGGCGACAATCCTCGAAGTGGAAGAATTTTTGACGGTGATTGTCAGACAGTCGGGCGAGGTGCTTAGTGTTGAAGCTTCACTGCATAATCTTGAGCAGGAAGAACCGCTTTGGGCAAAAGTCTTTGAATGGTCTAAACCCTGGAGTTTGTGGTAAGAAAAGCAACCTTGAACTAGAAGGCGATCCGTGTCTGCATTGGGAACAACAGGAGCAACTACTCACATTAAACTGATGTAACAAAAATGCTGAAACGAATTTGTAACTTTGCAAATTATGCAGACTCAACTTGCTGCATTAAGAATCTGCAATCGTTCCTTTGAGGGATACAATCCAGGATTTGGAATTTGTCTCACGTTAATATAACGTCGACTTCCTGTTAATGAAAAACTCTGAATTTCGTAGCAACGGTTTTTGTAGTCAAAGAATATTTCTTTTCTGATAGACTTAGTTATTTTTTGCCTCAGCTCTAACTCCAATCCATGGTGCTGGCCGAACAATCCAAAAATTCGTACCGGCATAAATCTTCCTGTTTACATTATTAAAATCATAAAACTTTAATTCCTCACATACCTCACTGATAAAGTTCAGACGTCCTGTATCTGAATCTCTTTTTTCGGAAGTTCCCCTGTAGTCAGCGAGAATTGTTTAAGTTTTTTTGTGATACAAGAACTGTGCAACTGAACCTCCTCAGGATGGACATTACAACGGATTATTATTATTGTCAAGTAAAAAAGTAACTATTTTTGCAGATTGATATTGTTGCACCTTTATAAAGCCAAAAAGTCGTACCTTTTTTAGCAAAGTGAGCAAGCTGTTTTCTGCTAAACATTAATATAATTAAGATTTCTCTTTACGCTCAAAATGACAAATTATGAGTTTCATAATTTTTACAAGCAACCGTTCCGAATCATGAAAAAAACCTTAAAATTAAACATTAGTATTAAATTTCAGTCTTTAAAATGCTGGCTTTAATTTATTAAAAAACAAGAGGATTGCAAGCTGAGCATGTTTGGTTTAACATTAACTATGACAGCAATCGTTCAAATTTAGTGCAGATGAAAAAAACATCCAGCTTATTAACAAATTTTGCAATATTACTTTTTATTTGCATGGGGGCACTGTTATTATATGTCTGGATAAATTATGATGAATTGAGATCCGAGCAGTCACACCGTCAAACGTGGTATTTTAACCATAAATATGAAAACAAGTGAACAAATTAAGCAGGTTTCATTAAAAGTGCTGAAACGTAATAATTCAATACAGAATAACAGAGGTCTCAGAGAAAACATCATAAAAATAGTTTCCTGTGATCTCTAAGACGCTATGCTTAAACATCTTTTCCGCAGTTTATGACTATCTTCGACTGCATTATTTAAAACAATTTTTTAAAGAAAATTATGGAAGTGAAGCTAAACAAAGCAACACCTGAGCTGCTAAAAACTCCACCTGCGAGCATGTCCGGAGTTGTTTTTGGTACGCAGTTTTCGGATCACATGTTCTGCATGGAATGGGAAGATGAAAAAGGCTGGCACAATGCAGAGATTAAACCTTACGGTCCATTATTGATGGAACCTTCCGCAATGGTTTTACATTACGCACAAATGGCTTTTGAGGGTTTAAAAGCGTACCGTACTGATTCCGGAGAAAACGTACTGTTCCGTCCACGTGAAAACTTTAAACGTATGAACCGCACTGCTCAGCGCATGTGCCTTCCGGAACTCGATGTAGAGGAAGTCCTGGACGCACTTAAGCAACTATTGCGCCTGGATTCAGCATGGGTGCCGCATGAATCAGGAACCACACTTTATATTCGACCAACCATCGTCGCGACTGAAGAAGCAATTGGTTTGAAAGTTTCTTCCAAATATTTGTTTTTCATTATCCTTAGTCCGGTAGGCCCTTACTACTCTCAGGGATTTAATCCCGTAAAAATAATGGTTTCTGATAAATATGTCCGAGCTGTCCCCGGAGGAGTTGGTTATGCTAAAACAGGGGGTAACTATGCGGCCAGTATATTAGCAGAAAAAGAGGCCAAGGAACAGGGTTATACTCAAGTACTCTGGCTGGATGCGGTTGAAAGACGTTATATCGAAGAAGTCGGTGCGATGAATATTTTTTTCGTGATCAATGATGAAATTGTAACACCTCAACTGACCGGCTCAATTCTACCCGGAATAACCAGGATGTCTGTTTTGGAACTTGGCAAATATTGGGGTTTAGAAGTATCAGCAAGGCGGATTTCCATTGATGAAGTTCTGACAGGATTAAAAGACGGTTCTGTGACAGAAGTCTTTGGCGCAGGTACTGCGGCAGTTATTTCACCAGTTGGTGTTTTGAGTTACAAAGAAGAGGAATATCAGGTAGGCAATGGAGAAACAGGTCCGATTGCTTCACGTTTTTATGAGCAGTTGACAGGAATTCAATATGGTAAAGAGCCCGATCCATTCGACTGGGTGGAATCCTTTTAATGGAATAGTTGTGGAAAAACGCAGGCGCATGTACTGCTTACATTTTATCTGGCGCGCTTCAGGACTGGAATTGTTTTAGGATGAAATTCAAATCAGAACAATTATTTATCTTAGGCACCTTACTATGTGGCCTAGTGGGTACCGGCAATTTCATTGAGTCAATCTGCTGCAGTACAAGTGAGTTGATTAATTAAAAGCATGCAAAATCTATTAAAAAATTATCTTGCTCTCCTCAGAAATCTGCGTGAGAAAACTCCACTATTATTTGTCATGCACGTTTTTTTTGTGGGCGCAGCAGTATTGATATTGTTGCTTGTCTTGCTGATTAGCGGATTACGCTTACTCACATAGAGCAGTTTTATTTCTGTGCTTCTTTACGCACCCAGGAGTCTTTTTCAGCTTTCATAAAACTTTCAAAACGTACTGCATCCAAACTGCGTATTGCACGTGCCGCTGAAATTCGAACCTGTGCATTACGGTGCTGCAGCAAACGTTCTGCAAGCTTTTTTACTCTCTCAGGTTCAGTTTTGCTGAATCCATTTTTTAAGGCTTCAAATCCACGCCTTGCTAATGCCGCAAATGATTTGACCGCGGTTTGCTCCAAAAAGACGGCGGTTTTTTGTGAAGGAAATAGCGACAAAGCCTCCAGTGCTCTAAAACGTAAATAGTTGATTATTGCAGTGTCCCCGGCAATTTTGATCAGCACGCTGTCTGTATCATCTTCCATCGACTGAAATGCCACTGTGTCAAGCTTCCAGTGACGCCCTTCCAGCAGTTTCATAACCTCAGACTTTTCCGGAGCGGCAATTGCGGTTCCTGTACAGTTCCAACATAAAGCACAAATGATTAACAGATATTTCATGATCCTCTTAAATTATTAAATTGATGAAGATTTTGAAAGCAGATAAATTTACTTTGCAATTGGTGAATACTTCAAAACCTTCTGTTGATAACTGGAAAGAGTTTCCTGTTTTTTCCCGGCAGACCTGGAAGAGGTAGACCAAGGTGTCCAGAACATCACATTTTCTCCACCGTAACCTTCACATTCCTCGGCAGACATTTTACCGTCACCATCATTATCCCTGCTATTGGAGCATTCCGGAGTGTCAGTTAAAATATCAAACACAGTTCCTCCCATTTCAGTGGTATGGAACAATCCAAGCTGGTGTCCCATTTCGTGAGCAGCAGTTTCTCCGAGTAGCTGCGAATTCAGTGTTGATCCAGAGGCATGAGCCATGAGACCGATCAGCACTCCATTCCATGAATTGGCGATGCCCATTGATCCAGGCATGCCCGCTGCTATTCCCAAGATTCCTGAGCTTGAAAAGTCCTTAATAAAAAACAAATTAACAGCGCCATTCACTCCCTGTGAAACAAGTGCGGAAGTAGTAGAATTTGTGAATGTTCGGGAAACTACGGCATACTGAGTGTCACTAATTGAGATTGTGCTGTTTATAGTTAGGGTGATACCATTTGAAGAGTAGATACTTGACATGATGCTTAAAGCGGCGCTCAGATCTGCAGCCTGCCAGGTTGTGCCAGTGATGTAGGGCTGAACAACTATTGTCGTTGAAGATGGAACGGTTCCGGTGCGCAGCGCCAATTTCACACGGTCGTTACTTTTGGCTTTAAATGTCCATGTACCTGCTTTAGCACTGAAACTGGGTGATTGTGGGACCAGTACATTCGAATATCCTGCCTTGGGCAGATCATTTCCAAAACTTCCACTTGCATCATTATATAAATTAGGTGTAGAAGTGGAACTCAAGATATCCGTTCCATCAGGGTCAGTCAACGAATAAAATTCAACATTGGCATTACTATCCTTGAAAATAGATAATAAGAAAGAAACACCATCCGACGGAACAGCAAAAGATCCTGTATAATATCCTCCTTCTATACTTTGAGTGATTTCAGTAACTGGTAAAGAACCGCTGGTTAATGAACTAGTTGAGGAACTGCTTGAAGATGTACTTTCTTTTTTTGAGCATCCGCCGACAAGGAGCAGAGTTGCTGTCAGCAGGATGAATGCAGTCCGGCAGAAATTGAGTTTTATTTTCATGACTTATTTAAATTATTATTTTCTCTCAATTTCAGTCTGCCTGATCCGGCCAATTGGGCTGACAACGACTTTTGTGCTGTACGCCTCATTTTCCAGCGTAATTGTACCTCCTGCGGCGAAGCCGAAGGCACTGAACGAAGGCCAGCGGGTAGCGCTAATCAAGATGTTTGCTGGAACTTTTTCTTTGTAGAACGTGTCAAAGTTAGCATTATTTTTTCGCTGAAGCAAAAGATTTCCAGATTCACTTTTTATACGGTGGGATCTATGCTGAGTCAGCGCCAGCCACTGTGCCTGCCGTAGAGTATTTTTGAAAAGATCGGCGGTGTTTACAAACTCAGCCCTGTCCAACAGTGGAAAAAGGGAAACAAAAAGCAGGCCGGATAGAATTCCCACAATTGTGATGGAAATCATCATTTCGTATAAAGTAAATCCGCCGCTTTTTTTCTCAGTACGCATGTGGATCAATAAATCCTCTGAACAAAGTCAGGAATAATATTTTAATATCAAGCCAGATTGACCAGCGCTCGATATAGTACAAATCATATTCTATACGTTTCTCGAGCGATGTATTGCCACGCCAGCCGTTGATTTGCGCCCAGCCTGTGATGCCTGCTTTGACCTTGTGACGAAGCATGTAATTTGGAATTTGACTTTTGAATTGATCAATAAAAACAGGACGTTCAGGTCTGGGGCCGACAAGACTCATTTCGCCTTTGAAAACATTGAAAAGCTGCGGTAATTCATCCAGACTGTAGTTACGTAGAAAGACACCAAATTTTGTGCGGCGCTCATCGTTTTCACTGGCCCAGACAGCACCGGTTTGTGATTCAGCATCTGTATGCATTGATCTAAATTTTAATGCCATGAATGTACGACCGTCAAGTCCCATACGTTCCTGACCGTAAAGAGCAGGTCCAGATGAGCTAAGTTTGATTAAGAGTGTGATCAACAGCATGACCGGAGAAAAAATAACAATTGCTAAAAAAGCTCCGGAAATGTCAAGCAGACGCTTGAGCACCTGATTCCAACCCGTCATCGGACTTTGTACAATTGTTATAATTGATATGTCATCAAAGGACTCCACTTCTGTATGCAGAGCACGGAAAGTGCCCAGGTCCGGAATGATCCGTACATCAACCCATTGTTCCGCCAGCAACTCTTTCAGTTCCGGAAGATAGTGCTGTTCCTCAGGCGGAAGCGCAATAAAAACTTGATCAATTTGGTGTGCCTGAATAATCTGGTTCAACTGCTCAATTCCTCCGAGTCTGGGAATATTATCCGGAATAACTGAATTCTGACTGCCATTTGTTTCGATCACACCTTTCAGCACAAGTCCAAGTGATTTGAGACGCAATAGGTGTTCTATAAACTTATTAGCTGAGACACCATTCCCGATCAGCAGAACATGCTCAACATGAGCTCCTCTGGAGTGCAGCCAGTGTAAGGAACCTTTTGTTATAAGACGCGATAAAAATAGTAAAATCAATAAACAAGCAAGAAAGTAAAGCGTGTGTACGCGTGAAAAAGAAAATTCACGGTAGAAAAACGCAGTCACCAGAGTCAACAATAATAAGGTGAATGTTCCCCGTAAAAGATGGTAGAACTCCTGAGGCGGGTGGACAACTTTGTGTAACCTATAAACTCCGCTGAAAGAAAAGACGAAGCCGGTTAAAACAGCGACAAAAAACGCCGCTTTCAAATATTCAGCATGTGAAGGAATCATCGAAGCATGAGGCAGGTCAATCCAGAGGAACCTTAGCTGATATGCTAGTTCCCAGGCGGCAAACGCTAAAGACATATCCAACAGTCTTAAGACTGTAGCAAAAACCTGAGTGTGCCTTTTTAACATGCAGATTCCCTGATGGAAGCTGCGGAGGCATAGACAGTGGATCTTATAAAGAGAATATTAATCATTTTATAAATTACAATGCAAGAATTTCATCCGAGTCGTATTCGACGTTTAGTATTTGAACTGGACAGCCTGACCGTTAATTTTGAGCAGGATGCATGGGATAATTTTCGTCAATATTTGCGTGTTCTTGACGATCGTGATTTTGCGATTGTGCTGATTGCAGAGTCAATCCAGGCCTCTGAATGGACTTCATTTGCAAAAATATCTGTCATCAGGAGCACAGGTGAAGAAGCATTTAAAAACAATTCTCAACTGTCAGGTGCAGACGTTTTTTGGTTTTCAGAGCAAGGTTCTCTACAAACAGAATTATCAACTGCTAATGCAAATTTTGCAGGCAGCACCGGCGAAACCACACAAAATGGAGGAATGCAATATCAACATTTATACGATACTCTGCAGATATTTAATCCCAGTAAAATAACTACCGCAGATTTGTCAACTACTCTGTTTAAATTAAAGCAGAACTCAGAGCAGGTTCCTTTGATGCTCGGTATCGGAGGACCTGACGAATGCGGACATTCTTTTTTTGTCGGCGAATTGTTCGATGCGCTTGAAGATCAGGAACTGTTAGTCTCAAGTCTGGACCTGTCTAAAGTATTAGGCACAGAATTTCAAAAGCATGACAACTCTGCTTTAGAGTCAAGTTCTTCTTTCTGGCGTTCGGTTGAAATCCGCGACTGGCTTATTGATGATGTTCTATGTCCCTACAGTCAAGGAAAACAAGTTTATATCGAAAATCCTCCGGAAAATATTCTGGATTATGAGATCTGCACCTTCCCATTTTTTCTTGCACCGGAAATGATTTTACTGGTTTGGGGGACAACCGTTTTTCTGCCTGAATTTGAAAAATTAATTGATCTGCGTTTCTTACTCGAACTTTCGGAAAAAACTGCTACAGCGCGTATGTTTGCCCTCGATGAACGTGAAAATTTTGATAAATCATTTATCGAAACATATCACCAGAAAGAAGGCAAACGTTACTCGGATTACCTGGAAAAATATGAAGTGCAGAAGCAAATCGATTACCGGATTAATTTCGAAAACTTTAACGCCTTCCGTATCAAAGAATAATTTTAGCCTTCTTCAAAGCGTCTCAAATCCTCTTTTATCATACGCTCTTCTTCCGGAGAAAGTGATGCCAGTTTCTCTTGCTGTGGTTGGCTGACCCAGCGTTTAGATTGAAACAGGACGATAAATAGTCCAATCAAAATACCTGCGCCAGGTAGGATCCAAAGTACCAGATTGAAGCCGCTCTTTGTTGGTGCCCGCAAAATCCACTCACCGTAACGTTTCACAAAATAGGCCAGTATTTCTTTATCAGATTTACCGTCTTTCATCAGTTCTAGGATTTTATCTTTGATACTGTTTGAAAATCCTGCGTCTGAATCCTTGACAGACAATCCCTGACAAGTTGGACAGCGTAATTCGTCTGATAGTTTTCTGAATCGGGCAGAAAAATCATCACTATCTGCTGCCGTACTACCACTGAACGCTGGACATAAAAAGATAAAAATAAGAAAAACAGTGATCCGACTTAAGTTAAATTGGTAATGTGTGCTGCTTTTAATCAGGCGCTGCATGTCTTTAAATCGTTGGAAAACTGCGGGAACTTAGTCTGTAATTAATTTATTAATCAATACAGTTTATCTTTCTCTCAAAAAGGTTGCAATGTAAAACAGGAAATACTGCTTGAACAATTGTGTCATTGAATAAAGATTCTGTAATAACAGAAAAATTATTATTAACTTGTGTATATGGTTTTAATATTGTCTAATCCATACCGTTGATAGTTAGGAAAAATTAATTAAATTCAGATGCTGAAATTGCTAATTTTGAAACTGGTATAAATTTTGTTCGGAAATAACAACAACGAATCGTTTAAAGGTGCTGCTCCTACTTATGTGGGAAAAGGCATGCGTATCGAAGGAAAGATATGGGGTAAGCGCCCTATCTGGATTGATGGTGAAGTAAAAGGTACAATTGATATTGGCAGTGAAGTTATCATTGGTGAGTCGGCAAAAATAGATGCAACAATCCGTGCATCTACAATTAAGGTAAACGGTTTTGTTGAAGGAGAGTTATATGCTTCCGGTAAGATTGAGATAATGTCAAAAGGACGTGTTCATGGAAATGTCACAAATCTTGCGGGATGTCTGATTATCCACGATGGTGGAATTGTCGAAGGACAGTGTTCAATTGCAAATAAAGAAAAAATGAAAAGTCTCTTGCCGCAGGAGTTTCCAAAATTACTGCCTGAACAATCAAGCGCACCTCCAAAAGTAATTAATACTCTTGAAAATACAAAAGAATCCTCTTCTATATCAGCAGAAACATCTGCTTAAAAAAAGCAGGTATAAGCTCACTCTTGGTCATATCAGGGATTTTCCTCGAAACGTAACTGAACTTATTTTGTGGCTCCACGGTTGTTGGCAATTACTCCACGTGGGCGAAAAGCCGGAATTATATTTCTTATACTTTCTGTTGATTGTATCGGTTTAGCCGGGATAATTAACGAAAAAGCTTTCCGTTCAACCGCAAAATGCATTGACTGCACAGAATCCTGTATTGCCGCTACATTCAGGGTAAGATTCGCCCAGTTTCCCTGAACTTCCACTTGTTTTCCTGTTTTCAGGAGCGTCTCTTTTTCTGCACTTTTTGACTCAACAGCAAGCCACTTCCTTAGTTGTTTAAAACGTTCTTTCGCGGTTAAGCTAACTTCCCGTTTGAGGTATACTTTAAGTACAGGAGTTCTAGTCAATTTTCCAGGATGCATGGTCAGGGAACTCAATATTTCGTCATGAAAAGCGATACGGCAACTGAATTTACCGCTTAGCTCACTGTTTTGTTCATCGATGAAAATCGTGGTTTGTGCAGCAGTCTGAGTACTGTTTATTTCAAAATCATTCCAAAAATATCTTGTTTCCAGTTCCGGAGCCAGAATCTGTACCTTCATTAAGTCTACATGTAGCGAATGTCCTGCTTTAAATACCTGCAAAACTGGTTTTAAAAACAAAGATGACTGACTGATACAGGTCGCAAGGTTCTGCAGGTCGAGGGGCCAGAAGCCAATTTCCAGCGTGCTTCTGCATTCACGGCTGGCCTGCATTAAAGTGTTAAATCCACGTCTGATTGAATCTGGAGTTCCAATCAAAATGATTTTTTTCCAACCCGACCAAATTTCACGCTCCACAAGTTTTTCGAGAGGAGTGTCTCCTGTGGTAAAGAAAAATTCATTAGGCACTAACTGCTCCATGATACTCAAACCGTGACGTTTCCAGAATAATGAAATTCCCGGATGAGAATAGCTGTCCAGAATCAGGTGCATTGGATATTTCATAACACTTCTTTAGTGATTAAATTAAGCTAAATAGCCGCTGGTTCTTGCGTGTTTTAATTGCTGCAGAGCACGTTGTGTTTGAAATACCAATTCTTCCGGTAAACCGTCATTCTTTAAAACAACATCTGCATAAGCTAAACGCTCTTCGGGAGTTAGTTGCGCAACTATTCTTGAGCGTGCATCTGCTTTGCTCAAACCGTCACGTAACTGTAATCTCTCCATGGCAACCGCAGGATCAAGGCTTACTACCCAGATTTGTCCGCAAACCTTATGCCAATCAGCTTCAATTAATAAGGCTGCTTCCAAAAATACAATTTTGTTGACACTGTTTGAAACTAATTTTTCATATTCATTTTCTATCATCTCAGCAATCATTGGGTGAGATATTTCATTCAACTGTATAAGACGCCGTGGGTCACCAAAGACTATTCTTCCGAGTAACGGACGATTTACAGTACCATCCGGTTGCAAGATTTCTTTACCAAATGTTTCTACTACTTTTTGGAAACTTGGGGTTCCGGGATCCAGAACTCTGTGTCCCAGTTTATCTGCATCGATAACCGCATAGCCATTTTCGCTAAGATACTGAATCACAGTGCTTTTTCCTGAAGCAATACCTCCTGTCAGTCCCACCAGCACAGATTTTGTATCTTTGGGAATCATGATATATTTTTAACAAAAGATTGATATTTGATCAATAAAACCCTGCATCCTGCAGATGTCCTCTACATATCAGAATAAAACTAACAGCAAGTTTGATCAAGACACGAATCTTCATTTCAATATAAATAAATGTATTGACAATTATACTCAATTGTATGAGATTCAGGCAGGAAAAACAAAATATGAATAGTCGGCTGTTTAAATTAGGAAATTAAATTGCCGGTAATGTCTCATTGAATTTAACCAGGGAGAAAATATGCGAGCTACTGAAAAACCTGTTTCTCGAGTTGATTCTGTGACTGATGTTTTGTCGGGGAAACTGAGTGATATTCTAGACGAGAAGAGCAAGGGTGTGATTCAGGTTGACAGCGATTGCATTGTTGCTGCTGCAGCCAGAAAAATGCGAGATGATAAGGTGGGCGGGCTGATGGTAGTGGAAAATGATACATTGGTGGGTATATTTACGGAGCGTGACTTGATGAGTCGTGTCGTTGCAGAGGGGTTGGATCCAGAAAAAATTCAGGTTTCTGAAGTTATGACTTCATCAATTGCAACTGTGCCGCCGCAAACATCAGTCAGTGTAGCGGCAAATTTAATGTCCCAAAACAGGATCCGGCATCTTCCGGTGCTGCAAGACGGGAAGTTGTATGGTGTGATTTCTGCGGGTGATATTCTTGCATGGAAGCTCCGTGAACAGGAATTTACTTTACACCAGTTAGAGGATTATTTTTTCAAATCCTGACATCTTTTTCATGCCTGACTCACGGGGCATGAACGGTCAATTAACAGCCACCCAAATATTCATACCGTCTAGAAGAATCAGCTTATTTTAATCCGTTTATTAGGGTTTAATTCCCTGCAGCATGCGGCGTAATCAAGTTTTGTATAGAATAAGCACATCAGTGAGCCTTTTCGTAAAAGTCACAATGTCAGTGTTTTGTTGTACAACTTTGTGTGTCCAGCGAAGTATTGAAGAGTTGTCTTCAGCGAGCAAGTAGATACAATATTAAAAGACATTTGCTTAGAGGTTTCAAAACGTTATGAGATCCACAGCGGGAATGATATTTAAGTGTGTAAATTTTATTTTTTACGAGTGTATCACGTGTATTATATATTATTTAACCAACTGATAAATCAGTCAAAAAACCATCCTATCTGGAGGATTGCTAACTCTGATTGAGTATTGCCAAAATCTGTTTTTTCCTGTCCAAATCCTATTCCTGCTTCCACAAAATAATTTTCTGTTTCAAATCCGACAACACCTGCATTTAAATCCAACTCACCAGTTAAGTGGAAGATAAATATTTTCCTTATACCAAGATAAGGGTTAATAGAGTTCAGAGGCAGGTGAAAATATATTCCTGTGTTAAAGTCTCCGGCAGCCAGAATGTAGGACAAGCCGCTGTTAACTGAAAGATAATTATTTAATCTGTATTGAAAGCGGATACCTGGCATTGGCAAAACAGCCGGGCCTATAGTGAAAGATGTCTTAATCCCATTACCGACTGGTCTGGCCAGCAAGGAACCGGCAAGTGGGAAAGTCAGCAACGCAAATAACAGCAGTATCAAAGAGTAATTTCTACACATGAAAATCTCTTATGTTTTTCAGTTTAGCTTTTTATACTAATCTTTATTCACATAAGTGCAGCAGGAAAAGGGAGTTAAATTAAAACTATTACTTAGTTTTACTTTTTCCTCAACAGAGCTTTTTTGATTCTTAACCTAAATCAAAGCTCACGCCTTGTGCCAAAGGCAAATCGGATGAATAATTGATCGTATTGGTTTGACGGCGCATGTAGGATTTCCATGCATCCGAGCCGGATTCCCGTCCGCCTCCTGTATCTTTTTCTCCGCCGAATGCACCGCCGATTTCCGCTCCGGAAGTTCCGATGTTTATATTGGCCAGTCCGCAGTCAGAACCTTCATGCGAGAGAAATTTTTCGGATTGCTGAAAGTCACGAGTAAAAACCGCAGATGACAAACCTTGAGGCACGTCATTTTGCAGACGCAGTGCTTCGTCGAAATTCTGGTAGCGAATCAGGTAGAGCAAGGGCGCAAAGGTTTCATCTTGCACAATCGGCCAGTGATTTTCCACTTCCGCAAGGGCTGGACGTACGTAAAACGATGAGGGATGTCCTTCCAACACATCACCACCATAAATTACATTTCCTCCTTGTTCCCGGATTGCAGTCAAAGCATTTAGGAAGTTTTTTACGGAAACCTCATCTATCAAGGGGCCAATCAGTGTGTTCCCATCCAGCGGATTCCCAACACGGTTTTCAAGTTGCGAATACGATTGTACAAGTTGTCTTTTCACATCTTCATAAATCGATTCATGAACAATAATTCGGCGTGTGGTGGTGCAGCGTTGACCACAAGTTCCCACCGAACCAAAAACAATTCCCGGAATAGCAATCTTCAAATCCGCACTTTCCGTCACAATAATTGCATTGTTACCGCCAAGTTCTAAAATGCTTCGTCCCAGCCTTGAAGCTACTTTTGCGGAAACTTCCCGTCCCATTTCTGTGGAACCGGTTGCGGAAATTAGTGGTACACGCTTATCATTAACCAGTGTTTCCGCAATTTCTTCATTAGTACCTATTACGAGGTTAAATACGCCTTCCGGAACTTTATTTACTTTCATGACTTTCGCGATGATACGCTGTAGAGCGATTGAGCACAGAGGTGTTTTGGGACTCGGTTTCCAAATCGAAACATTCCCGCAAACGGCCGCAATCATGGAGTTCCATGACCAAACCGCAACGGGAAAATTGAAAGCGGAAATTATGCCGACAATTCCTAGCGGATGGTACTGATCGTACATGCGGTGTCCCGGACGTTCCGAATGCATGGTGGAACCGTAAAGCTGGCGTGAAAGGCCGACCGCAAAATCGCAAATGTCGATCATTTCCTGAATTTCTCCCAAACCTTCCTGATAAATTTTTCCCATTTCCCAGGAAACCAACTGACCAAGATCATCTTTTGCATCACGCACCGCGTTGCCGATTTGTCTCACTATTTCACCCCGCTGCGGGGCCGGAACTTTACGCCATTCCGGAAAAGCCTGCTGAGCTGTTGAAATCACAGCTTCATATTCCTCACGGTTTGCATTTTTAATATTTGCGATGACGGATCCATTCACCGGAGTGAGCGATTCAGTCAAAGGGCCGTTTCCGGATAACCATTCAGTTCCGGTACTTACACCAGAATTCAAATCTTCCAGCCCAAGGTTTTTCATAAAATTTAGTTTAGTCATATTGTTCCAATAAATTTTATTAAAAATGTGACGCAGTCGTTATAATTTGTCATTCCAGCTAAAGCCGGAATAGAGCTTGCCAGAAATGATTCCGATTCAGGAGTCTATAATACGGTATGGAAATGTAGACGCATCAGTTTAGTTACTCAGTAATTTTTGTGTTTTCTCTGTCCTCAAGTAACAGTGGCTCCGGATCATTCTGGAGGTCCACCCTGTTTTGAACACGCTCAACTATCTGCTGCAGTTCACTGTTGCGTTCCTCCATCGTACCGTGTTTCTCTCTTTCATTCACAACAAGACGTTTGAGTCGTTTGATTTCTTTCTTTTGCTTACGTAGATTTCTCAACAGGACTGCGTGGTAGAAGAAGAAATAAAAGACAGAAAAAATTATTCCAAATGCAAAGGTGAAAAAAACCGGCACAAAAACAGGACGCTCAGTCTGAAAACTGAAGTTTAACCAGTCGAGCGTGTAATTCAGCATTACACGATCAGTATTTTGTGTTGCAAAATCAACACTGAAGACAAGAAAACCAGCAAATAGAATTAATGAAAAATAACGCATATAAAAGGCTGACGATGGATGATTGCGCTGGAAAACAGCTAATTTAAGTATCACTCAGAAACTACCTGCGTGTCAAGGACGTGTACAGTATTTTTGAGAAGTTTGATCTGATGAGAAATCTGGACTATTTACTAAAAATATGGTTGGATAAATGTGATTTCAGCACGGAGATGGATGCGTCACTGGTGGGCGCCCCGGACTTCAAACCCGCGCGTGGGGCACTAACACTGTCCTAGATAGGTTCGATTCCTATACATCTCCGCCAAGTCATTGGAATCACAATATAATTTCTATAAGTAGTATCCCACCACCCCTAAAATACCGAATGGGGTATGATGATGGGGTATGATGAACAACAAAAATAACTATCTTTTTAAGAGAACAGATAGGAAATTTTACTCTTTCCAATCTGTTTTCTACATTCCAAAAGACCTTCAAAAACATTTCCAAAGAAAACAATTCAAGATTTCCCTAAAATCGGGTATACATAAGGATGCAAGAAAGTTGTCTTTGTTTCTGCATCTTTTTGTAGAAAATTTGTATCACGAAATTAGAATGGGAAATAAGAAATTAACTTTTGAAGAAGTTAAATCTATTTTGAAAATAGAGGTGGATAAGTCCGTCTTACACATTCAACATATTGAAACAGGAACAGGAACTACTGAAAGTCAAGTTTTGCAGTCTCTACAACATATTACAAAAGAAGAAACTCAGTTTAAGAGAACTTTGGAGGATGAAAGAAAGAAGATTGAAGGTAAGGTTGATAGGGAAATGACAAAGATACTTAAATCTAATGGATTTAATATTGATAAGAAAAGTTTGGAGTTTAAGACATTACGAAAAAGAGTAATTGAATTAAAACTTCTGAGATATAGTCATAAGAAAGATTATGTTTCTGGAAAACAGACTGATTTGAATAAGTTTTTGAATGAATGTGATATGAAGTTTAATTTAGGTGTTTCATTTGAGGATACATTAACAACCGAAATGGAATTACAAGAAAAACTACAACAGAGTGACAGTCTACTTGGAAGTAGAATACTTCGTAATGATGATGAAGTCATTGACACAGAAGATGAAGAAAATTCAATCATGATTTCTCAACTAATGAAGGATTATATTGAAACGACAAGGAGACAAAAAGATTTAAGAGAGAAAACATTACAAACATATACGAGTGCATTGGATTTATTTTTAGAAGTATGTGGTGATTTCTCAATCAACAAACTTTCTCAGAAACACGGAAGGGAATTCAGTAGGACATTAGAAAAACTACCACCATCAAGAAAATGGGATAAGAGATATAAGAAGAAAACTGTCAAACAAATTTTGCAGATGGATGTTAAAAATACAATGGATTCTCGTTCAGTAAATCAATACATCCAAAGGTGTTCTTCTTGGTTAAATTGGGTCATCAAACAAGGTTATTATGAAGAAGTTAATATCTTTCACGGAAAGTCAATAACTTTAGGAAAGAGAGATAGGAATAGACAGTCTTTTGATGAAAAATTATTAAAGGTTATTTTTAACAAGAATAATTATTTTTCAAAAACATTAAATTCACCCTCACCCTGTAATTTTCCATTTTACTGGATTCCAATTTTTGGTTTACATCACGGAATGCGTTTGCAGGAAATTTGTCAGTTATATCTAAACGATATTTACCCACAGGACAAGATTTGGGTAATTGATATAAATGACAAAACTCCTGACAAGAAGGTAAAAAATGAAAATTCAAAAAGAATTATACCCTTGCACCAAACTCTAATTGATTTGGGGATACTGGATTATATAAGGATAATTCAAGGAAAGGGTAAAGAGAGATTATTTCACGAACTTAATTTGCAAAGAGATGGATACACAAAAAACCCATCAAGGTTTTTTAATTTCTATTTGAAGGAATTGAATATAAAAACTAAACATAGTGAGAATCGTTTTGATTTCCATTCTTTTAGATATACTTGTAATAATGAATTAATTCAAAATGAGGTAGGAATAGAATACAGGAATGATTATTTCGGATGGGTTCAAGAAGGAATGAGTAAAAAAGTTTATGGAAAACCTTTTGAACCGAAAATATTACAGAAACATTGTTCAAAGGTTATTTCATATCCAATTAACTGGAAGAACTTGAAGGTAGATTGGAAATTGATTGTAGGATGAAAGAACTCTACTTCACATCACCCTATAGACGGTCAATACGAACCATCAGACTTGAATACGGACAAGTTAAGAAGAAGTTTGTCCTTAGAACCTTTGAGGGAAAA
>Ga0207990_1000374_pt1 | contig 25943 bp, 20 predicted proteins | sample ETNtaG_8_FD_185780 | JGI IMG/M metagenome (GOLD analysis project Ga0207990, IMG submission 185780) | Marine microbial and viral communities from oxygen minimum zone, Eastern Pacific Ocean - ETNP201406SV75 (SPAdes) (version 2) | ecosystem: Environmental > Aquatic > Marine > Oceanic ...
TGTGCCATTGCTTTCCTCATTTCAGCAGTGGGTATGGTGACAGTGTCACTACGTAAATCAATCATAGTTAAACTTTTATTGAATACAAATAATTTTAAGTTTTAGAAAAATAAATAGAATATACAACTTGAGATAATCCCTGTCCTTAATTTTTTCAGGACAGGGATTATTTTGGGGAAGGACAAACTTTATGAAAGTTGTGTCAGAGCACGTTTGACATAAACTTGAGCCATTGCACGCCGGTATTCTTCACTGACAAAAACATCACTCAGAACACTGCGGCCTTCAGCGGCTTTTGCTGATGCCGAAGCAATTGCAGATTCGTTCAGTGTATTTCCCCTGAGTGCATCTTCAATTCCGGAATCACGAAAGGCAGTTTCGCCCACACCGCTGAATCCAACACGTAGATCCGCACAGCTACCGGCTTTAGAATCCATCGCAACAGCACAGCCTACATAAGGATAACGTGATGCGGGCTGAGGAAATTTAAGGTAGCATGAATTTGCATTTGCACTGTCAGTCGGAATTCGGACTTCTGTCAGCAGTTCATCATCTCCAAGTGCTGTTTCCCAAAGACCTGTGAAATAATCAGAGACGGCGATTGTGCGTTCTCCTCTGGAACCCTGTACCACGAGCGTAGCATCGAGAGCCAGGACTACTCCCGGATAATCTGCCTGTGGGTCGGAATGTGCTAAAACACCGCCGATCGTACCACGGTTACGAACCTGCACATCACCAACCTGCGCAGCAGCCTGACTTAGTCCCGGCGCTTTTTTCTGGATTAAATCCGAAGACTCAATCATCCAATGTGTAGCTCCCGCGCCAATTGCCAGATAATCGCCTTTGTCGTTTATGTATTTCAATTCGGAAATTCCACCGATGTCAATCAAGGTTCCCGGAGTGGCAAGACGTAACTTCATGGTTGGAACCAGGCTGTGCCCGCCTGCCACTATTTTGGCGTCCTCTCCATGTTGTTGTAGGAGCGAAATTGCTTCGCTCACTGTACTTGCGCGTTGATAATCAAAAGATTCTGGTATCATTGTAACCTCTTTTTGAAGTTTTTAATTTTGAGTTCCCTTCATCTCCGCTCAGGAAAAAATTTGTATCATGAGCGGAGTCGAAGACAGTTATTGTATTTTAGCTCATGAACTCATTTAGCTTGTTGCATAGCAGCCCAAACACGTTGTGGAGAAAGTGGCATTTCCAAATCATTCACACCCAGCGGTCGCAGTGCGTCAACTACTGCATTAACAATTGCCGGAGTTGAACCGATAGTACCTGCTTCACCACAACCCTTAGCACCTAACGGATTATGCGGGCAGGGAGTAGTGGTGCGGTCCAGTTCAAATGTAGGCAGATCATCTGCACGCGGCATGGCATAGTCCAGGTACGACGCAGTGTTAGGCTGTCCGCTTTCGTCATAAACAGCCCCTTCGAGCAGAGCCTGTCCGATTCCCTGCGCAACGCCTCCGTGAATCTGTCCGTCCACAATCATTGGATTAACCACGTTTCCGACGTCATCACAGGTCAGGAAACGTTTCACTTCAACTTTTCCTGTATCAGCATCGACTTCAACCACCGCCATATAAGCACCGAAAGGATAGGTGAAGTTGGCAGGATCATAGAAACTTGTAGAGTCCAGTCCAGGTTCCAAACCTTCCGGATAATTGTGAGGTACATAAGCTGTCAGAGATACATCTCCAAAAGCAACGGATTTATCTGTTCCTTTCACTGTCCATTTCCCCTCAGCGAAATCTAAATCTTCTGGGGATGCTTCCAGCAGATGTGCAGCGATTTTCGCGCCTTTTTCCTTGATTTTCTCCAGGCTCTTTACAATGGCACTTCCGCCGACGGCCAAACTTCTTGAACCGTAAGTTCCCATGCCGAATGGGACTTTACCGGTATCACCGTGAACGATTTCCACATTTTCCAGCGGAATTCCTAAGTCGTCTGCGATAACCTGCGCGAAAGTGGTCTCATGCCCCTGTCCGTGGGAATGACTTCCGGTGAAAAGCGTAACAGAGCCGGTAGGTTCCACGCGGATATTAGCCGCTTCAAATAATCCGGCACGTGCGCCTAGTGAACCAACCACAGCAGAGGGTGCGATTCCACAGGCCTCAATATAAGTCGAAAAACCGATACCCATTAACTTGCCTTTGGCACGGGCGGCTTCTCTTTCTTTCTTTAAATTTTCATAATCAGAATTTTCCAGCAGCCGTTTTAGAACCCCCTCGTAGTTTCCGCTGTCATACTGCAGGGCGACTTGAGTTTGATAACCGGGTTCTTTTTCGCTGCCGTCAAAAGGCGCAATGAAATTTTTCAAACGCAGTTCGGCAGGATCTATTCCCATTTCTGCTGCCGCTGTGTCTACCAGACGTTCAAGCAGAAAAGTAGATTCAGGTCGCCCTGCTCCGCGGTAAGCATCCACAGGTGTGGTGTTAGTCACCCCCGCGTTCACTGTCACATGAACTGCCGGAGTCGAGTAAAGACCCTGCAGCAGAGTTCCGTATAGATAAGTCGGAACTGCAGTTGAAAAAGTGGAAAGATAAGCACCAAGATTGGCATCAGTATGAACTTTCACTGCTACCATATTACCGTCTTTATCAAATCCCATTTCCGCTTTTGTTTTGTGGTCACGTCCCTGTGCGTCTGATAAGAAACTTTCGGTACGTTCCGCTGTCCACTTCACGGGACGGTTGATTTGTTTGGAAGCCCAGACCATCAATGCTTCTTCGATGTAATGGAAAATTTTACTTCCGAATCCTCCACCAACATCCGGAGCAACTACACGTACCTTGTGTTCAGGTAAACCGAGCACGAAGGCACACATTAATAAGCGGATTACATGTGGATTTTGCGTGGATGTATACAGCGTGTAATAATCACGGGAATCATCATAATCCCCAATTGCGCTGCGTGGTTCAATGGCGTTCGCTATAAGACGCTGGTTAACGATATCCAGTTTTGTTACGTGTGCCGCGCTTTCCAGTGCGGAATTAACTGCATCCAGTCCGGAACCAAGCTCCCACTCATAAATGCAGTTATTCGGAACTTCTTCGTGCAGTTGAGGAGCGCCGTCTTTGAGTGCTGCTGAAATATCTGTAACTGCCGGAAGTTCCTGATATTCTATTTCCACCAAACCTGCCGCGTCTTTGGCTTGAGCTTGAGTTTCAGCAATCACTACTGCGACAGCATCGCCAACATGACGAGCTTTCCCGCGAGCCAGTAGAGGATGAGGCGGTTCCTTCATGGTATCGCCGTTCTTAAAATCAACCTGCCAACCGCATGGAACTCCCGCGATTGCATCTGGAATATCGCTGCCGACAAAACTGGCCACATAACCTGGAGCATTTTGTGCTGCTGAGGTGTCAATGCTTTTGATATTTGCGTGCGCAAACGGACTGCGGATAATGGTTGCGAAAGTCATTCCCGGCAGTGTGATGTCATCGGTGTATTGTCCCTTACCGGTGATGAATCGCTGATCCTCCAACCGTTTTACGGACTTGCCCATTAAGTTTCCCATCTTTTTCTCCTAAGACTGTTGGGCAGCATGTTGCACCGCCTTCACAATGTTATCGTATCCCGTACAGCGGCAGAAGTTTCCTTCTAACGCGTGCCGGATTTCACCTTCAGACGGTTTTGGATTGCGTTCCAGCAACTGCCATGAAGACAGAATCATGCCCGGAGTACAGAATCCACACTGCAGTCCGTGTTTTTCCCGGAAACTTTCCTGAATAGGGTGCAGTTCACCGTTTGTTGACATTCCTTCGATGGTCTTGATTTCTGCACCATCACACTGGACTGCAAGCAAAGTACAGGATTTTACGGTTTCCCCGTTAACGAGGATTGTACAGGCACCGCAACTGCTGGTATCACAACCAACGTGTGTTCCGGTCAGTCCCATATTTTCGCGCAAATGCTGTACAAGAAGCGTGCGTGGTTCCACATCATGTTCGTATGCGGTACCGTTTACTGTCATTGAAACTTTCATCGATATCTTCCTCTAAAGAAAGTTGAAAAAATTAGCCTTAATGGCGGTTTAAACTCATTCTTCAGTTGACTCAAATCTATATTTATCACCAGTACAATTCTTTGTCAATCTTATTTACACATTATTTTATCCGCTGACGCAGTTCATGCTTTTGAATCTTGCCTGTCGCGGTTTTTGGCAAGGGACCGAAGATGATTTTTTTGGGTTTTTTGAAACGGGCCATACGCTGAGTACAGAACTCAATAAGTTGTTGCTCGTCTGTGTTTTTTCCTGTTTTTAATTCAACGAAAGCACAGGGTGCCTCGCCCCAGGTTTCATCCTGCATGGCGACAACCGCGGCTTCGTTTACAGCAGGATGTTGATATAAAACATTTTCTATTTCAACAGAAGAAATATTTTCTCCACCTGAAATGATAATATCTTTTGCACGATCCTTAATTTGGATATAGCCATCCTCCTGTACAACCGCCAAATCACCGCTGTGAAACCAGCCGTCGGAAAATGCAGCATTGGTGGCTTTTTTGTTCTTTAAGTAGCCTTTCATCGTGGTATTGCCGCGCATGACAATTTCGCCGATTGTGTTTCCGTCTGCAGGTACCGGTAGTTGAGTTTGAGAATCAATAACCTTTACTTCTTCCATCATCGGAAAACGAACTCCCTGCCGCGAAAGAAGTTCAGCTCTGCGGTCCTTGCTTTTTGTCTGCCATTCCGTCTGTGGCGCAGAGAGCAGGATATGTCCGTAGGTTTCGGTTAAACCGTAAACATGCAAAACGTCAAAGCCGAATTCAGTCATGCTTTGCAGAACTTTTGCCGGTGGCGGAGCACCTGCGGTCATGACTTTTATCGGACGCTCAAAATGCTTTTGCTCCTCCTGAGGAGCGTTAGCCAGCATATTCAGTACAACAGGAGCACCACCGAAATGGGTGATATTGTGCTGTTCCAGTAAGTCAAAAAGCAGCTTCGGACTGAACGCACGCATGCAAACTACAGTTGCCGCGAGCAGTGTCATGGTCCAGGCGTGCCCCCAACCGTTGCAGTGAAACATGGGTACTGAATAGAGATAGCGCGGATGGTTAGGCAATTCCCAACCCGCGACTGTTCCCATACTCATGAGATATGCTCCACGATGATGATAAACCACTCCTTTGGGTTTTCCGGTTGTTCCGGAAGTATAGTTCAGCGAAAGTGCCTGCCATTCATCTTCTAAAGGTGGGCAACGGAATTCCGGATCTCCTGATTGCAGCAGCTCTTCATATTGTATTACTTCAAGTTCCACCGCCGGTTTTTGCGCCGCCGTTTCGTCGTCCACCAAAATCAAGATGGGATTAGACTTTGCTTTTTTCAGAGCACTTTCTGTCAAGGGCAGGAGTTCACGGTCCACTACCATTGCTTTAACTTCACCAAAGTCCAGGATATAAGCCAGTGTTTCCGCGTCAAGCCTGGTGTTGATAGTATTCAGTACCGCGCCGGTCATCGGCGCAAAAAAGTGTGCTTCAAACATTTCCGGAGTATTGAATGCTAAAACCGCTACCGTATCTCCTTTGCCGATTCCAAGCTTTGTTAAACTAGAAGCCATGCGCAAACAACGTTCATGACACTGATGCCACGTATAAGATCTGTCTCCGTAAATTATGGCCTCTCTTCCGCCATAAATGTCCGCTGTGCGCTGCAGAAAAGAGAGTGGTGTCAAGGCCGTGAAATTAGCAGGATTTTTGGCAAGTGCCTCGTAGGCTTCTTTCATAAAATAATTTCGCTGTCATGGTTCAAAGATTTTTACTCATCAGCATCTTCTTTTCGGAGGGGCTATTTAATGTTCTAACTTTTTAATCCAAGGGTTTCAAAATTAAAAGGCAATTCGGTTATTCTTGCTGGTACTTCACCAGAGGAAGAAATTACGTGCAGTTCCTGTTTTTCTGCAATACTGTTGATGTCACACTTTGCGAAGGCTAGGTGCGCGCGGTATTTAGGTGACCATGTGTTGGAAGTTATCACTCCGATGTCCCTGCCTCCACTGTATAAGCGTAAGTCTTTTAGCATAACCTGGCGGTCAATCACAATTCCCATAAGTCTGGTTTTTGCCTGCCTGTTACGCAGGGCGTCAATGCTCAGGCTTTCGAGATCTGCTTCCAGACTGACGTACTGATCAAGCCCGCATTCAAACGGTGTGGTATCGTAACCCATGTCTCCTCCAAAAGACAGCAACCCACTCTCAATCCGTTCAATTAAGTTGGGACAGCCAGGCCCAACATTGAGATCTTTACCTTTATCAAAAAGATCATCCCAAAGCTGTCCACCTAGTTTTTCATCATTAACATATATTTCGAAGCCACCCTGTTTACTCCAACCGGATCTTGCGACTAACATTCTGCTCCCCTTATAGTTAAGTACTTTGCTCCGGAAGAAACCAATTTTGTTGATTTCGTTTCCAAAAATGCGGGCAAGCAGTTCTTCAGCTTTAGGGCCCTGCACAGCTAAAGGCCAAATATCTGCTTCTGAAACTTTAACATCTAGGCCAAAACCTATGGCCAATCCCTTGGCCCAGAGCATAACGTCTGTGTCTGCGATTGAGAGCCACCAATGTTCGTCACTGTGCTTGATGATAATGGGGTCGTTGATCATACCTCCGCTTTCGTCACAGAGCGGAGCATAAAAACATTGACCATATTTTGCCTGCGACAGATCACGCGGTGTCATTAACTGGACAAGTTTCTGTGTGTCAGGACCGGTGATTTCAACTTGACGCTGGCAGGAGACGTCCCACACCTGAACCGCTTCACACAGGTGCCAGTAATCTTCTTCGAGGCTTCTGAAAATGGCAGGCAAAAGCATGTGATTATAAACTGTGTAGGCCTTCACTCCACACTCCTCGACACGGCTGCTGAATGGGGTTAGCCGTGTTCTGGTGGAAATTAATAGTTCTGGCATAGTTTAGTGTTTCCACAAAAATGGAAAAGGTTTACAAAGCCGGCTTAATTTTTGGTGAGTGACTGGGCCAGTTCTTTTTCGGTGATGAATCCTGAGGTGTTACCGTCATTGTCGATGACTTCCACCACAGCTCTCTTTTCAAGCATCTGAGGTAAAAATTCCTCAATAAATCTGTCTTCAAGTACCTTGATGGTTTCTCCTGATGCTTTGCCGTTAACTGGATAGTTTTCTGGACTCAGCATGATGGTTTTGGCACGTAATACTTTTGCCCGGTTAACATCCTTTACAAAGGCAGTAACGTAATCATCAGCCGGATTCATGATGATTTCTTCCGGCCTGCCAACCTGTACCAATTTTCCGCCGTTGAGAATACCAATGTGATCGCCGAGTTTCAGAGATTCATCGAGGTCGTGGGTGATGAAGACGATGGTCTTGTGGAGTTTTGACTGCAGTTCCATCAACTGATCCTGCATATCGTTACGGATTAGCGGATCAAGAGCGCTGAAAGCCTCGTCCATCAGCAATATTCCTGGGTCGGTTGCCAGAGCACGTGCCAACCCAACCCTCTGTTGCATACCTCCTGATAACTGACTGGGATATTGATGTTCAAATCCGTTCAGTCCAACTGCCTTGATCTGATCTTCGGCAATGCTGTTTCTGTCTTCAAGCTCCTTACCTTGAACTTCCAAACCGTATGCTACGTTCTCCATAACCGTTTTGTGTGGAAACAGCCCAAAACGCTGGAAGACCATGCTCATTTCATGGCGCCGTAATTCAAGTAGTTCGTTTTCGCTGAATTTGAGGACATTGACTCCATCAACCAGGACCTCACCCTTAGTTGGATCAATCAAACGGTTGATATGCCTAATCAGAGTTGATTTTCCTGAGCCGGATAACCCCATACAGACAAAAGTTTCTCCTTCTTCAATACTGAGAGAAACATTATCAAGGCCCACAGTATGATCTCTTTCTTCAAGAATTTCTTCTTTTGTGGTACCTTCTTGCAACAACGGAAGAACGCTCTGAGGGTCTTCTCCAAAAATTTTGTAAACGTTCTTGAGTTCTATCTTGGGCATTATACCTTTGCTTTTACTGGTAGAGCAGACTTAACTTTTTTGGGTCTGGTCTTATCCTGGATTTTATCTCCATAGGCTTGAGTTATTCGGTCAAATATTATGGCCAGCAGGACAATTGCTATTCCTGCTTCTGTTGCCATACCCACGTTGAGCTGTTGTAATCCAAGCAGGACTTCGTCTCCAATACCTCTGGTGCCAATCATTGAAGCAATTACAACCATTGCCAGAGCCATCATCACAGACTGGTTGACACCTTGCATGATATTTGGAAGAGCAAGTGGTATTTGTACTCCCCAAAGTTTCTGTTTTTTGCTGGCTCCAAAAGCATCTGCAGCCTCAACCACTTCTTCATCAACCAACCGAATTCCGAGGTCAGTTAACCTGATAAGTGGTGGAGCTGCATAAACAAAAATCGCGATAATAGCTGGTACTGCTCCCAATCCAAATAACAAAATTCCTGGAATTAAATAACAGAAACTGGGAATGGTCTGCATCAGGTCCAATACAGGTAGTATAGTTTTTCTTAATTTAGGTTTTCTTGCCATTGCGATTCCAATCGGAATTCCGATCACCAAACAGAGGAATATTCCAATAAGCACAATGCAAGTGGTCATAATGGCTTTGTCCCAATATCTTGGGCTAAGGAAACCAATGAAAAATGTACAAAATCCAACCGTGATAGTTGTATTAATTTTTTTCCCACTGACAAAATAAGTTATTACAATGACCAGTATCACAACAAGCGGCCAAGGCAGTCCCACCACAGCATCCTTCATTGCGGTGTACAGACCTAGTAGAAAGTTGTTAATGCCTTCAAAGAAAAGTCCATACTGCACTATCAGCCAGTCAAATCCGCTGTTAATTGGCTGCATCAACGGAAAATCAAGCCATTTGGGCCAGTTTATCAACCAGGAAAAATCGTTTAATAGATCCGAAATATTATCCGGCTTATATCGGGGTTTGGCATATTGATAGCTGATAACTATCAGGCCACAGAAAGCAAAGAAACAAATAGTAGCCAAATATTTCCAGTTAGTTTTCATTTAGTCCTGAATTTGAAAGACTAAGAGCCACTGGGGCTCTTAGTCAAGAAAAGAGATTGAGTAATTACAAAGCAGTCTATAATGCCGCTTTTACTTTACTTCTTACGTCAGAGGGGACCCAGCTTTCCCAGATATTGGAATTAGACAGAAAATTCCTGGCTGTCTCTTCCATATCTCCACCTGATTCATCCATGTAGAAAGCAAGTGAACTGTTTACCAGAGCCGTTGGAATAGTGTAGGCTTTGACAAAATCTAAAATCGCTTTGTTGGCAGGATTTTTGGCAAATTTAGTTGATGCGGCTTTGGTAAGAGCCATATCTACGTATGCGCAGGCGCAGGTTGGTTTGTAGACATCCGGGCCGTTTTTCTTGATATCTTCAACAACTGTAGTCATGCTGTCCCAGCATCCCTGTTCGTAGGCCGGCTCTTTGAGCTTAACAAGATCTACTTTACCCATGAGGCCGGTTGGTTCCCAGTAATATGAAAAGACGGGCTTACCTTTCTTGAATCCACCAGCAATCGCAGCGTCAAGTGCACCTCCTGACCCCGGATCAAAGTTTGTATAGTATTTATCCAAACCGTAAACCTTGTGCTTCACAAAGTTGATCGTGTAGCACGTCCAACCTGAAATGCAGCTCGTCATCCTGCCTTTCCCGGGTGCTTCAGGATCAGAAAATAGAGCGGCGATCTTAGCACTCTTCATATCATTGACGTGTTTCAGACCGTACTTATCCGAGGTAGGCTTGTCTACGTAGAATCCCTGTCCAGATTCCGGTGTATTGATCCCGAGTTCAACAATATTACCCTTGGCCAGATTATCTTCTATCAGTTGCACAAGATTGTCCCTCCAGACCTCCGTTACTATGTCGATCTGCTGATCAAACAATGCAGCCATAATCGGAGTGGTACTCCCCTTTGATACTCTTACTTTACAGCCAAATCCTTTTTCAAGTATGAACTGTGATATTGCTGTGTGAACATTTGCGCTGTCCCAGTCAAAGTCACCCAGGTGGACTTTGCAGGCAGCGGAGGCAGATGTGCTGAAAACCAGAATGGTTCCAAGCAAGCTCAATGACAAGAGCACTTTTTTTGTTATTTTCATGACTTTCCTTTCATTCAAAATTGATGAATAATTAAACAAAGCATCTAATCCATTATTAATTCTACAAGTTAGACTACACTAAAAAGGAGTAGCTATATCTTTTGTATCAACTCCTGTGTATTCTGCCGGAAATGGCTATCAGCTTCAGAAATGTTACACTATAACAATGAAGACTATTAAAGCAAGTCTTTAATGCAAAGAACATTGGTCTGATTAGCAACTATAATGTTTGAAATAAAATGTCTGAACTTCAATCTCAAATGCTGAAAGTCCTGCAAAAGAGTTCATCCTTGATTCCCGCTTTTTCATTTATGGAAACTCCGCTTCCGCAAATTCGGGAATTATATGCAGAGGAAAGGAAATTCTGGAATTGCGGAGGGCCGCAACTTGCCGCGATTTTGGACACGCAGGTTAAAGGTCCGGCGGGAGCTATTCAAATCCGGATTTATCATCCTGATCCGGAGCAGTGTTTGCCCCTGTTGGTTTATCTTCATGGAGGAGGATTTGTTCTTGGCAACAACGATACACATGACCGTATCATGCGTGAACTGGCATTCCGTTCAGGATGTGCGGTAGTTGGTGTGGAATATTCTTTATCTCCGGAACAAAAATTCCCAGTTGCGTTAGAGGAAATAATATCAGTTTTGAAATGGTTAAAACATGATATGCCGTGCAAAGATAATCCGGCTTTTAACATAGATCCGGAACGTGTTGTACTCGGTGGAGATTCTGCCGGAGCAAGCCTGAGCATGGGGGTTGCCATAAATTATAAAAAAAATTTGACAGGGTTGCTGCTCTATTACGGTTGGTTTGGATTGCGTGATTCATGTTCCTCACGCTTGTACGGTGGTACGGAAGATGGGATGAGTGAAGAAAATCGTGCTTTTTATCAGGATGCGTATCTGCGTTCTCCGGAAGATTTGCTTGATCCGAAACTGGATGTCTTGAACGCGGATTTGCGTGGTCTGCCTTTTTCCTGTCTGATTGTTTCCGACATGGACCCGTTGCTCGATGACAGTAAGGCACTTTCCACATTACTGGAGAAATCTGGAGTTCCTGTTGAAATGTATCTGCATCATGGCGTTCTGCACGGATTTTTGCACTACAGCCGCATGCTGGATGCTTCTGAATCAGCACTTGGTCAGGGAGCAGATTTTTTGAGAAGAGTCTTCGTTTTATGATCTGAAAATCAAAACCAAAACTAAATTAGCCCTTCTTATTCTTTTTTACTACTTTAAGATTTTAACCTGTTCAGTGTATGAATTGAAGATACCACTAATTTTTATCTGTTAACCAGACTAAAGTTCAAAAGTCGCCAACACCGCCCTGTGATCGGAAGGATAATTTGCAAAGGATATATCAGAAGTATCTGCAGTCTCTCCAAGTCGCTGAACATTTTTTACCTGCACTTTTTCACCCGTGAAGTAAATAAAATCAATGCGGTCCTCTGGATCAGCAACGGATGAGTCTGGAGTTTCAGGATAAGTACCAGCAGGCCAGGTAAAACCCGGAACAGTAACAGGGTCAGGAAATAATTCCCTGAACGCATCCTTTAAGCCTGCTTCAGTTACTTGTTTTGAGGTCGGAAAAGATACCTTGAGGGGATGGAGCCCAGCTTGAGCAGATTCTGTAGTCCAGTCGAGATGAGACGGTTCGTTAAAGTCGCCTGTGAGAAAAACCGGTTCTCCGCTGGAAAGGATGCTTTTGATATCCCACAGAACTTTGTTGATTTCAGTTTCATGAGCAATTCGTGCTGAATTAATTGCCTGTAGTTCAGCATCGGGAGTGTCCGGATCAATTGAGTCACCCTGGTAATAACCAACGTTCATCAACTGATATGGCGCATAAGGATAATGCCAGAGGTGTGTGTTGAACATCCAGACTTTCTCTAAGGAAGGCAATTCCACCTGAATACCGGAACCTCCGGGAGATTGTGCCGTGATCGGGTGACGGCTCAAAGTGGATTGTCCCGCCTGTTGAGTCCAGCGTGCGCGGAGCTTGTTTCCCTTTGCACCAAATTCTTCCAGCGCGTCCAGAACAGCGTGTCTCACATAGGAAAATCCCAGGGCCTTGGCTATTTCCGGAGTTTGGTCTTCGTATTCCCGGTTTACATTTTCCTGAATGCCCACCAAATCAGCCCCCGATTTACGGATCACCTCAATAGTTTCTTCAAGATCTTTCTGATGTCCACCCCAATAAATGTTATAACTTAATACCCTCAAAGTTGCGTTGAACATAATTATTATTGAATCTGCTTAAATTATTTTGTTTAACAGTAGAAAAATTTTAATAATATTAATTTAGTAACTTATTCAGGGTCTCCCTTTATTTGAAATGACACATTTTTAGAATCTTTAATAACGGTATCATAAGTCAGAAAGGCTAATAATTCTGTTGTTAAGTTAAATCTTGTGGACTGTGTTGACAAGCTAATAAGTGTCCGGAAGAGGGAGTTTGCAGAGGGGGGCGGTCATTAACACAAATATCCGGAATGGCTTCTGGACAGCGTTCCACGAAAGGACAGCCGCGTTCAGTTATTTTCACTTCACGGGCAATTCCGGCCTGCGCTTCCCGGGTGGAAAGCGTTTTCTCCAACCAGTCTAGTTTCATTTCCGGTACGGAAGAAAGAAGGAGTTTCGTGTAGGGATGAAATGGAGGTTGAAATACAGCCAACTTTGAACCTTGCTCGGCAACCCTCCCGGCATAAAGTACCACTACCTGATCGGCTATACTGGCTACGGTATCAATGTCGTGGCTGATGAACAAATAGGTCAACTGCAGCTCGTGTTGTAGTCGTTGAAGCAAGTCCAAAATAGCTTTGGCTACTATGGTATCGAGTGCGGATGTTACTTCATCGCAGATGATTAATTCCGGTTTTGCCGCCAGTGCGCGGGCAATACATATGCGTTGTTTTTCGCCTCCTGAAAGTTCGTCTGGCAGACGATCGATGTACGTTTCAGAAAGTTCAATTTGTTCAAGCAGTTCGATAGTACGCCTCTCACATTCCTTTCCTTGTAAACCTAGGTAGAAACTCAAGGGACGTCCAATTACATCACGGACACGTTGACGTGGATTCAGGGCAACATCCGGAAGTTGATATATCATCTGAACTTTCCGGAGATGTTGCTTTGTGCGCTGAGCCAGAGCAGGTGGAAGTAATTCTTCCTGAAAGCTGATTTCTCCGGAACGCGGTGGCAACAGTCCGGTGATAACACGCGCCAACGTACTTTTCCCGCTGCCGGATTCTCCGACCACCGCCACGGTTCTTCCGCGTTCCACCGAAACAGACACCTCTTGCAAAACATCCGTCCCTTTACCGTAGCCGGCAGTAACGGAATCAATGTTGAGCAGAGATTCCGGATTATTAATTTCCGCCGTTGTTTTTTCGTGGCGACTACGTGCGTCAAGTAATGCGCGCGTGTAATCTTCTTTTGGCGACTCTAGAATCTGTCCGGTACTGTTCACCTCGACTAGATTTCCGTAACGCAGAACCATCAACTGGTCTGCGAGTTGAGCGACTACCGCGAGATCATGAGTGATGTAAATGGCCGCCACATTTCGGTCAATCACAATTTCCTTGATCGTTTTCAAGACCTCAATCTGAGTTGTGACATCCAATGCGGTTGTTGGTTCATCGAAGACAATCAAGTCCGGTCCACAGGACATTGCCATGGCGACCATCATACGTTGAAGCTGACCTCCGGAAACCTGATGTGGCCAGCGTTCGCCAATGTTGTCCGGGTCAGGCAGGTCGAGACTCCGGTATAGGGCACGGCCTTTTTCTTTTGCTTCCCTCCTGGACATGACTCCATGGTCTACCGGTCCTTCGGCAAACTGGTCGAGCAGTCGATGCGCGGGATTAAAAGCTGCAGCAGCACTTTGGGCAACGTAAGAAATTCTGGTTCCGCGAAGTTTCCGCTTTTCATTTTCAGGAGCCGAACTTAATTCGATTCCATCAAAAAGGATTTCTCCATCTGTGATTCTACATCCGTCACGGGCGTAACCCATCGACGCTAAACCGATAGTTGATTTTCCTGCGCCGGACTCACCGATCAAACCCAGGATTTCTCCACGCTTGAGTTGCAAATCCACACCCCGTACGATTTCCTGCCAGCCTTTTTCGGAAAGCCCTTCGATACGTAGACCTTTCACTTCCAGAAGTGGTCTGTTCAATTGTTCGTCATCTATTTTATTTGTGTCAGTTAACATCTTTTAGACCGCTTGATTTATGAAGCATCCAGTCTACTACGAAATTTGTGGCCACTGTCAAAAGTGCAATTGCGCCTGCGGGCAGGAGAGGTGTGATATCGTCAAAAGAAATCAGCGTCGCATTATCCCTGACCATTGAACCCCAATCCGCCGTTGGTGGTTGTATACCAAGTCCGAGGAAACTGAGTGCGGAAATGAAGAGAAAAACAAAACAAAAACGCAGTCCAAATTCCGCCAGCAGCGGAGCGGTGATATTTGGTAAAATTTCTTTGCGGATAACCCAACCCAGTTTTTCTCCGCGGAGCCGTGCAACCTCTACATAATCCATCACCGCCACATTCATGGCAGTGGCACGTGCCAGCCGGAAAACACGGGTAGCGTCAAGAATGGCGATGGTTCCTATCAAATATGGCATTGCTGTGCCGAAGATGGAAAGGATTAAAAGTGCGAAAATCAACGAGGGAATAGACATCAGGACATCAACAATCCGGCTCAAAAGCTGATCAACCCAACCTCCAAGTGCCGCGGCAATCATGCCGGTCAGACTGCCAAGTACAAAAGCTATCAGCGTAATTGTCAGGGCCAGTCCAATGGTATTGCGTGCGCCGTAAATCAGCCGCGAAAGCATGTCACGTCCAAGGTTGTCCGTGCCAAGGAGGTACTTGTCAGACCACACTTCGTAGGCTCTGCCAATAAGTTCGGTCTCTCCGTAAGGTGCAATGAAAGGGGCAAAAATAGAAATAACAACATATGCCAAAATAGTCAGCATTCCAAATTTAGCGCTCCACGGTGCAGAGGAAAATAATTTTAGAAAGTTTGACATCAGCGGGGGTGCAGCAGGCGGGGATTAGTGACGATGGAAATTATGTCAGCGGACAAATTTAGCAGAATGTAAACTGTTGCAAATATCATCGAACAGGCCTGCACAACCGGAATATCACGTTTGGAAACGCTGTCAACCATCAACTGTCCAAGTCCAGGATAAACGAAAACTACTTCCACAATCACCACACCAACAACCAGGTAAGCCAAATTCAACGCAATCACATTCACAATTGGAGCGAGCGCATTTGGAAGAGCGTGCCGCATAATAATTTTCATGGGACGAATTCCCTTGAGACGCGCCATTTCGATAAACGGACTGGACAACAAATTTATGATGGCAGCACGTGTCATACGCATCATGTGAGCAACGACCACCAGAGTCAAGGTAGCGGCCGGAAGTATGGTGCGGTATAGTTTGTCACCCAGTGGTAAATCCCTACTCACATTTGAGATGCCCGGAAACCAACTGAGTTTAATAGCGAAAAAGAGGATCAGAATGTATGCAACAAAGAATTCTGGAAAAGAAATTGAGGTAAGGGTGAAGGTATTGACGGCCCGGTCATACAATGTGTTGCGATAAAGTGCAGCAAGGATGCCGAGGAATAAAGCTAAAGGTACTGCGATCGTCGCAGCAAAACTACCCAGGAAAATGGTGTTGGAAAGGCGGAGTCCGATCAGTTCGGAAATTTCACGCTTATTGGCCAGTGAAACTCCCATGTCACCAGTTGCCATGCCGGCCAGCCAACTTAGGTAGCGTAAATGCGCCGGCTTGTCCAGACCGAGTTCTGTGCGGAAAACTTTCACCGTTTCCGGAGTTGCTCCCTGTCCGAGGATGGACTCCGCTAAATCACCGGGAAGGAGTTCCACTCCAAAAGTAATCAACAGCGAAATGGCAAAGAGGGTAAGCAGACCCAAAGCAATTCTCTGGGCCACGATCTTGAGGATATTGATCAATTAAGTCTCCGGAAGGTCAAGTTTCAAGTTCCAAAGTGCAAGGTGTAAGGTCATAATTACAAATGCCTTACACCCTGTTACTTACAGCTTTTCACCTGATCAGGAGTACCACCAGCGTTCATGGAATTTGTCACCATCCATGTCCCAATTTCCGGCCATTGTGCCGTGAGCGATTTTGTCGGTTGTGCCAAAGACATAGTTAGCAAACATGGGAACAACAACACCGCCTTTATCACGTACAATCTGCTGCATTTCAAAGTACATTTCACGTCGTTTATTCTGGTTGGTTTCGGCACGTGCTTCAATGAGCAGCTTATCGAAACGGTCATTTTTCCAGAAAGTGTCATTCCATGATGCACCGCCCATATATGCAGTTGAGAACATCCAGTCTTCTGTTGGGCGACCACCCCAGTAACACGCCCCCCAGGGTTTTTTCATCCAGACATTTGACCAGTAACCGTCACTCGGTTCACGCACAACTTCAATATCAATTCCGGCAGCAGCAGCATGTTCCCTATAAAGCACGGCTGCATCAACTGCTCCTGGAAAAGCCGCGTCTGCCGCAGAAAGTTTAACCTTGACACCACCGGCTTTTTTCGCGTAAAAACGGGCTTTATCCGGATCGTATGTACGTTGCTCCAAAGAAGCAGCGTGGAAAGGATTTGAAGGTGCAATCGGATGATCGTTACCAACAACTCCGTGTCCAAACAAAACTTTCTCCACAATCTCATCACGGTTTACAGCGTGCTTGAGCGCGAGGCGGACGTTGTTGTCGTCAAAGGGCGCAGTGTCTGTGCGCATCGGGAAGGTATAGTGCTTCGTACCTGTCGTTTCTTCAACCTTTATTCCACTCTTGCGTGCAAGCAGGTGGGCGGTTTTCAAGTCAACACGGTCAATAACATCGACTTCACCGGTTGCCAGAGCATTGCTCCTGGCGGTAGGATCTACGATGGAAAGCATCTCCAGTTCGTTAAACCAGCCGCGGTCAGCTTTGAAATAATTGGGGTTGCGTTTACCGAAAAAGCGCACACCCATTTCCAGTTTATTAAGTACATAAGGACCGGTTCCAATACCGTCTGTGGGATCGATCTTGCCGCCTTTTGAGGGTTTAATCGCAATGTGATAATCAGAAGCAACAAAAGGAAAATCGGCGTTTCCTCCAGTCAATTCAAAGACGACAGTGTACTTCCCATCCTTACGAATACTGCTGACCTGTTTGAGCAGTGATTTCGCGGGTGACTTAGTTTCGCCCATGTGGTGCTGAAACGAAGCAATCACGTCGTCGGAATCCAGTGACTTGCCATTGTGGAACTCCACTCCTTTACGCAGGTTAAAGACCCAGGTTTTGGCACCGTTCTGAGGATCCCAGCTTTCTGCCAATTCTGGAGACATGCTTCCGGTATGATCCACTTCGCCAAGATGGTTCTGAATGGCATAATTGATCTTACTCATGAAACCGTTTTCATAAGTTCCCGGATCCAGCGAATCTGTGGTCGAACCATGAGCAATTCCTGCACGCAAACGTCCTCCGCGTTTGGCACCAGCCTGTGCTTTATCCGCCCAAGTCAGCAATGTACCCGCACTTGATCCGGCAATCCCCAGTACCATCAAGCGCTGCGCGAATTCGCGACGCGTGATACTGCCCGACATTAGTTGTTCCTTGATTTTATTTATCTTATAATCCATACGAACCTCTTTAAAAAAGAATTGACGCCGGAATACTAGAAATACATCGAGTTCAATTCGTTAACTAAAATAATGATGTTTAAAACAAATAATTGTCTAAACATGCAATATATGAAATCACAAATCAAGCTATCCCTTACAAGTGAATTTGTCAACAATAATATTAGAAAGCTTAATAAAATCTTTAAACCCAACCCCTGGGTATTTGAAAATCCCAAGTACGGTAAAAAATTCGCTGCCCCCCCTCAAAAACCTCCAACCTGGAAATCACCTCAAAATTCTCCAAACTAGCAGTCATAGTTCCAGAAGCTTCAACACGAGTTTGCCAATCGCCACGTCCTATCCCACTAGTTCGTTCACAACTTACCCTCAAGGAAAGCGGATCGCTTTCCTTGAGGGTAAGAGTATCGCAACCGAGATCTTCAGTTTCCAGTCCATCTTCCACAAACTGGTAGAGTCCGTTGTCAACTTTGTCGCTAAGAGTGATGCTATCTTCAATCACCTCATGTTCGATCGTTCGTTTGCGACTGGAAGCCCTGAGCTCTTCAGTTGGCACAGGTGGGGAGCATTCCGGCTCTAAAAAATCTGTAAGCTGTGCGTCTTCCGGACGTGATTTTCTGAACGGCAGGTTGAGAAAAGTTTCATCCCCTGGAAAGATTTGCAGTGTTGTCAATTCCGGACTGGGCCACGCATGGGGAAAATAAGCTGATGAAAGTGAAACCCGCCAGCGGTGTCCTGGACTGAGAGCATGGGCGCATGCATTAAGCTGAACCTTCGCCTTGAAAATTTTTCCAGGAATTAGCTCTTCAGGATTTTCGTGACCATTCCGGTGTGTCAGGTTTAGCAAACCCCAACTCACCAGCAGTGACGTGCCGTCTGGTGCCACATCACACAAACGTGCTGCGAGCAGTGCTTTGGGCTTATCGCAGTTCAGACTGACTGTGACTTCAGGATTCCCCAATATTTCCATTCCATCTTCAAAGACTTCTGAAGCAAAACACAATGATCCAGAATCTGCTGAACGTTGGTCTCCGGGAAAATCTCCAGCTGCTCCCATTGGAAACCAGACTCCGGCATTTAATCCGACAACCTGTGAAGTAGGAAAAAGCATAGCTTTTTCAGTTTCCAGCGATTGATTGAGGCCGTTCCGGTTTAAATACCAAGTTTGTACTTCGGAATTTTCGGACGGCCATAACGCTTCACCCACCCAACGTCCCGGGCGGAATTCATGATATGTTTTAGGAGCAACACTTTTTGGCATCCAAACCCTCAGCATAGGTTCCTCCATAATTCCTGTTTCAGTACCTTTGAGCCAGAAATCCCACCAGCGTAGACATTCCTGCGCAAAACCAATCTGTGGTCCGGGAAGTGCGCGTTGTGGATACTCATGAGCCCATGGACCAATCAATCCTTTTCTTGGACATGAAAGACCAGCAAGCATCCGGGGGATTGCATTGCTGTAAGGATCCGCCCATCCTCCAACTGCATACACAGCACACTCTATAGCTGAATAATCTTCACAAATAGAACCGTGTTTCCAATAAGTATCTCTTTGCTGATGTCTGATCCATTCTTGTACCAGTAATGGAGTTTGTTCTAATCGCTCCATCCAGAGATCACGCCAATTTTCTCCAAGTACTGCAGGGTCTGGTGGGCGAGCATTCCAGGCAAGCATGGTAGTGGACCAGCCGAGCATATCGGTACTCAAGACGCATCCACCTTTGTAATGAACATCGTCAGCGTAACGGTCGTCTGATGAACAAACGGTAATAATTGACTTGAGGGCCGGAGGCTTTAGGGCAGCGACTTCCAATGAATTAAAACCTCCCCACGATTTACCCATCATACCTACTTTACCGTTGCACCACGATTGCTGTACGAGCCAGTCAATAACTGAAACAGCATCATCTAATTCCTGGGCTAAATACTCATCTAACATAACCCCTTCAGAATCCCCGCTTCCACGCATATCTACACGTATGGCGGCGTAGCCATGCCCAGCGAAGTAAGGATGATAGAGGGAATCACGCAAAGCAGTCCCGTCATTTTTCCGGTATGGAATGTATTCCATAATTGCAGGAACCGGTTCCTTCTCGGCATTCTCCGGAAGCCATATGCGTGCGGACAGACGACATCCATCCGGCATGTTGATCCAGCAGTGCCGGATTATGCGCGTTTTGTAAGGGAATTCTGTTTTGATTTTCATTGAGTGTAAAATTTAAAAGTGTGAAGTTTTGACTTCTTTATGTTGTCTTATAACTCAATTATAAACAATTTCGATAAACTCGTACTTTTCAATATTAAAAATGGAGGATTGCTAAAGACTCATCTTATTTTTCGAGATTGAAATCACCCAGTCCAACTATGAAGATGTTTTTCTTGGTCCTGGCTGTTCTCCCTGAATCAAAGTTTTTCCGGATGATGTCACAGTCCTTCTGAGATTGTTGACAGTTGATAACACTTGAAAGGTGTATTCTGCGTCTTATAGAACTTAAACGTCAAGAGGAAAGCAGGGATGCAACTATAGAAACTCTAAATTAGGACTGAACGAAAGATGATCGCAGCAGATAATAAGATCAATAAACTCAGCGCGAATTTACGGAAGGATTCCGGAGTAGTTTTAACGAAACTGCGGTGACCAAAATAAATTCCAAACAACAGAGGAATTAAAAAAAGGACTGTACGTCCGAAAAGTTCAGTTGAAATCAACTGTTGACTACCGGGAAGGAATAGTGCGTAAAGACCGCTGATGAAAAGATAGGCAACCATTGTGGCACGTGATAATGTGGAGGGCGCTGAAATGGAAAGTAAAAACAAAACTACCGGTAATCCTCCTATTGCTGCCGCTCCATTGATCACTCCTGAAAAAAATCCGACAGCGAGAATCGAATACCAGTTTGCTGAACTTCTAAACTGAATGTTTTTCCAGAGTAATAAACTGGCAGTTAGCACAATTCCGGATATGACCAGCCGCATTATTTCCTGTGGAACTACCTCTAGAAAGATAATACCAAAAGGCGTTCCCATTACAGCTCCAAAAACCAGCCAGCGTAGAATTTTCCAATCTATAGAGCGCCAAACCAAAGGTAGCATGTGGATACTGGCTGCGACTTCCAGCATGTATGCAGTGGGCACTACTTCTGAGGGTGGTAAGATCAGAACTAAACTGGTGACTGTCAAAGCGGAAAAACCAAAACCGCTGTAGCCGCGGATGTAAGCCGCCACTCCGATGGCGAAAAACGCATAAAGTAACATTATCGGACTGAGGCCGATCCATTGCTGTAATTCGAATTGCATAATTATAGAGTTCCCTGGGAGGGATCCATGGATTCAGCTTTCCGGACTTCTTGGACCAGCCAGGTTTTGAACAAACGCACAGGTGGTTTGCGCAATGCCTTTTCAGGATAGACGAGATAGTAAAAACCTCCTCCGGTAATTGAATGATCAAAGGGACGGATCAGTCGTCCTGAATCTAAATATTCTTGCACAATTCCCACCGCACAGAGTGCAATCCCGTGGCCCTCCAAAGTTGAGTGGATTACTACATTGGCATCGCGGATGACCGTGCGGCGTTTATATTTTCTCTCGGGTATGCCTGCTTCTTCCAACCATTGCTGCCAAATATCATAATCCGGATCATCCAGTAGCGGATAGTGAATCAAATCCTCCGGGGTTTTCAGTGGATGTGTTTTCTTTATTAACTCAGGACTGCACACTGGTGTAAACTCTACGACCATTAATTTTTCACACATCAGGCCATGCCAGTCTCCTATACCCCAGACAACTGCCATATCAGTTCCACCTGAACTAAAGTCCGATTCATTGTTAAAAATTTTGAGATGGAGATTGATTTCCGGAAACTTCTGGTAAAATGCCCCCAAACGGTGCACAAGCCAGTTGGCGGAAAAAGATGACCCAACTCCGACCACTATTGTGTCTTCCGAATCGTAATTACGTATATTCTCCAGACTGTCTGCTATTCCCTGTAATCCGCTCACAACAGACGGTAATAATTTTTGGCCCTCATCTGAAAGAAATACTTTACGTTTTTCGCGGTAAAAAAGTTTCACGCCCAAATAGTCTTCCAAAGCTTTGATCTGATGACTCACTGCAGCTTGTGTCACAAAGAGTTCTTTAGCCGCATTGGTAAAACTTAGATGACGGGCAACGGACTCAAAAGTGTGAAGAAAATTAAGTGAAGGAAGCCCATTAAGATTATTCATAAATATTTCTAATCTATAGCATTAAAAAAGATCAATTGTAATTAACATCCATTACTTGTAAAACAAATACTTAAAGGTATCAAGAGAAAAAATATATTTTTACCAATTGATTAGTTTTATTGTTTTATTGATTAGTACAGATAATTTGTAATTATCATGTAAAAGCAATTAATTTAAATACTTTCAAAGAGAATTATCATGATATTACGTGCTTACACATACATGCTAATGGCCTGTTTTTTATGGTCTCTGAATCCTGTTGCCAATAAAATTGCGCTTGTGGATATCGCCGTTCCGCAACTGGTATTTATGCGCGCAGTTTTTGCCGCGCTAATCCTGTTGTCTGTAGCTCTATATGCAGGCCACATCTTCAGACCAAAGGAGATAGGCTGGCGCCCGTTTGTGCTGGGAGTAATTGATCCGGGACTAACTTCTTTGATTTTTGTTACTTCACTGACTGTGCTGAGTGCCTCCAACACAGTCTTAATAATGGCCTTGATGCCTTTCTCTCAGTCGATACTCGGACGGTTGTTATTAAAGGAAGATTTCCAGTCCTCAGTCTGGATAGGTGGCGTTCTTGCTGTTTTTGGGCTTGCTATATTTTTCATAGGAGAAGATTTTAATGGGGCAGAGAGCCTCTGGGGAAACGTGCTTTTGCTGACAGTTTTTTGTTTGATGGCGGTAAGCCAACTGCTGACACGTAAGATAATGATATCAGATATACCAACGATTCTGGTTACTTCAAGCCAGATGGTTTCCGCATCAGCTTTTTTATTGGTTTATTTACTGATCTTCGGTGATCTAAATCATCCGCTGCAGGCATCATCAGGAACAATGATGACAATGGTATTCCTGGTATTCTCGATGGCAATTCCATTTTTTCTATACAACCAGGCTATGCGCCACATTCCGGTTGGCATGGCTAGTTTATTACTGGTCTTGATCATTCCATTTGGGTTTATTTTTGCCGCAAATTTTCTGGGAGAAGAGATCACATTGCTCAAGTCAAGCGGTGCGGTGCTGGTAATGGTTGGTGTTGCCCTACCCCAGTTTCTGCAATTACGTATAAAATCTTATAGGGTTTAGCATAATGATACAGAATTAGGGATTTTTATGACAGAAATGGAAAATTAAATTAATCAATGAGTAAGCCTATAAAAAAAACGGCTTTGATCGGAGGAGGTGTAATCGGCGGAGGATGGGCCGCGCGTTTTTTGTTGAACGGTATTGACGTGAACGTCTTTGATCCGTCTGACAGTGCGGAGCGCAGTCTGAATGAGATGTTGTCCAATGCTAGGCGAGCTTATTCGAAGCTGACAATGGCTCCGCTATTAAAGCCGGGCAAGCTGGTTTTTTTGGATTCCCTTGAAAAGGCAGTTCAAGATGTAGAGTTTGTTCAGGAAAGCGCGCCGGAACGTCTCGAGCTGAAGCGTTCCATTATAAATGAAATCGACCAGAATGCTCCTGAAACCGCACTGATCTGTTCCTCTACTTCTGGTTTAAAACCTTCCCTACTGCAAGCCGAAATGAAGTATCCGGAACGCTTCATGGTCGGTCATCCTTTTAACCCTGTTTATCTTTTACCCCTTGTTGAAATTTGCGGAGGTGAACAAACTTCCGTGGAAGCCAAGCAAAATGCCGCTGAATTTTATCGTGAAGTCGGTATGAAGCCTTTGATTTTGCGCAAAGAAATTGATGCGTTCATAGCCGACCGGTTGCTGGAAGCAGTCTGGCGCGAAGGACTTTGGCTGATTCGGGATGATGTGGCAAGCACTGAGGAATTGGATGACGCGATTCGTTTTGGATTTGGTCTGCGTTGGGCACAAATGGGATTGTTTGAAACTTATCGCGTGGCTGGTGGTGAAGCTGGAGTGCGTCATTTTATTTCACAATTCGGGCCGACTTTAAGTTTACCGTGGACGAAACTTATGGATGTTCCGGAGTTGAATGAGGAATTGATTGAGAAAATTGTTGCGCAGTCCGACACGCAGTCCGGAATGCATTCCATCCGTGAATTAGAACGCATCCGTGATGATAATCTGGTGGCCATCATGCAGGGACTCAAACTCCATGATTGGGGTGCTGGAGCACTTCTCAAGGAATATGAAGAACGTCTCTACCAAAAAGCACATTCCGGAATTGTTTCGAGTGATCCTGACTTTTCCAAACCTTTATCTTTGTTTGATGCTGAAGTGCTTCCAGAGTGGCTGGATTATAACGGGCATATGACTGAAAGCCGTTATCTCCAGGTATTCGGAGATGCCACTGACGCGCTGCTGAATTTTGTTGGTATGGACGAATCATATCGTTCGCAGGGATTATCGGTTTACACGGTTGAAACCCACATCCGGCATTTACTTGAAGTCGCAGGCGGAGAACCGCTTACTGTTAAGACACAACTACTCGGTTTCGACGAAAAACGACTCCGGATTGTTCATAAAATTCTTCATGCCTCTTCCGGAGATGTACTGGCGACGGGGGAACACATGCTGCTGCATGTGGACACAGAAGCACGGTGCGCAGCTCCTCTAGGGAAAAAACTATACGAAAAGCTTGAAAAAATTTGGCGAGGGCACCAAAATCTAACTGTTCCAGATTATTCCGGAAATGGAATCCAGAATTTGAAGTCAAGTTCCTAAGCAATAAATATCCTAGCCACCACATCGACATAGAGTTCACAGAGGAATAATCTTAATTCAAAACTTTGTTATTTTGTGTCTCAACAGTGAAAATTAATATTACAAACAAAGGGGATCAATGAATTACAATATTATTGTAACCTGCGCGATTACGGGTGCAGGAGATGCGGCAGGAAAACATCCGCGACTTCCTAAAACTCCGGAAGAAATAGCCAATGCCGCAATCGAAGCCGCACAGGCTGGTGCCGCGGTTGCACATATTCACGTGCGTGATCCTGAAACTGGTGAGGCGGCACGCAAATTAGAATGGTACGAGGAAGTTGTGGAATGCATTCGTGCCAGTTCAACGGATGTTGTCATTAACCTGACTGCAGGAATGGGTGGCGATTTTGTCCCACATCCTGAAGATCCGGGAAGGGGCGGTCCCGGCACTGACATGGCGACCCCCGCAGAACGCCTTGCGCATGTAGAAAAACTTCTTCCGGAAATCTGCACCCTTGATGTTGGAACACAAAACTACTCCAACAGCGCTTATGTCAGCACTCCGGAAATGCTACGTGAAATGGCGAAAAAAATTCAGTCTTGGGGAGTCAAACCGGAGATTGAGGTTTTTGAACTCGGGCACATCTGGTTCGCCAAACAACTTCTCAAGGAAGGTTTGATTGACACACCGCCGCTGTTTCAGCTTTGCATGGGCATACCGTGGACCGCGGAGGCTAATACGGAAAATATGCTCGCGTTTCGGAATATGCTTCCGGAAAACGCTCATTGGGCCGGATTTGGAATTTCAAGAATGCAGATGCCGATGGTAGCGCAGGCTATGATTTTAGGCGGGAATGTGAGGGTTGGTCTGGAGGACAATCTCTATCTTGAAAAAGGGGTACTTGCCAGCAACGGACAACTAGTAGAAAGAGCAGTAGAAATCATTGGTCGACTTGGAGGACGAGTTCTCAGTCCCGCAGAAACACGTCAAAAACTTGCTTTGAATAAACGGTGAACCAACATCATCTGAGAAACAAAAATTATGATGTCAGAACAATTTCCCGGAGATTCTATAGCTAATTTGAACTATGAAAATGAACGTATTGATTTGGCCTGTGCCTTTCGTTGGACGGTTCGGATGGGAATGCATGAAGCAATTGCCAACCATTTTTCCCTGGCGGTCAATGCGGATGGCACCCGTTTTTTGATCAATCCTAAAAAATATTTCAGTCGCATTAAAGCCAGTGATTTGTTGTTGTTGGACAGCAATGACCCTCCGGATTTCAAA
>Ga0207990_1000382_pt1 | contig 25733 bp, 19 predicted proteins | sample ETNtaG_8_FD_185780 | JGI IMG/M metagenome (GOLD analysis project Ga0207990, IMG submission 185780) | Marine microbial and viral communities from oxygen minimum zone, Eastern Pacific Ocean - ETNP201406SV75 (SPAdes) (version 2) | ecosystem: Environmental > Aquatic > Marine > Oceanic ...
GCCGAGGCGGCCTCATTCACCCAGGCCGAAGCCGACATGCTCCTTCCCGACGACCTCGACCCCAGTGCCGGCGGCGCTCCCGGGTACACGCGCTATGTCTTCCGCGAGACCTCAGGTGGCGTGGTGCCCACGCTGCTCGAAGGCCCGCTGGGCCCCCAGACCCGATGCCAGGACCCGGAGCTGCCCTGCTCCTACGACGACCTCGTGGCACTCCAGGCCTCGGGTGACCCCATCCCGGCGGCACTGGGCCTGACAACCGACCAGCTGTCCTCACTGGTCTCCGAACTGGAGCAGCTGGCCGCCTTCGCCACCCGCCACGCCGACGTCGACACGGCCTGTGCCGAGGGCTTCGTATCGGACTCGATCCAGACCCCGAACATGGGATCCCACTTCTACCGTTCCGACTGGTTAAGTGACGGCTTCGAACCGTCACGGCCGGAGATCCTCATCTACGCCCCATCGGACGGAACCCTGGCCACCGGACCGCTCGGTCACTGTGACGAGGATGGCTGGAACGGACCGGACCTCGAGCTGGTGGGTACGGCCTTCCTCCTGCCGCCCGCCGTGATCGGCATCGAGCACCCGGAGGCATTCACCGGGGACCTCGACAACTGGCACTCACACTTCAACATCTGTCGCGGCAATGCCAGTGGGCGCGACACCTTTGTGACCCGAGCCGAGTGCAGGGACTCCGGGGGGAACTGGCATGACGCCATCGGATGGATGCTCCACGCCTGGGTGGCCCCCGGCCACGACAGCCAGCTCGGGGTGTTCTCGATGTGGAACCCGACCATCGCCCCGGTCGCCGACCCGGACGCAATCCGAGGAGATCGGGCGGTCCGGGGCAGCGACTTCCCGGAGGGTGCCCACCAGTCCCTGATCGCCAACTTCGCCTTCGAGCAGGTGGTAGAGGTCGCCGTCGGCCAGAACGTCTACTTCAACAACAGCGACTCGGTCCCACACACGGTGACCGCTGGAATCGAGGAGGATCCTGACCCGGACACCTTCGACTCGGGCCTGCTGAACCCCGGCGACAACTACCTGCTGGACACGTCAGAGTCCGGCACGTTCACCTTCTACTGCGCCCTGCACCCCGACATGACGGCCACGGTGATCGTGGGTTGACCCCCACAGAAGGCCCTCAGCGCAGTCGGCCGGTCAGGAACCAGGCCTGTCGACCACCCAACTCCAGTTGCAGTGCCTCCGCCAGGCCGGGCCTGACCTGGCGGGCCAACGTCCTGTCGGCCACCAGCACGCCGATCGACCATCCGGCGAACCGATCCGTTGCCACCCGGCCCAGGGTGGCGTAGAGGTTCCGCAGGTCGCCTCCCGCCAGCCGGCCACCCCATGGTGGATTAGCCACCAGCAGGCCTGGGCGCCCGACCGTTCCCTCCGGCCGTTCCAGCCCGGCGATGGGCTCGTTCCGCCACTCGATGAGGTCGGCCACCCCGGCTCTCTCGGCGTTGGCCCGTGCGGAATCCACCGCACCGGCATCCCGGTCCACCGCCACGATGGGCGGCGGGTCGGCGGCATCGGTCCGTCGCCTCTGGATCTCGGCAGCGACGCTGGCCCAGGTTCCAGGCTCGAAGCCGGGCCAGAACCGGAACGCCAACTCACGGCCGGCGGCAGGAGCGACACCGCCTGCCAGCAGGGCGGCCTCGATGGCAATGGTCCCGGAGCCGCACATCGGGTCGACCAGTGGCGTGGTCGGATCCCACCCCGCCGCCACGAGGAGGCCGGCTGCCACCGACTCCCTGAGGGGCGCCTTCGCGATCGCCTGCCTCCACCCCCTCTCGTGGAGGGGCGCACCCGACGAGTCGACGCTCACCGTGAAACGGTCGTTCACGGCGCGCACCACGACCAGCTGCTCCCGGGCGCCCTCGACCGGTCTGCCCAGGGCGGTCTCGAAGCGCTGGGCCACCGCACCGTCGTGCCAGAGCTCGGAGTTGCGGCTGGAGACCCGAAACCGGGGAGAGTCCCCGGCGCCGATCCAGTGGTCCCATTCCACCTCGCCGATACGACGCTCCAGGTCTGCGAAGGTCCGAACCGTGAATCCGGCCACACGGACCAGGATCCGGGTGGCGCAGCGCAGGAACACGTTGGCGGCATACAGCTGCCGGGTGGTCATGTCGGCCGACACCGCTCCCTTGGAGGACCGCAGGGTCCGGATTCCCAGACCGGCCAACTCGTCGGAGACCACCGACTCCAATCCGGGCGGGCAGACAACGAGGCACGGATGGGTGGCAGCCCGTCGGTTGCTCACAGGACGGCCCCAGCCGTATCGCCCTGTACACCGGTGTGGCCGGTGCGATCGGTCTCTCCGGTGCGATCGGTCTCTCCGGTGCGGCCAGTCCGGCCGGCGGCGCCCACCAGCCGGTGAAGCTGGTCGTCCTGGGCGTCGCTCTGGGGCCCACATGCCGGGCGGGCCGCACGTACAGCCACCAACGATTCCTCCAGGCCCATGCCAGAGGAGGCCAGGACCTGGACCGCGACCACCCCGGTTCGGCCATAGCCCCCACCGCAGTGGAGGAGCACCGTCATGCCCGACTCCAGACGGCCCACCACATCGGCGGCCAACGCTGCGGCAGGGTCATCGGCGACCACTCCGTGGTCCGGCGCCGGCGCATGAACCGCCCGGCCCGGCCCGGTCGCCGCCGTCAACCAGCCTGCGTAGGACGGGAACCGCCGGTCGACCTCCTCGGACTCCATCAGGCAGACCACGGTGTCCACGGAGAACTCCGTCATGACCGCCTCCGGATCCGGCCCCACGACGTCGAAGGCACAGGCCAGCAGCACACCGGACACGCCGTGTGGCACCGGAAGCCGGTGAACGCCGCCAGCGGCGTCATGGTGCGGGCCACTCACCTTCATCGGGCCCTCACCATCGCAGTCGCAGGCATTGGGCACGGGGGAAGGAGCCTCATGGTCCAACTCCCCTAGAAGCCGATCGGCGCGGTGAACACCTCGGCGATCCCGTCGGGGTCTCCGGTCAGCTCGACGTGGGACTGGGCGCGGCGCCCGAAGAAGAACATCGTCAGCTCGCCGGGATCGCCGGTGGCGGTCACCCGTCGGCCACCGGTACGGACGGCCACCGACTCGCCACCTGGTCTCGCTATCCAGAGTTCCACGTCCTGGACCCGTCGCGTGCGGAGCTTCGTGCCCGACTTCTGGAACGACCAGAGCGCATCCTGGAGCTCGTCCAGCCCGGTACGGGGAGCCCAGCCGTCGGTGGCACGCCTCACGTCCTCCAGGTGCACGAAGAACTCGACGATGTTCATCGGACCGTCGACCCGCCTCAGGAGCCGTGGCGGTCCTGAGCGGATCCGTGCCACGAGGCGCTCGAAGGGCTCCCGCCCAGCCGCACGTTCGGCTGCCCGCTGGGTCGCCCGCTCTGTGTGGCGGGCGAACGGACCCGGCAGCACCAGGCCCAGGCCCACGTCGGGCCGACGTTCCCGGAGCACCAGATGGGCCGCCATGTGCGAAGCGGTCCAACCATCGCACAACGTGGGTGCATCCGGCCCTACCTCCAGCAGCAGGTCACAGAGGGCGGCACGCTCGGCCTGGGCAAGGTCCCGGGTCATGCCTGCCCATCAGAAGGAGGTGGTACGGAGGTATCGGGCACCCATGATCCGTGGAACCCGTCCGGCACCCTTCGCGGAAGGTGCACGCTGGCCACCGGTGGCCCAGCCAGGTCGGCTCCGTCCAGGATCACCAGGTCAGCCGGCCCACCTGCCCGGTCGTTGACGCACACGAGGATCCAGGCGTCGCCCTCCAGGCTGGACCCGGCCTTCGGGACCACTACCGGCTCGGCACCGAACCTGCCGGGCCCATGGTCGTGGAGGACAGTCTCTCCCGTCTCGACGTCCACCCGGGCGGTCGGCCCCAGATCCAGGCCGGCTGCGGTGAACGCGTAGCGGTGCCGTCGGGTCCCCACCCGCGGGTCATGGGTCGGGAACTCGTGGGTGCCATCGGTCATAGGCGTCTCGGTGACCCGACCCGCCGCCGGATCCACGGTCCAGCGCGCCAACGTGGGGGGCGAGTCGCCGGCCGGTCCCAGCCGGTCACGATCGAACATCGTGTCGTACCGGCAGACGTCGACCACGATTGTGCCGTCGTCAGCGTCGTAGGCGTTGACGGGATGGAACACGTAGGCCTGCGGCGCCTCACACCAGGCGATGTCGTCCGCCGTGCCGGACCGGGGCAGCACCCCGACCCGGGCTGCGTGGTCGGGGTTCCAGGAGAACGGGAACGGTGAGCCCCCCATGGCCATCTCCATGTCCAGGCAGACCGGGAGGTCGTAGACGAGCACGCTCGAGCCTGTGAGCGACATGTCGTGCACCATGGGCATCCCCTCCACGGCGATGTCGGTCACCTTCGACACCCGGCCGTCCGGGCCGACCACCACGTGCTGTACGTGGTCCATGGCCTCCGGGTAGGCGTAGCAGACCCCGTGGAGTTCCCCTGTGGCCGGGTCGTACTTCGGGTGGGCGGTGAACGCCGCTGGAAGGGTCCCGCCGAAACCGTCGAACCCGATGGTGTCCAGTTCATAGGTGAGGGTCATCGGCGTGGGGCCAGCCTCGACCATGGCCCAGGTCCGCCCGGCGAAGCCCCCCACCGACGTGTTGGGGCCGAAGTCCCGACCGCCGAACGACGTGCCGGAAGGCGCCGGTCCGCCGAGGGTCGCCGCGATCCGTGGGCCCCTCACCCAGCGGTTGCGGTACCACTCTGCCCGTCCGCCCCGGAGCCGCACGCCGTGCACCATCCCGTCGCCCAGGAACCAGTGGTGGGCGGATGGATCGACGGCGCCCAGCGGGTTGGGGCCGTTGCGCAGCCAGCGTCCCTCCAGTTCCTCCGGGATGGACCCGGTCACCGGCAGGTCAGTGGCGGTGACCTCGTCGGCCACCGGAGCCATGCCCCCCTGCAGGTACCTGTTGGCGGCAGTCGGCCAGGGACCGCCATCGGCGGCGCCCGTGTGGTCGTCGTCCCGGGGGACTGTCTCGTGGCTCATGACGGGAGCCTGCCACACGGGTCCCGGTGGTCCCGTAGGCAGGGTCCCGGGAACGTGCACCCTCGTGCCCCCGACAGACAGGTCTGGCAGGCGGTGCACCGGGAGGATCAACCCGGGCGGGCGCCCGAGGCGAACTACCGTCCACGCCCATGGCAACCGTTTCCGGCTCCGGTCTCCCCACCACCGTCATCGGCGCCTTCCCCAAGCCCGATTACGTACCGGTCTCGGACTGGTTCGACCTACCGGACCGCGACTACGCACGACGTTGGGCTGACGAGATGGAGGCAGCCGGCGGGGACGCCGAGGCGTCGTTCGTGCGGGCCGCCGCCGAGGTCATCGCCGACCAGGTGGAGGCGGGCATCGACGTGGTCACCGATGGCGAGGTGCGACGCGAGAACTACATCCACTACCACTGCCGCCACCTCAGCGGGTTCGACTTCGAGGACCGGTCCGAGTCGACCATGCGTGGCGTGCTGACGACCACCCTGCCGACCATCACGGGCCGGGTGGCGGCCGGCGAGGCATTCCTGGTCCACGACTGGAAGGCCGCACAGGCCACCACCGACCATCCGGTGAAGGTCACCATTCCCGGCCCGCTGACGATCACCGACAGCACCGTGGACCGCCACTACGGCGACCGGGCGGCCCTCGTAGCCGACCTTGCGAAGGCCGTGAACTCCGAGGTCCGGGCGCTCGCCGATGCCGGCTGCACCCACATCCAGGTCGACGAGCCCGTCTTCGCTCGACGGCTCGACGATGCCCTCTCCTTCGGCGTGGATGCCCTGGCCGCCTGCTTCGACGGTGTCCCCGACAATGTGATCCGCACGGTCCACTGCTGCTGCGGCTATCCACGACACCTGGACGACGACGCCTACGAGAAGGCCCCGCCGGAGGCCTACCTGGACCTGGCCGAGGCGATCGATGCCGCCCCGATCGACCGGTTCAGCCTGGAGGACGCCCACCGCCCCAACGACCTGGCAGCCCTGCTGCCCCGGTTCCGGGAGACCACCATCATCCTCGGCTGCGTGGCCATTGCCCGGAGCCGGGTCGAAACGGTGGACGAGCTGCGGGGCCGGCTCACCGAGGCACTCCGCCACATCGACCGGGAACGCCTGGTGGCAGCACCGGACTGCGGGCTGGGCTACCTGGGCCGGGACCTGTCCGTCGCCAAGCTGCGGGTGCTCTGCGAGGCAGCCGACACGGTCTGAACAGGCACACCGGTCTGCTTGCAGGCGATCGCCGATGGTTGCCAGCGGCTCGCCTGCCCGGTCTGGAACCCCGGCTATTCCTCGATGAAGGTCTGGTCGGCCTCACCGCGCAGCACGGCCTTCACGACCTTGCCGGAGGCATTGCGCGGCAGCGGACCGTTCCACACCTCGAGGTGCTCCGGCAGCTTGTAGCCCGCCAACGCCTCACCGCAGAAGGCACGCGCTGCGTCGAGGTCGAGTGATTCACCGGCGTTCAGGACCACGACCGCCTTCACCTCCTGGCCGAGCACCTGGTGCTCCACGCCGTACACGGCACACTCGGAAACAGCCGGGTGCTGCTCCAGGCGGGACTCGACCTCGATGGGATACACGTTCTCACCACCCCGCAGGATGAGGTCCCGCAGCCGGGAGGCCATGAACAATTCGCCGCCGACCAGCCGGCCGTAGTCGCCGGTCACCAGCCACCCGCCCGGCAGGAACGCCTCGCTGCTGGCTTCGGGATCCCCCCAGTACCCGAGCATCACCAGCGGGCTACGAGCGCAGATCGAACCGTTCACGCCCTCGGGCACCTCCGTGCCTTCCTCGTCCACGATCCGGACTCCGACGGTTGGCATCGCCATGCCCACGCTGTCGGCGTTGGCCTTCAGCATGGCATTGCTGGCATGGCTGACCATTCCGCCGGCCTCGGTCAGGCCGTAGCCCGACGTTAACGTGTCGACCAGGTGGGGGAACCGTTCCTCGGTGGCCCGTACCAGCTCGGGGGTCGTGGCCGAGCCACCTATTCCGATCGTCTGGACCAGCGACACGTCGAGTGTCCCGATCGTCGGGTCCTGGAGGAGGCGGAACACATGGGTGGCCGTCCCGTTCCAGGCATAGATGCCCTCCTCGGTGGTGAGCCGGATCACCGTGGCGGGATCGAACCTCCCCATCGGCCAGACGTTGCCTGCGCCTGTGGCCATCGGCGTGATGCTGGCGCTCTGCAGCCCGGAGATGTGGAACATGGGAAACACGGCCAGGCGTGGGCGGCTGGGTCCCGTGGATGGCACCCCGACGGATGCCACCTGTGCCGCTCCGAGGAAGCTCACCACCTGGACGAAGGCCACCACGTTGCGATGGCTCAGTACCGCCGCCTTCGGCCGGCCGGTGGTCCCCGAGGTGAACTGCAGCAGGGCCGGCTGGTCCTCGTCGATCCTCCCGTCTGGCAGGGCAGAGTCCGGGGCGAATGCCTCCAGGTCGACGAAGTCCTCCTCGATGACCACGACGGGCATGCCGGGATCGGCACCCTCCAGGCGGGCCAGGCGCGTCGCGTCGGCCACCAGCAGCTTCGGCCTGGTGTGGGCGAGGGCGTGCTGGATCTCGTCGCGGGTCCACCAGCCGTTGCACGCCACCGCCACCGCTCCCAACGACACCGTCGCCCAGAACGTGACGATCCACTCCGGGCAGTTGGCGGCCAGGATGGCCACCCGGTCGCCGGCGACGACACCACGATCAGCCATGGCGGCCGCCACCGAGGCCACCCGTCGCTCGTGGTCGGCGAAGGTCAGGACCCGACGGAGCCCGTCGTCGTGGAAGACGGCGTAGTCGGCATCGCCGAACCGGCCCGCCCGTTCCAGGAGTTCCCGGAGCGACCGTGCCCGCTGCACGAAGACCTGCATCGGTTCGCCCAGCACGTCCTCGACGGCCATCTCGAACGGGGCGCCGGGCGCCAGCAGGGCCATCACGGCTGCCCCCGGATCCGACGGTGCCGCACCTGGAGGCTCACCGTCGGACGGTGGGGTGCCCGAGCCCTCCATGCCAGGCGGGTCCAGGTCGGACGGGTCCGTGTCTGAAGGGCCGGTCATGGTTGCCGTCGGGTCATCTAGCCGGGGTGCCGACCAGCTGATCGCGCAGCGTCCGCTTCACGAACTTGCCGTTCGCGTTGCGCGGCAACGGATCGTCCAGGAACCAGACGTGCTCGGGCACCTTGAAGCCGGAGATGAGTGCCCGGGTGTGGTCCCGGAGGGCGTCAGCCGCGAGGTCCGCGTCTGGGAGCAGCACCACCGCCACTCCAACCACCTCGCCGTGGCGCTCGTCGGGCACGGCGAAGGCCGCCGCCTCGGCGATCGCCGGGTGCTGGTAGATGGCGGCCTCCACCTCGGCGCAGTAGACGTTCTCGCCGCTGCGCAGGACCATGTCCTTGGCGCGGTCGACCAGGAAGAGGAAGCCGTCCTCGTCCAGGTAGCCGATGTCGCCGGTGTGGAACCAGCCGTCGGTGAGGGATTCGGCGTTCGCCTCCGGCCGGTTCAGGTAGCCACGGAAGACGTTTCCGCCGCGTACCCAGAGCTCACCGTGTCCACCTGTGGGCTGGTCCGTTCCGTCCTCCCCGACTATCCGGGTCTCCATGACCGGGCAGGGCGAACCGGCCGAAGCCGGCTTGGCCATGAAGAACTGGTTGGCGTTTATGGAGATGACGCCGTTGACCTCCGTGAGGCCGTACCCGGTACTGGGCCGACCCTCGATTCGCTCCTCGATCTTCTGGACCAGGTCCGGCTGGACAGCGGCACCACCCCCACCCAGGTGGGCGAGGCTGGAGGTGTCCCGACGGTCGAAGTCCGGGCTGTTGATCAATTCGCGGACCATGGTCGGAACGCCGGTGAAGGTCGAGGGACGCTCCCTCTCGATCAACTCCAGGGCCACCTCCGGATTCCAACGATGCATGAGGGTCAGGCGGCCGCCGACGGCGGTGACCGGATGAAGGCAGCAGTTGCACCCGGTGACGTGGAACAGCGGCACGGCCAGGACCGAGCCGGGGTACGACTCACCGGACTGCTTGTCCGAACCCGTGGGAGGCTCGCCGGCTGCCACGGCCATGTCCTGGGCTGCTCCGGCCATCGTCTGCCAGAAGGCCAGGTTCAGGAGGTTGGAGGCGGCGCCGCGGTGGGTCAGCACGGCTCCCTTCGGGTGCCCGGTCGTGCCCGAGGTGTAGAAGATGCAGAGGTCGTCCTCCGGGCCGATGTCGGCCATGGGTGCGACAGGTAGGTCGGCGGCACCGGTCACGGCGTCCTCCCACCGGACGGCGTCGACGGGCAACCCGGCATCCGGGTCGAGGCGGACGCCGACCACGTGCATGGGCCCATCGGCCCTCAGGGCTTCCAGGTAGGGGACGACGCCATCGAGCCTCTCGCCGTCGCAGAGCAGGGCCCTCGGAGAGGAATCCGCCAGGCCGAACTCCATCTCGGGTCCGGTCCACCAGGCGTTAAGGCCGACTACGGCGGCTCCCAGCTTCAACGTGGCCCAGTAGCCGAGCACCCATTCCGGGTAGTTGCGCATGGCGAGGGCCACCCGGTCACCGTGACCCACACCGATGGCCGCCAGGTGCGACGCCAGGGCGTCCACCTGAGCGTGGGCCTCGGCATACGACATCCGCTCGTCCTGGTAGACGAGGTAGTCGGCATCGCCGTGTGCCACCGATCCCGCCCAGAGGAGGGCCAGGTTCGGCGGCGCGGCGTCGTAGGTGCGGGTAGGCACGCCCCTCACGTCGGTGACCGACCATGCGAAGGGAGCTCCGGGTGCCGTGAGGCCATCCCACGCCGCCCGATAGTGCTGGTCCATCTGTTCACCCTCCGAGGGCGGTCTGGCGGTGTAGTCCACCACCGGCATCTGTCAACTGCCGGTGCCCGCAGATGGCCCCGACGGAGTCCGATCCTAGGGCCGCCCGGGTTCGTGGCCTGCCACGGGTCGGTAATCGCCTTCCACGTGATCGGGTCGGGAATCGGGCCTGCCACGGCCAGCTGATCGCTCACCGGTCGTGGCCGGCCATCGGCACGATCACAGCCCGCCCGGTTCGGACCGGAGGCCGCGGCAGCGTCACAATGGCCCTGGCCACATAACCGACGGAGTCAGGACCACCACGACATGAGCGACAAGCCGGAGATCGCCTACGACGACCTCGAGGGCCTGCGCGGGGCCATCACCGAGGAGTGGAGTGCCTGGGGTCCCGAGTACGAGATGACCCAGGAGAAGGTGAACCGGTTCGCCGAGCTGACCGGTGACCACCAGTGGATCCACGTGGACGTGGACCGCGCTACCGCCGGTCCGTTCGGGGGGCCGATCGCCCACGGCTTCTTCACCCTCAGCCTCCTGCCGACCCTGAACCGCACGGGTCACGTGAAGATCACCGGGCAGCAGAACGTCGTCAACTACGGGGCTGACGGCCTCCGCCTGCTGGCCCCCGTCCCCGTCGGTTCCACGCTCCACGCCCGGAACCGGATGACCGACGTCCGGGAGCACAAGAAGGGCACGCTCGTGGCGACGCAGGTAGCCATCCACGTGGTCGGCAACGACGACGTGCCGGCCGTGTTGTACGACGCCCTCAGCCTCTACCAGGGCTGAACCGTCCGGCGGTGCCGGACGACTCTCCGGGCACCCTCGGAACTGAGCCGACCGGCCCCGCCGACAGGAGCCCCTAGTTGTTCTTGATGGTCATGCCACCATCCACCATCAGCAGGTGGCCGGTGATGTAGCCGGAGGCGGGCAGCGCCAGGTGGAGGATCCCGTGCGCCACCTCCTCCGGGGCGCCGTAGCGCCTCAGCGGAACCCGTCGGCGTGCGAACTTGCGTCTGGCCTCGTCGGGTATCGCCTCCGTCATCCCCGTCTCGATGGGACCCGGCCCCACGGCGTTCACGGTGATGCCGGTGTCGCCCAGCTCCACGGACAGCGAGCGGGTCAGGCCGACCACCCCGTGTTTGGCCGCCGTGTAGGGCGAGACGCCGGCCGAGCCCCCCACGCCCTCCGTGGACGAGACGTTGACGATGCGGCCCGCCGCCGAGGCCCGGAGGTGCGGCAGGGCCGCCCGGATGGTCCGGGCCTGGGCGGTCAGCATCACGTCCATGGACATGAGCCAGGCGTCCTCGTATCCGGGACCGTCGATCGGCGCGCCGATGGACACGCCGGCGTTGTTGACCAGTACGTCCAACCCACCGCCCCAGGTGGCGACCTCGGCCACCACTGAATCGATGGCCGCGGGGTCGGCCACGTCCAGAGCCCATCCCCTCGCCCGTCCGGCGACACCTTCTATCTCGGCCACCACTGCAGCCACACGCCCGGCGTCCAGGTCGGTCACGGCTACGACCGCACCCTCGTCGGCGAACAGGTGCGCCGTGGCCCGCCCGATCCCCGAACCGGCCCCGGTTACCAGCACGACATGACCGGCCACGGACCGACTGAGGCGGCTCAACCGGGTGGTCGGTGGCGCTTCGCTGCTGTGGTCGGGGTGCTCATCCATGGCCGGAGTCTCGCGTGGCGTCACGGCCTGTACCCCGCCGGAGCCGGTGGGCGAAGCCCTGCTGGCCGACGTCGTGGCCGACGAAGAGTCCGGTCAGGTTCCCCGGTGTTTGCCTGACGGTCCGTCAGATTCCATGATGGGACCATGCCGGACCCATCATGGACAACATGACCACCTCGACCTTTCCAGATGACGTGGCCGCCATCGACACGATGATGGGCACCCGGGCGGGGCCCAACGCCAAGCTCAACTACGCCAACCTGACCGGGATCAGGGATGCCGACTCGAAGGCCATGAACTTTCCGGCCCAGTACATGTTCAAGGACGTCCCGTTCTCGGACCAGGCCAGGGACGCCGACGGCCAGCCCCTGGACCCGCCCCAGGGTGCCGACCTGTGCCTGCCCTTCATGGACCGCAACAACGTCCAGATCGCGATGGTCGGCATCGGCCCGGACAAGAGCGAGGGCCGGTCCATGGTCGAGGCACACCCCGACCGGTTCGTCGCCTGCCACGAACCCGATCCGAACGACGTCCCCGGGATGCTGCGCACCGTCCGCCAACTCCACCGCGACGCCGGGCTGAAGGCGGTCACGGCATTCCCCTCCGGTCGTGACCCCCAGGTGCCCATCGACGACCCGAAGATGTACGAGCTGTACGAACTCTGCTGCGAGCTGGGGATCCCGGTCTTCTGCTGTGCAGGGATTCCCGGGCCGCGCGTGCCGTTCGCCCCACAACGCGTCGAGCTCATAGACCAGGTCATGTACGACTTCCCCGACCTGGTGTTCGTGACCCGCCACGGCTGCGAGCCGTGGCAGGACCTCATGGTCAAGCTGATGCTGAAGTGGCCGAACCTCTACTACTCCACCTCGGCTTTCGCCCCGAAGCACTACCCGAAGGCCATCATCGACTACGCCAACAGTCGGGGCGCCGACAAGGTCATCTACGCGGGCTACTTCCCGATGGGGCTCTCTCTGGACAGGATCTTCACCGAGCTGCGCGACGTGCCCCTCAAGGCCGAGGTGTGGCCGAAGTTCCTGAGGGAGAACGCCATCCGGGTGCTCGGGCTGGACGCCTGAACCCACCTCCGACCAGACGGCTGTCAGTCGGGATCAGGCCCTGGGGCCGACGACGCCAGATGCCCGGAGCTCGGCGATGCGTTCCGGCGAGAGGCCCAGGTCCGCCAGCACCTCGTCGGTCTGCTCGCCCACCGTGGGCGCCATGGACGGCGTGGGCGGCAGGGCGCCGTCGATGTAGACGGGCAGCGGCAGCTGCTCGGCTCCCACCTCGCCTATGCCGTAGAACGGGAGCCTGTGGGCGAACTGCGGGTCGTCCGGCACCGTCTTCGGGGTGTTCACGGGTGCGATGGGCGTGTTGGCCTCGTCGGAGAAGGCCAGCCATTCCGCGCACGTCCTGGTGGCGAAGATGGCCTTCAGCTCAAGCTGCAGCTCGGTGTTGTGGCGGGCGTGGTCGGCGTACTGCGAGCCCGGCCACCGCTCGAACAGCTCGGGCCGTCCGACGCCCTCGCAGAAATTCCGCCAGAAGGCCTGCTCTGAGGCCATGAACAGGACGTGGCCGTCTGATGCCTCGTAGATCTGGTAGCGGACGCCCTCCCACATGCCGGCCAGGCCCGGCTCGCGGCGTTCGTGGTCGTCCGAGGCGTTGCCGGTCACCACGTCGGCCGGTCGCTCGTAGGCGCGGTAGGTCTCGATCCGGTACCAGTCCATGTAGGCGGCCGCATCCGACTGGGCCACCTCCAGGCAGGTGCCCTCGCCGGTCTCGCGGGCCCGGATGACGGCGGCCAGGATTCCCAGGGCGGCGATCATGGGACCCACGTTGATCCCGATGTTGGGAAGGGTGGGTATGCGGGTGAAGCCGTCGTCGTCGAGCGCCGGTTCGATCAGGCCGGCCCATGTGTCGTAGGCGATGCCGTGGCTGGGCATGTCGCGGTACGGGCCGGTGGCGCCGTAGCCCGACAGCGTGCAGAACACCAGCCTGGGGTTCACCTCCAGAAGGTCCTCGTAGCCGAGTCCCAGCTTCGCCAGGGAACCCGGGCGCATCGCCTCCAGCACGACGTCGGCCCCACGGACGAGGTCGCGGTAGACCTCCAGGCCCTCCTCGGTCTTGAGGTCGATGGCGATGCTGCGCTTGCCCCGGTGGGTGTGGAGGTGGAGCAGCGAGGTTCCCTCCACGATCGGCCATGTCATCCGACGGATGTAGTCGCCGGTGGGCGGCTCCACCTTGACCACGTCGGCACCCAGGTCGGAGAGGAAGGTGGCCGCCAGTCCGGGCCCGAGCAGCGAGCTCTCGACGACCTTCAGGCCGGCCAGTGGCCGGTTGGCGGGGGGCGTGGTTGTGGTCATGTGGGCCAGTCTCCCGCTGAGCGGGTTCCTCCGCCATATCTGACGGTCCGTCAGATTCTATCCCGGCGAGGGCATCCGCGGGCCGTCCGTAGGCTCGCCCCGTGGCCAACCCAATGCACCTCCTGCACGTCATGTCGCACCAGTCGGACACGAAGCCGAGCATCGGCCCCGAGACCCGCAGACGGGTATGGACGTTCGCCCGCCCCTACCGGTCCCTCATCATCGGCTTCCTGGGCGTGGTCACCGCCTCGTCCGTGCTTGGGGTGGTTCCACCGCTGCTCTTCCGGGAGATCATCGACGGGGCCATCGCCGAAGGAGACCGGGGGCAGCTCACCGTCCTCGGACTACTCGTCGTGGGAGCAGCCCTCGCCCAGGCCGTCCTCTCGTTCTTCGAGCGGTGGGCCTCGGCGACGGTCGGAGAGGGCCTCATCTTCGACCTCCGCGTGGCCCTCTTCGACCACGTGCAACGGCTACCGGTCTCGTTCTTCACCCGCACCCGCACCGGCGCCCTGGTGAGCCGTCTCAACAACGACGTGATCGGCGCCCAGCGGGCACTCACCGGGACCCTCGGCACGGTGGTCGCCAACACGATCACGGCGCTGACCACCCTCATCACCCTCTTCCTCCTGGAGTGGCACATAACCCTGCTGGCCATGATCCTGCTGCCGCTGTTCATCCTCCCTGCCCGCCGGGTGGGCAGGACCGTGGCCGGGATCACCCGCGAGGGCATGAACCTGAACGCCACGATGAACGCCACGATGACCGAGCGGTTCAACGTCTCGGGAGCCTGGCTGGTGAAGCTCTTCGGGCGACCGGATGACGAGCGGGACGGCTTCGCCGGCAGTGCGGGACAGGTCCGCGACATCGGCATCCGCAACGCCCTGTTCAGTCGCACCTTCGTGATCGCCCTCACGCTGCTGGGCGCCATCGGCACCGCCGTCGTCTACTGGGTGGGTGGCACGCTTGCGATCAACGGCACCATCACCATCGGCACCCTGGCCTCCATGGGTGTGCTCGTCGCCCTGCTCTACGGACCGCTGGCCCAGCTCACCAACGCCCGGGTGGACGTCATGTCCGCATTCGTGTCCTTCGAGCGCGTCTTCGAGGTGCTGGACGCCCCGAACCCGGTGGCCGACGCCGAAGACGCCGTGGACCCGCACCCCGTACAGGGGCACCTGGCGCTCAAGGGCGTGTCTTTCCGGTATCCGGCGGCCAACGAGACCTCGGTCGCCTCCCTGGAGACCGACACGGCGCCCGGCGAGCCCGGTCGCATCGTGCTCCAGGACCTGGACCTGGAGGTGGGCCCCGGTCGGATGCTCGCAGTCGTCGGGCCGTCCGGTTCCGGCAAGAGCACCCTGGCATCGCTCATCCCACGTCTCTACGACGTGACGGAAGGGTCGATAACGCTGGACGGCCGGGACGTCCGCTCGCTGCGGCAGGACGACCTGCGGGCCCGGATCGGCGTCGTCACCCAGGACCCGCACCTGTTCCACGACACGGTGGGCGCCAACCTCCGCTACGCCCGGCCCGACGCCACCGATGCCCAACTCGACGAGGCCTGCCGCTCGGCCCGCATCCTGGACGTCGTACGGGCACTCCCGGATGGCTTCGACACCATGGTCGGAGAGCGCGGCTACCGGATGTCGGGAGGCGAGAAGCAGAGGCTGGCCATTGCCCGCCTGCTCCTGAAGGACCCGGCCATCGTGATCCTGGACGAGGCCACCAGCCACCTGGACACCGAGAACGAAGCCGCTGTGCTGGACGCCCTGGCCGTCGCTCTCTCCGGACGCACATCCATCGTGATTGCCCACCGGCTCTCCACAGTGATCGACGCAGACGAGATCGTGGTGCTGGACGACGGACGGATCGTGGAACGGGGTCGCCATGCCCAGCTCCGCGATGCCGGCGGCCTCTACGCCGACCTCTGGGAGGGCCTCGTGCGAGACGACGCCCCGGCTGCCCCCTGGTCGACCTGACCGACTGACCGGACCCGGGTCGACCGGAGCGAAGCCCAGCGACGCGCCCCATGTGGCTCCAGCGGCAGGCGACCGGACCTGGAGCGGGAGAGTCCAGCCACGCCGGACCGGGCCGCTGCGCCCGCCGGGCGGTACCTTTCAGCCAGCGGAACCGTTAGCCAGCAGAACCGGGGACGATCGTCGACCCCGGAGCACCTCCACCGGAGCCCCCATGCCCTCAGCAGCTTCCCCGATAGTCATCCTCGCCGGAGCACGTACTCCGATGGGCCGCTTCCAGGGCGGGCTGTCCCCGCTGACGGCCACCGACCTGGGTGCCGCTGCGATCAGCGGTGCCCTGGATCGAGCCGGCATGTCGGGCAACGACGTGGACTTCTCCTACCTCGGAAACGTGGTGGCCGCCGGCACCGGACAGGTCCCGGCCCGACGGGCCGCCGCAGACGCCGGCATCCCGCTGACCGCGCCGTCCACCCTCTTGAACCGGGCCTGCCTCTCCGGGATGCACGCCATCCACCTGGCATCCCAGATGATCCGTCTGGGCGAGGCCGACACGGTGGTGGCCGGCGGCATGGAGTCCATGACCAACGCCCCCTACCTCCTCACCAAGGCCCGTGGTGGCTATCGGCTGGGCGACGGTGCCGTCGTCGACTCGATGATGTTCGACGGCCTGACCTGCACGCTCGAAGGCTGCGCCATGGGCGAGGCCACCGAGCGCTACGCGGCCAGCATGGGTCTGGCCCGTGAGCCGCAGGACGCCTTCGCCGCCCAGTCCCACGAGCGGGCGGCCAGGGCACAGAAGGACGGCCTGCTGGCCGACGAGATCGTGCCCGTAGGCATTCCCCAGCGTCGCGGCGAGCCCATCGAACTCACCGACGACGAGGGCATCCGGTCCGACGTCGACGCCGCCTCCCTGGCACGACTACGGGCCGCCTTCGTCGCCGACGGCAACATCACCGCCGGCAACGCCTCGCAGATATCGGACGGGGCAGCTGCGTGCATCGTCACCACCCTGGAGCGGGCCGAGGCCCTCGGCGTGGAACCCCTCGCCGAGCTGGTCTCCCACGGACAGGTGGCCGGGCCCGACGCCAGCCTGCTCCACCAGCCCAGCAATGCCATCGCCGTGGCCCTCGGGAAGGCCGGCATGACCGTCGCCGACCTGGACCTGCTGGAGATCAACGAGGCGTTCGCCGCCGTGGCCCTGGCCTCCATGGACGCCCTGGGCGTCTCCGACGGAATCGTGAACGTGAACGGCGGAGCCATCGCCCTCGGCCATCCCATCGGCATGTCCGGTACCCGGGTGGCCCTGACGCTGGCCCACGAGCTGAAGCGCCGGGGTGGGGGCATGGGAGCCGCTGCCCTATGCGGCGGCGGCGGCCAGGGCGAGGCCCTCGTCCTGAAGGTGTGAGTAACAGAGGCATGGGCGGAGAAGGCATGGATGGAGAAGGCATGGATGGAGAATGCAAGAACAGGGAGGGTCTTGGCCCGGCCGGTGTAGCCGGCAGGCCGGAGGACGCTCCCGTCGCCCGCTGCGCCCAGGGCGCGCTGCGAGGTCGGCACCGTCGGGGCGTCCAGCTCTTCGCCGGCATCCCCTACGCCGCGCCACCCGTCGGAGAGCGACGGTTCCGGGCACCGGCACCGCCCGAACCGTGGGACGGCGAGCGGGATGCCCGCCGGTTCGGCCCGGCCGCGCCACAGCTACCCGGTGAGGGCCTCACCAGCCGCGTCCCGATTCCGTGGGACGAGGACTGCCTCACGCTGAACGTGGTGACGCCGGCGTGCGACGATGCCCTACGACCCGTCTACGTCTGGATCCACGGCGGTGCCTACAAGCACGGCCAGGGTGCAACGCCCTGGTACGACGGCACGTCGTTCGCCACACGGGGCGACATCGTCGTGGTGACCATCAACTACCGGCTGGGTGCGTTGGGCTTCTGCGACCTGGGCAGCCACCTGGGCGACGACTTCGCCACCTGCGGCATCAACGGCACGCTGGACCAGGTGGCCGCCCTGACCTGGGTGCACCGGAACATCGCCGGATTCGGCGGTGACCCCGACCGGATCACCATTGGCGGCGAGTCCGCCGGGGCGTTCAGCGTCTGCAACATGCTGGCGATGCCGTCCACGGACGGCCTGTTCCACCGGGCCATCGCCCAGAGCGGAGCGGCACACCACACGTTCGACCCCGAGGAGGGCTCCGGGATAGCCGCCGAGTTCCTCGGCCGCCTGGGTGATCCCTCCGCCGAGGAGCTCCTGGCCATGGACGTCGGGACCCTCCTGGAGGCCCAGGAGCAGGTGGCGGCGGACCGCAGCCACCTGCCCGGACGTAACCAGGAGCCCTTCTACCCGGTCTGGGGGCACGAGACCCTGCCCCGGGCCCCACGGGAGCTGATCGCCGAAGGAGCCGGAGCAGACATCGCGATGCTCACCGGCACCAACGAGGACGAGTTGGCACTGTGGGGTGTGACGGGCACCACGGCCACCGAGGTCGACGACATGGTCGGAGCTATCACAGAAGACCCCTCAGGCATGCTGGCCACCTACCGGAGGCGCCTGGACGTCGCCGACCCGGGTTGGCTGGCGTGTGCCATCGGCACCGATCGGGTGTTCCGGATTCCCGCCGTCCGGCTGGCCGATGCCCGCCACGCCAACGGCGCGGACACCTGGATGTACCGGTTCTCCTGGGACTCCCGGGCCTTCGACGGTCAGTTCGGTGCCGCCCACGCGTTGGAGATCCCATTCGCCTTCAACACGATCGACCAGCCGGGCGTGGACGTCTTCCTGGGTCCTGGCGACGTGCCAACCGCCCTGGCCGAGACCATCCACGACGCGTGGATCGCCTTCATCCGCGACGGCGACCCGTCAACCGACGCCCTTGGCCCCTGGCCCACCTACGACCCTGAGCGCCGCCGCGTAATGGACCTGGACGCCGAGTGCGGCCTGATGGACGACCCGGAGGCCGACGAGCGACGCATCTGGGACGGGCTCATCGCGTGATCGCCTCATCAGTCGTGAATCGGGGAGGCAGACCACGGGCAGGCACGACACGGGGAGCAGCTCCATGAGAATGCTGGTGATGGGTGGTACGCAGTTCAACGGCCTGGCGCTGGTCCACGAGCTGGCCCGTTGCGGTCACGACGTGACCATCGTGAACCGTGGCCGGACCGAGGCGCCGCTACCGGATGGCATCCACCGGCTGTTCGCGGACCGGACCGACCACGACCAGATGCGCGACGTCCTCGGCGGCCTCGAGTTCGACGTGGTGCTGGACATGAGCGCCTACCACCCCGACGACGTACGGCTCATGGTGGAGCTCTTCGACGGGCGGACCGGCCAGTACGTGTTCGCAAGCTCGACGGTGGTCTACGCGGCATCTGACCACCTGCCCATCACCGAGGACCACCCCACGGAGCGCGGCGACCCCCAGATCGAGTACGGCGGCAACAAGCTCCTCTGCGAGGACGTGCTGGCCGAGGCACGCGACGACCACGGCTTCCCGTCCACCGTCGTGTACTTCTCGATGGTCTACGGGCCCCGCAACATCATCCCGGACCGGGAGCAGCGCATGTTCGCCCGCCTGGAGGCCGGGCGGCCCGTCCTGATCCCCGGCGACGGCACGACGGTCTTCCAGGTCGGCCACGTGGACGACCAGGCCAGGGCCCTGGAGGCGATAACGCAGGCTCCGGCGACCGTGGGGCGTCGCTACAACATCACCGGGAAGCACTTCCAGAGCGACCTCGGATACGTGGCCACGACGGCAGCCCACATCGGCGTGGAACCAGACCTCCGCTTCATACCGGCCGGCACCATGGACGCCCTCTGGGACGGTGACCTGGAGGTGGGGGTGGAGAGCGCCTCGAAGGCCAACATCGACATCCGGACCAGCCCGGAGGCACGCCGCCGCCAGGCATCGGTCCGGCACCGCTTCCGGTTCGCAACGGTGGTCCCCAGGCTGGCCCCCAACATCCACCGCTGGAACCGCAGCGTGGTGTTCGGCATCGACGCCCTGAAGCGCGACACCGGCTGGGAGCCCCGCCACGACCTGGCCTCAATGGTGGCCCAGACGCACGCCTGGCACGTCCAGACCGGTGGCCGGGAATACGACTGGGCCTACGAGGACGCGCTCCTCAAGCTCCTGGACTGAGCATCCGTCCTGCGTCTGTCACAAGGGCTACAGGGCGCTCAGGTGAACGGAAGGTGGCAGGCCACAAAGTGGTCCTCGTCGATCTTTTTCATCAACGGCTCCTCGGCGGCACACCTGTCGATCGCCAGTGGGCATCGGGTCCGGAATCGACAGCCGGACGGCGGGTCGGTGGGCGACGGAAGATCATCGCCCAAGACGGCATCGGCTACACCTACCGACCGGGCCGGTTCGGGTGCCGAGGCGAGCAGCGCCCTGGTGTACGGGTGGGCCGGGGCCTCGTAGAGGCGGTCAGCGTCGCCCACCTCGCAGAGCTTTCCGAGGTACATCACGACGACTCGATCGCTCACGTTGCGAACCACCGACAGGTCGTGGCTGATGAACACGAGGCTCAGGTCGTAGCGGGCCTTCATGTCCTCCAGGAGGTTCAGGATCTTTGCCTGGACCGAGACGTCGAGGGCTGAGACCGGCTCGTCGCAGATCAGGATCTCCGGGTTCATGGTCAGCGCCCGGGCGATGGAGATCCGCTGGCACTGTCCGCCGGAGAACTGGTGTGGCCGGTGGGATGCCGCCGCTGCCGGGTCGATGCCTACAGCGTGAAGGACTTCCTCGACTCGTTCCCTTCCTTCGGTCCCGATGTCGCCGTCGGACCAGATTTCGAGACCCTCGCTGACGATGTCCATTACCCGCCTCCGCGGGTTCAGCGACGAGATCGGGTCCTGGAAGATCATCTGGAGTCTCGGCCGTACATTGCGCAGGTCGTTACCTGATAGGCGGGTCAGGTCGACCTCATTTTCGGAGTCGGGGTCCAGAACCACCCGGCCGCTGGTGGGTGGCGGAAGCTGGACCAGGGCCCGAGCTGTCGTGGACTTGCCGCAGCCGGACTCGCCGACGATGCCCAGGGTCTCCCCCTTCCGGAGGTCGAAAGAGACGTCGGACACCGCGTGGACCACACGGTTGCGACCGACTGGGAATTCCTGGACGAGGTTTTCCACCCGGAGGATGACGTCCTTACCGCCGCGGAGTTGGACGGTGCCGCGACCAGCCATCAGGTCTGTTCCCCCGGACCGTCGACCACCGCACCGACGGGCACCCCGGACTGGTGGATTTCCAACCCGGTCGCCGTGTGGCCTCGCGCTGCGTTGGCCGCCAGGACCGTCTCGGCGGCGGGGGTTCCGACCGGCGTGTGGCACGCAACGTGGTGGTCGTCACCAAGGGGCGTCAGGGGTGGGCCTTGTGCCACGCACAGGTCGGTCGTGTAGCGACACCGATCCGCGAACGGGCATCCGGTGGGCGGACTGGTGGTGACCGGTGGTTGGCCCGGGATCGGCACCAGGCGCGTATGGCTGGCCGAATTGATCTTCGGAATGGTTTCAATCAGGGCCTCGGTGTAGGGGTGGCCCTGCTGGGAGAAGATTTCTTCGGTGGGGGCCTCTTCCATGGTCCGGCCGGCGTACATGACCATCACCTCGTCGGTCCGGCCCTTGACGACGCCGAGGTCGTGGGTGACGAGGATCATCGACATCCCCCGCTCTGCGCGGAGGTCGTCGAGCAGGTCCAAGATGTGTTTCTGGACGGTGACGTCGAGCGAAGTGGTGGGTTCGTCGGCGATGAGTACCCGTGGTTCGCACGCCAGGGCTGCTGCGATCACCACCCGTTGGCGGAGGCCTCCTGATAGTTGGTGGGGGTATTCGTCGAGCCTTCTTCCCGGTTCGGGAATCCCTACTTGTTCGAGTAGGTCACCTGCTTGGCGGCGTGCTGCCGTTCTCGTCTGTCCGAGGTGATAGCGCAATGACTCGGCGATCTGTTCGCCGACCTTCTTGACCGGATTGAGTGATGTCATCGGATCCTGGAAGACCATGGAGATCTCGACGCCCCAGAGGTGCTTCTCGGTCTTTCGTTGTGCAGCCAGTGAGCGCAGGTCTCGGCCATCGAAGGTGACCGAACCGTCGACCAGGGCATAGGAGGGAAGAAGGTTCATCAGGGTCTTGGCGGTCACTGTCTTGCCGGAACCGGATTCCCCGACGATTCCCATGGACTGGCCGGCTTCTAGGTCGAAGGACACCCCGTCGACGGCATGCACCATCCCGATCGGGGTCGGGAATACCACCTTCAGGTCCCGGACACTCAGCAGGGGCGCCTGTCGGCCGGTCATCGTCCGAGGCCTGTCTCTCGGACGTTGAAGAAGTCGCGGAGGTAGTCGCCGATGTAGTTGAGCGACGCGAGGGTGAGGAACATCACGGTGATCGGGCCGAAGGCGACCCACGGAGAGTCTCGTAGGACCCTGCTTCCGGCACCGTTGCGGATGAGCTTCCCCCACGTCTCTCCCTTCTCGAGCGACAGGCCGAGGAACGCCAGGCCGCCCTCGGCCAAGATGGCTGCGGCCACTCCTAGGAGCACCAGGGCTCCCATGGGGATGATCACATTGGGGAGAAGTTCTCGAAAGAGGATGCGGGAGTTTCGTGCCCCAAGGGTCCTGGCGGCGATCACGAACTCCCTTTCGGCAAAGCTCAGTGTCGCGGCACGAGCCAGCCGCCCCACTGGGGCGATACCGCCGATGGCCAGTGTCACCGAGATGGTCAGGACAGTTGGATCAACCAACGAAATGATGAGGATTACCAGCACCAGCCCCGGGAAGGACAGCAGGACGAGGAAGAGGAACGAGGCGAGCCGGTCGAACCAGCCCCTCACCAGGCCGGCGACCATTCCTAGGGCTCCCCCGACGGTGAAACTCATCGCGATGGTCATGAAGCCGACGGCCAGAGAGACACGGGCTCCGCTGATTATCCGGGAGAACATGTCGCGGGCGTCTTGGTCTGTTCCGAACCAGTGGTCGGCCGACGGCGGGTAGGGCGGGCGTTCTCCGGGTCGGATGAAGTAGTCGGTGGGATCCTTGAGGGGAAGTACCGGAGCAAGCAGTGCCACACCGACTATGAGGATCATCCAGCTCATTGGGAGCCAGAAGCCCAGCCCGAGCCGACGCGCCTTGGCCGACTCGGCCTGGGTGTAGCTGGTGGCCATCACGGCGTCGCCCACCTCGCTGGGAAGCGTCACTGTCGGACTCTGGGGTCGATGACCGAGTAGAGGATGTCGACGACGAAGTTCATGACAACGAATCCTGCGGTCAGGATCATCACCAGGGCGAGTACGACGGGGAAGTCTTCACGGAAGATCGATTCGACGAACAACGATCCGATCCCTGGGATCCCGAAAATCAGTTCCACGATGAGGGCCCCACCGAACACGGCCCCTGCGTTGATCCCGAAAAGGGTGACTACCGAGAACAACGACGGTCGGAGGGCATGCCGGAAAAGGATGTGCCTCCGAGACAGGCCCTTGGCCCGGGCCATCAAGATGAAGTCCTCCTGAAGGGTGGTGATCATGTCGGTCCGCAGGAGCCGCTGGTAGACAGCGGAACCGGTTAGGGCCAGGCAAACTGCCGGAAGGACCAGTTGGTGCATGCGTTGCCAAAACGGGTCACCGGCGTCGAACCTGAGGGGCAGCCAGCCGAGGCGGAGACCAACCACGTAGTAGAGGACCACCGCAAGGGCGAAGTTGGGCATCGATATGAAGCCGAACGCCACGCCGGTCGACAGGCGATCTCGTGCCGTTTCCGATCTTGATCCCGACCACACGCCCCACGGAATCCCGATGGCCAGCGTGAAGGCCATGGCCATCCCTGAAAGGGCCAATGTCCTGGGAAGCCGTTCTGCGATGACCTCACTTACCGGTGGTTGTCCGGAAGCTGAGAACCGGACCCCGAAATCTCCGGTAACGAAGTCCCCGAGCCAACGGACATAGCGCTCGGGCAGCGGGCGGTCGAGGTAGTACTGCTCCTTGGCCGCTTCGATCTTTGCGAGGTTTTCCGGATTTTCGGTGTCACCGGCAATCGGGCCGAGGATGTTGAACAGCGGATCGCCCAACAGGTTCATCGCTCCGAAGGTGAGCATGGACACCGCGAGCAAAAGCGCGATGAGCATGCCCACCCGGAGGCCCCAGAATCTCATCTCCTTTGGAAGTTATTCCTCGAAAATCTTTTTATATCCGCGTCGTGCTCGACCTAGTTCCCTAATAGCCACATGGAACGCACAGAACTGATTCCGTCACTCGGGCAGAAGATCGTGTGCCCATCCGGCGTCTGTCCTTCACACACGCCCTGCACGTTGTCGCTGAAGGAACTCAGCCATTTGTTGTGGTTGAGGAAGATGTACAGATAGTTGTCGTGGAGCATCTGTGCCAGTTCCTGGTACAGAGGAGTGCGTACGGCCTCGTCTCTTGTTGCAGCAGCTTCCAGCAGCAGGGCGTCGCGATCCTCGTCGCAGTACTTCGGCCAGTTCAGGGAAATGAATCCCACCGTGCGACACATCAGCCAGACGTTGTCGCCCTCTGGTGCGAACGCCCCGAACTGGCGCCAGGCCATCGCGTTATAAGTACCCAATGCGGCAGCCTGTATGTGCTGCTGTTGGTTGTTCAGGTCGAAGTCCACGTTGAACGCAACACTCCACCCCTTCTCGAACAACTCGGCTGCCCGCTGCGCGATCACTGATCCCTCGACGAACTTGTACTCCATGTTGATCTTGCCGTTGGAGCAGTTCGCTGGTAGGTCAGCGCAGTATTCAGCAGCCATGGCGACTGCCTCTTCGGGCATGTCGGCTTCCTGCTTGACGGCCGGGTTGTGGTACGGACTCTCTGGTTCGAACAGCTGATCAGCCGGCTTGCCAAGCCCCGCAAGGATCAGCGTCAAATAGTTCTGCTTCGGGGTGGCGTAGGCCAGTGCCTTGCGGGCCCGGATGTCGTCGAATGGGGCAATGGACGAGTTCAACATGATGAAGCCCTCGTCGCCCCCGTGTGGCTTGGGGCTGAAGAGGTTGTAGATCCCGTCTGAGTTCTCGAGGATCTCGATGTTCTCGTCGTTGCCTGTATGGAGACCGTGGACTTCTCCGGCCAACAGGAGATCGGTTCTCGTGTCGGGATCTACAACAGGCACGAACTCGACTGCGTCGAGCCAGACCTCGCCACCCCAGAAGTCCTCGTTTCGTACAAAGCGAGTCACCGAGTCCTCTGACCGGGAATCGAACCGGAAAGGACCGGAACCCACAGGCTTCTGGTCGAGCGTCGGATCCTCCAATGCAGCTTCTAGCCATGCCTTGGAGGCGACCCATCCCAACTGGCTCGTCGGGCAGAAGTTCGCCCACGAGTCAAGGAGGTTGAACCGGACCGTGTATCGATCCAGGGCTTCAAAGGCGCCTTCGGTCGGGTAGAACGGCTTGACAGCCAGTCCGACCAACGGGTCGTTTCGCTGAAGCTCAGCGCTGTAGACGACGTCGTCTGCTGTCACCTCGTTGCCGTCGTGGAAATAGACGCCTTCTCGGATCTTGTAGGTCCAGGAGGTGTAATCCTCGTTGTGGTCAATGGACTCCGCCAGATAAGGCACGCATTCCCCGCCGAAGTAGCCACCGGTCACCAGCGTGTCAAAGACGGCAACTCCCATCATGTACCCGGCGGGTGCCGATATCGCCGAAGCGGTGGGGTTCAGACCGTCGACATCGGCTTCGATGGCGAAACGGAGGGTCCCTCCCTTCTGTGGCTTGGGTGCCGGTACGACGAGGTGGCCTTCGCCGAGGCTTGAGCCGCCGGGTGCGTACTCGTAGACGACGTTGGCGTTGGACGCCGATACGTCTGTCGAGTCGGCGTGGCCGATGACGGTGATCTTCTGGGATCCACAGTCGCCGAAGGCGTCACAGGTGATCAGGCCGATGATGCCCGAGTAGTCCGCGACGTTG
>Ga0207990_1000383_pt1 | contig 25732 bp, 16 predicted proteins | sample ETNtaG_8_FD_185780 | JGI IMG/M metagenome (GOLD analysis project Ga0207990, IMG submission 185780) | Marine microbial and viral communities from oxygen minimum zone, Eastern Pacific Ocean - ETNP201406SV75 (SPAdes) (version 2) | ecosystem: Environmental > Aquatic > Marine > Oceanic ...
CTGAGTGCGTTGTGGTTCAACGAAGTTGAATCAGGCGTTTGACGATTCCTTCGAGGTTTTTCACTTCATCCACTGCACCGAATTCCACGGCCTTGCGCGGCATTCCATAAACTACACAGGATTCCTCGTCCTGGGCTAAGGTCAGTGAACCTGCATTGTGCATTTCCACCATACCAGCGGCACCATCGTCACCCATGCCTGTAAGAATCACACCAGTAGATTTTTTCCCGACAAGATTTGCAACTGAGCGGAAAAGCACATCGACTGACGGACGATGCCGATTTACAAGTTCTCCACTGTTCAATGTAACAGTATAATCTTTACCAACAAGTTTGAGCATCATGTGTTGATCTCCTGGTGAAATCAAGACCTTACCGCGTTCCACTTTTTCGCCTTCTTTGGCTTCACACACATTCAAGTGACATTCATTATTAAGACTTTCTGCAAAAGAGGCAGTGAATGCTTTCGGCATGTGCTGAACGATGACAATTCCTGGCATATCGGCTGGTAAAGGTGAGAGTACCTCTCTCAGTGCAACAGTTCCTCCAGTAGATGACCCTATGGCAATGATTGAATCCTGTCCTTTAATTCCAGTTGGTGCATTTATTGCGGCAAGAATAGCATCTGCACTAAATTTCTTCGCGGGAGTCATAAAGCGCTGATGCGGTGTGATGACTCTGGCCTGTGCCGCAGCTTTTATTTTATCACAAATCTGGATCGAAATTTCTTCAAGTGCCTCTCTGACGCCCAGTCTAGGTTTTTCTACTATATCAACTGCACCAAGTTCTAAACTGCGCAATGCCTCTTTACTACCCTGAGTAGTTAACGCACTGACCATTACGACCGGCATCGGATTCGACTTCATCAGACGTTCAAGAAAAGTCAGACCGTCCATCCTGGGCATCTGTACATCAAGACTGATAACATCAGGTTTTGATTCACCTAACATACGGAGAGCGATTAGCGCATCCGGTGCAGTCCCAACGACTTCCAGTTCAGGATCCGAGGAGTATATCTGCTTCAGCGTCTGCCTGACTACGGCAGAGTCATCGACGATAAGTACTTTGTAGGGGGGAGACGGCTTCTCTCTCATTCTTCGCCCTTTTCTGCCAATAATGTGTCAAATTCTTCTTTGGATAACAGAAAGTCAATATCCAGCAGAATTACCATTTCATCCTTAGTTTTAGCGACGCCTTTAATAAATTTAGTATCAACATTTACTGCTAACTCAGTTGTCTCCTGGATGTCTTCTTCTTTGACAAAAATCACATCGGAAACTGAATCTACTGTAATTCCGATGTGTTTATTTTCCACTTCGACAATGATTATCACTGAGAACTCATGCCTTTCCTCACCTGACATCTTGAATTTTGCACGAAGGTCCATGACTGGAATTACCAGTCCCCTCAGGTTGAACATTCCAATAATGTAATCCGGCACTCCGGGAATACGTGTCAGACCTTCCGGAAAGCTGATAAGTTCCCTAACTTTAAGAATGTTTAGACCATATTTTTCCTCACCAAGAATGAAGGTTATTAACCTCGTACCTTCGCTGTAGGAAACCTCCAGGCTCATATCTTCCAGATCTTCATCAGAAAGATTTACTGAACCGAGATATTTTTTACTTTGATTATTTTCCATCACTCCCTTTTCTTTGGGTTTCAATTAACAAGACTTGCAATATCTAAAATGAATGAAACTCTGCCGTCTCCGAGAATGGTAGCTCCGGCTAAACCCGGTACTTGAATAAAATTATCTTCCATACTTTTGATGACTACCGGTCCTTGATCTACAATTTCATCTACGAAAACACATTGTTTATGGGTTCCATGCTGCACAACAACTACCAGGCCTTCTGTGGGTTCCTTGTGCTTAGGTTTGATGTTCAAACGCTCATGCAGGCGTAACATGGGAATATATTCACCTCTAATTTCCACCAGTTCACCTTTATTTTTGATTTTTTTGATTTGGGATGGAATAGGTCTCAGTGACTCATTTACTGAAAGAAGAGGAATGGTGAAAACCTGATCACCTACATCAATCATCATTCCTTCAATGATGGCCAGTGTCAGCGGTAATTTAAGTTTAGTACTGGTTCCTTTGTGCAATTCACTAGAGAGTTCTATTGTACCCAATAAGGCTTCTATGTCACGCTTTACTGTATCCATCCCTACTCCGCGTCCGGAAACATCAGTAACTTCTGTAGTAGTTGTAAAACCTGGTAGGAACAGTAATTTGTAAATTTCTTCTTCAGTCAGTTCATCTGTTTCATTGATAAATCCTTTCCTCACTGCAGAATCGAAAATCACCTTGGAATCAATCCCTTTTCCGTCATCTACTATTTCAACAATAACATAACCTTCCTGTTGCGATGCTTTGAGAGAAATAGTTCCGGTAGGATCCTTACCATTTTTTAGTCGTGTTTCTGAATCTTCAATCCCGTGATCCATTGAATTACGAACTAAGTGAACCAACGGTCCCTGAAGCTGTTCTGTGACTGTTTTATCCAGTTCTGTATCGCCGCCCTCAATTTCAAGTTTAATTTTCTTTTTGCTGCGGGTGGCATAATCACGAACAGTTCGTTTCATGTTATTTAAGATACTTCCCACTGGAATCATGCGTACCTGAAGGATTTGTTCCTGGAGCTCATCGACGGACTTTTCGTTGTCCTCAACAAACTGCAGAAGCATCTCTCCAAGGTTCACATCGATCTCCATTATTCTGTCACTCAGGCGGTGCAGGCGGGCTTGATTGATTACTGTTTCACCAACCAGGTTCTGCAGTTTATCAAGTTTATCAATCGTGACACGAATTGACTGTGTAGCCTTGATTCCAGAATCTTTCTTCGCATCATCCTTTGGAGGAGGCTTCGGAGGTACAGGAGTGACTGCTGCTTTTGGTTCTTCTTCAGCGGAATCTGTTTCCTCTGAAATTTCTTTTGTGGGTTCCTCTGCTACTTTTTCTTCCTGTTTTACTTCTACATCTGGAACAACTGCTTGATTCTCTGCTAATTTTGCATCTACTTCATCCTGATCAACTTGTATATGTTCCTGTCCTTTATTTTCCTGATCCTCATATATTCCGAATGAGGCAAGCCCCGGATCTTCAGGCGGAGTTTCCGCGAGTTCAAACTTAACTTCATTTTTTTCATCCTGAAAGAAAATCGTGATATTTTCAATTTCCTCAACAGGATGGGTGGTGACCAACTTTGCACTCCACCAGAGATAAATATCTTGCGGATCAAGGTTCTTCAGATCAGGCAGTTTACCTAAATGCGGAATTATATCCAAATCGCCTAACTCTTTTAAATCTTTAAGTAAAAGTATCGGATCAGAACCTTTACGCAGCATTTCTGTATCAAATTTCAGATGAAGCAAATATGCTGTTTCTTCTCCTTCATCTTCATCATCCCACTGAACTTCTCCCTGTTCTTCAGTCTTTTCGCTTTCGGCAGTTTTCTCTTCCTGCGGGGGACTTGGTTCCGCTGCTATCTTTTCATCCGGAGTTGGTTCTGTTTTAGCGACGTCGGTGACAGGTGTTTCCTCTTCAGTTTTTCCTGCAGGAGGTGTGGCAGAAGGCTTGCCAGCATTACTTTCAAATTCTCTAAGTTGAACCAGTGTCTGATCTATAAGTTCCTGATTTACATCACCGCCTTCACGTATTTTGTCTAAAAAAGATCTAAATCCATCAATTGAACTCAACAGTAAGGATGCCATTTCGGGAGAACAGACAATTTCTCCGTTACGTGCTTTGTCAAGCAGGTTTTCGAAATGATGGGCATATTCTGCTAATTCTGTCTCCATGACCATGCCTGCTCCACCTTTTATGGTGTGCATATCTCTAAAGATACGGTCGATCAGTGAGCGTTTCTTCGGTTGGGCTTCGAGTTCGAGGACTCCTTCTTCCAAATCCTCTATTATCTCCTCGACTTCCTCAACAAATTCTTCCAAAGCTGGATTGTCCACTTTGTCTCTTCCTGTTTTTAAATGATAATTATTTGTTACTGATTCAATGGTAGCTTCGTAACAACTCCTGAACTAATTTATTGTCATCTCGAGCTAAGAGAGAGAATATAATAATATCAGTATTTAACATAAAATAAACTTTTTGCTTTATTCGAAATAACAACTATTTATGAAACCATTATTTATTCAATGAAATTTTATTTCTGATCAAAAATCTGCTGACCCTTCCAGTCTTTTGGAGGAGGTGTTTTCTTAAATATTTTGCAACGCTCCAAATATAATGCAGCTGTTCCATCTTCAGGACAGTCTTTCAAACAGGATTTGAATTTTTTCGTTGCTGCTGTCCATTTTTGTGCCCGGTAGTTTGTCAAAGCTTCTGCAAACTTTTCTCGGGAGGCTAGTTTTTGTTCTCGAATTGGTTCAGGGTCACTGTTGCAGACTTCAACAATGGTGACAGGTTCTTCTTTTCCCTTTACCTGAACAAGGTCAAGTTCACGAAACTCTATCGACTCATCATCCTTAATAAGCTCATAAGTTGACTGAGAAATTAGTATTTTACTTTTATAGAATTTCGTCAAACCTTCCAATCGCGAGGCAAGATTTACAGTGTCACCGGTGACAGTAGATTCCATGCGTTCTTCTGAACCAACTGTGCCGATAATCACAGGTCCGCTGTGAATTCCGACCCCAACCCTTAGCAGATTGTCGTCTTTTCTTTTGTTATCTTTGTTGAAAGAGTCAATCTGCTGTTGCATACCAATTGCGGCCTTGACGCTGCATAAAGCCTCTTCCGAATTTGATTCTTCCGGAATACTGAACAAAGCCATGACCGCATCACCGATAAATTTATCAACAAAACCTCTGTTTTGAGAGATAGGTTCTGTCATCCGTTTGAAAAAATCATTGAGGAAATCCACAAGTTCCTGTGGTGTCATCTTCTCAGAAAGCGTGGTAAAGGAGCGTATATCACAGAAAAGAATGCTGATGAAATCTGTCTCCGCTTTTCCAAATTTTAAATGCTCCAGTCCGTCCGGTGCAATACGTTTAATAAACTCTTTGGGCACAAATTTTTCAAAGACTGCGGTCAGTTTTGCTGCAGCTTCGGTTTCAGCCAAACGCATTTTTGTCGTCTTTAACTCTTCAAAGGCTTTTTTCTGCTGAATCAGAGAGAGTTCTAAATCCTTGTTGAGCCTGCGTGATTCGTCCTCTGCCTGTTTGATCCTTACCATCACCTTGACCCTTGCAGCCAGTTCATCAAAATCAAACGGTTTTGGCAAGTAGTCATCCGCACCTAGTTTTGCCAGCCCAAGAACTAACTGGCGGATATCAGTTTGTGCAGTGAGAAAAAGTACCGGAATATTCTTCCAGTCATCATCCTGCTTTAGAATTTTGATGCACTCGTCACCGCTCATGTTAGGCATGTTCCGGTCAAGAACAATCACATCCGGGAGATCTTTACGTAAACAGTTTGAAAGCCAACGTAGTGCTTCTAAACCATCTCCCTTTTCCACAATAGTGTAATTTTCTTCAGTCTGTTGTTCGAGTGTCCTCCGGACTTGTCCCCGGATAGTTCTCGAATCGTCAACTGTCATTATTATTGCCGACATAACGAGTTAAGCTTTCTTAGAATCTTCAAGCATTGATTCCAATCCTGTTATTATTAGTGCTTCTCTGACTGCTTCTGACTCAGAGCTAATCCTGAATGTCTTCCCTTTTTCCAATGCGTTATTACGACAAACAGCGAGAAGTTGAACCCCTGCAGTGTCTATTGCTTCTACGGCTGATAAATCAAGTTCTACACTGCTGCGTTCAGACTCAATCAGTTCCAGCATAGTTTTTTGTAAAGGCAGAAGATCCTGAATAACACAATTACCTTTTACTTTCAGTCCTGTACTTTCGAGTTCAATATCCATAGATGTTTTTGAAATATAAAAAAAAGATTCAAATTTTTTGATAGATGCTGAGAGATAATTTTTCCATGCCTTCTACTTTGTAACCGGTTTCGGTAATACCCAGAACAAGCCAACCTCCTGTTTCAAGATGATCTACCAGCTTTTTCAACAGATATTCCCTCTTATCAGGATGCAGGTAATAAAGAAGATTTCTGCAAAAAATCAGTTGGAACTTAGTCGCAATGGGATAGACATTAGCCATGAGATTAAATTGACGAAATTGAATTAATTTCTTGATCTCTCTATTGATCTTTCTTTGAGGATCATTTTTTCCAACTGGTTCTGGAATGAAAAAACGCTTTTGGAGAGCGGCAGGTATAGTACTAGTCTGCTCTTCGCTATAACCTCCATTTATAGCAGATTCAAGTACACCGGTGTTAACATCTGAACCAAGAATCCTTAAACCTCCGTTTGAAATCATTGCTTTTCCAAAAAAATCATGTGCTTCCATGGCTAAAGTATAGGTTTCCTCTCCACTGGAACAACCGGCACTCCAAAAACGCAACTTTGAATCTGTGGTATTATTTTGATCTTTCATCACTGGAAAAACATTTTCCCGAAGGAACTCAAAATGCTGCTTCTCTCGGTAGAATCCACTTTTGGTAGTTGTGACCGCATTGTGGAGAAGCTGGCGATCCTTTCTGTTCTCCTCCCTTTCAATATAATCATAATAACTTTGAAAGGTTTCCAACTGATGTTCCTGCAGTATTCGCTGTAACCGTGCATAGAGCAGATATTTTTTGTCCTCTCCCCATTCCAAGCCAAGATCTTTTAGCACAAGGTCTTTGAATAGCTTAAATTCATGGTCCGTCGGTTCATTAATCTTGATCAATCTTGCTCTATTGGCCACGATATCTGATGAATTATCCAATAGCATCGCAAACTGTTCTCTGTAAAATTATGGACTGATTTAAATTGATCATTCGAAAGGTGCTAAATTCTGGTTTAATGTTTTTTCAGACTGAGAAGCCGGCTTTGCAGTTTCCGTTTTTTCCGGAAGTTGTTCTAACTTGTTTTGTTCCAGTTCGAGTTTATCATTATTTTCAGTAGAGCTGTCAATGTACTTGGTTTCATCTCCCTCCACCTTAAAAGTGTTAAGTAGTTCATGCAAGTCTACCGCTGCCTTTGCCATGTGTCGGCTTGCTGTTGTATTCTGTTCAACCAGAGCAGAGTTTTCTTGTGTTAACCTGTCCATATCCGTGATCGCCTTGTTGATCTGGTCAACTCCTTCCGCCTGTTCCTGAGAGGCAACTTTGATGTTTTCCATCACCTCAGAAACTTCTTTGACGGATTCGAGAATTCCGTCAAGATTAGAATCGCTCTGAGATTTGAGGTTGTTGAGGTTTGTTTCTATTTTTGACCTCATTTCTTCGACTGATTTGAGAATACCGTTCAGATTGGAATCACTTTGAGATTTAAGGTTATTGAGCATGGTTTCAATTTTTGTTCTCATTTCTTCCATCCCCTTATCTCCGTCATTTACAAGATGACGCCCCGAAGTGATGTGTTCCAGACTGGCCTGAATCAATTCTCCGATCTCGGTAGAAGCTTTTGCGGAACGGTGAGCAAGTTTACGAACCTCCGATGCAACAACAGCGAATCCCTTACCATGCTCACCAGCTCGTGCTGCCTCAACAGAAGCATTAAGTGCAAGTAGATTGGTCTGAAAGGCTATGTCGCTCATTAGTGTGGTGATACCCTCAATTTTTTTGGAGCTTTCCATTATTTCCTCCATGGCTTCAACCACATTGGTATTGGTACTCTGTAAATTCTTCAACATATCCTGATTTGTTACGATGGAGTTGTCGACGGTATCGAGTAATTCGGTTCTGCTGTCAACGACCGATTGCTGTGCTTTCTTCAGCATGTCATGATTTGCCTCAATGGAACTTTCGACTGTATCAAGTAATTCTGTTCTACTATTAACTACAGATTGTTTAGCTTTCTTTGTGATTTCATTCGCATTTTTAGCATCTTCCGCGTTGTTCTGCACGATACTGTTAATCTCTTCCATTGCAGATGCGGTTTCCTCTAGCGAAGAACTTTGCTGATGAGTACGGTTTGAGAGATCCTGGTTACCTAGTGCCATCTCCTGAGAGGACTCATTAATGTTTGAAGCATGTTTTTTTATGTCAATTACCATATTGTTGAGGCGTTCGAGAAACATGTTGAACCAGGTTGATAGTTCCCCGAGTTCATCTTTGCCGGCAACCACAATCCTTTTGGTGAGGTCGCCTTCACCCTGTGCAATGTCTTTTGACATGTCGACTAGATCATTAACCGGTGCAGTGATCGACCTTCTCACCAGGAATCCAAAGATAAGACTGATAAGCAAACCAATTACGGTGATTACTAGTACGATCCAAACAAATTGCTGTGCTTCACTTACTACATCATCACTAGATTTATCGTATTGTGTATTTACAACCTCTCTTAAATTTTCAATTGTTGAACCTAATTTTATATTATTATTAATAATTTCATTCACACTAAAATCTAGATCCTTTAATAAGCGATATTCATTAAGAACCAGGTCTATATTTTGAGTTAATGAACTGGTGAAATTGTTGTACGTTTTTTTGTAGGTTTCAACTTTAAATAATTTATAAAATTTATCAAATTCCTGATGACTCTTTTCGTAGCGTTTTTTGACATCAGCAACTTTTGCGGTTCCTCTTGACTCTATTAAAGTATTATAGATCGTCTTATAATCCTGAATAATTCTATAAAAATTTTTTTTAAATTCTCCTCGCTTTTTTACCTTGTCGGAATCCGCTTTTTCCCACACGCTTCCGGCGAGCGACCTCATCATAAAGATGCGACCATAAATTTTATCTTTGCTTTTGTCGAACGTCTTAAAGTCTGAAATTAATGCAGGAGACTGCTTATTAATCTTACTATCCGCCTGCTTAAGTTCTGCAAGTAACTTGTTAGTCTTATTCAGTCCTAAGACCTGATTGTGATTGATATTAGCGATTCCCTTGATTTCACTGTTAACATCTTTGTCTTCTTTTGTGAGAAGTTTATGAATCTGACTGTATTTATCTGCAGAGATTTCTCTGATCAATTCATCAATTTTATTTACTGAATCAATTAATACGTTTGTAGATGTTATTTGTTTCTCAATAGAATCAATATCTTGAAGTGATTTTGATTTCTTTAATTTTTCCTGCTCCAGTCTCAAATAATCCAGATTTGATTTAAAAACAGAAAAAATCTTTGAGTTAAATTTAATTGAGTGGGAAATTCCTATGAAGGATTGAATAACTAAACCTGAAATTATAATTGTTACAAAAGAATTAATTAAAAAAACAGATAGCAATTTTTTGTTTATAGTTATTTGTATAGCTTTCACTTCAAATCCTTGCTGGAAAGTTTTAAATTCAAAAAATATTTGCTCATTAGTCAATCAAACATCAACAATATGTACAAAATAATATAGAACCCACTATTCGAAAGGAGCTAAATCTTTATTTACTGACTTTCCAGACTGCGAAGCCGGTTTTTCTGTTTCTGTTTTTTCAGAGTTTTCAGACTGCGAAGACGGCTTTTCTGTTTCCGTTATTTCCGGAAGTTGTTCTAATTTGTTTTGTTCCAGTTCGAGGCTGTCATTATTTTCAGTCGTGCTGTCAATGTATTTGGTTTCATCTCCCTCAACCCTAAAAGTATTAAGAAGTTCCTGCAAGACTATTGCTTCCTCTGCCATGTGTTGACTGGCAGTAGTATTTTGTTCAACCAGAGCAGCGTTTTCTTGCGTTAACCTGTCCATATCCGTGATCGACCTGTTGATCTGGTCAACTCCTTCCGCCTGTTCCTGAGAGGCAACCTTGATGTTTTCCATTACCTCTGAAACTTCCTTGACAGATTCGAGAATTCCGTCAAGATTAGAATCACTCTGAGATTTGAGGTTATTGAGGTTGGTTTCTATTTTTGTCCTCATTTCTTCGACTGATTTGAGAATACCGTTCAGATTAGAATCACTTTGAGATTTAAGGTTGTTGAGCATGGTTTCTATTTTTGTCCTCATTTCTTCCATGCCCTTATCTCCGTCATTTACAAGGTTACGCCCCGAATTAATGTGTTCCAGACTGGCCTGAATCAATTCTCCGATCTCAGTAGAAGCTTTTGCGGAACGGTGAGCAAGTTTTCGTACCTCGGACGCAACAACAGCGAATCCCTTACCGTGCTCTCCCGCTCGTGCTGCCTCAACAGAAGCATTAAGCGCGAGTAGGTTTGTCTGAAAGGCGATGTCGTTCATTAGTGTGGTGATACCCTCAATTTTTTTGGAGCTTTCCATAATCTCTTCCATTGCTGTTACCACACTGCTGTTTGTACTTTGCAGGTTCTGCAGCATCTCCTGATTTGTTTCGATGGAATTGTCGACTGTATCGAGTAATTCGGTTCTGCTGTCAACGACCGATTGCTGTGCTTTCTCAAGCATCTCCTGGTTTGTTTCGATGGAACTATCGACTGTATCAAGTAATTCAGTTCTGCTATTAACTACAGATTGTTGTGCTTTCTTCGTGATTTCATTCGCATTTTTAGCATCTTCCGCGTTGTTCTGCACGATACTGTTAATTTCTTCCATTGCAGATGCGGTTTGCTCCAGCGAAGAACTTTGCTGATGGGTGCGGTTCGACAGGTCCTGATTACCGAGTGCCATCTCCTGAGAGGACTCATTAATATTAGTAGTATGTTTCTTGATTTCAATTACCATGTTATTAAGGCGCTTAAGAAACATGTTGAACCAGGTTGATAGTTCACCGAGTTCATCTTTTCCTGTAACCAGAATCCTTTTGGTAAGATCGCCTTCTCCCTGTGCAATGTCTTTAGACATATCAACAAGGTCATTTACCGGTGCTGTGATGGACCTTCTTACTAGAAAGCCGAATAGTAAACTAACCAATGCCCCAGCTATTGATATAATCAGGACAACCCAAATGAATTGCTGAGTATCACTAATAAGAGTGTTCGCTGAGTCATCAAATTCTTCATTTAGAATTTCAGAAACATTCTGTATCGTTGATTTAAATGCCTCATTGCTATTTGTAAAATCTTTTGCTAATAATTCATTATTTTGAATAAAGTTTATCTCATTTATAAAAACATTATTAAGTGCATTAAAAATCTCATAAAACTCTTTTGTTATATCCAGTGCTGGGTCTTCTTTATCATTAACCAATTTTTTATAACCGGTAATGAAACTTTTATATTCTACTTCAAAAACTTTTTTTATATTATTAACTGCTTTAGTTCTCCTCCCCTCAAGAAGTTGATTATAATTTGATGTCATATTTTTCATAAACTTTTTGAATTCTTTTGAAAGCTTTCTGCTATCGGCTGCAGTCATTTGTTTACTTTGTACCAAATTGAGTGTAGTAACTCTCAATTTGGTTTTCATTTGTCTCTCACTTGAATTAAGAGATACAAAAGCATCTGAAAATACAGGTAACATTTGATTTATTGTACCAGTGGAACCTAGAATATTTTTTGAATTTTCACCAATTTCATTAATTTTGTTAGATAAAATGTCTTTCAATTTATCCAATTCATTAATTTTATTGCCTACTGTTGAATCGTTAATCTTTATTGCTTTAATTGCTATATATTTGTCCTCGGTTAGTTCTCCAAAAAGAGCACTCATGTTTGCAAATGAGTTAGTTGTTTTGTCCAGGCTGTCTTTAATGGTGTTTTTATTTACATTCAGATAAAAACCTTGAGTTAGACCCTTTAGGCTGGCTTGTTCTGTTCTTAATGATTCTAAGTTTTCTTTATATTTTGAAAATACTTTTGAGTTGTATTCAATCGTTTCTGATAACCCAAAAAATGAACTAATAACCATTCCTGTTATTGCAAGAGTAACTATTGTGTTTATTAAAAAGATAAAAAATAATTTCTTGCTTATTGTCAAGGATAGTATTTTCATTTTAACTCATTGTTGGTTAGTTTTAGTTTCAAAAAATATTAGCGTATCATTCAACTATAATGGTTTTAAAAATTCTCCAAAACATTTTGAAAAAATTTAAAACTCCAAGCAAACTAAATCTAATCCCCATATTTTTTAAATGTCAACAAACAAACAGCAAAAAATATGTACAAAATAATATAGAACCCATTATTCGAAAGGAGCTAAATTCTGGTTTAATGTGTTTTCAGACTGAGAAGCCGGCTTTGTAGTTTCTGTTTTCTCCGGAAGTTGTTCAATCTTGCTTTGAGCCAGTTTGAGGTTAGTCTTTTTTTCCTCAATGATACTTTCACTGGAACCGTCATCACCTTCTTGCACCTTGAAGGTGTTAAGCAGTTCCTCCAGGTTTTCAGCTTCCTCTGCCATGTGTTGGCTGGCAGTTGTATTCTGTTCAACAAGTGAGGAGTTTTCCTGAGTAATACGATCCATATCCGCAATCGCTCTGTTGATCTGGTCTACTCCTTCCGCCTGTTCCTGAGATGCAACCTTGATGTTTTCCATCACTTCTGACACTTCCTTGACTGAGGTTAGGATTCCATTGAGATTTGAATCACTTTCCGATTTGAGGTTATTGAGCATAGTTTCAATTTTTGTTCTCATGTCATCCATGCCCTGCTCACCGTCCTTGACAAGATTCCTGCCGGAGGTGATGTGTTCCAGACTGGTCTGAACCAACACGCCAATTTCCGTAGATGCTTTCGCTGAACGGTGAGCAAGTTTACGAACCTCAGATGCAACCACTGCAAACCCCTTACCGTGCTCTCCTGCACGTGCTGCCTCGACAGAAGCGTTGAGTGCCAGCAGGTTAGTCTGAAAGGCGATGTCGTTCATCAGAGTGGTGATTCCCTCAATTTTTTTGGAGCTTTCCATTATTTCTTCCATGGCAGTAACTACGCTGGTATTTGTACTTTGCAGATTCTGCAGCATTTCCTGATTTGTATCAATGGATTTATTGACTGTATCAAGTAATTCAGTTCTACTTTCAACCACGGATAGCTGCGCTTTTTGTGTTATTTCATTCGCGTTTTTAGCATCTTCAGCATTGTTCTGCACTATACTGTTAATTTCTTCCATAGCAGTAGCGGTTTCCTCAAGTGAAGAACTTTGCTGATGGGTGCGGCTGGATAAATCCTTGTTGCCGAGAGCCATCTCTTGAGATGAAACATTGATGTTTGCAGCATGCTTTTTGACCTCAACAACCATATTGTTGAGACGTTGAAGAAACATGTTGAACCAGGATGACAGATCACCGAGCTCGTCTTTTCCAGCAATCGCAATCCTTTTGGTTAAATCTCCCTCACCCTGTGCAATGTCCTTTGACATGTCGACCAGGTCATTAACCGGTGCTGTGATCGATCTTCTCACCAGGAATCCAAATAGGAGGCTGCCAAGCAGTCCAATTATGGTGATAACCATCACAACCCAGATGAAAGTGTCAGTTTCTCCAATAACGCTGCTATTGATTGTCTCTATGTCTTTGGTGAGTACAGCATTTATGTCATCCAGGATCCTGGACAAAGTGAAATTCAACTCAGTATAATTGTTGTCCAGCAATTGACTTTCACTAACCAGTAAACCGGACTTCTTAACACTCTCGAAGGTTTTAACAAACTCTTTATCAACAATTGAAAATGCATCAATGTTGTTCTTTGACTGTGTTTCATTGACTATTTTGGCCAAATCATCGTGGATTAATTTATAGTCATCGAGCATCCATTCAAGATCTGAAATATTTGCTGAACCAACCTTATCCCTTTTTGCTTGGGAAGCGCTCGTTATTTCATCCAGTTCAACAATTAGCTGACTCAACTGATAGAATAAATTTTTATTGAGGAATTCTTTTTTCTGGAATCCATCCACTCCATCAGCCTCACCACCCATCATTTGCGCCATGAATGTTTCGTATTCCGGTTTGCCCGCAATCAGACTCCTTTTCGCTCTAATTTTAAAAATTATTCTCTTCCTTTTACTCTTAAAGTCATTAAACGCATTTATTAGATTAGAAATATTCTTTTTTGCAACAGGTCCTGAGTTCATCTTCTCACTGGAAACTTTTGCAATTCTATTGGTAAAAATATTAAGTTTATTTACTCCTTTTTCAATTTGTTCCAAATCCTTTGAAATAACAGTCTTAAATTTTGAGGAGTTGATAAGTTGATTCAGATCTTTGTCTCCTGTCCTAATAACTAAATCATCAAGATGGAAGTCATAGATAAAAGTTTTGTTTTTCAGCTTATTTTTCAATGAATTTAATTCAGCATCATATAATTCCTCAGACTGTGCTGTTCCGTATTTAGCTTTTAAAGAATCAATTTTTAATAAGTGATCGTCATTTAAATTGAATCTGTGAATGCTTTCAAGAGAACTGCTGTTTATGGTCTGGTTTTTATTATCTTTCAATTTTTCCAGAGACTCTTTAATAAAGATGATTGAAGCACCTATGTCTGCCAGTCCTTCTTTGATGGTTTGATCTGACACATTTAAATAAAATGATTGTGCATGACCTTTCAGCTTTGATTGCTCAATCCTGATGGAGTCAAGTGTGCTTTTATATGTTGAAAGCTCAGAATTAAAATTGAATTGACCTGATAATCCCAAAAATGAATAAATAACCATGCCGGAAATGGTGACAGTAATAATTGAATTTATTAAAAAAATGAAAAACAATTTTTTGCTGATAGTAACTGACAAGATTTTCATATTACTCCTAAATTTTGTTTGATGCGTCTGGACGAGCCTGAAGAGGTTTTGCGTTTCTGCTGTAATAAATATCGCAAATTTTGGACAATAGCAAGTGTAATTTGCCATTTTACAAGGTTGGGGATCCTCTATGTGCTTGATTTCCTTGGTGGGTCGTCTGGGGTTCGAACCCCGGGACACCTGATTAAAGGTCAGTCCCTCCAAAATAATATTAGTGACTTAACTCCAAAATATGTGCATAAAATTGTGTACAAATTACAGATATTGTAGCACTAAAACATAGAAAGGTAAAAAATGGAAAATTTTGTAGGTTGGTATACTCACCCTAACAGGAAGAATCTTTTCATCAACAAGAAGTATGGTTTTTTGTATAGAAGGACGAAGGTGGGTTCGTTTCATTTGATCCCTCAAAAAATGACTCTGCACCAAGAAATTTGTTAAGATGCTTGAAGTCGATGAGAACGGTTTGAGGTTAATCTGATAGGGCTAATTTCTCTTGACAACTGGGAGTAACCTTATAGAATTGAGCCGAGCGAATCGATAGCAATTTAAAACTTATCTCAGGCAGAATCTGCCTCCTACAAAATACATTTCAAAGCAAATTGTCCAAAGAGAAGTCTTTTTAAGAGCCTGCAGCCTTGATGAAGCAAAATTAATCATGAATTTACACATACCTAGCTCCAAACTCAAACCACCCCTAAATTGGGATCGTTCTGGGTTACCATCCTGGACATATTTCAACGAAGAGTTATTTGAACTGGAAGCTGAAGAACTTTTCAGGAAACACTGGCAAATAGCTTGTCACACAAGCGACATTCCTAAAAAGGGTAGCTACGTAACCTTTGATCTAGTGGGTGAGCGGGCTTTAATTATTCGGGATGATGAGAATGAGATCCGGGCCTTTCACAATGTATGTAGACATCGTGGTTCACGTGTACTCGACACAGCAGAGGGAAGATGCAAGAGCATTATAAACTGCCCGTTTCACGGGTGGTCCTATAACTTAGATGGTAGTCTGCGTGGTGCAGCCAAAGCGAGTTCTTTCCCGGTACTTGATACAAAGAAATTGGGCCTTAAGACACTGGAAATGGAGATTTGGCACGGCTTCGTGTTTGTGCGCTTCAAACCAGGACCCCAGCCTTCTATAGCAAGTTTGCTTGAAAGATTTGATGAGGAAGTTTTCAGTTACAACCATGTAGACCTTTTGCAGACTTCTCCAATAGATTGTAGTTCTAAGGAAAACGTCAACTGGAAGTCTATCAGGGATGTGGACAATGAGGGCTACCATGTCGCCCGGGCTCATCCCAGCCTGAATGATTTGTATGGAAAAAATTATTATGATGAACCATTCGTAAACGGAGTTTCGCGTTCTTATGCCCCTTTCAATGAAGGATCTGGAAAACTCTGGAGCGTGATTCATTACAAAAAAATGATTGACCAGTTTGCTTCTCCACACAATGAACTTCCAAGGGCTTGGCTGTACATAGGTGTTTTCCCTAATTTTGTTTTGGGATTCTATCCCGATGCGGTGATTTTTTATCAGGAAATTCCATTTTCGGTCAAAGAGACTGCAATCAGGGGTTCCACATATAAGCGTACAGACGAGAACAGAACAATGCGGCTAGCTCGATATTTATCAGAACGTATTGATGCTACTGCTATAGTTGAAGACTGGCATTTGAGCATCATGTGGAATGAAGGTATGAAGTCTTGTGCATATGAAGGTATCATACTTTCTGATCTAGAGTATGGGGTACGAACCCATCATGATGCCCTTCGTGGAATCCTTCCTGTGATGACTCAGGAAATAGAGCCACCCAGAGGTACTGTAGCAGAAAGTAACAAGTTGTCCCGAAAATTATCTCAGAATAAGGCATGATGGATCGAGTAAAAAATTGGTTTAGCAGTGATTCCAGCCGCGGGCTTACCCTGATTGGGCTGCCGTTTAGCTTTTCTTTGCTGTTACTTGCAGCACCAATGCTCCTGATTTTATTTCTGGGTTTCTGGACACAGGATTATCTCGTTCTTGAACGTAGTTTTAGTCTAGATAATTACATTGAAGCATGGTCAGAACCTATGTATAGGGATCTAATGCTTCGGTCACTTGGAATATCTGCAACTGTTACACTTGCAACTGTAATGCTGGCCTACCCGATGGCATATTTTATTTCTTTCCACGGTGGTAACCGTAAGGCACTTTGGTTATTTCTTGTAACTATTCCGTTTTGGACGAGCTACCTTTTACGAGTTTTTCTATGGAAGGTAATTCTTGGATACAATGGTGTACTGAACAGTTCATTGGGCTGGCTGGGGATGATTGAAGAACCATTGACGTTCATCCTCTACAATGCAAATGCAGTAATTATCACACTAACACATGCATGGGCACCGTTTGCAATTCTACCGATTTATGTGGCATTAGAAAAAATAGATCGAAGTTACTTGGAAGCTGCTGCAGATCTTGGAGATGGGCCTCTTAAGAGTTTTTTGCGAATAACCCTTCCACTATCGATGACTGGAGTTGTAGGGGCGGCACTGATAATTTTCATCCCCACTATTGGAGACTATGTTACACCTAAACTGGTTGGAGGAAAAGACGGGTTGATGATCGCCAACATGATTCAAGTCCAATTTATGAAGGCCAACAACGCTCCTCTTGGTGCATCACTCGCAGTTTCTGCTATGGGAATTGTCAGCATAATATCATTGGTGTTTATAGCCCTAAATCGACGTTGGCTTAGAAAGCGAGGAACGTGAACAGTAATAAAAACACATTGAAAGTTTTTGCATACTCATATCTGCTATTCCTCTATTCCCCAGTATTGTTACTGCCTATTTTTGCTTTCAACGACAGTACCATTATCTCTTTTCCCCTGAATAGTTTTACATTTAAGTGGTTTGCCGGATTAACAGAGGAAACATATCTTCAAGAATCCCTCAAGAATTCTTTGTTTGTAGCAATAAGCACTTCCATCCTCAGTACATGTTTAGGACTACTTGCCTCACGCGCATCAGCGCGTTATGAATTTTTTGGGAAAAAAAGTATATTATCGTTCCTGATTCTACCACTTTTTCTTCCAGAAATAATTGTAGGAGTTGCTTTACTGGTCGTCCTAATGCAACTCGGTTTGCCTCTGTCACTTTGGACGGTGATCCTTGGTCACACCTTGGTCTGTACTCCATTTTCTATTGCTATTTTAAATTCTGCATTTGCGAATATGGATATGAGTCTTGAGGAAGCCTCGCTTGATCTAGGAGAAACAAGATTTGGTACCTTCAAGCGGGTAATTCTACCAATGGTGTCACCAGGATTAATTTCCAGCCTTCTGATTGGTTTTACAATATCACTTGATGAATTCATAATCGCATTTTTTCTGACTGGAACTGAAACTACACTGCCTGTATATATATGGGGGCAATTGCGTTTCCCAGCAAAACTTCCTGGCGTGATGGCTCTTGGATTTTTAATGTTGTTACTTTCGCTAGTATTGCTCTCACTGTTCGAATACTTCCGGAGACGTATGAACAGGATAGTCGAGGATCAATCTAATGTACAATTTGGTGATTTATTTAAAACATGATAGATAAACTTAAAATAGATTCAATAAAAAACATAGTCGAATTGGATGGAGTAGAGAAGCATTTTGGAGAAATTGCTGCTTTAGACGGAGTGAGTGCTCAAATTCGGGAAGGTGAATTCTTTTCGCTATTAGGGCCTTCTGGTTGTGGAAAGACTACTCTGCTTCGTTTGATAGCGGGCTTTGAACAACCCACAAAAGGAAACATTGCTATAGATGGTTCCCAAATGCACGGAGTGGAAGCAAACGAGCGTCCTACCAATATGGTCTTTCAGTCCTATGCCATTTTCCCTCACCTTAACGTAGAAGAAAATGTAGGTTATGGACTCAAACGTCTAAATCTTGGAAAAGACGAAACTGCTCGCAGGGTGAATGAAATGCTGAAACTGGTCGATTTGGATAATTATAACAAAAGACCGGCCCATGCCCTCTCTGGCGGTCAGAGGCAGAGAGTTGCTCTGGCTCGTTCACTTATCATGAAACCTAAGGTATTGTTGCTGGATGAACCACTATCCTCACTTGACAAGAATCTCAGGGAACAAATGCAGGTGGAGTTGCGACATTTGCAGCGTACAGTTGGTATCACATTTATCCTCGTTACTCATGATCAGGAAGAAGCTCTGACAATGAGTGACCGGATTGCAGTGATGTTCGAAGGGCAAATCGTTCAGATTGCATCTCCACAAGAGTTATACAGTAGGCCCAAATCCAAAAGAGTGGCCTCATTCATTGGTGTGATGAATTTCATCGAAGGTCAGTTGCTAAAAGACGGTGACCAAAATACAACTGTGGATGCAGGGATCCTAGGGAACGTGAATGTCAGTCCGGACCAGATACCAATGCCACTTAATTCAGGGCCGGTGATCATAGGCATTCGTCCCGAAATGTTGACATTGCTGTTTGAGGACCGGGATCGTACAGAGTTTGAAATCAGTGGAGTAATTCTTGAAAGTACATATTTTGGAGACATGACCTATTACACCGTTCAAGTTACGGGGCTTAAGTCACCCTTGACGATTTCAATGCGTAATACAGCAGGTCGGCGTGTATTGGATGATGGAGAATCTGCTCGAGTGGGTTGGGGGGCGGAGTCCCTTGTTATACTGAAAAAATCTGAAGTATGATAAATGCAGTGGAATCCCCCCTCAATTCGCAGAGGGGACGATTCCACAAACTAGTTTATTTAAATTAATACCCGGCTTTAATCTTTTCAAAATCCTTGATCATCTGTTCTCGGATCTTTGGATTTAGTGGGCTCTGCATAAGAGTGTTCTCTCCTCTGTACAGAATTTGATCTTGTAGGTCTGCTAAACCATTTTCTTCTCCAATACTATTCATGACAGTTTCGTTTGTGTGTCCATATCCCCATTCTGTAATTAGGTATGTCGCTGCAGAATCTGACAAAAAGGCATCAATGAAGTCATAAGCTTTTTGCTCACTTCCAGGTGCATTGGCTAATTTTACGTAACCGCAGACCCAGGTTGAAGCACCTTCCTGAGTATCATGCTTCATTTCAACAGGATGTTTTTCTGACGCAAGAATGGCTGCTACTTCATTCCAAGCCCATGAAATAAGAATTTCACCGCTAGCCATCATCTGTCTTAATTCTGCCGGATCAGACCAGTATGTACGGACGTTTTTATGAACTTTTCTTAGAAAATCAGATGCATCTTCCAGATCTTTCATCGAGGCAGTGTTCCAGTCTTGAATACCAATGGCGAGAAATGCCAATGCGTAGGCATCATCTAGATTATCAGGTATGGAGATACGATCCTTGAATTTAGGATTAATAAAACTTAGTAATGTGGATGCTTCTGCAGCATTAACCTTGTCTGTTCTATAGGTAATTGCAGTTGAGCCCCAGTCAATAGGAATAAGCCATTGTTTACCACCTTGATAGAATCCCTCTATGTTGCGGAATTGTGACATTACTTTTGACCAGTTCTTTAAACGCGAGGTATCGATAGGTTCAATAATTCCTGCTTTTCGCCATTTCACAGCTGACTGTGAACATGGATGTGCGAGGTCCGCACGGAATCCAGTTCGGATCTTTTGAAAAGCCTCCTCTTCATCAGCAAAAAACGAATAATCAGGAGCTTTCCCATGTTTCTCCATATATTCAGCAAAAAATCCTGGGTCTTCATATCCTGCCCAGTCAAATATTACGAGGTTGTTGTTGGCCGCATGGGCCATGCCTCCAGTAGCTATAATGCCAAATAAGATCCACGTAATACCCTTAATTAATTGTTTCATAATTTTCTCCAGAAATTATATATATTCAAAGCTAATTAAATAAAATACGGAGCTCCATTAAACTACTCCAATGAATGACAATTACGGAATAATAAGTTCATTAAACAGGATTGTCAACATATTATCTTTACTTGTTAAATTTTGTGATACTCAATTAAATTAGGTTATGTTTATAATTAAGAAAAATTTGAATAAGTTTGCTGCCAAAGAAATTAAACCATTTTCATTCAGAGCATTACCCTTTCACGTAGAAACGGAACCTCTCCAGGCATATCAGCTTCAAATTCACGTGCAGCTAGATGGCCGGAATGTACGGAGGCGGCAATAATTCCGGGAGCCAGGCAATCTCCGATGCACTGGATCGTTTTGAGACCCGACTTTGCAACTCCTCCAGGATCTGCCTGCATGGTGCTGTAAATGTCGTCGTTGGGCTGACGTTCTGTGACCAACACCAGGGTATCGCAAGAGTATCGGATACGCCTATCAGTGAACACGCAGGCGAGTTCAACAGCTTCTGAATGAATCGAGGCAAGGTTGTGATGAGTAGCTAGTTCTACACCGAGTTCCAGTAGATTTTTCTGAATGCGGCCCTGTTCCATCGTGTTGTGCGTCCAGGTCGAAATGTCAGGGGCAGGTGTGACGAGCTTTACGTCATGGCCGTCTAATCGTAATTTTTCGGCTAGCACTCCACCCATGTAATAGTGTTCATCATCGAAAATTACCACTTTCCCGTGTGCAGAAACACCATCCATGATATCATCCGCTGTCAGCACAGAAACATGTTCTAATCCAGGAATCGGTTCGCGGTGTTCCCGTGCGATACCATCTCGTCTCCACGTGGCTCCGGTTGCCAGAAAGATATGGGAAAATCCAAATTTGTCATCGTCACTGAATTCAAGAATGTCTTCCGCGGTGAGTGAGCTGCCGAGGTAAAGTGTTACGTTTTTTAATTTCTCAAGCATGACCACCCTATGATCCCGCACACGTCCCCACTCGGCCAAACCGGGAAGTTTGCTTTCCCGACTGACCCTTCCGCCAAGCTCTGCTGAAGCTTCTGCAAGAATCACCCGGTAGCCTCGTTTTCCCAGTGTTAGAGCACACTCTAAACCAGCAGGACCTCCACCCAACACCAGCACGCCGTCGTCGCTTTTACGATACTCGATTCTCTCCGGATGCCAACCTCGACGCCATTCTTCTCCCATCGTTGGATTTTGTGTACATCGCATTGGTACTGCCAGCCAGTCTCCAGCTACACAGATGTTACAGCCGATACACTCGCGGATTTCATCAATACGGCCTTCCTCAATTTTATTCGGCAGAAACGGGTCGGCAATTGATGGCCGCGCCGCTCCGATCATGTCCATCACTCCACGTTTAATCAATGAGACCATAGTGTCTGGAGATGTGTAGCGTCCTACACCCACCACGGGTTTGGTTGTAAGTGATTTTACAAAATTGATGTATGTTTCCTGATATCCCTCTTTCTCAAAGCGGGAAGTTACTGAATCGTTTTCCCATTCACTGATATTAACGTCCCAAAGGTCGGGGATTTCCGCCAGCATTTCCACAACTTCCCGGCCTTCGTTTTCACAGGTAATGCCTTTGGGGCCTAGAAGTTCATCAACTGCAAAACGCACAGCAACGGCACATTTGTCCCCTACAGCATCCTTTGTGTCTTCAAGTACTTCCCTGAAGAGTCTCACTCGATTTTCCAAGCTGCCACCGTATTCATCTGTACGATGATTGAAGCGACGTGAAAGGAAGTGCATGAGCAGGGTAAGACTGTGACCAGCGTACACATAAACGAGGTCGAATTCTGCCTGCTTGGCACGCAACGCGGCCTGACGGTGCCACTTTCTAAAGTCACGGATATCGGCTTTATTCATCGCCCGTGCTTGTAATGGATCATAGGAGTTGACCGAGGTCACACTTGGCGCAAGTGGTGGAATCCGGCTATAATTGTTGGCATTGGAATAGCCGCCATGCACCAACTCAATTCCGGCCAATGCACCATGCTCATGTACGGCTTCTGTCATTTTAGCCAGTGCTGGTATGTCTCCGTTGTCCCACAACCTTCCCTCTGCTGCAGAACCGTTGTCAGAGTTGGCGTGGATTTCCACCTCTTCCGTGCAGACAACAGCCCAGCCACCTTCGGCCTTGATACCTCGCATCGCCGCTAAACTATTTGGACGCAGATATCCCATACCGTTACAGTGTGGAACCTGATAAAAGCGATTCCTCGCGGTTAGCGGGCCAATCTGTACAGGTTCAAAAAGAATGTCATAACGAGGGTCGCGTTGGTTCATCTTGTTTTATCCCTTCCAAAGGCCTTCCTTACGCAACTCATTTGTAGTAATAATGATCCCTTTTTCCAGGATGTTAAACATTTCATCGATTTGCTCCATATTTATAACCAAAGGGGGTGAGAACACGCACATGTTCCAGAGAGGACGTACAATCAGTCCCAGTGCCTGACAGTTTTTGTCTATGCGGTCACCAATTTCAATGTCCATTTCAAGTGTGTCATGACTTTCCGAATCAACAATTTGGCACTCCACACAGCCTACCAATCCAACTCCACGTGTGTTTCTTACAAGTGGAAGTTTCCTTAACTCCTTGATGCGCTGCTGGAAATATGGAGAGATTTCACGAACATGCTCCAGCAAACCTTCGTTTTCGATTATTTCTATATTTTTGAGGGCAGCGGCTGAACTTACTGGATGTCCTGAATAAGTATAGCCATTGGAAAACGTAGCGTATTGAGAACCATCTCCTGAGATCTGGCCGAAAATTCGATCGGAAATGATGCAGGCTCCCATTGGAACGTAGCCAGAGGTTAACCCCTTTGCACATGTAATAATGTCTGGTTCAATCCCGAACACTTCTTTAGAAGAGAACCAGTGTCCCAAACGTCCAAAAGCGGTCACAACCTCATCAGAAATGTATAGAACATCATACTTGCGGCAGATCTCCAGGCAACGCTTGTGATAGCCTTTGGGAGGTACTATTACACCTCCAGAAGCCAGTACGGGTTCAGCAATGAATGCCCCGACATTTTCAGCTCCAAGGTTCAGGATAGCATTTTCTAAGTCAGTAATTTTTTCCTCCAGGAACTCATCAACACTAATTTTTTCTGGACGACGATTTGGGTTGACATCCGGAAGGAAGTGAACTAATTCTTTTGCGGTATCCATCCAATCCTTGTCGCGATCTTTTCCACACATTGTTGCACTGAGGTAGGTACTTCCGTGATATGATTTCTCTCTGGAAATAATCTTTTTCTTTTTATTTCTTCCTAATACATTGTTATAAAAATGCACAAAGCGAATCGCACTGTCTACCGCGGTTGAACCACACGTTGTGAAAAAGACATGGTTCAAGTCCCCTGGAGTGCGCTCTGCTATCTTATTTGCTAACACCGCACTTGGAGAGGAACTCATGTTCCATGGCGAATAATAAGGGACCTTAATGATCTGATCAGAAATGGCCTTGGCCATTTCTGGGCGTCCATAGCCAATCTGTACGCACCACATTCCTCCAGGACCATCTATCAACTTTTCACCATTCTCATCATAGAGATAAATCCCTTCTGCTTTTTCGGCAAACATACGTTTTTTTTGCCCTACATCTTTCATGTCTTCCCATGGATGCACGAAATTCTTGTTGTCAAAATTTTGGATTTCTTCAATTTTTTCAAGTTTCATTTTCATTTTCCTAAACAGTTAGCCCTTTTTGCAGCGGGCAGAGGGTTTCATGGCGCCACGTGATAATAAAATGGGGAACCGATCGCGTATGTTTGTATCGGTTTTGGGAGTGATGTGATCCGGAAAGTGTGTTGATAAAATTTCAAAAGCTGTTTCGTGAGCACGTTCGAGGATGTCTTTAGAGCCTTCCTGCTCCCAGACTCCTTGTGGGGCGCGATCAGCAATTTTAGGATACAGAAATTCACTTTGCATCCGGTCAAGTGTTTGGGCGTGTCCGAGATAGTGCCCAGCCCCTAAAGCGACATCCTTAATCACTTCGATACTCAGGGTTTCTTCGGTGACTTCAATCCCACGAATGATCCGCTGTACCATGCCGAGCATGTCATTATCGATCACGAGTGCTTCAAAGGAACAGCCCATCAAGCTCCCCAACATCCCCGCCGATTCCAGGATCCGGTTGCCACCTGCTAATCCAGCTAGCACGGCGCTTATTCCCTTTTCATAACCGGCCTGTGCATCAGGTATTTTTGAGTCTGTCATGCAGGAAGGTACTGTCGTTGGCAAATTGTAAAATTTTCCAATTTGTACAGCAGCAGCGATAATGAGTGCTTCCTCGCCACTTCCTCCAGAGAAAGAACCTGTGCGCAAATCGCTTATGAATGGCCAGATAGCAAAGCTCATCGGACAGCCGGGATTGATGAAATTGACAATCGCCAAACATGCCAGTCCTTCTGCAGTCACTTGGGCCAGTGTTCCGGCTAAAGTTACAGGTGCCGTTGCTCCGGCTTGAGGTGCAATTGCGATGTCATTGATCAGTCCAAGCCGACTGCTTTCCACCAGTACGTCCAGGTTTTCCTTGGCAAATCGAAGTGGTGAAACAATTGGACATCCGCCAAAAGTACAAAATGGTTTTTCTGCAAAACGACCTTCTCCTCCCAAAACCATGTCGAACATTTGCACTGCTCCTTTGATGTTTTGAGCACGGTTGAAGGTCATTTCAAATGGTTTTTCTGTTCCGCAAACCAAGGCGTAGGCCACATTAAAATCGTGTTCGTCTAAATCAGAAATTTCAGTGGGTATGACGGTTTGGCCAAACTGGTGAATGTATTCTAGCTTGTCCACTAATCGACAGGCATCGTAAAGGTCAAGCAGTGTGGATGGGCGATAGGTTTTTGTGTCGAACTCAAAGATGGTAACGGCTTCTCCGCTGGTGGCGTAATGCACTCGATAGTCGCCGACATGCAAGTCGTCATGAGTAGAATTGCGGCTATGCACAACATATTCATTGGCAGCTTTCGTCAGGACATCCTCAATCAGGGCTTTTGGAAAGCATAATCGCCCAACATCACTGAGTATGCATCCGCATTCTGTCGCCAGTTCAATTACTTCCGGGGTTGCTTCGGCGATTCCTACTGTTGCCAAAATTTCCAGTGCTGCATGATGAATTTTCTCCAAATCCGTATCTTGAAGCGGTTTGTATGCCCCTCCGGACATCCCTGCCTGTACCACCGGTACTTGGTCTTCTGAACTTCTCTGGGCTTTTCGTCCTGCGCGACCGCCCGAACGAACTCTCCTGAACCGCTCTGCTCTTTGAACATCTACCATAAATTTTATA
>Ga0207990_1000384_pt1 | contig 25657 bp, 24 predicted proteins | sample ETNtaG_8_FD_185780 | JGI IMG/M metagenome (GOLD analysis project Ga0207990, IMG submission 185780) | Marine microbial and viral communities from oxygen minimum zone, Eastern Pacific Ocean - ETNP201406SV75 (SPAdes) (version 2) | ecosystem: Environmental > Aquatic > Marine > Oceanic ...
TGATTAGTTCCGGAAAGAAATAAAGAAGAAGTAATATCAAAACTTAAATTATTATCGGGACCTGAATATATAGCTTCTTCGCTGTTTTTTGCAAGCTTCAGCGTGTCACAGTCTCGCTTATCATCTTTGATGTTGAAAGGAAGTTTGTTGCGGAAAATATTCGATTCTATGAAGTTGTACGCTGAGCCGCCAAAAAAACCGAATTTATGCATTGAGGTGCTAAAGTTTCTTGATTCATGTAATTCTTTATACAATGCACTTGCCTTAAATATATCTTCAAAATCACAAATTTCCTCGCTGAGCAGCTTGTTAACATATTCAGCAGCCAGCATGCCAGACTGTATCGCGCAGTGACTTCCTTTAACCTTGCCGGAATTTAAAGTCCCAGCATCACAGCCCACAATCATACCGCCGGAAAAATTCATCCTAACAAGCGAATGAAGACCGCCCTTGGTGATGGCTCTTGCTCCATAAGAAATGCGTTTGCCGTGCTCCAGGAATTGTTTTATAACAGGGTGTTGCTTGTAATGTTGGAATTCTTGAAAAGGGCTTAGGTATGGATTACTGTAATTTAAATCTACGATCAAACCCACCGCAATACGGTTATTATCAAAGTGATAAAGGAAGCCTCCTCCCGAAGTGCCTCTGTTGAGAGGCCAACCAGCTGTATGGACAACGTTACCTGGGCAATGCTTATCAGTATCCACTTCCCAGATTTCTTTAAAGCCAATACCGAAATGTTGCGGGCTTTTGCCTTCATCTAAGTTAAATTCTTCGATTATCTGTTTGCCCAAGTGGCCTCTTGAACCTTCAGCAAATATGGTTTGCTTGGCAAAGATATCCATCCCAGGTGTCCAGGTAGATTTCTGTTCACCTTGCTTGTTTACACCCATATCTCCGGTTGCAACGCCGCAAACCTGGCCATTCTCATCTAGCAAATAGTTTTGCGCTGGAAAGCCAGGAAAGATATCAACTCCGAGCTCCATTGCTCTTTCGGCCATCCATTGACAAAGCTCGCCGAGTGAAATTAGATAATTTCCTTTGTTGTGTAAGCTTCGTGGAATTAGCCATGAGGGCATTTTTATACTTTTTTTATCGCTAGTTAGTATATAAACGTCGTCACCCTTGACGGGAGTATTTAGGGTAGGGCAGTCGCTTGCTTGTTCAGGAAAGAGGCTATGCAGTGCTTCAGGCTCGAAAACGGCGCCAGAAATGATATGGGAGCCAACTTCTGAGCCCTTTTCAAGTAGACACACAGAAAGATTTGCATTGAGCTGTTTAAGTCTGCAAGCCGATGCAAGACCGGCTGGCCCTCCGCCTACAACAACTACATCGTATTCTATTGACTCTCTTTCCATAAGTTAATAAACTTAAAAGGATCGTTAGTTGTGATCAATCATCTCTTGCATGGCCCCAAAAAGGTCAGTTTTCCATATTAAATCAGCCATTCTACACATTGGAGCGTCGGGGTCATTATTTATCGCGACAATCACTTCTGAATCTTTCATTCCAGCAAGATGCTGGATTGCGCCGGAAATACCAACCGCAATATAGAGTTTTGGGGCAACTACTTTGCCAGTTTGACCGACTTGATAGTCATTTGTAATAAATCCAGCATCTACCGCCGCTCTTGATGCGCCGACTGCAGCATCCAATTTATCAGCCAACTGGTCAATTAAAGCGAAGTCTTCTTTTGATCCTAGACCGCGTCCACCAGAAACAATTCTTGCAGCCGTTGTCAATTCAGGGCGCTCTGATTGGGATTCTTGAAGCGAAACAAAGGCTGACTGAGATTCTGGCATTGTTAATGACAACTCTTCGATAGAGGCAGATCCACCGTCCTGAGAGTGTTCAAATGATGTCGATCTAACAGTCATCAGGATTTTACTGTCTGATGACTCTACTGTTGCCATAATGTTTCCAGCATATAAAGGTCGTACGAAAGTGTTTTTTGACTTTATTTCGCAGACATCTGAGATAGGCTGGACGTCGAGAAGGGCGCCTACTCTAGGAACGATATTCTTGCTATAAGTTGAAGAGCCAGCAACAAGGTATTTATAGCTAGCCATTACCTCTGCAATTAGTCCACTAGCAACCTCAACACAGGCATGCTCTAATTCTTCATTAACTATCACTTTAACGGTGCCTAGACCTGCGAGAGAGGATGTTTGAGAGGCGTTATCAACGGCATTTGTAAGCACTAAAGCATCTATCGTATCTGCTAGTTGAGATGCCGCTGTAATAGCTGCACGACTATTTGCGCTAACTTCAGAGCCAATTAATTCAATCAATACTAAAGCAGACATTATAAAACTCCTAATTGGTTTAATTCACTATAAAGCTCTTGAGCTGAATGCACTTCCTTAGCAGCTCTATCTTTTGTGCCGGACTCTTCAACACTAAGCACCTTGACTCTTGGCGTCACGTCAATATCTAGACTGGTTAACTCAATTGTTTCTAATGGTTTTGATCTGGCTTTCATGATGTTTGGGAGGGAGGCGTATCTTGGCTCATTGAGTCTCAGATCTACGGTGACTATGGCTGGTATGTTTAGCTTTCTAGTTTCGATGCCTGAGTCAATTTCACGACTAACTTCAACACTGCCGCCATCATCGCTCAACTTAAACTCGGAAATGAAAGTACCCAAGGAAAAGTTTAGCAAACCTGAGAGAATTTGACCGGTTTGATTGTTGTCATTGTCAACAGCTTGCTTGCCCATAAAGACAAGTTGAGCCTCCTCTCTCTCAATAATTTTTGCTAGGATTTTGCCTACGTGAAGCGGCTGCAAATTTAGCTCGGAGCCAGTTTTTACGAAAATAGCCCTATCTACACCCATCGCTAGAGCGGTTCTAAGAGTGTCAACAGTTTTATCAGTGCCGATACTGACAGCTATTGTTTCGCTAGCTTTTCCATCTTCTTGAAGTCTCAGAGCCTCTTCTACCGCAATTTCACAAAAAGGGTTCATTGCCATTTTGGCATTGTTTAAATCAACTGTTTGAGATTGCTTGTCAACACGTGCCTGCGTATAGGGATCAAGCACTCTTTTAATTGGAATAATTATTTTCATTTTGTGTTAATCTTTTGTAATAATTTTGCGCGAATAATACCATATAAATATAGTTTGTCTAGCAATTGCAAAAAAACTTTATCTAGTGATATTTTATATTCATATCAACGATTATTTGACTATTAATGGAAAGCGTAGCTTTGCTTCGGCGCCTGCTTGTAAAAATCTATTATTCAAGGTAATCTCGCCTCCATGAAGTTGCATGATTTTCTTGACAAACCTTAAGCCTAAACCGGTGCTGCGTTTGCCGGTATCTGGCCTTGAAACAGAGAAAAAACGGGTAAATAGTTTACTCATGACCTGAACAGGAATTCCCGGGCCTTCATCAAGAACGACAATATTGACCGCTGAATTAGTTTGGGTGGCTTTAATAGTTATAGTGCCGCCATCAGGACTAAAGTCTATGGCATTGTTGACAATATTTCCTATCGCCTGTTCAAAGAGTAATCTTTCAGCCTTAAGTTGAATATCCTCGCTAATTTCATATTTAAAAGTTATATTCTTTTTCGCAATATTTCCAGCTCGACTAGTCTTCTTCACGACACCTATAACAACAGCTTTGACATTTATTGAGACCAAGTTTGAAAGACTATCGCGTCTTTCAACTCTCGAAAGGTCGAGTAGTCTTGTTACAAGCATATCCATGTGCTTGTTTGAATCAAGAATGCCTCTGATAAAATCAGAGCGTTCATCTTCGTTCATGTCGGTTTTTAGGTTTTCTGCAGCTAAACGCACGCCCGTGATGGGTGTGCGTAATTCGTGAGCTAATGTGTTAATGTACTCTTCAACGTCATCTTTAAGTTCTACATCCCCGTGAGACTTTTGTATCGCTAGGGCAAGCTTATTGAACTGAATATTCAAATCAGGAATCGACACTTCATCACCCTTGAAAAGCCTTGTGCTGTATTTCTCTAAGCGGTTAATGTTTCTTGAAATTCTGTAGCTGCCTAGGATTCCAAAAAATAAAGAGATAAGAAATATATAAAAAATGAATTCATACAGATAATTCTCATCCGTCAAATCTAGTATCGGAGCTGCGACAACAAGGGCTCCTATAACCTCGCCATTATTGTCATAAATCGGATTCGAAACATAAAGGAACTGAGGTTTATAAAAATAATCCGTATTTATTCCCCACATTTTTCTAGAGTCACGAGCAGGCCCTACTGAAATTCTACTTATACTTTTTTTGCCTCGAAGCGCTGAACCAACCTCTGCCTGTTCTATCATGCTTTTTCCTAGGCTTAAACCTCGAGAGTCCAAGATAAGCAGCCCATCTTTATCGGTAATGTAGATAGCTAGATTTTCTAATAGTTGATTACTTCGAGATTTTTGACTAGCAATGGGTGATGGAAAGTAACCCTCAACGATGCCGTCAAAATTAGCAATATCTATTTCACCGTTTTTGATATTTTGAGAGGCAATCTTGCTCAGTAAGCTTGATACTTCAACTAAGACCCCTTTTGCGGATTCCATACTAGTGCGCTGAACAAAAACCCAGACCAAAGCACTACTAATTACAAAGTAAAGAATGAACAGTTTGGTGCCAACATTTAATTTGAAGTGTTTCATTCAATGAGACTATAGCCAATACCTCGAATTGTCTCTATATGTTCACAACTGCTGTCTATTTCATTTAGACGTTTACGTATTGATTTTATATGAGTATTTATTGTTTTGACATCGGAGCCGTGGGGCCTGTCCCAAATAACCTTCAACAGATATTCTCGAGTATGAACGCGATTTGGGTTTTTTACTAAGTGAGACAGGATTTTATATTCTGCCGGTGTAAGAGTGAGCTCTTGATTGTGAAATAGCATCCTTTGCATAGCTTCATTGATAGCAAATTTCGACTCCGATTTTGGCTCGCTATTACTCCGAAAATTTCTCAACTGCGCCCTGACATGCGCAACAATCACCCTTGGGCTGAATGGCTTAGTTATATAGGCGTTTGCACCCAAACCTTCAAGACCCAAAACCTGGTCAGCTTCATCATCTCTAGCGGAAATAATAACTACCGGCACGTTTGATTTAGAGCGAATTTTTCGCAATACATCAAATCCGCTAATATCAGGCAAGCCTACATCAAGCAAAACTAAGTCAACTTCATTGTTATCAAGGTAATCAAGTGAATCGTGTCCATTGTCATACCAAGTCCAACCAAAGGAGTCTTTTTCGAGAACAAAAGCTATGCTTTCAGCAATTGTTTTGTCATCTTCTACTATCAATATATGTTGCATACTAAGTATTGTAGCTAAAAAACTTTATTGTAGTTAAAAACACCGCAAACTGAAGCATCTTCATGAAATCTTCACCAAAAATTCACCTATAAAACATTTGACATTCGTAATTGAGGCGTAAAAATGGAATCACTGCTTACTTATTTTTGGATATATGTATCGTACGCTGTCAAAAAATATAAAACTTGTTAGGGCAATATTCAAAGCCAAAGAGCTTGGAGTTGATGATATCACAATAACAATTGAATCTAGAGCCTTAACCGTTAAAAAAGATATTAGCGCTCTGCAATTTAATAGGGCTTTGAATTTATTGGATTTATTAATTAGTAAGCAAAAAGAACCTCGAACACCCTTGCCACTTTCCTCTCCTGGTGGTAATTGAGGTAATGGCAGAAGCTGGTGGTCGCTCCTTCCACCAGCAGATGCTCTTAATAAGGAAATGTTAATTAAATGAACGATCAATCAAACAAACAAAACTTAGTCAATGCCAACAAAAAGAGTGATTTTTATAGGAGACTAAACACCAACGAAAAGCAATTCAATAAAGCTAAGGCTTGGTACCATAGTGCTATGCAAAATTCAAATCAAAACAAAGCTCTCCACTTAGAGCAGCCGAATCTGTAAAAGCTCATCATCAAATATCACGAAGTTATATAATCTAGCATCTATATCAAATTAATCCTGGGGTGTAGTTTTGCATGCCTAATCAGCATAAAAAATTAGGTCTGAAAGCATTTATCTTATTGATTTTATTGTCAATTTTTTCTTGCTCGATGGCTGATCTAGAGGTTGGCGACATGGCGCCTAACTTTACTCTAGAAGATCAAACTAATTCAATGCAATCCTTAAGCGACTATAAAGGAAAATGGGTTGTGCTCTATTTTTATCCGAAAGATGACACGCCGGGGTGTACGACGCAAGCGTGTGAATTTCGCGATGCAACAGAGCGCATCATAGCAAGCAAGGCTGTCGTTTTTGGCGTTAGTATTGATAGTATCGAGTCTCATAAAGAGTTTGCGGAGAAATACCAAATACCATTTTCGCTGCTTTCTGACGAATCTGGACGTGTTTCCAAGCAATATGACTCTTTAAATGATTTATTCGTCTTCAAAGTCTCCAAAAGGAATACTTTTATTGTTGACCCTCAAGGAAAAATTGCCAGAATATACCTCTCTGTTAAGCCCCAAGGTCATGCAGAAATGGTACTTAATGAACTTGGTTCACTGCAGCAAACCTATCAATAGCCATAACCTTATAATTTGATAATTGGTTATGACTCAATCAATTTTCTTTTTTGAGATTTTGACATTTTTTTGACCTCCAATTCTCTTATCAAGGCTTCTTTTCGGGACGAAGATTTTTCTTGATACACCAAATGACAGGGCCGTCTTGAGAGGGTATACTTGGCGCCGCCTTTTAATTCCCCTAAATGCTGCTTAAGCCTCCTTTCAAGGTTGTTTGTGATGCCGCAATAAAGACTTCCATCGCAACATTCAAGTATATAAATCAGCCAATTATTTTGATCGTTTGTGGTCATAAAAAAAACTTTTACCATGTTTCACACTTTTGCTCATGAAATATATTAAAATGCCCGATTTTTAATTATGTCATAATAATTTATACTAATTTATTTGTATTATTATTGGCTATATAAAACACTCTAGATTGATATGCTAAATTCTGTATTACGAACAACCTGGCCTCTGTTTCTTGGGGTTCTTTTTATTGGACTAGGGAATGGCCTTCAAGGTACGTTAAGTAGTTGGCGTGCCGATTTTGAGGGTTTCTCTGTCATAACTACCGGCTTGGTAATGTCGGGATACTTCGTTGGCGCTCTTTTTAGCTCTCTTTTGTCTCCTGGCCAAATCAAAAGAACTGGCCAAATCAGAACATACGCTGCCTATGCATCGATTGCATCAACCGCAATCTTGATCCAGATACTGTTTATTGAGCCGCCGGTTTGGTTTGTCGCTCGTTTCCTTTCGGGTTTTTGTGTTGCTGGAATCATGATTATTGTGGAGGGCTGGTTAAACTCTATCTCTTCAAATGAAAATCGTGGTCAAATTTTCTCGATACACATGGTAGTTGTTTGGGGAGGTTTGGCGCTTGGACAGGGTTTGTTTGTAATCGACAATCCTGCAGGCGTTAATTTGTTCATATTAGCCTCTATCTTGTTGTCTATTTCCCTGATACCCATACTTTTAGCTGACATTAAGGCTCCTGAAAACGGGAATCAAGAAACATTAAGTGTTAAGGCCTTATGGAGAGCCTCACCCTCAGGTATAGCGACTATTGGAATCTCTGCAACTGCTTCCGCTGGCTTTTTTGGAGTTGGAACAATTTATGCAATTAAGTCAGGATTATCTATATCTGAAACAGCAATCTTTATGACGCTTTTTATTGGTTTTGGTGCCCTTTCTCAATGGCCATTAGGATGGCTTTCTGACAAGATTGATCGCAGAAAAGTTATTCTGTTGTGCTGTGCCAGTGTTGTAAGTATTTGTATAGTGCTAGCTATCTTCGAATTTGAAACAACATCTTTCTTATTGCTTAGTGGTTTAATAGGTGCGAGCACTTTGCCTTTATATTCCTTAGGGGTGGCTCAAACTAACGACCGTCTGGAACCAAAGCAAATGATAAGCGCTAGCGGAACTATTGTTCTTGTTTATAGTGTTTTTGCGGCACTCGGACCTTTCACTGTCAGTTACTTCTTAAGTGTATTCGATAAGTTTGGTTTTCTGCTGTTTTTAAGCATTGTCCATATTGTCATTGCCGTTGTAGTTCTTATGATGATGTTGATTCACAAGGATGTTGAAGAGGCTGACCAGGCAAACTTCCAGGTTATGACACATAGACCTAGTACAGTCGCTATGGAGGTGATTGCTGAAGAGGCGATGGAATCGCAAACAGAATAAAAATTTATAACTATTTACTTATAGTTTGAATGTAACCAGTTGTCTTCTGGGTAATGGCAATTTCGGTCCACAAAATGAAGAGCAAAGGCTTGACGAGATTTTGAAGAGCTGTTTGCGGCACTGTAATGAGGCAATTGGCCGTGCAATACAATTAAAGTGCCAGCTTCAACCTCAAACATATCGAGAGGCTTTTCAGGCCACGGTTCATGATCCAAAATGTCAAATTCAGTTCCTCCATCCGAGGATAAACGAAAGCGTTTCTTTAACGGAATTTTATGACCTCCAGTTATTGCCTGCAGGCAACCATTTTCTCTATTAGCCTGTTCTAAGGCGAACCAAAAGCCAATACAACTCATTGGCTCAGTATACAGAAAGGTTGAATCCTGGTGGAGACCGACCTCTCCTCCAATTCCTGGCTGTTTGAAGATATGCATTGACTGCAGAGCTCTCGGTTTTTGCATGCCAAGCTGCTTAACTAACTTAGGAAGCTTTAATTCGTCAACAACCTTTTTATATACAGGGTCCAGTATATGTTGGGCATGACCAATTTTATTGATGGCAATCTGTATAGGAACAGTCAGACTGCCATCCTGATCAATTGCCTTTTCTTCAAAGAAAAAGCGTATCTGGTCACCCGAACCTAAAAAATAATCATCACTGGCTCTTTCCTGTTCGTCTGTGGTAAAAATTGTGCGCTTTGATGGCGGCTGAAACATTTCGATTAAGTAGCTTGCACGATCAATTAGAAGCTTTCTTTGGTTAGCGTTTATGAAATTATCAACTACCAAGTAACCATTTTTATTGAAAGATTGTATTTGGTTCTCTGTAAACATTAATTTGAGTTAGTTTTGCCTGATTCGTTGGCTAAATAATACCATTATCAGAGGATGACGCCCAGGTCTAGCATTAATTTCTTCAGAGCAAAAAATTATGTGGCCATTTTTTTCTAGCTGGAGATGTATTCTTTATAGACCCGTCTAGTAATTTTGGACATAATTTCATATGAGATTGTATTGCAATATTCCGCCACTTCATTAATCGCAATGTTGTTGCCAAACAATTCAACCTTGTCGCCGATTTGGGGGTTGGGTATGTTAGTGAGGTCGATGGTTAACATGTCCATTGAGACTCTGCCTACGATTCTAGATCTGGTGTCATTAATATATACCGGTGTACCATCATTGGCGTGCCTTGGGTAGCCATCTGCATAACCTGCCGCCACTACCCCAATTAACATGTTGTGGGGACAAATAAAACGAGAACCGTAACCTACACCTTGTCCCTTCTCAAAACGCTTTATAGAAATTAGATTAGATGACAATGTCATTGATGGAATTAAGTTTTTTTGATACCTCGCTTCACTAAATGGCGACGATCCGTAGAGCATTATTCCAGGCCTGTTGTAGTTTTTGTGAGAGTTCCTCCAGGCAACTATGCCAGCAGAATTGGCAATAGAAGATTGGTGTCTAGTGGTGCCAACAATTTTGTTAAAGCTGTCAATTTGTTTTTGGGTAAAAATATCATAAGGCTCATCTGCTTTAGAAAAGTGAGTCATTAATACAATTTTATTAACGTTTTCACTATTTTCAAGTAGCTTAATTGCCTGATAAAATTCTGCCTCATGAAATCCGAGACGACACATTCCGGAATCATATTTGACAAATACTGTAATCTGTTTTGTTAGTTTTGCCTTAACTAGCCATTCCAGTTGTGTCGAGTTACAGACAACGGTCATTAAATTGCGCTCTTCAACCAGAGAAAGCTCGCTAAACTCAAATATCCCCTCAAGAAGCAAGATAGCCGTCTTTTCTATGCCGGAGTCTCTCAATTCCAAAGCCTCTTCGATACAAGCAACGCCAAAAGCGTCGGCCACATTGTCCAGGTGTTTTGCTACTCTAGCCGCCCCATGCCCATATGCATCAGCCTTTATAATTGCAATTGCTTTTGAAGAGGGCGCCAGAGATTTGGCATAAAGAAAGTTACGCTTTATGGATTCGAGATTGATTGTAGCGGTGCATGCTCTAGCCATATGTTAATCTACACTAGTTGGCAGGAAGATAGCGACTCATTTCAATGCCCTCTAAAGAGATTTTTGGTTCATTATTAGAAATAATGTCGGCAATCAGCTTTCCTGAACCAGCCGACATAGTCCAACCAAGCGTGCCATGCCCTGTGTTCAGGTATAGATTGGGATAAGGTGTTTTACCAATGATTGGCGGTCCATCTGGGGTCATTGGTCTTAGCCCTGTCCAAAATTCATCGTCACTTTTCATGTCTGCTGCCAGAGGAAATAGATCGCCAAATGAGTGGCGAATAGTGGCGCGTGATTTTTCTCTTAAGTCTAGATTATGGCCCGTTAATTCAGCGGTGCCAGCTACCCTTACCTTGTCTCCCAATCTTGTGATGGCAACCTTATATGTCTCATCCAGAAGGGTTGATTGTGGAGCATCTTCTTCATTAACTATAGGCAGAGTTACTGAATATCCTTTAACAGGGTAGACTGGAATATTTATGCCAATAGGGCTAAGCAATTGTGGAGAATAGCTGCCCAGTGTTACTAGATATTTGTCTGATGTTAACTCTCCTCGGTCAGTTTCAATTCCAGATATTTCCTTATTCTTTAGATTTAACTTTTCTATGTTTACTCCGAATTCAAATTTAACGCCCATTTCGATACATTTTTTTTGAAGTTCGTTTGTAAATAAAAAACAATTTCCTGTTTGGTCGCCGCCAAAATATAGGCCTCCGGCAATTTTATCTTTTACGTGACGAAGTCCCGGCTCTTTAGCTATACAGCCGTCAATATCTAGAATATTGTATTTGACTTTAAATTTATCTAATACCGCGATATCTTTTCTTGTCTCAGCTATCTGTTTGTCGGTTCTCAAAACCTGTAATAAACCTTTTTTCCTTTGTTCATAATCGATATTAGTTTCACTTTCTAACTCGTTTAAGCATTGTTTAGAATAATTTGAAATTCTAAGCATACGGGTTTTGTTGATCATATAGCTCTTATGATTGCAATTTTTCAGCATTTGATAGATGAATTTAATTTTTTTAATATCAAAATATGGGTTTATTACAAGCGGCGGATGTTTACTGAACGTCCATTTTAGCGCTTTAATTGGAATCCCTGGGGCCGCCCATGGTGAAGACATTACATAAGAAAGTTGACCTGCATTTGCATGACTAGTCTCAAGTGCCACATTATTTTGCCTATCGACAACTGTTACTTCATGGCCCTCTTTAGTTAGGAAGTAGGCTGATGTGGTGCCGATAACGCCACTTCCAAGGATTAATATTTTCATCTAATTTAAAATATTATAAAAAAAAGAATTTTAGCACTATGAGTAAACTAAATCATGTAATTGTATAATCAGAATTAATTATTAACTACAGAAATATAGATTCACTTAATAGAGATATTTTACGGATAATTTTGGTATGATTTGTCATAGCTAATAATTAACTGTTGACTTGAAAAAAAGCTCTAGGTTAAAATGGCTCTCTTTTATTTTTATATGTTCATATTATGTTTGATAAATCTTTAGATTTGATTGATATAGACCCTGAAATCGCAAAAGCAATGAGTGCAGAAGAAGCTCGTCAAGAGGCCCATATTGAATTGATTGCATCAGAGAATTACACCACACCAGCTGTAATGATGGCTCAAGGTTCGCAATTAACCAATAAGTATGCCGAGGGCTACCCATATAAGAGATATTACGGTGGTTGTGAACATGTTGATGTGATCGAGCAGCTTGCTATCGATAGAGCTAAGGCATTATTTGGTGCAGATTATGCAAATGTTCAGCCACACTCCGGTTCACAAGCTAATGCCGCCGTATTTCAAGCATTAGTAGTTCCAGGAGACACTATTCTGGGAATGAGTTTAGCGCATGGCGGACACCTTACACATGGCGCCGCTCCTTCTTTCTCTGGGAAGAATTTTAATGCGATACAGTATGGTCTAAATGATGATACTGGTGAAATTGATTATGACGAGGTCGAACGGCTTGCACATGAACACAATCCAAAAATGATTATTGCTGGTTTTTCGGCTTATTCGAGAGTTGTTGATTGGGCAAGATTTAGAGCTATTGCAGATGCAGTTGGAGCATATTTATTTGTTGATATGGCTCATGTCGCAGGACTCATAGCAACAGGGGATTATCCTTCGCCGATACCTTTTGCAGATGTGGTTACCACCACCACACATAAAACGCTAAGAGGACCTAGAGGAGGGCTGATTCTTGCCAGAGCAAATGAAGAGATAGAAAAAAAACTAAATTCAGCAATATTTCCTGGTATTCAAGGTGGTCCCTTGATGCATATCATTGCCGCCAAGGCAATATCCTTTAAAGAGGCAATGGGAGAGGAATTTAAGGTTTACCAAAAGCAAGTAGTATGTAACGCTAGAGCGATGGCCGATGTATTTATTAGTCGAGGCTATGAAGTTATCTCCGGCGGCACCGATGACCACTTATTCCTTGTCAGCTTTATAGCCCAGGGTTTGACGGGGAAAGCTGTTGATGCAGCCCTAGGTTCTGCCCATATTACTGTGAATAAAAATGTAGTACCGAACGATCCTCAATCTCCCTTTATTACAAGTGGCATTCGTATTGGTACCCCGGCAGCGACAACGCGGGGATTTAATGAAAAAGATTGTAGCGATCTTACTCACTGGATTTGTGACATATGTGACGACCTCGACAATGACAAAATTGTTGAAGAAGTTAGAGTCAAAGTTGAAAGCCTATGTGCAAAATATCCTGTCTATAATTAAATAGATGCGCTGTCCATTCTGCCAATCGGACGATACAAAAGTGCTAGACACAAGATTGCTTGATGATGGCTCGCAAGTTAGACGCCGTCGCGAATGTATAGCCTGCGGTGAAAGACATTCAACAAGAGAGACTGTCGACCTTAATTTGCCAAGACTTATAAAAAGTGACCAATCCAGGCAGTTATTTAATGAGGAAAAATTACGCTCTGGTCTACTAAAGGCACTTGAAAAAAGGCCTGTTGAAACAGTAAAAATAGAACTTGCAATTCAAAAAATTCAACGCAAATTGATGGCACAAAATGATCGCGAAGTTTTGTCTTCAGTTGTGGGAGAATGGGTCATGGAAGAACTTCACGAGCTCGATGAAGTTGCCTATATTCGTTTTGCCTCGGTCTACCGTCAATTCCAAGACATTGAAGCCTTTAAGAGTGAAATAGATAAACTAATGAAAAAATAGTAATGCCTTTCATCGAAAGGCATAATGGTTTTATAATTTTCATTGATTAGGTTGGCATCTCGGTTACCATATTAATTTAAACTATATACACATGGCTAAAACAAAAGTAGAGTTTGTATGCAGAGAGTGCGGCGCATCGCATTATCAATGGGGTGGTCAATGTTTATATTGCAGGGAGTGGAATACATTAGAAGAGGTAGTTCTTTCTCAGTATAGCAGCTCAAAATCTTCTGTCCTTAAAGACCTTCCGCCATCAAAAGTCCAGAACCTTTCTGAAGTAGAGTCGCAAGCTAAATCGAGATACAGTACTGGTTTAAGTGAGCTTGACAGAACTTTGGGAGGAGGCCTGGTTGATGGCTCTGTAGTCCTCATAGGTGGAGACCCTGGCATTGGTAAATCAACCCTTATCTTGCAAGCTCTAGCCTTTGCCAATCAATCACATACTACGCTTTATGTTAGTGGAGAGGAGTCGTCTGAACAGATAAGCGGCAGGGCGGTTCGTCTTGGAATTAAGGAAGACATACTATTCGTAAGCGAAACCTACCTAGAAAAAATACTCAAGATTACCCAGGATGTGCAGCCAAAGATTATCGTAATAGACTCCATTCAGACTATGGTAACAGATCAGTCAAATTCAGCTCCAGGTTCAGTCGCCCAAGTTAGGGATTGCGCCGCTCAGCTTACTCAATATGCTAAGCAAACCAGCACAATTTTGCTCATGATTGGCCATGTAACTAAGGGAGGTGCAATTGCTGGGCCGCGCATTTTGGAGCATATGGTTGATGCTGTCTTGTATTTTGAGGGAGATTCTGGTGGTCGCTATAGAGTTATCAGAGCAGTGAAAAATCGCTTCGGTGCGGTGAATGAAATTAGTGTATTTGCGATGAGTAAAAAGGGTCTCCAACAGATCAGCAATCCTTCTGCAATTTTCCTTTCCAACCAAAATAACCCATCCCCAGGATCCATGGTTATGGTCACCCGTGAAGCGACTAGGCCATTACTAATAGAGATTCAGGCGCTCGTAGATCAATCTAACGGTCCTGCAAAAAGAGTTAGCGTCGGGTTAGACCAGAATCGTCTCTCTCTGCAACTTGCAATACTTCATAAGCATGGAGGAGTTGCAACCTTCGATCAGGATGTTTTTGTTAATGTTGTTGGAGGAATCAGGGTCAACGAAACCGCATCTGATCTAGTGGTTATGCTTGCCATCGCTTCTAGTCTTAGAGATAAAGTTATTCCTAGCAAATGGATTGCCTTTGGAGAGGTCGGCTTAACCGGCGAGGTTCGTCCTGTATACAACGCCTCCGAACGTCTATCTGAGGCTCAAAAACAAGGCTTTAGTGTTGCAATAATCCCTAAAGCAAATGCTCCGAAAAAGTCGCCAAACGGCCTAAAAATCGTTGCGGTAGAGTATCTATATCAAGCCATAAAATATTTGCTAGAAAGCAAATAAATTATTTATTTATAAATCGATCCCTTGCTGGGCTCTTATATTCTCACTAAATGCGTGCTTAATATTTTTTACTTCGCTAACCGTATCAGCAATTTCAATTAAATTCTTACTCGCAGCTCTGCCAGTGATAACCACGTGTTGATTCTTTGGTCGTCCAGAAAGGGCCTCTAAGATAGATTTTTCGTCAATATAGTTGTAGCTAACCATGTAGGTGATCTCGTCCAATACCACAAGACCTATTTCAGGGTCGTTTAGAAAATTCTTTGCCTCGGCCCATGCTTCGAGCGCTTTTTCCATATCAAGCTGTTTGTTTTGGGTGTCCCAAGTAAAGCCAGCTTTCATAAGAAAAATGCTAACCCCTTTTTGGTTCTTCAAAAAAATATCTTCGCCAGAAGCCTGTTCTCCTTTTAGAAATCGAACAACGCCAACCTTTATGTCATATGCCAATGACCGACAAATCATACCCATTGCTGATGAAGACTTGCCCTTGCCGTTGCCAGTCAGCAAAACAATAATCCCCTTGTCAATATTGGCGGCATCGATACGAGAATCAATATATTCCTTTTTTCGTTGCATACGTTTTTTGTAAGAATTATCCATATCTCAAGCTTTACTCAATTCCATACAACATTATCAATTATTTTATTGTTAATAAACCCTTAAAAGGTGTGGGAAATTCCTAAATTTATATTACGACCAAGAGTGTTATAGCCCTGAGCCATTTCATAGTCTTTATCTAATGCATTATTTATATTAAGAAAAACACTCAAATCTTCATTGAAGTCATAACTTGTACTTAAGCTTAGTAAGCCGTAGCCGCCAAGCTTGCCGTTTGAATGGTTATCCTTGTCCCAAACCCATGATTTAGCGCTCCAATTAACACTTCGCTTCCACTTGCCACTTGTTTTTGACAAATTAACTCCAATAGAGCGGTTTGGTCTTCTGCCTTTCTGTAAGTTGGTCGACTTGTTGATGGCTTGATTGAAATCAATATTGACATCAAGCTGCCAGCCTAACAATTCTGTGTCAAGAGTCAATTCAGCTCCCTTAATGTCAACAGTGCCGTCATTTCTATAATAAGCATTGTCTGTGAGCCAGTTGCTATCCGGATCTAGATACGTAAATGCGTCACTCACTTTACTTTTATACAGCTTCACCCCAGTTGTGCCCCAACCGTACTCTTTTATTAAGCCCAGTTCAAAGTTCTTTGAGCGCTCGGGCTTAAGGTCTGTTTGGCCCTGAGTTATATTTAAATTGTTTTTGTAGTGATCAGGCAAATTTGTCGCACTCCCATAAGATCCATTGACTCTTAGTGAACTACTAAGATCTTTAGCCCAATTGAAATTATAAGTGTAATGGGTGCTGAACTTGTCATGATCAACTATCCTGGCGCCAATTGATAATTCGTTATCAATAATCAAACCCTGCCACTGAGAAAATAGGTCGCTATGTTTTATATTTTTTGAATTCGCTATGTCTTTATCAACGCTGTTTGAAAGCCCAACCGATAATTTACTGTAATCAAAGTCAAGCTCGTTAATTAGTGAAACAGTATTAAGCTTGTACTTATCGCCTCTGCGCTGAGTATTTTGATTCATATAATCAAACTTTGTTGCAAATCTATCACTAAATTTATGGCTAACTCCAACATTGAATTGTCTGAGATTATTGTCTGGCTTTGGAGTGCCCCATGTGTCATCATATTCAATAATAGCCTTGGTGTTCATGATGTTAAGATTAACAGAAGTTTTATCAGAAACTTCAGTGCCGATGTTTATTCCAACCGTAGTTCTGTCAATAGGATCTAGGTCGCCGTCTCCAGTTGCATCAATCCCATCTGTATGAAAATCAGTTAGGGCAATATCCATATAGCCAGTGTCACTTTTAAAGTAAGAATTCAGATTGATTTTATTTGTATCATTTGATCCATAAGAAATGTCAATTCTATTTCTGCTGATTGAGTTGACATCTTTGTCTGTAAACACGTGAATAATGCCTCCAATTGCGCCAGGTCCATAAAGTGAAGAAAAAGGACCTTTAGTAATCTCGATTCTCTCTATTTGATCTAGCGGTATTACATCTAGGTTTGGCTGGCCTCCGGTAATTGTTACCTTGTTACCGTCCAGTAGTAGCAAGGTATGGCTGGATTCGTTACCACGAATACGCAGAGCGGTTAGATTTCCCTGGCCACCTTCAAAGGAAACTGCATGAATACTTTCTAAAAGCCCTGTAAAAGTTCTTTTGCCAGTCCTTTTGATGTCTGATTTACTGAGTTTTATTGTGGTAGCAACTGGCCCAATGATTGGTGCTGAAGTTCTGTATTCAGTGTTTAAAGATATTTTTATTGGCCCTATCAAGGCGTTTGCAGTGTTAGGAATTTGAATAGTTAAAACCAAAATAGTTGCAAGGATATTTTTGATAATCATGATTACCTCTATTAATTTAAAAAAAAGGCATCAGAAAAAATATCGTAAAGAGATACACTCTATGACACCACCCATCGTAGCTGTTAATAAAGTTTGAAATGTATCGGACTTATCTATTCAAGAAACACCGTTGCGAGGGCAGTGTCGGATTCTTACCGACTTCCATGAAATCAAACTGTGCGAATTATATTCATAAATAAGATCAATTGCAATCTTTTATTAATGAAAATATAAAAGGATTAATTAACACCGCTAAATCGCAGAAAAACAATACTCGGTCTATTTTTAAAGTCTTAGGTAAAATGGTACGATTTGTCAAAATAAGGAACATTTGATGAGTGAAGTTTTTAACTTCAGCGCTGGTCCTGCGGCTTTGCCGAGAGCTGTCCTTGAGCGATTAATAAACGAATTACCGGAATTTAGGGATGCTAGAGCATCTGTTATGGAGATCTCTCATAGAGGTGAAGATTTCATGGCGCTGGCAAAAAAATCCGAACAGGATTTAAGAGACTTAATGAATATCCCAAATAATTACAAAGTATTGTTTTTGCAGGGTGGCGCCCAGCAGCAATTCTCAATGGTCCCAATAAATCTTCTGAGAGGTAAGGAAATTGCTAACTACGTTAACACCGGTCACTGGTCTGAGAAAGCGATCCTTGAGGGATCTAGATACTGCAATGTTAACGTTTGCACGGATAGTACAAGTAATGGATTTACCGACATTGAAGATTTTTCGTCTTGGAAAATTAATCCTGATGGCGCCTATCTTCATTACACGCCAAACGAGACTATCGCAGGGCTTGAGTTTGATTTTATCCCTGAAGTTGATATGCCAGTTGTTGCCGACATGTCATCGTCAATTTTGTCTTCACCAATTGATGTTTCTAAGTATGGTTTAATCTATGCTGGGGCCCAAAAAAATATTGGCATTTCAGGTCTAACCGTTGTCATTGTAAGGGATGATTTATTGGGAAAAGTTGTCGAGCAGCAACCAGTTTTGTTTGATTACTCTACTCAAGCAAATAATGACTCTATGTATAACACTCCTTGTACTTTTGCATGGTACACAGCTGCACTTGTATTCGAATGGTTAAAAGAGCTTGGCGGGGTTGATGCCATTCATCGGCAAAATGAAAAGAAATCGAAGCTACTCTATAATGCAATCGATTCAAGTGATTTTTACTCAAATAATGTGGCCGCCCGGTTTCGCTCCAGAATGAACGTGCCTTTTTTTACTCCTAACCCTGAACTGGACAAGTTGTTTATTAAAGACGCATCGAATGAAAATCTTTTGGCTCTTAAGGGTCATCGATGGGTTGGTGGTATAAGGGCAAGCATATATAATGCAATGAGCATCGAAGGGGTTGAGGCTTTAGTATCCTTTATGCGCGATTTTGAAAGAAATTCTGGCTAGTAGTATTACTATGCTTAATGATTGCCATCTAACTCACTAAATCTAATAAAATTCACAATTAGAATGAAAGATAAAAAACTCGAAAACCTAAGAACGGAGATTGACAATCTGGACCAAAAAATTCAGTTGCTCATTGCTTCGCGCGCAGAACTAGCAAAAGAGGTTGCCAAAGTAAAAAAAGAGGCGAACACGCAGAGTGCATTTTATCGTCCTGAAAGGGAGGCCCAGGTCCTTAACCGTGTGATTAAGAGAAACAAAAGCTTACTTAAAGATAAAGATATTGCATTAATCTTTAGAGAAATAATGTCAGCCTGTCTGGCGCTTGAGCAACCACTGAAAATTGCATTCCTCGGCCCAGAAGGAACATTCACACAAGAAGCTGCACTTAAACACTTCGGACATGGCGTGTCGACTCTTGATTGTGGCAGTATTGATGAAATTTTTCACCAAGTTGAGACTGATAATGCTCATTATGGCGTTGTTCCAATTGAAAATTCATCCAATGGCGTAATAGGGGCGACGCTCGATATGCTTTATAGTCATGACTTGAATATTTGTGGAGAAGTTGAAATCGCCGTATCACACCAGCTGATGATGCAGGATCAGTCACAAGATATAAAAATAATTTACGCTCACCAGCAAGCACTAGATCAATGTAGACGCTGGCTATCAAATCATCATCCACGAACCGAGTTACATTCAGTGGCTTCAAACGCACTCGCCGCACGCATGATAAAAGACGAACCTAATGCCGCTGCTATTGCCTCTGAAACTGCACTTAGCCTGTATGGCTTGCAACGTGTGGCAAAAAACATTGAAGACAAGGCTGGAAATGTAACCCGTTTTATTGTAATCGGCAAAGATAGTGTGCCAGCTGGTGATGAAGATAAAACTTCGCTGCTTGTGGTCACAAGGCATGAATCTGGCGCCTTGTTTGAGTTGTTAGAGCCATTCAAAAAACAAAACATAAACATGCTGCAACTTGCAAGGCATCCCATTCCTGGCGTCAAATGGGAATACCTATTTTTTGTCGATATTGAGGGTCACCAAGAAGACGAGAAAGTTATAAAGGCTCTTTCAGAGATTGAAGAGCGTGTTTCAAAATTAAACATCCTTGGATCATACCCAGTCGCAATTTTATGAACGTCTGCGAATCAATTCTTGGTTTAAATCCATACCAAGGAGGAAAGCCAATAGAGGAACTTAAGCGCGAACTAGGATTGAAGCATGTAATTAAACTGGCTTCAAATGAAAATCCTTTGGGCGCTAGCTCAAACGTTAAACAAGCAATAAACTGTTCACTAGAGGAAATTCATCGTTATCCAGACGGCAACGGCTATGATTTGAAAGTAGCACTAAGCAAGCACCTTGGTATTGAAATTGACACAATTTCGCTTGGAAATGGCTCTAACGAGTTATTGGAGTTAATAGCAAGAGTTTTTGTATGCAAACCAACGGATGAGGTAGTTTTTTCTCAATACGCTTTTGTAGTTTACCCATTAGTAACTCAAGCTCTAGGCGCTACGGCAAAGATTGCGCAAGCTCAGAACTTTGGCCATAATTTGGATGCAATGTTAGAAATGATTGGGAGTGAGACGAAACTTATCTTCATCGCTAACCCCAACAACCCTACAGGCACACTGTTAACTGAAAGTGAAGTATATAATTTTTTGTCTAAAGTTCCAACTCACATACCTGTTGTTCTTGACCAAGCTTACTACGAATACTTAGATATCAAAGACCAAGCCATTGGCTGGTTAAATGTTTTTGATAACCTTATAATAACGCGTACCTTTTCGAAGGCTTATGGATTGGCGGGTCTAAGGGTCGGATATTCTGTAAGTAGGCCAAATATTGCTGACTACATTAACCGAGTTAGAGAGCCATTCAATGTAAACCGAAGCGCCCAAATTGGAGCCATTGCTGCCTTAAGTGACATTGACTATTTGCAAGAATCTGTTCGTTCCAATGCAGAAGGCTTAAAACAACTAGAAGAGGGCTTTAAAAGTTTAAATTTAAACTATATTAAGTCTTCAGCAAATTTTATAGCTGTCGAGTTTGATAATGCGCTACAGACCTACGAAAAGCTTTTGAAGGAAGGTGTAATTGTAAGGCCCATCGAGATGCCAAATTTCCTCAGAATCTCAGTTGGCACAGTAGAAGAGAATGTTTACTTAATACAAGCTTTGAAAAAAATATTATGATGGAAAAAATATGCATTATAGGTGTCGGTTTAATCGGCTCATCTTTAGCAAAGGCCCTTAAAAACACAGGCCAAGCAAAATTAATCTGTGGTTATGGCAGGGATGCTGCTAGGCTTGAAAAAGCAAAAGAACTTAACATTATCGATGAATACTTTACCGAACCTAAAGCGGCAATAATCGATTCCGACATTGTCATTATCGCAACCCCTGTTGGGAGCTTTGAGGAAATACTTAGAAGCATTAAGCCTTATCTTAATAATGACACCCTTATAACCGATGTCGGGAGCACTAAGAGAAGCGTTATTGATGTTGCGGAAAAAGTTTTTGGCAGCCTGCCGAGTAATTTTATTCCCGCTCATCCAATCGCTGGAAAAGAAAAAAGTGGTTTCGAGGCGTGCGACGATGAATTATTTGTTAATAAAAAAGTTATCATTACACCTATAGGAAGCAATGACGATGAGAGTATAAGTCGAGTACAAAATATGTGGGAAAGAGTAGGTTCTGAGGTTGACTTTATGACTCCTGAATCGCATGACGAATTACTCGGAATGACTTCACACCTCCCACATATGTTGGCTTTTTCGCTGATGAGTTACCTGATTGGTCAAAATCCCAAGGCTTCGATCTATGCTGCCGGCGGTTTTAGAGATTTCTCTAGAATCGCCTCTGGCGACGCTGTTATGTGGCGAGATATTTGTCTCAATAATAAAGATGAAATTATTGCCCATATAAAGGGGTATCAAAAAACTTTAAATGTACTTTCTGAGGCTATTGATAATGACGATATGGAGCAATTAGAGTCTATATTCCACAATGCCAAGGCTACACGTGATTCATGGATAGATTAAGGTTTATTGATGAGTAGCTTTCTAGTATCTCCATGCAATTCATTAAGCGGTGTCATCGCTATACCTGGGGACAAGTCTATTTCTCATCGGGCAATTATGTTGGGGTCTATTGCGAATGGGGTCACCAAGGTGAGTGGCTTTCTAGAGGGTAACGACAGTTTAGCCACCTTGAAGTCATTTCAACAAATGGGTGTTGATATTGAACGCTTGGGTTCAAACGTTACAATTAATGGCGTAGGAATGCATGGTTTAAGAGCCCCTGGAAAGCCTATTGATTTAGGGAATTCTGGTACCTCTATGCGCTTGATGGCAGGTTTGCTCAGTGCCCAAAGTTTTGACTCTGAACTCTGTGGTGATGAGTCTTTATCAAAAAGACCAATGGATCGAATTATCGAGCCTTTGCGTCAAATGGGTGCAAAAATTGAAGGTCATAATTCTAAACCACCGCTCACTATTTCTGGCAATCAACCATTAAGACCTATTACTTATGAATTACCGGTCGCCTCTGCACAAATAAAATCTTGCCTTTTATTGTCAGGCTTGTATGCAGAGGGAGAAACCTGCATAGTTGAGAATGTAACTACCAGAGACCATACTGAAAGAATGTTGAGAGGTTTTGGCTATCAAGTGAATTGTTCTGATAATTGCATTACGCTTGATGGTGGTGGCGAGTTGAAGGCTTGTGACATCGATATTCCCAGTGATATTTCTTCGGCAGCTTTTTTTATGGTGGCTGCTAGTATTGCAAGGGATGCTGATTTAACACTTAAAGCTGTCAACATTAATCCAACTAGAACTGGAATTATCGAAATACTTCAGCTTATGGGGGCTGACATAACTCTAAGCAATGAAACAGAGATGGCTGGCGAAAAGATTGCCGATATCCAAATTCGCTCTGCTGATTTGAAAGGAATTAGAATTCCCAATGAGCTTGTGCCTTTGGCGATTGACGAGTTTCCAATTCTTTTTATTGCTGCAAGTTGCGCTGACGGTGAAACTCTACTCACCGGTGCAAAAGAATTGAGAGTGAAAGAGTCAGATAGAATTCAGGTTATGGCTGATGGGTTAGCAGTTCTAGGCATTAAGACAGAAGTTTTGGATGACGGAATTCGCATACAGGGCGGGCAATTTACCAAACCAAACACTTCGATAAAATCGCATCACGACCATCGTATTTCAATGTCCTTTGCTGTTGCATCCGTTGCATGTAATTTTGATATCAAAATTGAGGGTGTTGATAACGTTAAAACTTCTTTTCCAAATTTTGTTGAGCTAGCTAACAGAATTGGGATCAATATTAATGAACTTCATTAAGTAAACCATTTAATCGGTTTTGACTTAATGGATATAATGTAACCATTTTGTTCAAGAGAGAAGAATATGACTATTGAAAATGCGGAAGCATTTTTTGCTTGGGACGTCTTAACTTGGTTGTTTGTTGCTATGGCATTGGCAATTGCAATTGTTTTGATTGATCTATTTTTTTTCTCCGGCAAATCAACTACGCAAACCACATCTGAACTATCCTTAGAAAAAAGATCGGGCATATCTAAGTTCTTTAATTTTTTAATTTTTTTGAAATTTTCAAGATCTGAATCACATTCGCATCGACCAAAAGCTGTGCAATGGTCGATAGAGTTATTTCCTGTATTGTTGCTGGTTTTGGTGTTCAGAGGTTTTATTTTTGAGCCCTTTAGGGTTCCTTCAAATTCAATGATGCCAACACTTTTAACTGGCGATTTTATTTTGGTCAACAAATTTGACTATGGATTAAGGTTGCCAATTGTAAATACCAAAATCATTGAATACTCTAAACCTGAAAGGGGGGACGTTATTGTCTTCAGGTACCCCAATTATGGTAGGCAGGATGGCTACTCTGGCACTGACTTTATTAAGCGCGTGATCGCACTCCCGGGCGATATAGTTTCTTATAGCAAAGATCGATTAACTGTAAACGGTAAAGTTATCGGTCAAAGCAAAATTGGCGGCTACAGGGGCGTTGACTCAGGCAAGGGAATGACTGGCTATCGCCATGTCAGAGAGTTAATTGATCTAGCCAACCACGACATTTTACTCCACCCTATGGGTTATTCTCCCGAATTCACTAAAACCACTGTCCCTGAAGGGCATTACTTTGTGATGGGCGATAATAGAGCGCATAGTAGCGACTCAAGGGTCTGGGGTTATGTGCCAGAGGAATACATTCTAGGGAAAGCGGTCGGAATATGGATGCATTGGGACTGGAATCACAATACCATGCAGTTTAGTAGAATAGGGGGGTTTGATTAGCGAGCGCTATAACTTCACTACCTATCACCTACAATTCTTAACGCTTTTAGCAGGTTAGTGGCCTCGTGAACATAGTAATCATTTTTCAGATACTCAACAATATCTTTGTTTTGATCTTCCTTAATTTCATCTTGTATATCAAGAATTTCTTCTTCAGACAGTTCGCTCGGATCGTCAGGAGTTAAATGATTTTTTAAATCTTTTTCTTGTCTTGACAGGTTTAACGATTCCTCTTCCTGGTTTAGCGTGATATTTTCCAGGAATATATCTGGTTTAATTCCAGTAGCCTGTATTGATCTTCCAGAAGGGGTAAAGTAGCGCGCTGTAGTGAGTTTCAAGCCATAGCCATCAGATAAGTCAACGATGGATTGGACTGAGCCTTTACCAAAAGAGGTTTCACCCATAATTACTGCCCGTTTGTGGTCTTGTAGCGCGCCTGCAACAATTTCCGAAGCCGAGGCAGAGCCCTTGTTCATCAACACTACTATCGGTGCGCCATTCAAAATATCTCCTGGCTTCGTAGGGAATGAAGAGTTATTGCTTCGAACTCTCCCTTCGGTATAGACAACTAAGCCATCGTTGTCAATAAATAGATTCGCGATATCAATTGCAGACATCAATAAGCCACCTGGATTGTTCCTTAAGTCAAGAATTATTGAATCCAAAGGGCCATCATTTTCATCTATCAAATCAGACACAGTATCCTTTAACAGTTTAGCGCTAGGAGACTGAAAATCTGAAATACGGATATAGGCTATACCATCATCAAGCAAAAAGCCTCTAACAGACACAATAGTTATAATTTCACGAGTGATTTCAACTTTAAAGGGAACTTTTTCAGCCCTGCCAATGGTCAGCTCAATTGTTGTACCTGGCTCTCCTCTCATCAAATTAACGCCTTCTTCGAGATCCATTTCACGAACACTTTTGTCGCCAATCTTTAAAATGATGTCTCCTGATTGAAGTCCAGCACGATAGGCCGGTGTATCGTCTATTGGCGAAATAATTTGGATTAGATCATCTTTCTGTGTTATCACGATTCCTAAGCCACCAAATTTACCTATTGTGCTTTCACTTAAATCAGCCTGGTCTTTTGGGTCTAGATAACTTGAATGAGGATCAAGACCTTCAACAAGCCCTTTGATGGCATTTTTGAACATTGTCTCATCATCTATTTCATCAACATAATATTGCTGGATTTGAGAGTAAATAAATAAAAATTCATCGACATAGCTTGGAGAATCTAAGTCTAAATTTGAATCATCTGCAATGGAAATTGCTGGAGTCACTGCAAAAAGAATTAACAGTAATAAAAGGGTATTTTTATAGAGTGATGTTAATATTGTCATAATAAATTAAATAATTGCTCAATAAGCCAATATAATGAAATTAAAGTGGAAATTTCGTTATGATTTTACTATTTTTTTGATTTATATTTGTAAAGAAAAGATGAACTTATTTTTTATCTTGAATATTTAAAGAATTGCGTCCGTAGCTCAGCTGGATAGAGTGTCGGCCTCCGAAGCCGAATGTCGGGTGTTCAAATCACCTCGGACGC
>Ga0207990_1000386_pt1 | contig 25597 bp, 25 predicted proteins | sample ETNtaG_8_FD_185780 | JGI IMG/M metagenome (GOLD analysis project Ga0207990, IMG submission 185780) | Marine microbial and viral communities from oxygen minimum zone, Eastern Pacific Ocean - ETNP201406SV75 (SPAdes) (version 2) | ecosystem: Environmental > Aquatic > Marine > Oceanic ...
GGAGGCTCCGGCTGAGGAGGCACCCACCGAGGAGGTGAAAGAGGAGGCTCCGGCTGAGGAGGCACCCACCGAGGAGGTGAAAGAGGAGGCTCCGGCTGAGGAGGCCGAGGCAGAGGAAGCCCCTGCGGAAGAAGCCCCCTCCAAGGAGGCGAAAGAAGAGGCCCCGGCTGAAGAAGCCAAGGCCAATAAAAAGGCTCCCAAGAAAAAGGTGAAGAAGAAAGACAAGCCCAAAGAAAAAAAGAAGGGCGCGTCCAAAGACAAGTCCTGAATCGCAACCGTCACGGCCAGGGAGTCCGCCATGCCGCCAACCGCAACCGCACCGTCCGAACGGGTCTGTGTCGGCGTCGTTACCGGCGCCCACGGCGTGCGTGGCGCGCTGCGCATCAAAAGCTTCACCGCCGACCCCGCCCATGTAGCCGCCTATGGCGAAGTCACTGTTGGCGAGGAGCAGGACAGCGCCGCCCTGCGCGTCACGGGTGAGACCAAGGGCGCGGTGGTGGTGGAAATGGAGGGTGTCACCGACCGCGGAGGCGCGGAGGCGCTTAAGGGCAAGAAGCTCTATGTTCCGCGCTCGGCGCTGCCGGAACCGGAAGGGGAGGAATACTATCGCGGCGACCTTGTGGGGCTGGAGGTGCGCTCCCTAGACGGAACAGCGCTGGGAACCATCGAGGCGGTACATAATTACGGTGCCGGGGACATTCTTAACATCCACGCCCCGGAAGAAAAAGGCAGCGGCGAAATGATGCTGCCCTTTACCCGCGAGGTAGTACCGGAGATCAACCTGGAAGCGGGCTATGTGGTGGCGGACCCACCGCGCTGGCTGGGCGAGGACGACAATGATGACGGAGGCGAGGAGCAATGAACGAGGACGTGACGCCGTGGACAGCTACAGTGCTGACCCTGTTCCCGGAGATGTTTCCGGGCCCCCTGGAGCACTCCCTGGCAGGGCGGGCGCTGAAAAATGGCGATTTAGCGATAGAAACGGTGGACATTCGCGGTTTTGCGGGCGATAAACACCGCACTGTGGACGACACGCCCTTCGGCGGCGGACCCGGCATGGTAATGCGCGCCGATGTGGCCGCTGCCGCGCTGGATTCGGTGCGGGCCGAAGAACAAGGCGAAACCGGAGCCACGGGAGCCCGTCCGGCGATCTATCTTTCGCCCCGGGGCCGGCTGTTGACCCAGGAGAGGGTTGGCGAACTGGCCACGAGCGAGGGTGTGATCCTGTTATGTGGCCGCTATGAGGGGCTGGACGAACGTGTGCTGGAGACGCGCGGCATCGAGGAAATCAGCCTCGGCGACTATGTGCTCTCCGGCGGCGAGCCCGCGGCGTTGGCGCTGATTGACGCCTGTGTACGGTTGCTTCCCGGCGTTGTCGGCGACGCCGCTACACTGGAGGAGGAAAGTTTCGAAAGGGGATTGCTGGAATATCCCCACTATACCCGGCCCCAGACATGGGCTGGCCGTGAGGTGCCTGAAATATTGCTGTCCGGGCATCACGACAACATCCGCGCCTGGCGCCGCGAGATGGCCGAGAAGACAACCCGCGAGCGCCGTCCCGATCTGTGGCAGGCCTATCTTCGGCGGCACGGCAGGGACCGGGAGTAAGAGCGGAAAAAGACGTAGAGGAGAAAAGACAGGGGATAACGAAGGCAAGACGCCCCGCACGGCAGTATTTAAAGGGGCGGCGCGGCAGACGAAACGGGAAACAGTGCCATGAATATGATCGAGCAGATTGAAAACGAACAGATTGAAAAACTGAGTGCGGACAAGACTATTCCGAAATTCTCCACCGGGGACACCCTACGCATCCACGTCAAGGTGCTGGAGGGCGCCCGTGAGCGCCTCCAGGTCTTCGAGGGCGTGTGCATCGCCCGCAAGAACGCCGGGCTCAATTCCTCTTTCACTGTGCGCAAGATTTCCTACGGCGAGGGTGTAGAACGCGTATTTCCGCTCTATTCGCCGCGTATCGAGAAGATCGAGATAGCACGCCACGGCCATGTGCGCAGGGCCAAGCTCTATTACCTGCGCGGCCTCACCGGCAAGCGTGCCCGTATCGCTGAGAAAATAACTCATGGCAGCGGCGCTACCGCCGAGAAGGAGGCAGTTGCCGCCGATCTTGAGCCCACCGAGACCAAGGAAGTGGCCACAGCAGCCGATCTTGAAGAGGCCGAGGCCGAGGCCGCTGTGCTTGACGCGGTACAGGCCAAGGGCGAGACAACGGAAGAGGCCACCGAGACCGGGGCGGAGGCCGAGACCAAAGAGAACGAGAAGGCTGAGGAAAAAGCCGAAGAGAAGACGGAAGAAGAGGAATCTGGAGAAACCACTGCCGAAGACACTGCGGTCGAGGCGGAAGACAAGAAGGCCTGACGGGGGCGGCAGTCTTTCCGCCACTTCTTTCTCCTGAATGAATCCCAACGGCGAGTTCCATGTCCGAGTCCCGCACCCTTTTCGACAAGATTTGGACCAGCCACGTGGTGGATCGGTCCAAGGACGGCGCCTGTCTTCTTTATATCGATCGCCACCTTGTCCATGAAGTGACTAGCCCCCAGGCCTTTGAGGGGCTGCGCGACGCCGGACGCACGGTGTGGCGGGCCGACGCCGTTCTGGCAGTGCCCGACCACAACGTGCCCACCACCGACCGCGCGGCGGGCATTGACGACCCCGAGTCGCGCCTCCAAGTGGACACCTTGATGCAGAACTGCGAGGAATTCGGAATCCGCTGTTTCGCCATGGACGACCTGCGCCAAGGGATCGTTCATATCATCGGGCCGGAACAGGGGTTCACCCTGCCCGGCATGACCATCGTCTGTGGCGATTCCCATACCTCTACTCACGGCGCTTTCGGGGCGCTGGCCTTCGGCATCGGCACCTCGGAGGTGGAACACGTGCTGGCCACCCAGACCCTGTTCCAGACCCCGGCCAAGAACATGCGCATCACCGTGGACGGCGAACTCGGCCCCGGCGTCACCGCCAAGGACGTGATTCTGGCCATTATCGGCAAGATCGGCACCGCCGGCGGCACCGGCCATGTGATCGAATACGCCGGGAGCGCCATTGCCGGGTTGTCCATGGAAGAGCGCATGACCGTGTGCAACATGTCCATCGAGGCCGGGGCGCGGGCGGGGCTGATTGCCCCTGACGAAACCACCTTCGATTATCTTTCCGGTCGTCCCCTGGCGCCCAAGGGCGCCGTGTGGGAACAGGCTGTGGCCCATTGGCGGACCCTGCCTTCCGACGAGGGCGCCCACTATCACTGCGAGGAAAACCTGGACGCGGCGGAAATCGCGCCCCAGGTGTCCTGGGGCACCAGCCCCGAACAGGTGGCCCCCATCACCGGAACTGTGCCCAACCCGGCTGCACAGTCCAACCCGGCGCACCGCGAGGCCATTGAGCGCGCCCTGGACTATATGGGCCTTGCGCCGGGCGCCAGGCTGACGGAGGTGGCCATCAACCATGTGTTTATCGGTTCCTGCACCAATGGGCGTATTGAGGACCTGCGCGCGGCCGCGGCGCTGGCCGAAGGCCGCAAGGTGGCGGCTACCATCACCGCTATGGTGGTGCCAGGATCGGGACTGGTGAAGGAACAGGCCGAGGAAGAAGGGCTCGACCGGGTGTTTCTGGAGGCCGGGTTCCAATGGCACGAGCCGGGCTGTTCCATGTGTCTGGCCATGAACGCCGATAAGCTGGAACCCAAGGAGCGCTGCGCCTCCACCTCCAACCGCAATTTCGAGGGCCGCCAAGGACGCGGCGGACGAACCCATCTGATGAGCCCGCAAATGGCCGTGGCCGCCGCGGTAAGTGGGCATCTTTGCGACGTGCGGGAGATGGCGTAATGGAGAAATTCACCACGCTGACCGGTATCGCCGCGCCGCTGGCCATGGAAAATATCGATACCGACATGATCATCCCCAAGCAGTTCCTCAAGACCATCAAGCGCACGGGGCTGGGCGCGGGACTGTTCTACGAGCACCGCTTCGACGAGCAGGGTGAAAAAATCACCGATTTCGTTCTCAACCGCGCGCCCTATAACGAAGCCAAGATTCTCGTCACAGGGGGGAATTTCGGCTGTGGCTCGTCGCGCGAACACGCTCCCTGGGCGCTGTTGGATTTCGGTATCCGCTGTGTTATCGCACCCTCCTTCGCCGATATCTTCCATAACAACTGTTTCAAGAACGGCATCCTGCCCATCACCCTGTCCCAAGAAGAGGTGGACAGACTGATGGATGACGCCGAACGCGTAGCCAACGCCACGCTGACCGTGGACCTGGAAACCCAGACCATCACCGAGGCCAGTTCTGAAGAGGGGAATGGCGGTAGCATTTCCTTCGAGATCGACCCTTTCAACAAACAATACCTACTGGAAGGCCATGATGACATCGCCCTGACCTTAAAGAGGGAAGACAAGATCGAAGATTTTGAGGCCGGGCAGAAGCAATCCCAACCCTGGCAGTGGATCGGGCAGACGCAAGAGGGTGAGACATGAGCGGAACCAGAACCATTCTCATGCTCGACGGCGACGGCATCGGCCCGGAAGTGATGCGCGAGACACGCCGCGTCATCGATTGGTTCTCCCGCCACAGCGAAACCCGCTATGAGTTGACCAACGGTCTGGTGGGCGGGGCCTCCTACGATGCCAACGGTGAGCCGCTGACCGACGAAACCCTGAAACTCGCGGTGGGGGCCGACGCGGTACTGCTGGGCGCGGTGGGCGGCCCGCAATGGGAAGACCTGGACTTCGACAAGAAGCCCGAGCGCGGGCTTTTGGGCCTGCGCAAGGAGCTCAGCCTGTTCGCCAATCTGCGGCCAGCAGTGGTGTTCGAAGCGCTGGCCGGGGCCTCGACCCTAAAGACGGACGTGGTGGCCGGGCTCGACATGATGATCGTGCGCGAGTTGACCGGTGGCATCTATTTCGGCGAGCCGCGCGGGGTGGAGGACCTCCCCGACGGCACCCGCAAGGGCGTCAACAGCCTTACCTATACCAGCGGTGAAGTGGAGCGAATCGCCCGTGTCGCCTTCGATCTGGCCATAAAGCGGGGCAAAAGGCTGTGCTCGGTGGACAAGGCCAACGTACTGGAGTGCACGCTCATGTGGCGCCAGACGGTGGAACAGGTGCACGCCGATTATCCCAATGTGGAGCTGTCGCACATGTATGTGGACAACGCCGCCATGCAGCTCGTGCGCAATCCCAAACAGTTTGATGTCATGGTCACCACCAACATGTTCGGCGATATCCTATCCGACTGCGCCGCTATGCTCACCGGATCGCTGGGCATGTTGCCCTCGGCTTCTTTAGGGGAGAAAGGCGCGGAGGGGCGCATCCCCGGCATGTACGAACCGGTCCACGGCAGCGCCCCCGACATCGCCGGGCAGGACATGGCCAACCCGCTGGCCACTATGTTGAGCTTCGCCATGATGCTGCGCTATTCCTTTGAGGACGGCACCAGCGCAGAGACCCTGGAAGGTGCGGTGAAAAAGGTGCTGGCGGGCGGCGCACGCACCGCCGATATCATGGAGGAAGGCGCGAAACAGGTCTCCACCACCGAAATGGGCGATGCTGTGCTGGCCGAGCTGGAGAAGGCGGGCGCATAAAGGGGCGGAAGGCTTGAAATGCCGGGTGTGCGGGCGTAAGTCATAGGCCGCAACGACAAAGAACAAGAGGACAGGATGGGCTTTAAAGTCGCCGTGGTCGGCGCCACCGGAAACGTGGGCCGCAAAATACTGCAGACCCTTGACGAGCGGGCGTTCCCAGCCGACGAGGTGGTAGCGCTTGCCTCCGAGCGTTCGTCGGGCCAAGAAGTTTCCTTCGGCGAGGACAAAGTGCTCAAGGTGCAGGCCCTGGACGACTATGATTTTTCCGGCACCCACATCGTGCTCTCTTCGCCCGGGGCCAGGACAGCGGCGGCGTTCGCGCCGCGGGCCGCTCAAGCCGGCGCCGTGGTCATCGACAACAGCTCGTACTTCCGCATGGACGAGGACGTGCCGCTAGTGGTGCCCGAGGTCAACGGCGAGGCCATCGCCGGCTATACGGCACGCAACATTATCGCCAACCCCAACTGTTCCACCATCCAGATGGTGATAGCGCTGAAACCCCTGCACGATGCGACGCCCATCAAACGGGTGGTGGTGGCCACTTATCAGTCCACGTCGGGCGCTGGACGCGAGGCCATGGACGAGTTGTTCAACCAGACCCGCGCCATCTATATGAACAACCCGGTGGAAAAGGACAAGTTCACCAAGCAGATCGCCTTTAACGTAATCCCCCATATCGACGTTTTTCTTGAAGATGGCGCCACCAAGGAAGAGTGGAAAATGGTGGTGGAGACCAAGAAGATCATGGACCCCGGCATCGAGGTCTCGGCTACCTGCGTGCGGGTGCCGGTCTTTATCGGCCACGGCGAGGCGGTGCATGTGGAGTTCGAAAGCGCACTTTCCGAGGACGCGGCACGCGAGGTCCTGAAAATGGCACCGGGAATCGTGGTGGTGGATCACCGCGCCGATGAAGGCTATGTGACGCCGGAGGAATGCGCCGGTGAGGACCCGGTCTATGTGAGCCGCATCCGCACTGACCCCAGCGTCGAACACGGGCTCGCCATGTGGGTGGTAGCCGACAATTTACGTAAAGGCGCGGCCTTGAACGCCGTGCAGATCGCTGAAATTCTGGCGTCCGAGTACCTGTAAGCCGTCAGCGGCAAGACGTAAGAGGCAAGAAAATCCCCTGAGTGAGAGGAGTTTATGAGCGACCTGACCGCCAATGAATTCCACAAAAATATCGTCCTCGATCTGGACTATACGGTGCTGATTCCACGCCGTTAGAGCGGGTCAGGACGCCGATTTCTGGCGTTAAGACAGATTTAAGGGATGGCGGGATAAGGTAGAGGCGTCAGGTGCGCGGCTTGGAAGGGAAGGTCTGCGCTATGTATCCAGCAGAACCGGATACCCCTGACGCCTCTATAGAGCCCGCGAAGGCCCCGTGGCGGATGAAAGAAACGGGCAACCCGACCACCCATTCAAACCTTCATGCGGTTTGTGCGCCCCAGATGTACACGCCCCGCGGCCTGAATAGGCGACGACCCTGTTGCCGAATCCGCGAACCCGGTGAACAGGATACTTGCCCATAAAAGGAAGACCTTATCCCTCGCTTCCAGCCTTGTCCGCCGCGATGGATGGGCGTTCCGACGTGGCCGCCAGACCCCCCATCCGGGACGGATACACCTGAAAACCAGGGGGGACCTCCCCCCTTGGCAGCCGAACTTCCCCATGCATCATACATAAAGGAAAACAACCGCCACGACGATCCGAGCCGCCGGTTTCCCAGCAAGCCCGGCCCCGAAATATTCCCCGATTCGTCCGCAGACCGCTTTACCGGGCAACAGCCGAAACTCACGAAATATGCCGGAACTTTCACGCGCCGCGTACGAGTAAAGATGAAACTTACGTCCAAAAGCAATAATAATATGAAGTAATACTTAAATTTCTTGTGAGTAAAAAATATAGAAGCACACATTTTATCCACAGGTTATCCACAGGTTTATTCTTATGAGTTGATAATCAACAATAAAACATGATGAAATAATACTGTCCGTGCATCTGCATTGTCATTGCGCCACGGCGTCCGGCCGCCACCCGACTACCACAGGGCGCATTCCAGTTCTTGCCGTGATTAACCCCATGAATTATGTGGGGAAAATCAGCCCTCCGAACCGATAGTCCGAGTTCACAGTCTAGGTTGACTGTGGGCGGGCGTGTGCCTCACAATCAGCGCCCATGATTGGCGCCGGGCCGTTTCCTGGCCTTGATTGGTGGCTGTCATCCGACAACCACCGCCCGGAAAACCCGCAGAGAAACCCATGGCCACCAGCAACCGTCCCCTGTCCCCACATCTGCAGGTCTACCGGCCGCAGATCACGTCGGTGCTTTCCATTCTCCACCGCATTACCGGCGTCGCCTTAGCCGTGGGCGCGCCGTTGCTGGTGTGGTGGCTGGCCGCCGCCGCGGTAGGACCTGAAGCCTTCGCAACCGTGCGCACCTTCTGGGGATCGTGGTTCGGACAATTGCTACTGCTGGGCTGGACCTTCGCCCTGTTCTATCACTTGTGTAACGGCATCCGGCACCTGGCCTGGGACCTGGGATACGGTTTCAATCTTGGCACAGCCACCATTACCGGCTGGCTGGTGGTAGCGGGAGCCGGGAGCCTAACCCTGGTGACCTGGTTTTTCGCCTATTCGGTTACCGGAGCCATCCCATGAACGACGCCGGCAACAACAGCGCACAGGGCGGGGCGGCGGAGAGCGGCGTTTCCCACTGGTGGGGACAGCGCCTTACCGCCATTCTTCTGGTGCTTCTGGTGCTGTGGTTCACGGCCTCTTTCGTCACCCTTTCAGGCGCCGGGCTGACCCTGGTGCGGCAGTGGATCGCCTCGCCGATGACGTCCCTGTTCCTGGCTATTTTCATGGCCGCCCTGTTCCGCCATATACAGCTCGGCCTCGAGGTGGTGGTTGACGATTACGTGCACACCCACACCCGCAACCGGGCCGCAATGGCCTCTATCCGGGCCAGCTGTATCCTTTGCACCGTGGTAGCGTGGCTGTCCATCCTAGTCATCTATCTCGAAGGCCGGGGATAGCCGGTATGTCCTACGAGATCGTGGATCACAGTTATGACGTGGTTATCGTCGGCGCCGGCGGGGCGGGCCTGCGGGCGACACTTGGCATGGCCGCCGCGGGGCTGAAAACCGCCTGCGTCACCAAGGTCTTTCCTACCCGCAGCCATACTGTGGCCGCCCAAGGTGGAATCAGCGCCGCTTTGGGAAATATGGGCGAGGATGACTGGCGCTGGCATATGTATGACACGATCAAAGGCTCCGACTGGCTCGGCGACCAGGACGCTATTGCCTACATGTGTCGTGGGGCGCCGCAGGCGGTGATCGAGTTAGAACATCTGGGAGTGCCCTTCTCACGCACGCCTGGGGGGAAAATTTATCAGCGTCCCTTCGGCGGCATGACTACCCATTTTGGTAACGGTGAGGCGCAGCGCACCTGCGCCGCCGCCGACCGCACCGGCCACGCCATCCTGCATACCCTCTATCAACAGTCGTTGCGCCACGAGGCCAAATTTTTCATCGAGTTCTTTGCTCTCGACCTAATCATGGACGAGAAGGGGAGCTGTCGCGGAGTCATGGCCTGGAACTTCAATGACGGCACTATGCATCGTTTCGTAGCTCACATGGTGGTGCTAGCCACCGGTGGGATGGGCCGGGCCTATTTTTCCTGTACCTCGGCCCATACTTGTACCGGCGACGGCGGTGGCATGGCACTGCGGGCCGGCTTGCCCCTACAAGATATGGAGTTCTCCCAGTTTCACCCCACCGGGATCTACGGCGTCGGTGTGCTCATCACTGAAGGCGCACGTGGCGAGGGCGGGTTCCTTACCAACGCCGAGGGTGAACGTTTCATGGAACGTTATGCTCCCCACGCCAAGGACCTGGCCTCACGTGACGTAATTAGCCGCTCTATCACCATAGAAATCCGGGAAGGCCGCGGTTGCGGGCCAAAGAAGGACCATGTGCACCTTAATCTCAGTCATATCGATCCTGTAGTGTTGTATGAACGCTTACCGGGCATTCTAGAATCGGCAAAGATCTTTGCTAATGTGGATATCACCCGCGAACCCATCCCCGTTCAGCCCACTGTGCATTACAACATGGGCGGCATCCCTACCAATATTCACGGCGAGGTCTTGGCCCCCACAGAGGACAATCCAGATGTCGTGGTGCCCGGTCTTATGTCCATTGGTGAGGCAGCCTGCGTCTCCGTTCATGGCGCCAACAGACTAGGCTCCAATTCGTTGCTCGATCTCGTGGTCTTCGGCCGCGCCGCAGCTTTGCGTTGTGCTGAAATCATCGTACCCGACGCCACCCACAAGCCCCTGCCAAAAGACGCGGTGGAAGTTGCCCTACAACGCTTGGATAAGGCTCGTTACGCCAACGGCGGCACATCTACCACGGAGCTTCGCCTTGAACTGCAGCACTGTATGCAGACCTTTGCCCCGGTCTTCCGCAACGCTCAACTCATGACCGAAGGCCTAGCCAAGCTTAAATATATTTGGCAGCAGTACAGCGATCTTGCCGTCTCCGACCGTTCGCTAATCTGGAACAGCGATCTGGTGGAGGCCCTAGAATTCGATAACCTGCTCAGACAGGCCGTTGTCAGCCTCACCTGCGCATTCAACCGCACCGAAAGCCGCGGTGTTCATGCCCGTGAGGATTTCCCCGAGCGTGACGACGACAATTGGATGAAACATTCCCTTGCCTGGCTCGACGCCAAGGGCAGAGTCAGCACAGGATTCCGCCAGGTCTGTCTTGATCCCAAAATGGAGGGCATAGAGAGCATTCCTCCCAAGCCTAGAGTCTACTAGAATCAGAGACGTAAAATGACGATTTGCGAAAAAACCGCCGTGGAAACAGGTACCGCAGGGGACACCACCCCATGGTAGAATTCGCGCTACCGTCTAACTCTAGGATCATGAAGGGTCACTCCCACTCCGCACCACGCGCGGCCACCAATACCAAGACTTTCTGCATCTATCGCTGGAACCCCGACGACAGCGACAACCCGCGCCTGGACAGCTATGAGATCGACCTCAACGCTTGTGGCCCCATGGTTCTGCACGCCCTGATTAAGATCAAAAGCGAGGTGGACAGTACACTTACCTTCCGCCGTTCCTGCCGCGAAGGTATTTGCGGCTCCTGCGCCATGAACATCGACGGCACCAATACTCTGGCCTGTCTCAAGCCTATTTCCGAGGTCAAGGGTAAAATAAAGATCTACCCTTTACCCCATATGCCGGTAGTTAAGGACCTGGTGCCGAACCTGAGCGAAATCTACCGCCAATACGCCTCAATCACCCCTTGGCTACGGGCTGGCGCCCCCCCGGATGCAGACTGCGAACGGCTACAATCGCCTGAGAAACGCGCGGCGTTGGACGGATTATATGAGTGCGTGCTGTGCGCCGCCTGTTCCACCGCCTGTCCCAGTTATTGGTGGAACGGCGACAGGTTTCTAGGGCCGGCCATCTTGTTGCAAGCCTATCGCTGGCTCGCCGATAGCCGTGACGAAGCCCGTGAAGAACGGCTCAATCAGCTTGATGACACCTTTAGGCTTTATCGCTGCCACACTATTATGAACTGCACCAAGACCTGCCCTAAGAATCTCAACCCCGCCCGCGCCATCGCTGAGATCAAAAAATTACTCCTCGAACGCGCCTGACTCTGACGACGGCTGGGGAAAGTCCACACTTATAGATATGTCCTTTGACCTGGCCCTGGTGAGTCGGCGCCCTAAATCGTTCTTGAGATACGGACAGGGACTGAAAGAAATTAAAACAACACTGAAAAGAGGATGAGGAGAAAGGAAGTATCAACAAAACGTACTTTGTGTGCTAAAACCCTTGTCGCCAGCGTTAACTTGCTTAGATAATATAAGGTCAAGACCACGTTGAACGCGAGGCGGAATGAGGGTCCTCCCTCTCCTGAAGAAGAAAATGATGATTGAAACCGTCATCGCCCCAAGCCCTCAGGCACTTGGGCCTGACGACATTGATCCCACTCTGGATTTGGAGCGGGAAATAGGGCGGCTGTGTCGCGAGAACAACGCCATCATCCTAGCCCATTACTACCAAGACGGGGAAATCCAGGAACTGGCCGATTTCGTCGGTGATTCGCTAGACCTGTCGCGTCGCGCCGCGGCCACCCAAGCCGATATCATCGTCTTCTGCGGTGTGCGCTTCATGGCCGAGACAGCAAAAATCCTCAGCCCCAAACGCATTGTGCTCATGCCCGACGCCGAGGCCGGCTGTTCGCTGGAAGAATCCTGTCCACCGGATGCCTTCCGTGCCTTCCGCGACAAACATCCCGACCATCTAGCGCTGACCTATATTAACTGTTCGGCGGAGGTGAAGGCGCTGTCCGACATCATCGTCACTTCGTCCAACGCCGAGGCCATTATCAATTCGCTGCCCCAAGACCAGCCCATCCTGTTCGCCCCCGACCGTCATCTGGGCGCCTATCTGGCGCGCCAGACGGGGCGCGACATGCTGTTATGGCCGGGCACCTGCGTGGTCCACGAACAGTTTTCCGAGCGCGAACTGCTGCGCTTGAAGTCCAGACACCCCAGGGCCGCGATCTCGGCCCATCCCGAATGCCCGGAGGCCATCCTGTGCCACGCCGACCATGTGGGCTCCACCTCTGCCATGCTGAAATTCGTTACCGCCTCCAAAGACAGCGAGTTCATCATCGCCACCGAGCCCCACCTCATTCACCAGATGAAGAAGGCGGCACCGGAAAAGACCTTCATTCCCGCGCCCGGCGCCGACGGCACCTGTTCCTGCGCCAACTGCCCGTTCATGGAGCTGAATACCCTGGAGAAGCTCTATCTGTGCATGGTCAATATGGCACCGCGGGTGGAAATTCCCAATACCCTGCGCATCGCCGCCAGAAAGCCGCTGGACCGCATGATGGAACTCTCCCCACCGGCAGCGGCCAACACCGACACGCCGGAACCCAAACCCTCCTTCGACCCCCGCGCCAACGTGGCGTGACCCCCGATCCCACGGACATTGACCGCCTGATCGACACCGCCCTGGTCGAGGATTTGGGCAAAAACGGCGAGGCCTGGAATGTGGTCGGCGACATCACCGGCCACGCGGTGATCCCCGAAGACGCGGAACTGGAAGCCGCGCTGACCACCCGCGAGGATGTGGTGGTGGCGGGGCTCGACGTGGCGCTGGCGGTGTTCCGCCGCCTCGACCCCGAGGCCGTGCTGGAACCCCGGGTGCATGACGGTGACCACGCCGCCTCCGCAACCGTGCTGGCGCGGATAAAGGGAGACGCGCGGGCGCTTCTGGCCGGAGAACGCACCGCACTCAACTTCGTCCAGCACCTGTCGGGCATCGCCACCCTGACCCGTGCCTATGTGGAAAAAATAAAAGGCACAGGATGCGTGCTTCTGGATACCCGCAAGACCATCCCTGGACTGCGTGCCCTGGCCAAATACGCCACCCATACCGGCGGCGCTCGCAACCACCGTTTGGGGCTTCACGACGGGGTGCTGATCAAGGACAATCACATCGCGGTGGCCGGCGACGTCGGAGAGGCCGTGGCGCGGGCACGCGATGTGGGGCTCTCAGACATAGAAGTGGAATGCGACACCCTGGACCAGGCGCAAGAAGCCTTGGAGGCGGGGGCCGATGTTTTGCTGTTGGATAATATGGATACGAACACCCTGCGCCAGGCCGTGGCCCTGCGCGACAAGAGCGCTGACACGGGGGCAAAATTGGAGGCCTCTGGCGGCGTCACCATCGAGACCATACGCGCCATCGCTGAAACCGGCGTCGATTTCATCTCCGTGGGCCGCATCACACAGTCGGCCCCGGCCGCTGATATGGGGCTGGATTTCACGGCCAGGGAAGGAGCCGAGGAAGAGGACAAGAAAAAGGACGACTGAGCCCACCTCTTGCTCTGCCGCGTCGCCTTGGCTACTTTCCAGAGCGACGGGAGCTTGGCCCGGCATTCACGAAAATCCTTAAAACCTTATTTCAGGGGGAGGAACCTCACATGGCGCGCAACAAGATCGCACTCATCGGCGCCGGTAATATCGGCGGCACCCTGGCCCTTTTGGCCGGGCTGAAGGACTTGGGCGATGTGGTCCTTTTCGACATCGCCAGAGGCATCCCCCAGGGCAAGGCGCTGGACCTGGCGCAGACCGGACCCGTGGAGGGTTACGACGGCGCCATGGGCGGCGCCGGCGGCATGGCCGCCATCAAAAATTCAGACGTGGTCATCGTCACCGCCGGTGTGCCCCGCAAGCCTGGTATGAGCCGCGATGATCTGATCGGCATCAATGCCGGGGTCATCTCCTCTATCGCCGGGGGCATCAAGAAGTACTGCCCCAAGGCCTTCGTCATCGTCGTCACCAACCCCCTCGACGCCATGGTCTGGGTCATGCGTGAGAAAAGCGGCCTGCCCCACAACAAGGTGGTGGGCATGGCCGGGGTTCTCGATTCCGCCCGTTTCCGCCATTTCCTGGCCGATGAGTTCAACGTTTCCGTCGAGGACGTCACCGCCTTCGTGCTCGGCGGCCACGGCGACACCATGGTGCCGCTGGTGCGCTATTCCACGGTCGCCGGCATCCCCCTGCCCGACCTCATCAAGATGGGCTGGACTACCAAGGCGCGGCTTGACGCCATCGTCGAGCGCACCCGTAACGGCGGTGCTGAAATCGTCGGCCTGCTCAAGACCGGATCGGCCTTCTATGCCCCGGCGGCTGCGGCCATCGCCATGGCCGAATCCTATCTCAAGGACAAAAAACGGGTCCTGCCCTGCGCCGCCTGGCTTTCCGGTGAATACGGTGTGCGCGGCATGTATGTGGGCGTGCCCGTGGTGATCGGCGCCAAGGGCGTGGAACGGGTGGTGAAGATCAACCTCAGCACCCGGGAAAAGGCCATGTTTGATAAATCGGTGGCGGCGGTACGCGAACTCATCAAGGCGTCCAAGCGCATCCTGGCCAAGAGCCCAAGGCCCAAGAAAAAACCAGAGAAAAAAGCTCCACGGAAAGCGCCCGCCAAGGCCCTTGTAAGAAAGTCGAAGTCGAAGGCCAAGAAGAAGTAACAGCCCCCCGTGTCTGCCCTTTTATAAACAGGTGACGACAGTCACGTGACACTGTCTTGACTCAGAGGGCGTCTTTTGTGCATTTTGCGCCCGCCTAGGACATAACCTGTCATCACAAATCGGTTTTCCATAAATCATAACGATGAGGGCGTTCGACCGCAGCCCATTGTGATCCACGGCCGCGGGAAAAGTTATTGTCAACCCAAGCAGGTGATTACACGGCTATGAACATTCACGAGTATCAGGCCAAACAGCTTCTCGCCAAATACGACATTCCCATCCCTGCCGGCGATATTGCCTACAAAACCCATGATGCAGAACGCGTGGCGCGATGGCTTGATGAGGATGTGATGATCGTCAAGGCTCAGATTCATGCTGGAGGCCGCGGCAAGGCTGGCGGCGTAAAGGTGGTTAAGTCGGTCCAGGAAGCCGTCGAGTCGGTCGACAACATGTTCGGCATGAAACTGATCACTCCGCAAACGCCCCCAGAAGGCAAGGAAGTGCGCCGGGTTTATATCGAAGCCGGGGTGGATATCGACAACGAGCTTTATTTCTGCATTCTTAATGATCGAAGCACTAGTGGTATCGCCATGATCGCCTCCACTGAGGGCGGCATGGACATCGAGGAAGTGGCCGAAAAGACTCCAGACAAGATTTTCAAGGTTCATATCACGTCAGGCGGCAATCTACAGCACCATCACGTTCGCAAGGCGGTCTTTGACTTAGGGCTTGCGGGAAAAACCGCAAAAAAGGCGGCACGTCTGATGCTTAACGCCTTCCGTGCTTTTGTGGACTTGGATGCCGAAATGATCGAAATCAATCCACTGGTGATCACCGGTTCCGGCGACGTGGTAGCCGTGGATTGCAAGATGACCTTCGATGACAACGCCCTATTCCGGCAGCGCGAAGTAGAGGAACTCCGTGACGACGACGAAATGGACCCCCTTGAACTCGAGGCTGCGCGCCATGACCTCAACTATGTAAAGCTGGAGGGCAATATCGGCCTTATGGTAAACGGCGCGGGGCTATCCATGGCTACCATGGACTGCATCGAATATTACGGTGGTAAGGCCGCCAACTTCATGGATGTGGCCGGCGCGGCCACCCCTGAGCGGGTCGCCGCCGCCTTTAAGCTAATCTATCGTGATCCCAGCGTGAATGGCATTCTTCTCAATATTTTCGGCGGCATGATGCGCTGTAACGACATAGCCGAGGGCCTAGTAGCTGCCGCTCGTGAAGTAGGACTCAGTAAGCCGCTTGTCGTGCGCCTAGAAGGTACTAACGTGGAAAAGGGACGTGAAATCCTGCGAGATTCAGGACTTCCCATGGAACCCGTGGAAAGCATGGGCGAAGCAGCCAAGAAAATTGTCGAAGCCGTCAAAGAGGTCACATAAATGGCTGTTCTTGTCACTGCCAAAAGCAAAATTATCTGCCAAGGGCTAACCGGCTCCCAAGGTACCTTTCATTCCGAACAGGCCATTGCCTACGGCACCAACCTTGTGGGTGGCGTCACGCCTGACAAGGGCGGCATGGAGCATCTTGGTCTGCCCGTGTTCAACACCGTGGCTGAGGCTGTAGCCAAGACTGGCGCCAACGCTTCAGGTATTTTCGTGCCACCCATCTTTGCCGCCGACGCCATCCTCGAAGCTGCCGACGCGGGACTTGACCTGGTTGTATGCATTACAGACGGCATCCCCGTGCGGGATATGCAGATGGTCAAGCGCGAGCTCAAAGACAGTAAAACCGTTGTCGTCGGACCCAACTGTCCTGGTGTGCTCTCGCCGGGATACGGCAAGATCGGCATCATGCCGGGCTATATCTGCAAAAAGGGCAAGATCGGCGTAGTTTCGCGCTCTGGTACGCTTTCCTATGAAGCCGCCGTACAGACCTCCACCGCGGGGCTAGGCCAGTCCACCATCATCGGTATCGGCGGTGATCCCGTGAACGGCACCAATTTTGTACAGGCGCTGGAATTGCTTTTAGACGACGATGAAACCGAGGGCATGGTCCTGATCGGCGAAATCGGCGGCACCGTGGAAGTGGAAGCCGCCGAGTTCATCAAGACTTGGAAGAAAAAGAAAAAACCCGTCGCCGCTTTCATTGCCGGCACATCGGCGCCTCCGGGACGCCGCCTCGGCCATGCCGGGGCCATCATCTCCAGCAGCGCCGAGACAGCGGACGCCAAGAAAGAAGCCCTGCGCAGCGCCGGAGTCGAGGTGTCCGACACCATTATCGGCATCGGCGAGGCCATGAAAAAAGCTATAGGTGCGGCCTGAGACCAGGTCCATATGGAAATTAACGTCCCGAAACAAATAAAGGGGAGGCACACAACGTTACTATGTCACAGGAAATTTGCATTTGGTTTATAGGGCCTGATCGCACCGGCCTGATCGCCCATATTACAAACTATTTGTTCGACAAAGAGGTGAATATCAGTGACATCGCTTGCACCGCGACAGGTGACAATGCGGAGTTGACCATAATCCATACCCTGCCTCGAGGCGTGACTATGGAAGAGATAGAAAAAGATCTGAAAGGCATGCCCGAACTCTCCGACGGCACGCTTGAGGTTAACCCTTACCACTTCAAGGAGGCCCGCGGACCTTCCAGCACCGTTACCCACCGCTTCACCTTGGCAGGGGATGATATTCCGGGCCTGATCGCCAAGATTTCCAAGACGCTCGACGAACACGGCGCCAATATCGTGCGTATGAACTCCGAGACCCATCAGGGCATCCATAGTGTGGTCAACATTTCCCGTTTCGCCGTTTCTCTGCGTCAAGAAAAGGCCCCGGACTGTCTGGCGGCCATCGTCAGGATCGCTTGTGAGCTAAAGCTGACTTTTCGCTACGAAGCGACCTAGATTTTTTCGAAAACTCGCAACGTGGCCTGCAAAGGGGAGAGAAGAACTTCCCTAATGGATATCCACGAACACCAAGCCAAGAGGAAATACTTAATAAATTTGGTGTCGCCGTATTGCGTGGCGGGGCCTGCGTTATACTGTCACTGAGTTCTTCAGTTTCTTTTTTTTCCGCAGCATGCCTCAAAAATCTTCAAAAGGAGCGGGTATATAAAGGATGCTATGCGAGGCAAGGAAAAATCTGGACGCTAAATTCTCCCTGTCCGGATGGCACTCCAATATCTTGTTCCCGGGTTGGAGGCGCTAACGTGACGAAACAAAAGGCTGCAACTAACCGATCCATTGTTTATTGTGCAACGCAAAAAAATAAGTGCATGATTTTTGCAAGAAGTGATTACGGGGAATGGTAATAAAAGTTTGAAATATGGATTTTGTTGTCACTCTCATCTGTGATCCGGTGGCCATGACCATTGATGGCACCACGTGTGCTGCCGCTAGTGACGCCCTGAAAAATGCCGAGATGGCCGTGACGGGAACGGACTTTCTAGCGCCAGGGATTGCTTGTGATATCTTTTTTCGGGCAAACGGTCCACCTGAAATAGTTACCGCCCGCGCTGAAGAATCGGTGCGTCTGGTTCTTACCCATAATCTTGTGGATGTGGTGGTGCAGATTCAACAGGGGCGGCGCAAACGATTCCTCGCGGCGGACATGGAATCCACCATCATTGTTAATGAAATGCTTAATGAGCTTGCCGCCCTTGTAGATGGGGACGGCAAAATGGAAAAACAAATATCGAGGATCACCGCCCGGGCCATGAGGGGTGATATGGATTTTTCCGGCGCTCTACGGGAACGGGTGGCGCTTCTTGAAGGCTGCCCTTGTACATTTGTAGAGAAGGCTAAATCCAGGATTTCATTCATGCCGGGAGCAGTCTCTCTGGTTCGCACCATGAGGCGAGATGGGGCCTTTACTCTCTTGTTGTCAGGGGGGTTTTCCCCCTTTACAGAGTATGTCGCTGCCGCTGCCGGTTTCGATCAGGTGACCGGGAATACCCTCGAAGTTAGAAATGGACGCCTAACCGGCCGAGTTATTGACCCGCTGTTCGATAGCAGTGGAAAACTGGAAACTCTCCGCCGTGTGGCACTGAAGAAAGGCGTTTCTCTTTCAGAGACCATGGCAGTTGGCGATGGCGTCAACGACATACCGATGCTCAAGGCGGCGGGAACTGGTGTGGCGTTCCACGCTAAACCCGTAGCAGCCGAGGTGGCCCAGGTGCGGATCGGTCATGGAGACCTCACGGCGCTTCTTTATTTGCAGGGCTACCGGTCAGAGGAAATCGTAATTTGAGTCCACTTTTTACGGGGGATCTCCATGAATTTCAGATTTTTTCTTCAGCCGCAGTGCTACATCAAAATTGTGCAACGCAGCATTTTTATTGACCTGAGGCGTGACTCTTCTTAAAAAGAATGATGGCGGTGGGCTCTGAAGGAGCTACCGTTTACCAATTTAAAGGCAGGGGTGACTTTTACATGGACCCGTTATTGCCGCCGGACACCCGTCCGAAAAATTCTTTATTTTCCTCCGGCCCGTGCGCTAAACGGCCCGGATGGACCACGGACGTTCTGAAAGACGCCTGTCTTGGCCGTTCGCACCGCTCCGAGCCCGCCAGGAAGAAGCTGGTCTCTGTCATTGAAAAATCTCGCTCCCTTCTTGGCTTGCCCGAAGATTACCGACTCGCCATTGTCCCAGCATCTGATACAGGAGCGGTTGAGATGGCCTTGTGGTCGCTCCTCGGCCCTCGTGGTGTGGATGTACTAGTCTGGGAAAGCTTTGGCGCTGGCTGGGCAGCGGACGTGTCCCGGCAACTTGGGTTGTCTGATCTGAGGGTTTTTGAGGCGGCATATGGGGAACTTCCAGACCTTTCCCAGGTTGATTTCTCTCGGGATGTGGTTTTTACCTGGAATGGAACAACTTCTGGAGTCTGCGTCCCAGACGGGAACTGGATTCCCAGTAAAAGAGAAGGGCTAACCATCTGTGACGCCACGTCTGCCGTTTTCGCCATGGACGTTACTTGGGAAAAACTGGATGTGGCCACTTACTCTTGGCAGAAGGTAATGGGCGGTGAGGGTCAGCACGGTATGCTTATCCTCAGTCCCCGTGCTGTTCATCGGCTTTCGACCTATACACCTCCCTGGCCTTTGCCCAAGATATTCCGGTTAACGTCTAACGGTGCCCTGATTGAGGGATTGTTTTCTGGCGCCACCATTAACACACCGTCCATGCTGGTAGCGGAGGATGCCCTAGATGGTCTTGCTTGGGCGGAGTCTATCGGCGGTCTTCCCACCCTTATGGCCCGCTCCCAGAACAATCTGGAGGCAATCACTAGCTGGGTAGAAAAAACGGATTGGGTCGATTTTCTTGTTGCTGATCCGAATATTCGTTCCCGAACATCCGTTTGTTTGAAGATTAACGATTCCCATCTTGCAGCCATTAAAAAGGATCCGGCAGAGATTATCGACAGTATGGTGCGAAGTCTCGAAACGGAATGTGTCGCCTTTGATATCGGTGCCTACCGAGAGGCACCTCCGGGCTTGCGTTTGTGGGCTGGCGCTACGGTTGAACGTAGTGACCTTGAATCTTTGTTCCCGTGGTTGGACTGGTCTTTTGAAACGGTTAGGCGGGTATTATCCGGGAAAGAATAAAGAATAATTATGCCAAAAGTACTGATTGCTGACACTATGAGCTCCCGCGCTGAGGATGTCTTTACCTCCCGAGGGATAGATGTTGACGTTCGCCCCGGGTTGAGCTCCCACGATCTGGGCGAGATGATTGGTGATTACGATGGGCTAGCTGTACGTTCTAGTACCAAAGTTACACCTGAGATCTTGGAGAAAGCCGGTCTCCTCAAGGTCATTGGTCGGGCTGGAATCGGCGTTGATAATATCAATATGACGGCGGCAACGGCTCACGGCATTGTCGTCATGAATACGCCTTTCGGCAACGCCATTACCACCGCTGAGCACACTTTGGCCATGATGATGGCACTTGCCCGCCGGATTCCCCAAGCCAATGCCTCGACCCATGACGGTGCCTGGGAAAAGTCGGCCTTTATGGGCGTGGAACTTATGGGTAAGACCCTAGGTATAATCGGCTGTGGCAATATCGGCTCTATCGTCGCCGATCGGGCTCACGGTCTGAAGATGAAGGTGATCACCTTCGACCCTTATCTTTCGTCTGAACGGGCTACTGATCTTTCCGTGGAAAAGGTCTCTTTGGAAAACCTTCTAAAGCAGTCTGATTTCATCAGCCTACATGCGCCCCTTACCGACGATTCCAAGGGTATGATTAATGCCAAAACAATCGCATTGATGAAAAAAGGGGTTCAGCTTGTAAATTGCGCTCGTGGGGATCTGATTGTCGAGGCCGACCTTAAGGCGGCTCTAGAAAGTGACCATGTGGCAGGAGTGGCTCTCGATGTGTTTGCAGAGGAGCCGGCCCATGACAATCAGTTGTTCGGCATGTCCCAAGTGGTGGCAACGCCTCATCTTGGGGCGGCGACGACGGAGGCTCAGGAAAAAGTGGCGGTACAAGTGGCCGAACAAATGGCAGACTATCTTCTGACCGGTGCAGTAATCAATGCCCTCAATATCCCTTCAGTCAGCGCTGAGGAGGTACAAAAACTCAAACCCTATATTAAGCTGGCTGGTCAGCTGGGCAGTTTTGCGGGTCAGTTGACGGAAACCGGACTTAAAGCCGTTACCCTGGAATATGAAGGGCGGGTTGGGGACCTCAACACAAAATCCCTTACAGCGGTCACTTTACAGGGCCTTCTGAGCCCTCTTCTAGAATCGGTGAATATGATCAATGCTCCGGTTATCGCCAAGGAGCGGGATATTGAGATTACCGAGATTACCCACGATAGGGCTGGGGCCTTCCAGACTCTGATTACACTTACTGTAACGACGGAATCCCAGACCCGCAGTGTTTCTGGCACTCTTTCCAACGACGATGAGCCACGCATTGTCCAAATCCGTGGTATCCCCATTGACGCCGAACTAGGCCCTCATATCCTGTATGTCATAAACCGCGACAAGCCTGGTTTTATCGGTTCCTTAGGAACAATCCTGGGGGATGCGGATATTAATATCGCCACTTTCAATCTCGGGCGGGAGAGATCTGGCGGCGAGGCTGTCGCCCTTATCGAGGTGGATCAACTAGTTCCCGAAAACGTTATGGCAGCAGTAAAGGCCTTACCCCATGTGGTACAGGTCAAGACCCTTTCATTCTGACTGCGCCACCGCGCGCCAGGCCCCCGGTTCCTAATTTCCAGCTTTTAACCTTTGGCTCTGGGGTGGGCGGCGCGATAGACGCCGCGCAGGTGTTCGCTGTCCACGTCGGTATAACGCTGGGTGGTGCTCAGAGAGGCATGGCCGAGAAGTTCCTGGATGGCGCGCAGGTCGCCGCCCCCGGCCAGCAAATGGGTGGCGAAGCTGTGGCGCAGGGCGTGGGGAGTGGCCGTTTCCGGCAGGCCCAGCAATGGCCGCAGTTCACGCAGGCGTTTCTGCGCCACCGCCGCCCGCAGGCGCTTGCCGCGCACGCCCACAAACAGGGGATCATCGGGGCCGTGGGCAAAGGGACAGGTGACGAGATAGTCCTCCAGCGCCTTCTTCACCACACCGAGCACCGGCACCACCCGCTGTTTGCCGCCCTTGCCATCAATGGTCATTTGGTCGCTGTGCGGCATATGGTGGCGGTCGAGCCCCAGCGCCTCGCCGATGCGCAGGCCGCAGCCGTAGATGAGAGTGAACAAAGCGAGGTCGCGTTTTTCCACCCAGGGCGGACCCAGACCGTAGGCATCCCCCGTGGCCGCCACAAGGGCCATCGCTTCCTGGGGCTCCAGTGCCTTAGGCACATGGTGGGGCAGTTTCGGCGTACGCAGGGAATGAATGGCTGGGTTGTGGAGAATGTCCCGGTGTTCAAGGAAGCGGAAGAACCCCCGTACCACCGACAGGGCACGGGCTATGGAGGATGCCTGCAGGCCGGCCATCGCCCGCCGCGCCAGCCAGGCCCGGAAGTCTGTCGCGCCCAGGCCGGAGAGCGCCGCAAGACTCACCGCGCCACCAAGATGGCCGCCGAGAAATCCCAGAAACCCGTCTAAGTCCCGGGCATAGGCGGCTAGGGTGTGGGGCGAGGCCCGGCGCTCGCTTTCGAGCCAGGCCCGCCATGCCGAGACGGCGCCTTGCAGATCGGATGCAACGGGAGAATCGGGCTCGGAATCGGTTATTGCAGACGGCCGAGCCATGAACGCACACAGCATTCGATGACGCGCGCCAGAAAAATGAGCAGTTCCTTGCCTTGACGGGCATGGAATTTACCTTCCTCGCGCGACCCCAGAGCCAGCAGCCCGGTAGAGTCCTTGCCCCCGAATTCGAGACGGATCAGGGCCTGGGAACGGACTAGGTATCCCATGCCTCCGTACACCAGGGGATCGGCCTTTGTCTCGCCGTCTAGGCGCACCTCGTGGCCGCCATCGAGCAGGCGGTTCACGGTGCCCGGCGGCAGCACCCGCACTCCGACGGCGGATTCCGCCTCTGCGCTTTCCACGGCGAGAACCACAACATCTAGGCCTAAGATCACCACGAGGTCGGTGGTGACAAGATGCACCAGATGTTCAAGGCTGTGGGCGCAAAGAAAGGCCAACACGGCCTCGTGCACCCGTGACTGGCCGGCCATGTTGCCGCGGCTGGTGGTCAGAAGGTCGTCGTGATCAGCGCGCAGACGTTCGATAATGAAGGCCTGCATGTCCACCACTTTACCACCCTCGTGGCGGGATGATGGCGTGAAAGTGCGTAATAGGTCGGAATGGGTGGAAAAAAAATCGGGATGAGCGCGGAGATAGTCGGCCACCTGGGCTCCGGTTATGCTGCCGGTCTCTGTTGTGACGGGCGATGGGCCGGGAGCCTCATGGTTTCCGGTCTGGTTTCTGGTGGCCGTCTGTTTGCGCCTTGCCATCGATCCTTCCTGATAGGTAGCCCTGTTTGTCCTGATCCTGGCGGGCCCGCGGCATGGCCCCCTTTGACCCACCGCGACTCTTGAATAGAGTGTAGACCATGCCGCTTCACCATTCCAGTTCATCCCGCCCCTCCGGCAAGACCGCGACGGAGCCACTGCCGCGCAGGGTCCAAGTGCTGTTACCGCTGCCGCTGGATCGCGCTTACGATTACCTGGACGCGCTGGATCCCCCGCTTGGCGAAGGCGATTTCGTGCGCGTACCCTTCGCCGGACGCGAACGCACCGGTTGTGTCTGGTCCTGTGACCCTGTCTGCAATGAAGTGGTAGACGAGAAAAAGCTCAAGCATGTGATCGCCCGCTACAACGCACCCCCCCTACCCGCCCCTATGGCCCGTTTCATCAACTGGGCCGCCGCCTATACCTGTGCGCCGATAGGATCGGTCCTGCGCATGGCCATGAGCGTGCCCCAGGCTCTCGATCCCCCGGCGGAAATGACGGGCTATGTGCGGGCCACAAAGACCGCGCCCGAAGGCCTGCGCATGACGGCGGCACGGACGCGGGTTTTCGATGTGGCAGGCGGAGATATACCGCTGGAGGCGGCAGAACTGGCACGCCGCGCGGGGACTGGAATCAGCGTGGTACGGAGACTGGCCAAGGCCGGGGCCCTGACCCGGATGACTTGCGTACCGTCATCGCCTTTCGCCGTCCCCAACGCCAACCGGGCAGGGCCGTCGCTGTCCGCCGACCAGGAAGAGGCGGCGGCATCGCTCCGCCGGAAGGTAAACACAGGCGGATTTTCCGTGACCCTGCTCGACGGCGTCACCGGGTCAGGCAAGACGGAGGTCTATTTCGAGGCCGTGGCGGCGGCCCTGAAAGGGGATAAGCAGATACTTGTTCTGGTGCCGGAGATTCCACTGGCCGGGCAGTGGCTGGAACGTTTCACGGAGCGTTTCAGCGTCGCCCCAGCGATCTGGCATTCGGACCTAGCGCAGGGGAAGCGGCGGGCAGCCTGGCGGGCGGTGGTTGACCACGGCGCGCATGTGGTAGTGGGGGCGCGGTCCACTCTGTTCCTGCCCTTTCCCGATCTCGGCCTCATCATCGTCGACGAGGAACATGAAGCCGCCTATAAACAGGAAGAAGGCGTTATCTATCACGCCCGCGACATGGCCGTGGTGCGGGGGCGCGAGGCGGCGTGCCCGGTGGTGCTGGCCTCGGCCACGCCGTCCCTGGAAACCACCGTCAACGTGGAGGAAGGGCGTTATAATCGAGTCCATCTTCCCGACCGCCACGGCGGCGCCGTCATGCCCCATGTTACGGCCATTGACATGCGCAGCGAAGGCCCGGAGACGGGGCAATGGCTGTCGCCGACTTTGCGCAAGGCCTTGGCGGCAACCTTCGCCAGCGGCGAACAGGCCATGTTGTTCCTCAACCGCCGCGGCTATGCGCCGCTGACTCTGTGCCGCACATGCGGCCATCGCTTTTCCTGCCCCAACTGTACCGCCTGGCTGGTGACTCATCGCGCGCCGGAGGGCCTCGTCTGTCACCATTGCGGTTATCACCTGCCACCACCCGAGTCTTGCCCCGAATGCAGCACTGAGGACACCCTGGCCGCCTGCGGTCCCGGCGTGGAACGGCTAGCCGAGGAGGCCGGGAATCTATTCCCAAACCGGCGGCTTGCCGTCATGGCCAGCGACACGCCCGGCGGCGCGCAGGCAGCGGCGGAGATTCTGATTCGCGTGCGTAACTGTGAAATCGACCTTCTTATCGGCACCCAGATCATCGCCAAAGGCCATCATTTTCCCGGACTGACCCTGGTCGGCGTGGTGGATGCCGACCTTGGCTTGGCCGGGGGCGACCTGCGTGCCGGCGAACGTACCTTCCAGCTTCTCCACCAAGTGGCGGGACGCGCCGGGCGGGAATCGCGGCCGGGAAAGGTCTATCTCCAGACCTATATGCCTGAGCACCCGGTCATGGGAGCGCTGGTTTCGGGCGACCGTGATGCTTTTTTCGAGGCCGAAGCGGAACAGCGACGAGTCTTCGCTCTGCCGCCCTTCGGGCG
>Ga0207990_1000387_pt1 | contig 25597 bp, 28 predicted proteins | sample ETNtaG_8_FD_185780 | JGI IMG/M metagenome (GOLD analysis project Ga0207990, IMG submission 185780) | Marine microbial and viral communities from oxygen minimum zone, Eastern Pacific Ocean - ETNP201406SV75 (SPAdes) (version 2) | ecosystem: Environmental > Aquatic > Marine > Oceanic ...
TGGCAATCCTTTCTCAAAGACAACACAGGAGGCAGTTGTGGCCTCACCCATTGTGTGACTTATATCAAAGCATTCAATTAAATTGGGAATAGAGTCAAGGTCAAGTGTTTTTTGTAATTGCTTTAATTGTGACAGCTTACTAAATTTTGACATTAAGTGCTGCTTTAGGTTTTCCTCAGCCGTCAACAAGGCAACATTCATGTAGTGCTTTTTGTCTGTGCGTGGTTTCTCTATAATATGAGTCTTGAGCGCTGAACAAATCAACCCTTTGTCTTCAAGCCTTTCACTCACAATTAACTGTTTTGGAGTATCTTTCCCAATATAGTATAGCGGTAAAAATGCACTCAACACTTCTTCTACATTCTTGCCCTTTGTGTTCTTTGGAAATATACAATCACTACCGATCTGCTTACCTGATCTAATAAATAAAACCTCTAAGGCGTGTACTCCATCGCTCTCAACAATACCTACAACGTCCATATCTCCAACACTCCTAGAGCTATGCTGTTCTTGAATTGTTCGAAGTCCTATTAGCTGGTCACGGTAATGTACCGCCATCTCGAAATCTAAATTGTCTGATGCCTTTTGCATCCTTTCTGAAACCAGTTCCAGGGTTTTGACACTATTACCGCTCAAAAAAACTGACATCATCTCGACATCGTGCAGATAATTATTGTCACTAATCTTGCCAACACATGGCGCACTACAAAGACCAATCTGGTATTCCAAGCATGGCCTTGACCTTGAACGATATACACTGTTAGTGCATTGCCTAACTTTGAATATTTTTTTAAGTAGGGATAGGGAATTTCTGACCACATGTGCAGAGGGGTAAGGGCCAAAGAACTGGTAATTAGTATTCTTGTTGCCTCTGTAAAATCCAGCCCTAGGGTGCCTGTCATCGGTAATATAGATGTACGGGTAACTCTTTGCGTCCTTCAGTAGCACGTTGTATCTCGGTTTGTGTTGCTTTATTAGCTCATTTTCGAGCAGCAGTGCCTGGGTTTCTGTGACTGTAACTATAACCTCAACATCCTTAATGTTAGCCACCAATGCCCTAGTCTTTCCGTCTAAGTGTTTCTTTGTGAAGTATTGTGAAACCCTCCTCTTAAGGTTTTTTGCCTTGCCGACATATATAATCTTATGATTACTATCAAGCATCTGATATACACCTGGCTGCTTAGTTAAATTGTTTATGTCTTCCTTAAGTATCATTTAGTAGCGATATGAGTAAAACAAAAAGGTAAAATGGTTTGAATATTTAATGTAAATATTTATTTATATTTGTGTTGTGTATTTTAAACGCTACATATTTCTGTAGCTATACAATATATTAATGACAACTAACAAACATCATAACCAGAGATGACTAATAAACTTTCAACCATTGTAGCCATTATTTTTTTCATCCTGTCATTCTCTGTTATTGGCAACGATACTGTAAATAACTCAACCAACACTACGTCTGAATCGATAACCGAGATTATTGATCCGCCAAGTGCGGCCGCACTTTCGATAATAGTTGACTCCTTATCGTCATTAAAGGAACTAAGCAAGCAGAACAAAGCAACGGTTGAAAATATATCTACCCTAATAAATATTAAGCTCCTACCTCATCTAGCCATAAGTACTTCTACCGAGTTGACCTTAAAGGGCTTATGGAAAGACCTGTCTTCCCACAACAAGCAGCTATTCCAAAGATACGTAGTGCAGTCACTAGTAAAAGACTACGCGACCATATTTGCTAGTTATGAGAACCTCGATAGTGTAAATATAGCTGTTGACCCTATAGTAAAAAGGAAAGGTAACAAGGCCATAGTTAAGCTCAATATAACTTTCAACGATGACCCAAATATTACGGTTGTTTCTTTAAAGATGATAAGGCTAGGAAGATGGAGAATTTATGATGTGATATTCTCAGGCGTCAGCCTTGTCAAAAACTACCGCTCTCAGTTCGATTCCTACATTAATCGTAAAGGTTTAGACGCTCTTGTAGATAGAATTTCTGAAAAAATCAATTAATGTATAAACTCATAATCCAGGGAGGGCGTCCTCTTAATGGCACTATAAAGGCTGCAGGCTCAAAGAACTCTGCACTACCGATTCTGTTTGCGTCAATCCTAGCTGATAGCCCATTGACCCTGGTAAATACACCATACCTTTCTGACGTATCCACTACACTAAGACTGTTGATGGATATGGGATCTGAGTTTGTGCTCGAATCAGACGGGTCAATATTTGTAGACTCTTCCAGCATTACAAACCTTGTAGCGGATTACGAGCTAGTAAAGACGATGCGTGCATCAATCCTATCTTTGGGACCTATGCTAGCAAAATACGGCGAAGCTAAAATTTCATTGCCTGGTGGTTGTGCGATAGGAACTAGGCCGGTAAACCTTCACCTTAAGGCGCTTGAAAATCTTGGTGCCAATATACAAGTAAAGAATGGCTATATATATGCAAAAGCGGATCAACTGATAGGTGCTACCATTGATTTTGACAAGATAACTGTAACCGCTACTGAAAACATAGTAATGGCCGCAACACTGGCAAAGGGTACAACAGTGATCAATAATGCTGCACAGGAGCCAGAAGTAACTGACCTTATTCGTTGCCTAAACCAGATGGGTGCAAAAATATCAGGCGAGGGTACATCCACACTTACCATAGATGGTGTATATAACTTAAACGGTACGACCTATGAGGTTTGCCCCGATAGAATTGAAGTTGGCACTTATTTGATTGCAGCAGCTATCACTGGTGGATCGATTACAATTAATAATAGCGACCCTAAAAGTCTACGTGTGGTGCTTGAAAAGTTATCAGAATCTGGCGCCAATATTAGTATTGATGGTGGCTCTATAACCCTTGATATGAAAGGCAAAAAGCCAACATCGGTAAACATTAAAACTAGCGCATACCCGAACTTTCCAACAGACATGCAGGCACAATTCACAGCCCTAAACTCTATAGCAAACAGCTCAAGCACGATAACCGAAACTATATTCGAGAACCGCTTTATGCACATACCTGAACTCTCTCGTATGGGTGCAGATCTAACCCTAGAAGGCAACACCGTTGTTTGTAGAGGTGTAAAATCTCTCACTGGAGCAAACCTGATGGCTACTGATCTTAGAGCCTCTGCATCATTGGTACTCGCTGGGCTTGCTGCAAATGGAACAACAACTATCGATCGCGTATATCACCTTGACCGTGGCTATGAAACTATTGAAGAGAAACTAAAAATATTGGGCGCTCAGATTGAGCGAGTACAGGACTAATGATGTTATGCTAACAATTGCATTATCTAAAGGCAGAATCCTAGAGCAAACCTTACCACTGTTAAAAAGGGCCGGCCTAGAAATTGTCGATAAAGAATTAAAATCTAGAAAACTAATCCTAAACACCAATATTGATGATGTTAAGGTTATCCTTATTAGGGCTACAGATGTACCGTCATTCGTTCAGCACGGTGCTGCCGATATAGGAATTTCAGGTAAGGATGTACTGCTTGAGCATGGCTCAGATGGTCTTTTTGAGATGCTAGACCTTGGAATCTCTAAGTGCAGACTTATGGTTGCAGCAGAGTCTAAAGAGATGTTATCTCAACAGACACTTAAGATTGCCACAAAATATAGCAACTGTACCAAGAAGTATTTTGAACAGAAGGGACAACAAATAGAAATCATAAAGCTTTACGGATCTATGGAGCTTGCACCTAAAGTCGGACTGGCTCACTGCATTGTTGACCTTGTTGACACCGGTAATACACTAAAAGCAAACGGACTGATGCCTATTGAACATGTTCTAGATATAAGCTCAAGACTGATTGTCAATGCTTCCTCATTCAGAACAAAGAATGCGCAAATAAAGGAATGGCTGTCTAGCATTGAAGATAATCTATGATCAACAAGTTATCGTCTGAACAGAAAGATTTTCAGAGTCAATTACGCACCCTCCTTTCTTGGGAAGGTATGTCCTACACTACTGTTGTAACAACAGTGAATGAGATCATAGAAAGTGTCAAAAGTAATGGCGACTCGGCACTTTTAGATTATTCTATTAAATTTGACTCCCTAAACGCTTCCAGCATGAAGGACCTAGTGATTAGCCCTGACACCCTTACCGAGGCCTATGAAAATTTGCCGAACCAAGAAAAAAATGCTATACAAATTGCTGCCGAACGTATCCGTAGTTATCACCAAAAACAAGTCCAAGAAACTTGGACATATGAGGATGAGGATGGTACCCTACTTGGACAAAAGATAACCCCAATCGATAGAGTAGGTTTGTACGTTCCTGGTGGCAAAGCTGCATACCCATCATCTGTATTGATGAACGCTATACCTGCAAAGGTAGCAGGTGTAAATGAACTAGTCATGGTGTTCCCTGCCCCATCCGGAGTGACAAACAATTTAGTTCTTGCGGCTGCACACATATCTGGGGTAGATAGAGTGTTTACAATTGGAGGGGCTCAGGCTATAGCTGCTCTCGCATATGGAACAGAGTCCGTACCGAAGGTAGACAAAATTGTTGGCCCTGGAAATATCTATGTGGCCACCGCCAAGAGAGCGGTCTTTGGCCAAGTAGGCATAGATATGATTGCAGGTCCAAGCGAAATATTGATAATTTGCGACGGAAAAACTAACCCCGACTGGATCGCCATGGATCTCTTCTCACAGGCCGAACATGACGAAGATGCACAATCAATTTTGTTATGTCCTGACGAGAAATTTATCTCGCAGGTTGAGTCAAGCATTATTAAGCTTCTACCTAATATGGATAGAAAAAAAATAATACAGGCCGCTCTAAAGGGTCGTGGTGCCCTAATTAAAACCAAAGATATCGCTGATGCTATTGATATTGCAAACACAATAGCACCAGAACATCTAGAGCTTTCTGTTGATGAGCCTGAAAGATTGCTTGGCAGTATTAAGCATGCAGGAGCTATCTTTATGGGTCGTAATACCTGTGAGTCACTGGGAGATTATTGTGCTGGACCTAACCACGTTCTGCCTACCTCTGGGACTGCACGCTTCTCGTCACCTCTTGGGGTGTATGATTTTCAAAAAAAATCTAGCATAATTATGGTATCAGACAAGGGTGCCACGAGCCTAGGTAATGTCGCTGCTACTCTGGCTGATGGAGAGGGACTACAGGCCCATGCGGAGTCTGCAAGGTATCGTACAAATAATTAACAAGCCTATAAACCATAAGCTATATTCTGTATTTGTTTAAATACATGTTTATATAGAGTTTTCGATTCTGTAGAATATATCATCATGTCAGATCCTTGTATTATAACCGTAGCTATAACCGGTTCAGTTCCAAGAAAAGAGAACAACCCTGCAGTACCAATTACAGTTTCTGAACAGATTGAGTCAACCCAAGCCTCCTATGATGAAGGAGCATCTCTAGCTCACTGCCATGTCCGCAATGATGATGGCTCAACCACCTCTGATCCAGAAAAATTTGCACTCCTACAGGAAGGAATAAAGAAATACTGCCCAGGAATGATTATTCAGTTCTCCACTGGAGGCAGGTCAGGTAACGGACTTGAGAGAGCCGGAATGCTCAAGCATTGCCCAGATATGGCTTCTCTATCGACGGGCTCATGTAATTTCCCTACGCGTGTTTATGAAAACCCACCAGAACTCATCGAAACTCTAGCTCAGCAAATGATTAAATACAATATCAAACCAGAGGTTGAGGCTTTTGACTTATCAATGATCTTTCAGGCTGTCAGGATGGTTGAGTCTAACGAAATAATAGCGCCACTGCATATCCAGTTCGTTATGGGGGTAAAAAATGCTATACCGGTAGACAGAGACACCTTCGACTTCTTTGTAAAGACACTGAAACGCCTATCCCCAGATGCTACATGGACTGGTGCTGGTATAGGCAAAGAACAGCTAACCCTTAACCATTGGTCTTTAGAGGCCGGAGGTCATGTACGTACAGGACTTGAGGACAATGTTAGGTGGGACAAGAACACCCTGGCACCGTCAAATGCCGCTCTAGTTAAGAGGGTTGCTGAGTTGTGTCCGCAATATGACAGGCATCCGGCAAGTGTATCTGAGGCTAGGTCTCTATTAAACTTATAAAGAACTAAACACTCAACTTATAGCTTTTCTAAGGCAACCCTTATACGATTAAGGGCTATATCAATATTTTCAATTGAGTTGGCATATGAAAGCCTTAAGTAGCCATCACCATGATTTCCAAATGCCGACCCAGACAATACAGCTACTCCAGACTCATGCAGAAGATAGTTCTCTAGATAATCAGAACTCATATTTGTTCCTGATATGTTAGGGAATACATAGAACGCTCCCCGAGGCTTAATACAGCTCACTCCTGGAATCTTATTCAAACCATCAACTATGAAGTCTCTTCTTTTGCGAAACCTTTCGACCATTAAGTTTGACTCCGTAATTGGCCCATTTAGAGCTTCAATCGCTGCATACTGAGAGAAGGTGGATGTGCATGAATTAGAGTTAATGATTAACCTTTCAACTTTACTTGCTAAATAATTAGGCATCACTCCGTAGCCCAACCTCCAACCAGTCATCGCATAGGTTTTAGAGAAGCCATCCAACAGAACGCAGTTATCGGACATTCCTGGAACTGAATATATACTCTTATGTTCATCGTCATAGATGATATTTTTATAAACCTCGTCAGTCAGAACCAAGATACCTCTCTCTATTGCTGCACTTGCTACAACTTCAACATCGTCTGCTGACAAAATTCCACCAGTCGGGTTGTGGGGAGAGTTAATAATTATCATTTTCGTGCGATCTGACAAGAGCGACAAGAATTCATCCTTATCTAAACTGAAACCTTTTTTCTCCCTTAACGGTAGAGGTACCCCCTTCCCACCCGCGAAGTTAATCATTGATTTATATATAGGGAAACCTGGATCCGGATATATGACCTCATCCCCAGACTCAATGCAGGCCAAAATTACAAAAAATATTATTGGCTTTGCTCCAGGAGTGACTATTATTTGGTCGTTCTGTGGTCTAACTTCACGTCTAACATTAACCTCGTCGGCTATCGCCTCTTTCAATGGCAAAATACCTGTTGGCGCTGAATAGTGAGTGTGTCCATCTCTTAGAGCTCGTATTGCCCCTTCCACTATATGTTTTGGAGTCTGAAAATCTGGCTCCCCTATTTGTAGGTAAATTATGTCCTTACCTTGTTCTTCAAGGGCTTTAGCTTTTGCCATTACCTCAAAAGCAGTTTCGGTTCCTAGGAGCGACATTCTATTTGCAATTTTCATAATGGTATATTATATATTTACACCTCTAAGAAGTAATAATTAGGCGCCAGACATGGCTAGCAAAATTGTATATTAGATATACTAAGTAAAACTACATAATTTAATTAACTGTTTTTTCTTGCGTAGGCTAACAGGTTGGTAATTTCAAAAACTGTGGTCGCTGCTGCCAGCGAAGTTAGTTCGGCGTGGTCATATGCTGGTGCAACCTCTACAACATCGGCAGACACAATATTGAGACCAGCTAGGCCTCTCAATACACCTACAAGCTCTCTTGATGACATTCCAGCGATTTCCGGGGTTCCAGTTCCAGGGGCGTGTGATGGATCTAGAACATCAATATCAATAGATAGGTACATGGGGTTGTCTCCTACACGTTCCCTTATACGCTTTATAACGTGATCTATACCGTCCTGTTGAAATTCATCACAATGAACAACTTTGAAGCCTAGCTCCTCGTCATTCTTAAGGTCATCTCTGCTATACAATGGCCCACGAATGCCTACATGAATTGAGGCATGCTCTAAGAACAGCTTCTCCTCTGCAGCCCTTCTGAAAGGCGTTCCATGAGTATATGGAGCTCCATAATATGTATCCCAGGTGTCTAGGTGAGCATCAAAATGAACGAGTGCAACTGGTCCATGGTAATGGTTGACTGCCCTCAATAATGGAAAGGCAATTGTATGGTCACCGCCTAGGCTGATAACACTTCCTACCTTTCCCATTAATTCTTTCATTGCCTCCTGTATCTCTATAACAGCCTTCTCAATGTTGTACGGGTTACAGGCTATATCTCCTGCATCAGCCACTTGTTGCTCAACGAATGGCTCGGTATCATAAGCCGGATGGTACTGAGTTCTTAGGTGTCTGGAGGCTTGCCTTATTGCCTGTGGACCAAACCTTGCACCGGGCCTATAGCTTGTACCTGAATCGAAAGGTATTCCCACAATAGCGACATCGCAATAAGGCACATCTCTCAGTTCAGGTAGCCTAGCGAAGGTAGCCGAGCCAGCAAAGCGTGGAACTATAGTTCCACTAACTGGCTGAATTGGTTTTTCCTTATCGCTACTCATTCTCTTTGGTGGCTTTTGTGTTATCGTCATCCTCTAAGTTAACTTCGGCCTCATCCTCTATATCCTCTACATCCTCCACAATCTCTACAACCGACTCATTGGCATTATCTATAGAGTCTGCCTCCGGCCATTTAGAAAATGGCCATGGCCTGCATTCATCAACGTAGGCAACAAAAAGAGTGACTTGCCTTAAGTATTCAGCTAACGACTCACTGAATGATTGCAGTTTATTGTTAGTCTGACCAGTAATAAGTGTAGCGAAGAACTGGAATACAGCTATGAGCGATAGTATTGTTGCCAATACTTGCACAATGAACAGAAAAAACAATACTACCAGGCCGAGCATAATCCTTTCTCTTAAGGGTTTATCTTTATTTATTAATGTTGTCATAAATATATCTCCATTCTAAATTACTAGTTAAGTTTGTTAATAATATATTCTATACTAAATGTCAAATTATCTGTACAAATAACTCATTTAGCTGTGCCCTGGAATGGTCTGGTAATAACCATTAGACTCTACCACTTTGACTGACGTTTGGAATAGATCACTAAGATTCTTACTTGTCAATAGCTTTTCTTTCGAGTCATTAGCAATTACTTTGCCATCTTTAAGGAAGACTACTTGCGATATCTCTGGTGGTATTTCATGAATATGGTGCGTCACTAAGATCAACTTTATGCCTAAACTTATAAGATTTCTAATAATGTCAAGGTACTGAAAGCATGCACAAAGATCGAGCCCACTTGTGGGCTCATCAAGGACCAACACTTCGGGGTTATGTACTAGAGCTCTTGCCAATAAAAATTTACGCTGCTCACCGGTAGACATTGTTTCAAAATTTCTGCTCTTTAGGGCTGTAAGTCCTAGATCATCTATAACCCTGTTAGCCATTTCAATTTGTTTAGGACTAAACGTTTGGAAGGACCAAATACCGTCACTACCATAGAAACCTGAAAGGACAACGTAAAGCCCTATAGCGTCTGCTGAGTAGTTCTGCTGTAATGAATAAGAAACAATACCAAGCTTGGTCTTTAGTTCTGATACAACCCACCTCTCCTTTGAGAAAATACGTACATAACTGTGCTCTGAGTGTACCGGGTATATTTCCCTACCAAGTAGCTTAAGTAGTGTACTCTTGCCGGAACCATTTGGGCCAATAATTGCGGTACTGTGATTTGAACTTAACTCAAGTGAAAGTTTATCAAAAACCTGAGTTCTGCCTTGAAATACTGATGCATTTTTTATCTCTAATATTTTATTCATTAACAAAATTATAGGCGTTACTTTTGTAACTTATTACAAACTTTTTGATTGTTTTGGAGTTAACTGAGATATAAGCATGCCTACTAGCATTAAGGCACATCCTATCAGACCCTTGAGTGGTAATTGCTCATCAAGCAATAGCCAACCACCCAGAACAGCAAACGCGCCCTCAAGGCTTAATATTATAGCTGCATGTGATGAATGGGCGTGTTGCTGAGCTACTACCTGCAAGGTATATCCTACTGCCGTTGACATAACACCGGCATACAGTAAAGGGATGATTGTTAAAGATATGCTTTGTAGGGTTATTGTTTCAGTAAATAATGCAACAATCAAGCTAAGAACGCCTGTGGTTATGTACTGGATTAGTGAAAGCTTCAGAACATCAACCCTCTTAGCTAGGTACCCTATAACGAGTACATGTCCAGCGAAAAAAATAGCACACATCAATATCAATGTGTCTCCTTCAGATAGGCTAAAGTCAGACCTTATACTTAGAAGGTACAGACCAACAAGCGCAACAAAGGCTCCGAGCCATGTTCCTGTCTTTGTTTTTTGTCCAAGAAATATGCCTATAAGTGGCACAAAGAATACATACATACCGGTAATAAAGCCTGCCTTTCCTGCAGTTGTATATAACAATCCTACCTGCTGAAATGTCATCCCAGCAAACAAAAATAGCCCGGCAATGAATCCCGCAATGAGTAACTTTTTAGTTGAACTTTTTTGTTTTTGGTTGTTGTTATTTTTTTTAGAGAAGTACCAAATAACTGGCAACAGTGAAATTGAACCTATAATAAACCTGACACCATTGAATAGGTGGGGGCCCATTGTTTCCATGCCAACCCTCTGAGAAACAAAGGCAAAACCCCAGATTACTGCAGAAATTAACATCAATATGTCGGCTTTTAGTTCAACGGATTTCATGTATTTTTTTTTGTTTTGGTTAAATGATAATTATATTTATTACTATGGAACAAATCTCAAAGTTAGTTGTATCTGTATTGTTCTTTTGCCCATAAATTCAGCTATTTTATATAAAGATTATTCAACTCAAGTTTCATTTTTAGCTATATACCAAGAATGAATTATCAAGGTAAATATAACTATCGCTCCCCCAGCAATAGCATTATTGGAAGGCACCTCATTAATCACAATCCACCCAAACAGTGAAGCCAGCACAGTCTCCAATGGCATAATCATCCCAACCTCGGCAGCCGGAACATATCTTGGCGCTATTGTTATTAATGTGAAAGACACGGTAACAAGTAAACACATTGCAACGACATACCATACAGCGCCAGATGAGACGAACAGGGATGGTGCGAATTGTAATGCAAGTATTGCAGAAACAAAGCCACCAACCGACATTGCAGGGACCATACTTATGGCTTTATATTTTCTGATAAGAATAAAACTAATACTCATAAATATGGCTGTAGAGAGGGCAAGCAAGTCGCCCTTGATATTTATGCTGCCAAAATTCTCGTACATAACTAAATATATACTCAAAAAAACAATCAGCATAGCTGCCATGGTTAGTAGGCTCACCCTCTCTTGCAATACGAACCATGCAATTATTGCTGTAATAATGGGAGCACTACTGATAATAATTAGAGTGTTGGCAATTGATGTGAACTCTAGAGCCAAAACAAATGTTACAGAGTTGATACCAAAAAAGAATGCAACTAGAAGACCCACAAATCCAATCTTTGTAAATTCATCGACCACACGTGTGCCATTCATGGCCACTAAGTACAATAAAACGCCGGTCCCGAAACCTATACCTCTCCAGAATACAAGTGTCCAGCTGTTAGAGTCAGCTAACCTAACGAGTATGGAATCTGGACTCAGAACTATTACAGCTAATATAGTAATGAGTATCCATTTAGTATGTATTTTCACTTTCTTGAGGCGGTGGTAGTTGTTAGATTAAAAAATCCTGACAATTAATCAGGATTTTTTATATACAACTCTGTTGATAACAAAACTAGTTGTGTAGCTTGCTACTAATTATAAATGAGAGAATTATTATTACCTAATGAGGTAGATCCAGAATAATTCTTAACAATATAGTATGTGCCAAATATAGCCCCAGACCAGATAAGGTCTCCCATCAATGTGTAATGAAAGAATGGAATTGCCATCGTATAGCACATTACAAGACCTGACCAGGTCTTCTCATACATAGGGGAAAAAACCCATACAGCAAAGTTTGTACTAACAAAGAACACAACCGAACTCATGATTGCAGTCATTGCAACCTTTGGACCGCTTAGCTTAGCGCGCAGTATGCCTCTTAACATTATTGGGAATAGTAGTGCTAAGTACACAACCATCATAGTTTCAGAAGCAAAATACTCTGGCGACAAGGACCCTAGTACAAAATAGTCAGTCAACAACATAGTAACAATAACTACTAGGAATGCCATATAGCGTTTAATAAATATAAATCCTGCAAAAAGTGCTATAGCAGCCATCGGTGAGAAGTTAGGCGGGTGCGGTAGAACCCTGGCAACGAAGCCCAGAGCGATAAGCCCGACCAATATAAATAAATATGAATAATTTGATTTTAGTGAGTGGTCTTTAAAATTCATCTTAGTTCTCCAATAATTTGAAATCAATACTACCTTAAAAAGACTCAAGGTTCAAGCGAATAAATGTGTCATCATTCATTATAACTTCATGAGCCCCAATTGGCGACATCTTGCCATCAACATATAATGCCCAATAAGTATTACCTATAGCACTAACACCGCACAAAGAAGTTATCATTGGGCCATAACTGGTATCCCTTGTACCTAGCACTACAACCCTGGATACAGCCTCTAGGGCGTTTATACCTTTCTCTGCTCTACTAATAGAGTTCAAGTTAACTTCATTGTTGGAAGATATTACCAGTGTTAAATTGACAGAGTCGTTTAGTGCTTCATCCGCAAAAGACGGTAAAACATTAACGAGAATCGCAAACAATACGAATGCAAATCTATATAGAAAATTATGCATAAATAGCGACCCAAATAATACCAATGAAAGATTACACGAATTTTATCTAAGATATAAATAAAAGCAACCCTTAATTGAACAATAAAATGTCAAAAAGGAAACTTATTACCACCACCCATTCCTGGTAATCCACCAGTAATTTTAGAGACATCTGGCATGCCTGCTGGGGCCTGACCAGATTCCTGCATTTGGCTCATCTTTGCCATCATTTTTTTCATCTTCGAGCCGCCCATTTTTTTCATCTGTTTCTGCATTTTTTCAAACTGCTTAATGAGCTTATTTACTGCCTGGACGTTAGTACCAGATCCGTTCGCAATTCTCAACTTACGTGAACCCTTTATTAGCTTTATGTGTGTCCTCTCTTTGGGAGTCATTGAGTTAATTATTGCTACCATTTGCTTAGTTTGAGTGCCACCCAAAATTTGATTTTTTACGCTATCCGGGATTTGCCCCATGCCGGGTAACTTGTCCATCAGTGACTCCATACCGCCCATCTGTTCCATTTGCAATAATTGTTCGCGCATGTCTGCCAAATCGAAACGCCCTTTGGCCATTTTTTTAGCTGACCTTGCACTCTTTTCATGGTCAACCTTACGGGAAATCTCTTCAACAAGAGATAACACATCTCCCATACCCAGTAATCTTGATACAATTCGGTCTGGATGGAACGGTTCCAAGGCATCAATCTTTTCTCCGACACCTAAAAATTTAATCGGCTTACCGGTAATGTGTCTAACAGAAAGTGCTGCACCTCCCCTAGCGTCGCCATCAGTTTTAGTTAGAATTACACCCGTTAATGGTAATGCGTCAGAGAAGGACTTGGCTGTGTGTGCAGCGTCCTGACCTGTCATCGAGTCGACTACGAAAAGGGTCTCTATCGGGTTTACTGCCTTTTGCAAGGCCTTAATCTCGCTCATCATCTTCTCGTCTACATGCAATCTACCAGCAGTATCGACTAGGACCACATCGTGGAACTGTTTCTGAGCGTGCTTTTTAGCACCAATAACTATTTGTTCAGGTTTTTCACTTGTACTGGATGGGAAAAAATCAACGCCTACTTGTTCAGACAGAACCCTTAACTGTTCAATAGCTGCAGGCCTGTACACATCAGCACTTACTAGTAGCACTTTCTTTTTTTCTCTCTCCTTCAAAAATAGCGCTAACTTTGCAATTGATGTTGTCTTACCTGCTCCTTGTAATCCAGCAACCATCACCACCGCAGGTGGTTGAGTTTTTAGTTGCAATGACTCGTTGGAAGAGCCAATTATTTCTGTTAGTTCACCCTCAACTAACTTTATGAATGCCTGTGAGGGACTCAAACCGTCACCAACTTTTAAGCCTAATGCTTTTGTTTGTACCTGATCAAGGAAAACTTTAATAACGTCAAGAGCTACATCTGCCTCTAGTAGTGCACGCCTTACCTGCCTGATTGCTTCCTTTATGTTTTCTTCTGAAAGTTTATGCTTTCCCTGTAATACTTTAAAGCTAGCTGAGAGTCGATTAGTTAAATTATCAAACATTTAAATTATAAATATAGAGAAAGTATCGTATTATATAGCTTTTGAATTTAACAAACCTGTTGATGATTCTATCTTACCTTTCTATTATTGCATTTTTAGTTTCTGCCTTCCTTTTAGCGCGCTACTTTACTAAGGATGAAATTCAGCACCAACACCAACAAACAATAGCCCTATTAATTAGTTTTGCTATTACAGCACAGGCATTAAACTTTTCAGACTTTTGGACTAACGATGGGATAGTGTTTGGTTTAGCTAATAGCGCTTCTTTTGCCACATGGCTTATAGTAATTTTATTATTTTTAGCGTCATTCACTAAGCCAGTTCATGCCTTAGGTATTATCGTTTATCCGGTAGCAGCGCTGACTTTTTTGTTTTCAATAATTTTTCCAGATAGTGGTGACAAAATAATACCACTAAGTATCGCATCTCATGTGTTCCTATCGATCACCGCGTATGCCCTACTAACACTTAGCTTCTGTCAGTCAGTACTACTCAAGGTTCAAGAAACACACCTGCACGAGAGAAGAATTGACGGTTTTATAAACAAGTTGCCGGCACTGCAAACTATGGAAGGCCTGTTGTTTCAAAGTATGAGGGTGGGCTTCTATCTGTTAACCTTGTCATTATTGACTGGATTCATCTTTATTGATGATTTCTTCGCACAACACTTGATATACAAAACTACACTATCCTTGGTTGCCTGGGTAATTTTTGCAGCTCTGGTTGTTGGGAGAAAGGTTTTTGGATGGAGAGGCAAGCAAGCTATACTTGCAACTCAGATAGGGTTTGGTGTATTGCTTATTGCTTACTTTGGGTCTAAGTTCGTAATAGAAAGATTGATCTCCTAATAACTCCATAGGTATAACTGAATTTTTTATTAATAAACAAAGTGGTGACACAAAAGCGTTATGGGTCAAACGAAAGCATTAAGCGGTAAGTGCCTTTGTGGCAATGTTTCATGGCATATGAGCGATCCTTTTGAACACTTCGCTATGTGCCAATGCTCGCGCTGTAGAAAGGTGACCGGTTCAGCATTTGCTAGTAACCTTTTTGTTAAGCCCGACCAATTTTTCTGGGACTCTGGAAAAGATCACAGAAAAGAATACCTTATGGAGTCGCCAAACGTTTTTGGTAACTCGTTTTGCAAAACTTGCGGATCTAGGGTTCCTAGAAACACCTCTCGTGGATGGGTTCTAGTTCCATTTGGTAGCACAATGGAGTCACCTGGTATGGATCCAGCTCTGGTTTGTCCCGAAGATCATGCCGACTGGTTTACTGGTTTAGAATCTTTAGTCAAGTCAAAAAAGTAGCTTTATTAATCTATATGTAATACCGCAAGAAATGCCTCCTGTGGGATATCTACCCTGCCTATTGATCGCATCCTTTTCTTGCCCTTCTTTTGCTTCTCTAGTAGTTTTCGCTTGCGAGACACATCGCCACCATAGCACTTAGCTGTAACGTTCTTTCTTAGGGCCTTCACATTCGACCTAGAAATAATCTTTGAGCCGATACATGCCTGTATTGCCACATCAAACATCTGCCTAGGGATAAGTTCTTTCATTTTTTCAGCCAACTCACGGCCCTTGCGTACTGAGTCATCCCTATGAATAATCAGAGCCAGGGCATCGACAGGTTCCTGGTTAATCATAATATCTAAACGAATCAGGTCTGACTCTTGGTAACGCTCAAAGTGATAATCCATTGAAGCGAATCCACGAGAGACCGACTTTAGTCTATCAAAAAAATCTAGCACGACCTCGTTTAAAGGTAACTCATAAGTAATTGATACTTGCCTACCAAGGTACTGAATATTCTTTTGTATACCTCGCTTATCAACACACAAACTAATTACAGGCCCTACATACTCGTTTGTGACTAGAATGTTGGCTGTAATCATTGGCTCTCTGAACTCGGCAATGCTTTGATTTGGTGGTAGCTTTGATGGACTATCAACTCTATGTATTTTCCCTTTAGTGTCGAGTATCTCGTAGATCACTGTTGGAGCTGTTGTGATGAGATCAATGTCATATTCCCTCTCCAAGCGTTCCTGAACAATCTCCATATGTAGCAACCCCAGAAAGCCTATACGGAAGCCAAAACCTAGGGCATCAGAGTTTTCTGGCTCATACTGCAGAGCGGCATCATTTAAACGGAGCTTAGCGAGTGCATCTCTAAATTTTTCGTATTCCTCTCCAGATATCGGGAATAGGCCAGCAAACACTCTAGGTTGCACCGGTTTGAACCCTTCTAGTGGCTCTGACACAGGTTTTACACTTCCAGTTATAGTGTCACCGACAGGTGCCCCATCGATATCCTTTATGCTTGCAATAAGATAGCCAACCTCTCCAGCTTTTAGGTTTGCGGTCTTGGTACGCTTAGGGGTAAAAACACCCACCTCGTCCACCAAGTGCTCGTGGCCATTTGAGAAAATTTTGATTTTAGTTTTAGCCTTGATTTCCCCATCTATGACTCTTATTAGTGACACAACACCAAGATAATTATCAAACCACGAGTCAATAATTAGAGCCTTTATTGCTAATTCAGTGTCACCTTTAGGTGCAGGTATTTTTTCAACAATCTGTTCCAGTATTTCTTCAATCCCTATACCTGACTTAGCGCTAGCGTGTACAGCATCATGGGCCTCAACACCTATAACGTCTTCTATCTCATCGACAACTCTTTCTGGGTCAGCCGCTGGTAGGTCTATCTTATTGAGTACAGGTACCACCTCCAGCCCTTGGTCAAGTGCCGTATAACAATTGGCAACAGTTTGTGCCTCCACTCCCTGTGACGCGTCAACTATAAGTAGTGCACCTTCGCATGCTGATAGAGATCTTGATACTTCATATGAAAAATCAACATGCCCTGGAGTATCGATGAAGTTTAGTTTGTAAGTTTGACCATTCCTGGCTTGATAATCTAGAGTCACACTTTGAGACTTGATAGTTATACCACGCTCCTTCTCAATGTCCATTGAGTCCAGAACTTGTGAAGACATTTCTCTATCACTAAGGCCACCACAGAACTGAATAAACCTGTCCGCTATGGTTGATTTTCCATGGTCAATATGTGCAATGATTGAGAAATTGCGGATATTTTGCATATGATTATAAAGGGTCCTTCAAGTCGAATAATTATAGTGAGATACGCAAACCAAATGTGTACAACTTAATTATGTCAATTTTAACATCTATCGTGTAGCATTATTGCAAGCTATGCTTTTGTAGGACAAAGATAAATGCTATAATTAATTTTTATATAATTATTAATACTGAAGACATCAAAATGAATAAAATACAAGCCATAAGCTGCCAAGCAACAAGTTCGCTAGATGCTAGTATCCCAGATCCAGATGGCAGAAACATTGTGCTATACTTCTACCCCAAAGATTCGACCCCAGGCTGCACCATAGAGGGTAATGACTTTTCTGACAATATACAGTCATTTATTGATTCTAATACTGTAGTTTATGGTGTAAGCAGAGACAACCTAAAATCACACGAAAAATTTAAGAAGAAGCAAAATTTTACTTTCGAATTAATCTCTGATGAAGACGAATCCTTGTGCAAAATATTTGATGTAATTAAACTCAAAAAGCTATATGGTAGAGAGTATATGGGTATTGACAGGTCGACCTTCATTATTGATGCCGAAGGTAACGTACTTGAGAGTTGGAGCAATGTTAAAGTGAAAGGACACGTTGATGAAGTATTAAGGAAAGTTCAATCAATATGAGTAATGTTGATTTCGATGAAGTTAACAAGTTCTCTGCCCTGGCATCAAGGTGGTGGGATAAGGACTCTGAATTCAAATCGCTTCACGACATAAACCCACTAAGACTTAACTATATCAAAGAGCATTGTGGTGGCACCCTAAAAGATAAACAAATTCTAGACATTGGTTGTGGTGGCGGAATATTGAGTGAATCAATGGCACTTGAGGGCGCAATTGTAACTGGCATTGATATGGCTGAAGCTGGCCTAGAGGTTGCTAAACTACACCTTCTGGAGTCTGGGCTTGATATTGACTATCAAAAAATTCCTGCAGAGGAGTTCGCAAAACTGCACACATCTGAGTTCGACATTGTGACCTGTTTAGAGATGCTTGAGCATGTCCCAGACCCAAGCTCAATTGTGAAATCTTGTTCAGAACTTATAAATGCAGACGGAAAGATTTTTTTCTCAACTATTAACCGTAATCCAAAGTCCTACCTGTTCGCAATAGTCGGTGCTGAATACATACTCAAGCTGTTACCCCAAGGCACCCATGACTGGGACAGATTTATTCAACCATCAGAGCTAGATGAGTGGGCAAGAGAGTCAGGCCTCACACTTAAGGGTATGATGGGAATGACTTATAACCCTTTGACCAAGGCATACAAGCTAGAGGACGATGTAAGTGTTAATTATCTCTGCCTGTATAACAAATAAATATATTTATTAAATTTATATTATTAAAGTCTAATATAGAATCTAAATACTAGTATAATTAAGCTAGTTATCTGTTATCGCTTATATTTATGAAAAAATTAATAATTGCTATCTCCCTATTGCTTTCTTTAGGGTCATTTGCGGATGTAGTGGCACTTCTGCATGGATACGAAAGTAACTCTAGTGTATGGCTAAATACCGGAATTCATCAAACCCTATCGCAAAAATTTACTAATCAACACAAGGTATATTCCATACCACTACCTAGTACTGCACCATTGGTATATCAAGCTAATGTTCTGTCAAGTCAATTACAGTTAATAAAGGCCAAGCATGACGAACCTATAATTATGATCGGACATTCAACTGGTGGGGTTGTTGCTAGGCTACTGTTGACCAGTGAAAACAATCTAGATATCAAAGGGTTGATTAGTATATCTTCGCCACACCTAGGATCAAACATGGCATTTATCAGTAACATTATAAGTGGTGCTATGCCTTTCCTGGGTGAACTCCCTATGTTTGACACTCTAAGTGAATCAAAAGTGCTTTATGGAAACATCAGAAGGAGGTCGCCCCTACTAAGGCAACTTAATGTACTATCTCATGCTAATGTTTGTTATGTATCTATCATTCGTTCCAAGTCATTCATGAGTGACATGATAAGTACACAGCACTCACAAAACATGAACAATGTTCCAGCCCTTAGGGGTAGGTCATTCGTCATTCCGTCACACTCTAGTCACGGACTAAGGCCTTATGATAGTGTATCTATTGCCAATGCTATCAGTATGTGTAGCTAATTAATAACTGGCTACTTGTGTTAATCTTTATCGCCCATCTCTAGTACCACAAAGGCTACGGCATTGTATTTCTCATCAGAAAGACTGAGGTGAGCTTGTTTGATATTTTTTTCTAACAAATAGAGTCGTAATTTCTCGCTCGGAATGAAGTACGGTTTGCCGTTCTCATTGTTCCTAACTGTCAGGTCTTGAAAGCTTAGAATTCTTCCAATCCCAGTACCAAGAGCCTTAGCGAATGCCTCTTTTGCCGCGAATCGCTTAGCGCAATATGAGGCACTGTCACCTTTGTTCGCAAAAAGGGCCTGCTCATGTTCTGAAAGTACGCGCCTTACAAAGCCATCCCTGTTTTTTGCAAGTATGTGTTCAACTCTGTCAATATTTATGATGTCAGTGCCAACTCCAAATATCATTTATTATTCCTACTTTTCAACATCAAATTCTTCATCTCTGAGACTGCATTTTCTAGACCAATGAAAACAGCTCTAGAAATAATTGAGTGCCCTATGTTTAATTCAACAATACTCTCCAAACTGGCAATTGCAGCTGTATTTTCCATTGTAAGACCATGCCCAGCATTAACTTGTAGTCCTATTGAGTTTGCGTATATAGTCATTTCTTTAATTTTGTTGAACTCTATCAACTTTTCAGACTCATTCTCGGCGTCAGCATAATGACCTGTATGTAACTCGATAACAGGCGCTCCACAATCCCTAGCAGCATCGATTTGTTTTTTCTGGGCATCTATAAATAAGGACACAGTAATGTTGGACTCTGACAGTCGAGAACAAACATCACTCATCCTCGGTATCTGTGAAAAAACATCAAGACCACCCTCAGTAGTCAGCTCCTCTCTCTTTTCTGGAACCAGGCAGCAGTCCTCTGGCTGCACACTGCATGCTATGGATACCATCTCATCAGTAGTTGCCATCTCTAAATTCATTTTGGTAGTTAATTTTTCTCTCAACAAGTAGACATCGCTATCATGGATGTGCCTTCTGTCCTCCCTTAGGTGTAGTGTTATACTGTCTGCACCTGAACTTTCACACAACAAAGCACCCTCAACCGGTGATGGATAATTTGTACCCCGTGCCTGCCTCAGGGTCGCTATATGATCAATATTAACACCTAAAAATATTTCCACTCTGTTTCCTTAAATCCTTGTCACTCATTCAAAGCAATTATCTACAAATCTAACCCTTAAAGAAAAGCTCACGGCTCTTTAATACTTTGTCTCCCAGCAAAGGGGATAGTCTAGCTCTATTTAAATTACGACAAACCCTAATTTGCTCTTTATTGGGTATGTTACCTAGACTACTGGTTGACAATAAGCCTAGCAATTTTCCGCATATTTTACCATTCGATTGCTCAATAAAACCAAGGTGCTGCTGATATTCGTAGTACTTATTTTCATCAATTCTGTTACCCTTGATGTCGACACGGTAATCCAAACCGTAACCGAGCTCTGACAACATACTGCTTTCAAATAACCTCAAAGACCAGAGCTGAGTTTGTTCATCTAGTAGGACAATGCTATTGATGAAGTCAATATATGCATCAAAAAGTTTAGGGTGCGGATCATTCTCGTGAATTAATATAGAGATTAACTCATTAATATACATGCACAGTATCAGTGTATCGCCCTTCATTTCTCTTGGTAAATCGTCAACCTCCCAGTGTGTCAAGGTTTTCAAATCTCCCCTCCCAGCAAAAGAGATTTTTAAATGTTGAAACATCTGAATGTTGGTTTTGGATTTGCGTATACCTCTTCCAACTAAACGAATCTTACCGTACTCCTTAGTGTAAAAGTCAAGCAGCAATGAACTATCTTTGTATAACCTTCTATGAATCAGTACTGCAGATGAGAGATCAACTTTTATCATTACAAGGGGCTTATATAAATGTTTTAGTGTTGAAGTTTTGGATTAGTCATATCCCATAGAGGCAAGTGCTCTTTTATCGTCAGACCAGCCACTAGAAACTTTTACCCACAACTGCAAAAAAACCTTTCTTTCAAGGAATCCCTCTATACTCTTTCTGGCCTCAGTACCTATCAGCTTTAACATTTCACCTTTGTGCCCAATTACAATATTTTTTTGAGAAGATTTATCGACATATATGGTTGCTGCAATTCGTTGCATTTTGCCGTCAAGTTCATATTTGTCAATCTCAACCGTTAAGTCATATGGAATCTCATCCTCTAAGTGACGCATCAATTTCTCTCTTACAAATTCAGCCACTATGAATTTTTCACTTCTGTCAGTAATATAGTCTCGATCAAATATTGCATCCTGATGTGGTAGGTATTTTAAGATTATATCGCGCAAGGCCTTGGTGTCATTTTTACTGAACGCTGATAGCGGAAAAAGTTCGCTGGGTTGATATTTTTCGCCGATAGTCTTTATGAATGGCAGTACATCTTGGGTGGACTTCAATTTGTCGATTTTATTTATACACAAAATTACCGGTATATCAGTATCAGAAACGTGTTCTAGGACCCTTGAATCTTCTTTAGTCCATTTTCCAGTTTCTACTAGCCAGATTATAATATCTACATCCCTTATGGTAGAACTAGCCGCCCTATTCATGTAAGCGTTTATGGCCTTCTTATTACCAATATGGATTCCTGGCGTGTCAACAAAGACCATCTGATAATCGTCATTAGTATCAATTGCATGTATACGATGTCTTGTTGTTTGTGGTCTATGAGATGTTATTGAAAGTTTTTGCCCAATAAGCTCATTTATTAGGGTTGATTTACCTACATTAGGTCTACCAACAACTGCAATGAATCCGGACTTATAATTCATGATTTCAACTTTTCTAATAACACCTGAGCGCAAGACTGTTCTGCCCTCTTTATGCTTGTATCTTCCTTCTCAACCTTAACTTTTTCGTCAGGCAAAAAGCAACTAACAATGAACACAGCGTTATGGTCCTTACCGAGCATTTTAACTAGCTCATATTTGGGCAAGGTTTTTCCTCGCTTTTGTAAATACTCCTGAAGCTCGGTCTTTGAATCTTTGAGTGAATCGTTGGGATCGAGTTTAGAAAGCAGTTCATCGTATAGTCCTAATACAACTGAGTTTACTGTGTCGAAATCGGAATCCAAATATACAGCCCCAAAGATAGCCTCTACAACATCTGCCTGTATCGATTCCCTCCTATAGCCGCCACTCTTTAACTCACCAGAACCCAAAATAAGTGACCCTGAAAGGTCAAGCTTAGATCCCAGTTCAGCCAAAGTTTTGCCTCTTACGAGTTTCGACCTTAATCTGGATAGTTTGCCCTCATCAACATGACCAAAGCGTTTATATAGTTCTGAGGATATTACTAGACCAAGTATACTATCTCCCAAGAACTCTAACCTCTCATTGTTACTTCTTCCAGCGCTTCTATGAGTTAGCGCTTGCTTTAATAATGAGTTATCTCGAAATGTATAGTTTATTTTTTCTTGTAATTTTTGCATCTACTGAAGTTTAAATAATTAGCACTCTGTATATAGGATAACTGCAATAACTAACGAGTTTATAATTAGGGCATATTATAAACCTTATCAGGCCGCTATTAACTATCTATGTACTGGCAAGAAGACATAAAAGAGGAACACTTTACAATCCCAGACAAAATACAAGACGCTGTGTTCAATATTGAATGCAATGTGCTACCAATAGACCACTCTTATCTACTCTATAAATCTCTTGTTGATATATTTCCTTGGCTCGAGGATGTGAACGCAGGAATCCATGATATAAGTGTGGCTGATGGTAATGGCTGGGAACAGAACTATGAATCAGGCTTCTTCTATCCATCTAAACGCTCAAAATTAACTATAAGGCTTCCAAAGGGGAGACTAAATGAGATCCAATCTCTGGTAAACAAGACACTGGAAATTGGTGAATACAGGCTAAAAGTAATAAAGCAACTAGACTCCAAACTTATGAGTGATATGCAGGTTCTTTTTGCAAAAAATGTTGCCTACAACAAGGAACTAACCGAGGGCGAGTTTTTGGAGGAATCCTTCAACCATTTATGCGCACTAGGTGTTAATGCAAAGAAGATGATGGCTGGACTTGAAAGGGTAATAAAAACTCCTGACGCAAAAATATATACCAAATCATTGATGCTAGCCAGTCTAAAAAAATCAGAATCTGTAGCTATACAAGAGTCAGGCATTGGTGAACACCGTTTGCTCGGTTGTGGATTGTTTGTTCCTCAGAAAGATATAGAAAGCGTTGCAGCGGTATAGAGCTTATTTTGCAACCATATATAAGAAACACGTATCTATAATCAATATATTACAAACAGCCAAACTCATATGTCTGTCGATATGGTCCATATATTTGCCTAAACATTACTTAAGGAATACAATAAAACTACCAATAGCACCTAGGTGTTGACATTATGCGACTCATATTAATTATCTTCTCTTTGATTTTTTCGTTTAGCTCTTTCTCGTCTGAGCACGTCAAGATGGGCGATTTTTTAGGTGCCAAGGCTGTCGAAGAGTTCCCTGACTGGTTCAAAACAAGCTTCATGGAGTTCAATGATGATCTTGAGGAGGCTGCTGACGAGGACAGGCACGTGATGATTTACTTTTGGCAGAATGGTTGCCCATACTGTGCCAAGCTGGTTGAGGAAAACTTTAAAGACGAAGATCTAGTTGATAAATTAAAGAAGAACTTTGATTTGATTGAAACGAATATGTGGGGGGACAGGGGTCTGGTTGACTGGACAGACACAAAGTTCACTGAGAAGGAGTTCTCAACCTACATGAATGTACAATTCACACCAACCCTAATATTTTTAAATTCTAGTGGAGAAACCGTTCTCAGGCTGAACGGCTACCAGTCGATAGACAGGTTCCACCATGTACTTGACTATGTATCTTCTAAGAGCTACTTAGATAAGAGCTTTGCAAGATACATAAATAAGCTAAAGAGTGACACATCTGGCAAGCTCAATGATAACCCTATCTTCGAGAATAGCCCCCACATGCTAACCAGAAGTAGTGAACTCCCTGCACAAAACTATTTGGCTGTATTTTTCGAAGAGCCCAACTGTAAAGAGTGTGACACTTTTCATAAAACCCTGATGCAGCTAGATAAAACCAAAGAGCTACTCAATACTATGCAGGTTGTTCGCCTAAACGCAATCTCTAATGAAAAATTAATAACGCCTAAAGGCAAAAGAACAACAGCATCTGAGTGGTATGATGAACTTAAACTTACCTATAAACCCTCTATCGTGTTCTTTGACAAAGAGGGAATCGAAATTATCCGTAAAGATGCCATGTTCAAGGAGTACCATTTCCATGGAATATTGACCTATGTTCTGTCAGAATCGTATATACATCAACCCAACTTTCAGCGCTATCTTGAGGACAAATCAGACAAACTCAGAGAGCAAGGTATAACAGTAGATATATGGAAATAGAGGCAACTGTTAGACTTTCTTTACAAATTCAGATTTAAGCCTCATCGATCCAAATCCGGTTATTTTACAATCAATGTTGTGGTCCCCATCAGCCAGTCGAATGTTTTTAACTTTAGTCCCTACCTTCAATGTAGCTGATGATCCTTTAACCTTAAGATCCTTGGTAAGGCTAACTGTGTCTCCATCTTGCAAAGTATTGCCATTGGCGTCTTGTACAGTATCATCTAGAACCTCTGAATCTAAAGCTGACCATTCATGAGCACACTCAGGGCAAACTAGAAGGTTTCCGTCTACATACACATAATCTGAATTACACTTTGGACAGCTGGGCAATTTCATGGCTATTATTTATACACTGAACGGGTATTTGATTGGCTCGTGGTGCTCATAACCAATCAACTCAAAGTCATCCATAGTTACCCAAGTTTCGAGGTCGTTTAAGTTTTTTATGTCTGGGTTTATGACCAACCTTGGTAAAGCCAAAGGTTTGCGCTCAGATTGCTCATTTTTGAATATATCAACCTGATTCTCGTACAAATGAATGTTGGACAAGTGGTGACGCATTTTTTTTGGTTTTTTGCCTGTTATTTGCGCAGTAATCATTGCTAAGAATGCAACCTGTAGATGATTAAAGGGTTGCCCCAAGGCAAAATCACTGCTTCTCTGATAGCTCTCTATGTAAAGGTCATCGCCAAGCAAATTAAAGTGGTGAGTATGCATGCATGCTGGTAGGCAGGCACGGTGTATTAAGTTTGGATGATTAAAGGTCAATATTTCACGACG
>Ga0207990_1000391_pt1 | contig 25444 bp, 26 predicted proteins | sample ETNtaG_8_FD_185780 | JGI IMG/M metagenome (GOLD analysis project Ga0207990, IMG submission 185780) | Marine microbial and viral communities from oxygen minimum zone, Eastern Pacific Ocean - ETNP201406SV75 (SPAdes) (version 2) | ecosystem: Environmental > Aquatic > Marine > Oceanic ...
CGACGAGATCGACGGCATTGTAGGAGTCTGGCGGTACGACCACGACAACGATGGTCTATCCGACCGCACTGACACCGACGATGACAACGACGGACTCTCTGACTGGTTCGAGCAGAACGACGGCTGGGATATGACTGGTCAATTTGACCACGACAACGACGGCATCCCCGATTATCTAGACGATGACGATGATGGCGACGGCATCCCAGACGACGAAGAAGACAACGGCATCCTGTGATCGCCAAATCTTCGTTCTGCTAGCCCGCCCGTCGAGATGACAACGCGGAGACAGGCTCCCCGGGGGCGATTCAGTCCCCGGGCGAGCCGCCCAATCAGAAATCAAACAAGGTAGGCTGGCTCGACGAGCGCAGCCGAGCCACACTGGTCAGGCGGTCAAGCGCACGCTGCACACGGCGCTCAGAGAAGCCACGCTCGTCCCGAAGGAAGCCCCACAGATCCTCCTCGACAGCGTGGGTCGAGCGGGGTAAGGCGTCGGGCGTGGTGGGATGCTCAAGGAACAGCGAGCGTATCTCCTCAAGCCTCTCAGGCAACTCGAACTCCTTAGCCTCGGCGACCGCCTCTAGGGTGCCGTGCTCGCGAATCAGTTTGAGACCGGTCTTGGGCCCAATTCCCCTGATTCCGGGATGGAAGTCGGTACCAATCATGATGCCAAGGTCAACCAACTGTTCGTGGGTGATATCGTGTTTGGCTAAGGTGTCGGCCAGCACGATTTTTTCAGCTCGTAGTATGCGCCCAAATCTTCTCGTGCCGTGCGAGGTGAGGTTGCGTACCATCACTGGCGCTCCGTACAGCAAGGTGTCCCAGTCCTGGCTGGACACCGCACCAACTTCGCCTCTCGCGCAGCGAACCGCAGCCGCTCCTTCAGCCTCCATCGGCGCTTCTATCCAAGTAACTCCTAGTAACTCAAACAATCGCTTGGTCTCAGCGACCATTTCAGGGGTGTAAGTCGCGGTCTGCGGCCCGAGCTTTTTTGCCGCAGTCATATCGCCGGCCTCGACAGCCGCCTCCCAACGAGAGAAAGCCTTCTGTTTACGCTCCTTCCGCCCCTTCAGAGTCTCTCGCTTGAGCTCGTGTGGTCGACCATCGAACACGAACACCGGATCAATACCCTCGGAGAGCATGATGGTTGTACGGTCGAGAAACCCCATGAGGTGGGCCACCGGCTTGCCGTTGTACGACAGTGGTTTGCCGTCAGGACCGGTAAGACTGGTGATGAACTGGTAGGCGTTGAGGAAGACGTCCACAGCAACTCGCTGACCAGACAGATCGCTCATTTCAAGCGGCTCGATGACTGCCAAATCACGTAAGTTGCAGCCCATTTTCGCTTTCCCCCTCGCCGTGGTGGTCCACGGTAACGGTCGAGGCATTTAGGGTTGAAGTCCACCGCCGACACAATGGAGGAGTGCGTATGCAAGGACTGACTTTGATCGGCAGCGGATGGCATCCGCACTTGTTCAGGGCTGAAGTCAAGGCGCTCACAGGGCCCCTTGAGGTCATCCACCCACGGGTGGCCTACATCCCTCTCACAGATTTGTCATTGGCCAAACTGTCACGTGCCGCATTACTCGATGACGTACTTTGCAATGCTGGACGCTACTGGGTACAGGGCGATGGCTCAGTGGCAGATCTGGCGCAAAAAATTGCCAAGTGGGCACAATCTACACTCCCTCCGGGCAGTTTTGCGGTTCGCGCACGTAATCTGGGAACTGGAATCAGAGGATTCTCGTGTGGGGCAATCGAGCGTGAGGCCGGTACTCTGGTGATGAGCGATACCAATCCCGTCGAACTTGACTCCCCGGAGCACGAAATCTCAGTGGTCTTCGCCGGACCGGAGGACGGACCAATACATCGGGACACGGTCGGCTCGAACAGTCCAATCGCCGTTTGGGGGCTCAGAGAAACCCGTTGGAAGCGAGAGAGTTATGCCAGTAGAACTCCCAGTGAGAGACCATTCTTCCAACCAGTATCACTTGATCCGAGGCAAGCTAGGCTGCTGATATCGCTCGCTCACCGCCAAAGCATCGAACCGACAACCGTCGTGGACCCGTTCTGCGGGACAGGAGGCATCGCTATCGAGGCCGCGTTGCAGGGCATGGAGGCACTAGCCAGTGATCTCGACCCCCGGATGGTCGAAGGTACACTGCAAAACCTCGAATGGGCAGGGGTTAGCGCTAGAACCGAAACCTGCGAGGCGGCTGACATCGCCTCACTGTGGGGCAGCAGGAATGGATGCGTCTTCGTATTCGACCCTCCCTACGGACGCAACTCTTGGAAGTCCGGAGATGGTCTCGAGGTGCTATTGAATGCACTTACGGCCGCCCAAGAGATGGATCCTCAGGGCGCTATCTGTACTATGCTTCCGACAGGCCCTGAAGCACTGAATTCGTTCCCCGAGCAGGACATCGATGTCATGGGTGTGCCATGGAGTGAACTCGAGGTAATGATTAGAGGGCGCGGGTGGGAACCGGTGTTGTTCATACCAGTCAAGGTCCACCGTAGCCTAGCTAGAATGGTCGTTGTCTGTCATCCGGCGGGTTGAAGATGGGTGGGCTTTCGTTAGTGACCCGGACCGTTAGGGTAGTCTGGATATCCTTCCGGCTTTCGGAGCCGGGGACGTGGGTTCGAATCCTGCACGGTCCGCCACTATCTTTCCCATCGGCTGATTTCATCGCCATCCACATCGACAACCGATACGCGCCTAAGTCCAGCTGCTGACAACTCACTCTCGCTGAATATAATTCCATCATCCCCTGACAACGTGAACGGAGAGCGGCACAGGTGCGCGGAGTTCACTGCTTCGTCTGCTAGGAAACGCCTCCATGTGTCAGCCCCCCCTTCGACCATCAGCGATTGAACACCACGGTCCCCAAGCATGTCGAGAATCCTCATCACCGAGATATCCCCATCATCATCCGTTAGGACCACCCTTTCCACATGAGGGGCATCATCTAGGTCGCTCGGTTCTGTGCAGTGAATCACAAGAGTGGGTGCTGCGCCGTCACGAAGCAGAGCGCAGTCATCGGGAATTCTACAGTTTGGATCGATAACAATTCTCAGGGGCTGCTCACGCGGTCCGATGTCTGGCCCCCGTACAGTGAGAGATGGGTCGTCCCGAATCACCGTGTTGATACCGACTAGTACGGCCATAGAACTGGCTCGCAATCCGTGAACCAGTTCGAGTGAGGATTCTGATGAGAAGCGCTCGGCAGGGAAATCCGAATCACCATCTATCCTTCCGTGTGAGTCGATTGCGGCTTTGAGTAGCACATGTGGTCGCTTGCTTTTGCACCAGTGTATGAACTCGAACATCTGCTCCTCGCATTCGTCTTGCAACAACCCCTCTTCGACCTTGATCCCCTCTGTTCGCAGTGCGGCGGCCCCCCCTCCGCGAACGGTCGGATTGGGATCGGCGGCTCCGATTACCACGTGGGTAATTCCGGCCCACAGAAGCGCCTCAGTGCAGGGAGGGGTCCTGCCGAAGTGATTGCATGGCTCCAGAGTGATATAGGCGGTAGCACCTGTGGTGGAAATACCCCGCGCCTCGGCGTCTGCGATTGCCATTTGCTCTGCGTGCAGCCCACCGATGTGGTCATGCCATCCCTCAGCGATTACGCTCCCGTTGCGGACCAGCACGCACCCTACCAGTGGGTTAGGCATCACGCGCCCTCTGCCACGCTCCGCCAACTCGAGGGCGCGACGCATGAAATCCTCATCTCTGTCCATCGGTCCCGGACTCGGGAACTGTCCTCTACTCATCATTTCTTGTATTGAGAGAATTCAAGTTGAACCCCCGTCCTGTGAGTATCGTGCCGCGTGTAGCCTGTATCCTCAATCCGAACGCCCGCGATGGCCTTTCGGTCAAGCAGTGGGACCAGTTTGAGCCCGCACTGAGGCTGGCAGGCTTCGATATTGACCTTCATCGCACCCAGGCCCCGGGCCACGCGATGGATATCGCCGAGGGCCTGTGTGAAGGCGACCACGACCTCGTTGTGGCTGTTGGTGGCGACGGTACTGTCCACGAGGTCGCATCAGGTTTGAGGGGCTCTGACAAGGTGCTCGGAATACTGCCAATCGGGAGCGGCAACGACTACGCCCGAGCCCACGGCATCCCAACTCCCAAGGGAAACAAGTTCCCAGATATGCAGGGAGCGGTTGACATTCTGGTCAATGGAACTGACCGCATAGTCGGCTCAGTCAGAGTTGAGGGTCCTCCTGTACCTGACCACCCCTCTAAGGCAGCCCCGATTCCTCGCTCTTGCAACGGTAATCCCGAGACTCCTGGAAACCTCGTTCGCTGGAGCTTCCTAGAGTGCGACGGCGGAGTGACCTCGATTGTCAACCGCATGAAGGACGAAGGCCAATTCAAGCGGATTCGGGGGCAGACCAAGTATACCCTTCTCGCGATTAAGGCAATCATTTTCTGGAAGAAGCAGCGAGGCAGGATTTCCATTGACAGCGGAGAAGGGGACGGTGTCGACCTCTCAGGCTTGTTCTGCCTCAGTCAATGCCAGACCTTCGGTGGAGGCTACAGGGTCGCCCCCGGTGCTAGACCTACTCAGGGGCATTGTTCCTTGGTGATGGCATGGGGTCTGTCAAAACCACAGATGTTGGGGTTGATGGGGCCCTTGGAGAAAGGCGAGCACATCGGCAAGTGGGGGGTTACTATGGAGACTGCCAAGAGATTCGAGCTCGCTGCCTCTGATGGCGCACCCCTAATTATCAACGTGGATGGAGAAGCAGTCATCACCACCCCTGCTACTATGCAGTACCACAATGACCAGCTTACGGTGCGAGGCGCAGCCTCGATTCCCAACGAGTAAAGTGGCGCAGACGGAGAGATTTGAACTCCCGAGTCACAAGGACACCGGATTTCAAATCCGGCGCTCTACCAGGCTAAGCGACGTCTGCAGCAGGATTGCGAAGCCGTCGGTGTCCATGAATCCTTTCGGACTCAAAGTCCGTAGGTTCCGGGTCTGCACCAGGCGGGCAGGCCAGTGGAGGCCTCGGGGTGAGTGAGTCCGATGAACAACACCATGATGATGATGAAGAAGGCTGGGAACAGGGCAGTAAGAGTCAGTATACCGGAGTCATTCTCACCCCACAGGTGCATGAAGATGGCTGCTATCATCATGAACTTCGGGATTGCGATTATGGTGAGTATCCACAGGGTTAACTGTCTCTCTGTCATATCGAAACCCTCTGCAGTTGGTCCCAGATCCGTTCCTACTGCTGCAACTTCAATCAAGGTGAGCAGCATGAGTCCGAAGAAGTTCATCCAGTACGCATCTTTACCCATGATTGTTTTTGACATATGATTACCTCAATACAGATAGAAGAACGGGAAGACTAGGACCCAAACTAGGTCTACGAAGTGCCAGTACAGGCCAAAGTACTCAATGGATACGGCACTCTGTGGGTTGTACGCGCCAGTCCAAGCCTTGTAGGTAAGGTAGGACAGTCCGACGATGCCGCCGAACACGTGCAGCCCGTGGGTCCCAGTGGTGACGTAGAACAGCGACGCGCTGACCTGTATGTTGGCCACCATGTGTGCCCCAGTCGCCTCGTCGATGTAGTGATGGGCCTGATAGTGGTCGTTGTTGATTAGATAGCCCTCGCTGTACAACGAATGTATCTCGTGCTCGTGGATACCGAGGAAGCCAATCTCAGGCACATGGAAACCGATGAACCACTCAATCATCTTCAGCGTCAGGAACAGAGTAGCTAGGCACCAAGTTGCTCCGAGGTAGCGATAGATCCTCTTCCTGCGAACATCCTCGTTGACACTGCCAACGGGTTTGTGGGCCCAACGTAGAGCCTGCACTATGGTGAATGACGAGATAATCAGAGCAAACGTGTTGATGGCTCCAGGTGCGATGTGCCACCAGCTCGACGCGATGAGCTGGCTTGCCGGCTCGAAGCAATTCACTGCAACCCCCTCGACCCAGTCTCCGGACTCGAATACGGTGTCGCAGCGTGGTATGCCCTGTCGGTACCGCATGTAGGTCGAGAACAGCGAACTGAAAATCATCATCTCAGACATCAAGAAGACCCACACCCCGACCTTGCGGATCTGGATGTTCTTGAACGGAACTCCACGGGCACGGGGTTCGTACGAACCGTCGAAAGACATGTCTTGACGCCACCAAACTACGATCGCGGCAGCGATGACCGCGAGGGCTACTAACACCATCGGAAGGTATCTGACGTCAAATTCTCCAAACGTGAACAGGCCTCCGAGCATTAGCAAGAAAAGGCCCACACCTATCGATAGGATGAGTGGAGCGAACGAGTTGTGAGGGGCGCCATGCCCCCAATCGTGCGGGCCCCACGGGCCCGGGTGGTCGTCATGACCGTAGTCGTCGCTCAATGCGATCCCTCCTCTGGCGAATCATCAGACACCATCAGCCTACGGAACATCTGTCCCAATCTACCTGGCTCATTGGCGACGTGCTCATTGGCGTCTTTCAACACAGGCAGGTTGTGAGGGTCGAAACTGGGAGTTGGCGGCGGTGAGCTGGTCATCCACTCGAAGGACCAGCCCCCCCACGGGTCGGCAGGGGCCTTCTCCCCTCTGACGAGAGATTTGATCATGTTTACCACGAGCAGCAGATTGCTGGCGAAGAACAGGAAAGCGGACACCGAGATTAGCATATTCCAGTCCGCCGCCCACTCCGGCAGGGCTTGAATATCGTCTGTAGTGATGTAGTACGTGTGAGTTCTCCTGATCATTCCCACGACCCCGAGCCTGTGCATCGGCCAGAACAAGGCGTTGTATGAGATGAAGGCCGTCAGGAAGTGTAGTACTCCAAGCCTCTCATCCAACATCCTGCCGGTCATCTTCGGGTACCAGTAGTAGATTGCGGCAAAGAAACCGAAGACGGTCCCGCCGACCAACACATAGTGGAAGTGAGCGACCACGAAGTAGGTCTCGTGTAAGTGAACATCCATTGCCATCGACGGGAAGAACATTCCTGAAATCCCGCCCAGGGTGAAGGTCACTAGGAAGCCCAGTGTCCACAGTGTGTGAGTGCGGTAGACCAACGAGCCGCCATGCATCGTCTTGAGCCAGTTGAAGATTTTGATTCCCGTGGGCACGGCCACCAGCATCGTAGTCAGCATGGTGACGAACCTTAGGGTGGGAGACATGCCTGAAGTGAACATGTGATGACCGTAGACGATGAAAGACACGAGGCCGATTCCTGCCATAGCGTAGACCATTGATTTGTAGCCGAAGATGGAACGCCTCGCGCTGGTCGCTATCACTTCAGAGATTACACCGAAGGCCGGGACGATGACGACATACACCTCAGGGTGCCCGAAGTACCAGAACAGGTGACTCCACAGCAAAGGGTCACCGCCGGCTGCAACATCGTAGAAACCGGTCCCTATGGTACGATCTAGATAGACTTGGATCAGACCGACGCCGAAGGCTGGGATGGACAGGAAGAGCATCAGATTGGCGACCAGTATCGACCAGGTGAATAGCGGCATCTGGAACCAGCCCATGCCAGGGGAGCGCATTACCGCCATCGTGGTCAGGAAGTTAATCCCAGTCAGAGTTGAAGATGCAACCAACATAATCTGACCGGCGGCCCACATGCTCACCCCAGCGTGCGTGTTCTCAGAGACGACGTAGGGCGCGTAACCGGTCCACCCAGTGTCCGCTCCCGCCCCACTGAACACTCCTGTGAATATCAGTAGAGCCGCCACTGGCTGTAGCCAGAATGAGAGCGCGTTCAGGCGTGGGAAGGCGAGGTCCGGCGCTCCTATCTGTAGAGGCACTATCCAGTTGGCGAAACCAGCAATCAGAGGCATCGCAGCGAGGAAGATCATGGTTGTGCCGTGCAAAGTGAAGAACTGGTTGTAGTATTCCTGTGTGATGAAGTCGTTGCCAGGGGACGACAGTTGGACCCTGATCATCAGCGCCATTATCCCGCCCACTCCTAGGAAGAACAGCCCCTGCACGAAGTACAGCGTCCCGATCTTCTTGTGGTCGGTGCTGGTGAGCCACTCTGTGATCCAAGGGGCAAATCGGGCCCACTCGAAACCATCAGGATTGTTACGGTAGAAGACGTATAGCACGATGATGCTCAGAAGCACCGTGGAGATGATAATCAGAGTGGCGAGTACCTTGAACGGGTCTGCATCAGGGAGGACGTTCGGGCCGAAGCCTAGGACCGTCGTCTGCGCACGATCCCACTCGTCGCCGCTGGAACCGCTGTCACCCTCGTTCCCATTCACTGAGTTCGTGTGGAGGATGAACTCGACATCGACCCCACTGTCGGGTGCAATCCACTCAAGGTTCCATGAGCGCTGATCGTTGCCTTCGGTTGTATGGCTCGCTTCATTAGGACTCCAGAGCTGCGCTGATGAATCCAAGGTAGCCAACGTGCCACCGCTGGCCCACAGGTTGAATCCGCCTAGATTCGCATTCCCATCCGTACTTGGCCCACCAGTGAACGAGACTGTCACAGCATAGGTCTCCGAGGCGTTGTAGGTTTCGGGAAGCCCTGAGATTGATGCGGTTACAGAAGGACTGGCCTCGGTTCCGTGGCAGTTGCACCCTGCGTCCTTGACACCAGAGATTCCGGAGGGCAGGGATGTGACGGCGGGCACGACAATCATGGCCATGGCCAGCAGAGAAATCAGGACGAGCCTTCGTGAGACGGTTTTTCTCTCCATATCGAATCACTCCACGAGAATTTGTGCCGTCATGTAGGCGTGGTTATCTCCACAGTACTCGGCACACAGCATCAGGAATGAGGTGTCCTCGACAGCCGGCATCCACAGATAGGTGGTCTGGCCGGGGACCACATCCTCCATTATACCGAATCCGTGGTTCTTCACGGCGTGAGTGACATCGATGGAAACCATCGTCGCCAGATAGGTCTCACCCGTCTTGAGTACCAGCAGTGGCTTCAGTTCGCCTTCGACAGACGAGTAGCCCGTGGAGCAGATGTCATCAGAGAGGTCGTAGCAGTCGAACTCCCAGAACCACTGCTGTCCTGTGATGCCAATCTCCCAATAGCAATCGGACCGCACATAACCGTCGCCGTCGATGTAGTTGTCCGACGACTCGCCCGCTCCACACTCGCTGCCGTGGTACCCATCAGGACCGGTCTGGCTCCAAACCGCATCGAGCGGGGCCCACGAGATGTAAGTCAGCCAGACTATGAGTATGAAGGGCAGAACGGTCCAGGTGACCTCCAGTCTCAGGTTGTCGTATTCCTTGGGAAATACTCCCACTTCCAGGCCATCGACATTGGGGCTCTCGCCATCCTCTGAACGGTAGAAGTATGAATGGTGGTAGAGCCATCCGAAAGCGATGGCGCCGACGAATACCGACCACAGGATGTAGTCGTTCCAGATGGCATCGTATAGCGGGGTCACTCCAGCCATCGCTATCTCTCACCCACATGCGCACGAAACACCCTCATAAGTATCGCGGAATGAGCATCAGTAAGGCTTGCTATGGAGAGTCGAGAAACGACTTCAAAGCATGGCTCTCCATAGGAGCTTTGAGATGCCCTCGGATTGGCTAAGAGAAGCAGATGGTGGCTCCATCGTAGACATCTACGTTCAGGCTTCGGCGAATAAGACTGAGATAATTGGCATCGAGCCCTGGAGAGAGCGCCTCAAGATCACCGTAACCGCTAGACCACGCGATGGTCAGGCCAATCGAGAGGTATTGCAGGCACTGGCCGAATGGACGGGTGTGAGGGCGTCTGAGTTGAGCATAGTGAGTGGCCATTCCAGCCGCCGCAAGAGCGTGAGAATAGAGAGAATAAACCCGAGTCGAATCAACGCTCTTTTGGAGGACTGATAGTGTCAGAGCGAGAAGGGCTTCCAGATTGGGTAGGACAGAGGGCTCGTAAGGAGGGCCCGCCGGACCGCAAAATTCGCTTCCGAGCCGCTGCTGCAGCGATGGCACAGAGCATACTCAGGAACCGTTCCTCACTAGGTTCTCCGAACTGTCCGGTGCTGGTCGAGGGAATCAAGGACGAGAAGGCCCTCAGGGCACTCGGATTCTCCGGTGTGATAGAGAAAGTGAACAGGGGATGGGATCGCTCTAGGATGGTCGCCTATCTGCATGATACCTACGGGACTCGAAACATCGTCGATGGAGGCCCGCCCCTGATCCTTCTGATGGACTGGGACAGGACTGGTGGAAGGCTTCAGACCGGGTTCAGGGATAGGCTGATGGCGCTCGATATCCCTGTTGACGAAGCACTTCGACAAGTTCTACTCAAGGTGATGAAGCCTGAAGGTAGGACCGTCGAGTCCCTAACTCCTCACTCAAGTACGCTCACACCGATGATTGTCGAGATTCTCCGTGAAGTTGATTAAAAGCTACTCAGGCAGCACCGCAGAGCTCTCTTTGACCGTGTTCAAAACGAGGTGGGTGACCGAACGCTCCACGCCGTCGACTGACATCACGTTCTTTGAGAGGTCGTCGAGATCGCTGCGATCTCGTGCTCGGGCTATCACCATGGAGTCGAAATCCCCAGTCACGTCGTATACACCGTACACCCTGGAATCCTTCGCTATCTTCTCCTGAATCTCAATCAGACGACCCTTCTGTATGCGCAGACCGATGACGACGGTCAACTCCCATCCGGCCTTCTCAGGGTCCAGCATGACCGTGTAACCTCGGATGACACCCGACTCTTCTAAACGGCGCACTCGGTTACTCACCGTTCCCAACGAGACTCCAGCCTCTTCGGATATACTGCGCATCGACGCCCTAGCGTCACGTTGTAGCACAGAGAGTATGCGACGGTCCGTGTCATCCAACATGAGGTCCACCGGGAGTTGCGAATTTCTCGAACCGGCTATTGAACATATGCCAGTGCCTCGGCACACTCCCTGTTCGTTCGTTCATCATTAGCAAATTATTCGTTATTATTCTGATCAATCGTCAAGCCCCGCTGCAGAGTGAGCAGCAAACGCTCGGCACTACCAAGCATCAGGCTGATTCTCGCACCGACCCATATAGGGACACAGTCACCGTTCTGCGAGTCGATAAGAATCCGGCCACCCCTCACCCCTTCGAGTCCGTGGCCTTCCTCAATCAAGGCATCTCCTTCCTCAAGCAGACTGTCGATGAGCCCGCCATCGACTTTGCAGGATGCGCCGGGTAGATGCGGGCCCAGAACCCGGGCCGCACCTGCTACCACTCGTTCCACCTCACCGGCGCGGAGTTGAGCGGCGCTGAGTCCAAGATGCATCACTTTGAGCGGCCGCCAGCGGTCTCCGGGAATCCTCGTCCTGCCGCCCCTGCGGCTGCGTTCCGACTCCCAGACCACTCTTGCCTCGGGCGTCGAAAGCAGTAGGCGTTTGCCCCGTAGCCACAGGTCGTCCGGTAGAGCACCCCAAGCTGACTCGATCGAGGAGGCCATGGATTCAGAGAGTGGTTGGGGGGAGTTCTCAGCATCGGCCTTGATATCCTCGGGGCTGAGGATCGAATGGACCTTAGGAGTAGGGCGTTGAGGAGCATCCGCAGACTTCTCAAGCACAGCAAGGAAGAAGCCACCACCATCGATGCTATCGTTCCAGACCCTCAAGCAGCGAGTGAGCTGCTCGGCGATTTCGGACTCTTTTGGAGGCAGCATAGACTCGGAAAAATCTTCGTCAGAAGGCTCTCCGTCGTCGTTCAGGTTAGGCCAGTCTGCGCGCCCTTCTTCTCCCGGGACGCCCACAAGGAGTGGTGAGACAGGAAGCAGGCTCATCGCATCATTAGAGCGTAAAACCTCAGCGACGACGGCCTCATCCTCGACCGGGTCGAGCGAGCAGGTCGAGTAGACCACTCGACCTCCAGGCTTGACCAGAGCTGAGGCCTTGGCCAGGAGGTCGAGTTGCAAGTCATGCAACGACCGTCCTCCTGAAGGCAACCACTTGCCCCAGACATCCGGATTCTTCCTAGTAGTACCCGAGCCGGTGCAGGGTGCATCGACTAGAATCCTGTCGAATCCGGACTCGGGAACGCGTGGAATGTGACGGCCGTCGTGGTGAACCACTGCCACAGTCCTTGAGCCGTGCCTCTGGACGTTGGTCACCAGCATGTTGACTCTAGAGTTCACGACTTCGTTGGCGAGAATGAGTCCACGCTCCCCCATATGCTCGGCAATCTGAGTGGTTTTGGAACCGGGAGAGGCGCACATGTCGAGCACGACGTCACCCTGCTTGACCCCAAGCGCCAGCACTGGCAGCATTGAGGACGCCTCCTGACGGGTCAGTCGCCCGGTCTCGTGCAGCGCTTTGAGAATCTCCTTGACGTCACCTTGGGCAGAGCCTCGATCAAACGGCAGTGCCCATGCGCTGCCGGGCCCGCTGAACCAAGCGATGCGCTGCGAGCCTATACCTTTGAGCCAGCCCTCAGTCCAGTCACTATCGTCTCTGAGTGGATTGACCCTCACCGTCTCCGGCAACCTGTCGAAGGAACCGTTCAGCCAACCCCTCGCATCCTTCCTCCAGTGGGAGACCGCACGCAGCAGGACGCTGTTCTGAGCCATCAGACTCCAAGGAGCGTCGCTCTGGCCCACGACCTGCGGGTGAAAGCGACAGCAATCAACTGCGCGATTCTTTCCTCCGGCGGAGCACCACCCACTCTGTATTGCGGATGTGAGAGTCAGCAGCACCGTAAACGGTTAAACCCTCAGCGAAACACTCGACTCCTGCGGTGAGAGCCGCGTGGGATGCACATGACAGGATTGCGTAGGAGAATAGCCAGTAGATCAGAGAAACCAACAAAGACAGATTTGAACGGGGCGACCAGGAAACTGGTCGAATTGGTCGAACGAGCCAGAGCGGTGGGGAGGGAGCAGGGCCCCCTAGTACCGGTCGAGGCTCTGGTGACTATCGAGCGAGACAGTTGGATATGGCAGATTGTCGACCGTGAGGTCCTTGACACTCTCAGTCACAGATTGGTGTTCGAGTCCAACAACGGCAAGCGCAGGGAGATTCTGATGACCACTTCGATAGATACTGCGATGAGCGCCGCCTCGAAAATAGTGGAATTAGACGGCGGCTGCGTCCTCATCGAGACACTGGACCCCTGATCGACCCCTGTGGGGTCGCATCCAGACACCTCGCGGAATTGAAATAGTGCAGGCAGGTGCGACGCCCGATGGCCAAGGAGAAGAAGGGCAGTGGGATCCAGCAGGCAGCTGGACTGATTCGTTACTTCGACGAGGAGTCAGAGGACGCCATACAGATATCCAAGGGCATGATATACGCAGCCTGCATTACCTTCTCAGTAAGCATCTACCTAGCGAATCACGGCGTCTGGTCGTGGATGTGGTCGACGCTAGGCCTGTGATTAATCCTTCTCGGAGAGATCCACAAACGGAACCTCGTCGAGAAGGTGCCCCGCTCCGACTTCATCCTGCTTCTCGGTACTGGTACGAGGGGACGCGCGCTGCGCGCTGGTCTCCGACGAGCGAACCTCAGTGTCCGGGTCGGCCTCGATGAGCGCGCTCGCAGCCCTTCCCAACGCACGCTCTACCGCGGGTGCATTACGGTCAGTGAGGGCCGCACGCGCTTCGCCGATAGCCATCTCAGCAGCATCTAGTATGTCCGAGACTGCTGCATCTAATCCCCTGAGCCTCCTGAGTGAGTCCTCAAGCTGGTTGACCTCCTCGCTCATGTCTTCACTGGCGCGCGTGATGAGATTCTTCCATGCACTCCTATGTCGAGCAGCCTCGCATCCGGTGACCTTCTCGAACTGACGCAACCGACTCGGCTCCCACGGGTTTCTTCCCAGTGAGGCGACGAGGTCGTGCACACACCTCGCACGAAGGCCCAACGGACCGGATAACTCAATCCGGTTCAGGAAGCAGTTGGGCAGCAGTCCGAAGCCCCAGTATGGGCTGCTCGAAATCCTCATTTGCAGTTCGTTGGCGCGAGAACTGAGCGACCAGATTTGCTCGTCAAAACCGGGCTGCTCAGCAAATCTCGGAGGATCGTGCGGACCGAGCGCCCTGAGTGCAGCCTGCGCGATGTCACCGAGGTACACTTTGCCTCCAGAGTTCGGCCAGCCCTCAGGGCGCAGGTATCCGTCCTCGTCGATGGCCATTTTCGGCTGCCCGTCGCGCACTTGTGCGTACAGCACGGTACGACTCGCGTCCGAGCCGACCAACTCCTCGTCCTCTGTACTCACAACCCCCTGTGTGTGTGAGGCGGGTTGAACGTTGCGCGCACGTGGGAACCGCTAAGTTCCTCCGAATCAAGCACTATGCGTGCCGCGCAGAAAGTATGGAAGGCTGCAGAAGACGGTCGAGTCTCCACCTTCAGACAATTGCAGCAGATGCAGGGCGGGCAAGCACTGCCCAATCCCCTCTCACCCAGGCTATGTCATCCCAGCAGAGCGTGAGTGGCAGGGTCCGGAGTCGGTAGATAAGAGAGGCAACAAGAAGAACCCGGCCAAGAAGTAGTCAGCGCAGTCTTTGATACGGGGCTTCGCCTACTGTAGGAAGTTCCTCGGGGGACTCAATGACCTCGGTCTCTGGAAGCTCCCGCTGGGCGCGGTGGTAGATTTCCCTTAGGGTCTGGTCGCCTATCTCAAGGTAGACTCGAGTGGTGGCGATACTGGCGTGACCGAGCAGGCGTTGAATCGTGACTAGGTCGGCACCACGCTCCAGCAGTCCGGTGGCAAAGGTGTGGCGCAGGGTGTGTGGACTCAATCGTGAGCGCGGAATTTCGGCCGCATCTGCCAACCTGTCGACTAGTTTCTGCACCGAGCGCGGATTCATCCTTCGTCCACGACTCGACAGCAGTAGGGAACGCAACTCATTCTCCCTGTCGCACATCTGAATCCGACTGTTCCGAATCGGGCCCCAAGCCTCGATGGCGTCGACGGTGGCCTTGGTGAACAGCACAGTTCGATCTTTCTCCCCCTTTCCTCCAATGACCAGCGCGGACATGTCTTCAGTGTCAACGTCGTCAATGTCGAGAGAGCACAGCTCCGAGACGCGCAGTCCAGTGTCGAGGAGTATGGTGACCACGGGCTGCGCGAGCGGATCCTCAGACCGAGTGGCCGCAGTGCGCACTCGACCGAGCTCGTTGCGTCCGAGGGTGCGAGGCAACGAGCGGCTACGATTCGGTCTCTGAATCCAATCGGGTACAGAGTGCCCGATCCACTGCAGGAGATGCGAGGCGGCTGCGATGCGGGCGTTGACGGTAGCAGGCTTCAGCCCTCCAATGCCGTTCAGCCAAGCATCCATTCTGCCTTTGTTGGGATCGACTCTTGTGTGGAAGTCTCGAACGCTAATTGTCTTCGCCTCCTCCCAGTCGAGTGAAGACTCCCTTGGCAGCGAAGTGGTGCTCAGGGTGCGTGCAGCGACGGTGTACGCCCTGACTGTGTGTTCACTCTTCTTCTCGGTCCGCAGTCTCTGCAACCAACAGTCGAACCAAGGCAGCTCAGAGAGGCTCTGGAGGCGCGAAGGGAGAGGCGTGTCGCCTTCAATAGTGAAATTCGCGAACCTCGCTCGCTCTCGCTCCACTAAGCCACCATTGGCCCAAGAATTAGCTACCCCTTTCCTCTGTTCAGTCAAATCTCTCGCCTCTAGGCCGCGAACGGCCGTGCATCCCTGTCCCTACGGACAGGTCCAAGTTATCGTAATCAGACTTGAATGCTTCTCTCTCCAAAGGGGTGAGAACCACCGTTTGACCGAGCCTTGGGAAATGCCGTCAGTCGTAGATCCCGGAAGCCTCGCTACTGGCCCCCGTCATCTCCGTACTGTTCGATGCCTCGGGGTCCTCGCGAGATTCCTCAAGCCTTCTGTTGAGTAGGCGGACCACCTCGGCGGCCACGAATCCCTTTCCTTTCACAGACTCGATGCCCTCGAGGCCGGGACTAGAGTTGACCTCTAGCACCAGCGGCCCACTGCGCGATTCTAGCATATCCACACCGGCCAGATCCAGACCTAGAGCCTCCGCAGCAGTGCACGCTATCTCGGCGTATCTGTCGGAGATTTCGACGGGCTCGACGCTACCCCCAAGGTGGAAGTTTGAGCGGAACTCGGAGCCATGCGCCTTGCGACGCATAGCAGCGACGACTTTTCCACCAACAACCAGAGCTCGAATGTCTTGCCCGTGCGATTCTCGAATGTACTCTTGTACCAAAGGACGCATACCGCGATCTAGCATTTGGTAGACAAGCTGCCGCGCCTGCTGTTCTGTGCGCGCAAGGAACACCGTCGAACCGTGAGTACCTTCATTGCTCTTGACCACACAAGGAGTACCTCCTACTTGGTTGACAGCGCGAATGGTATCCTCCCATGCACCGACATTGACAGTGGTGGGAACTGGGACTCCTGCCTCCATTAGAATCTGGCCTGCTCGAAGCTTATCGCGACTGGAGCGAATTCCCTCACCCTCATTGATTACGATGACCCCCATACTCTCGAAAAATTTCACTACGGGGACTCCACGATGGGTGTAACTAGCCCCAATTCTTGGGATTATAGCATCGCACTGAATAGGCCACCCATTGTAGTAAATCCTAACGCCCTTGTCATCAACAACTGGGCTGACCTTCCTGTAATCAACAAGTTTGACCGCCCAACCCTCCTTCTCAGCCTCCTCGATGAGCCGTTTTGTGCTATACAGCTCAGGCCCCAAGGTGAGAATGACCAGACGTGGGTCCATGTCCTGCGCCGACCGGCTGCACTTCTTGAGTCCTTGCATCGACCTCGTCGCACAGTCTCGCGAGTGCGCGTCCTGCAAGGCAGGACGCCGAAGGAGTTGAAAGCCACCCCATTGGACTGAGAGTGAGCAGAATGGCTTCTGAAGGTATTCCTGACCGCGACGCCCTGTCCGCGATGAAGGTCAGCGAGCTGCGCCAGTTGTGCAGCGACCACGGATTTCTAGTGTCGGGCAAGAAGCACGAGCTGGTGGACAGGCTGCTCGGCCTCGAGGCATCACCCGTTGAGACTCCAAAAGTCGTCACGGAGAGCAAATCCGAGGATATTGACGACGCCATCGACAAACTGATTGCCAGAATAAGCGGGGATGAGCTGGCCGAACCAGAACCAGAGCCCGAATCAGAACCAGAGCCTGACGAAGTGATTATTGAAGCGGAAATCGTCGAAGCCGAGATTGCAGAGCCTGAGGAGCCAGAGCCCGAAGATGACCCGTGGTTCTCCGGAGTAATACCCAGCGAGGCGACTGATGAGGTATTCCTAGACGAGGCCGATGACGAGGAACCCTCGATGATCATCACGCTACCTTCGGTCGATGGTCTGAAGGAAAACTGGCAGGCGATTTCAGCAATCGGTGTGGTGATCCTGATGGTCGGCGCCATCGCATTCTACCTAGTGCAGCAGGACCCAGCCTTCACGGCTCGACCCCTACGCTACGGCGACCACATGGACTTCACCGTCACTGAGACCACGATAGAAATCACCGGAGACGAGATGATTGGAATTCTGAGGGACATCACCACGCCAACCCTAGACGAGGTCTGCGACGAGCTCCGAGCGACCGTCAGTGGCGGGATAGGCTCGATATCGATTCGCAATGGAGGCATAGGCGACATCTCCCATCCTCTGGACGCCGAACTCATCGGTGCGGTGAACGCTCATGACGCCCACGGCAGGGAGCATCTGACCGCAGAGCAGACGGTGACACACAACCTCGCAATCGACCTACAGGGAAAGGTCAGGGACGAAGGGACATGCACCAACACTGGCTGGATAAAGGAGGACAATTCTCTTATTTCAGAATCTAAGTCATGGAGAGATATTACCAGCAAGTCTACCATTCGGACTGATACCGACCTCAGCTTCACCGATCCGGACAACGTCCGAACGGATGCTAGGGCAGTTGCGTTCGGCTCCAACGGTCTCGGCTCTCTGGGGACTCTCTCACCGCTGCTAATTTTCCCCCTGACTCCAATCGAACTGCACGAATTTTTCGGTGACACGCCCCTCACTGAAGGCCTCTCCTCGGTGAAGGCCTCGGGTCTAATGGACTGGACCTGGACTGTGCAGGGGGAAATCAACACCGCTATGCATGGCCTCGTCACTCATGTGAGTATCTCAGAGGAAGGGCTCGCTGGGTGTGTGGGGCACGTCAACATCGACATTCATGTAAAGCGCGGAAACCCGTGGCCAGTAAAGCAGACGGTAGACATCTTGCTCGACAAGGAAGGCGGCGAGGACTGTAGCCTCGAGGGGCTGATTTCAGACTACTTGCTCGACCTTCCCGACGGAACACTCGTGGTGAACGCGGTGATAACCGAGACTTCGAGTAACTTCGGCTTGACTCCTGTGCACTGGGATAAAGCCTACGCCGGCAGCCCCGGCAGTGGGGAGGACATACCCAACAGCCAGCAGCACTGGGAGGAGGCGATGCCGGACGAATCAAGCCTCAGGGAGTTCAACTTAGAGACCGCAGTTGACTGCCTGATGACCAACCACTCCTCAAGCGACGCGGCCGAGGCGCTGGAATCTGCTGGTTACATCTGGCAGGCGACGTACTCGGCCAATGAGTGGAACATGTCATGGGTTGATGACGACGAAAACGCCGGCTGGGTCGTACTGCGGGTCAAGGATTCGGGTTGCATTCTGGCCGAGCAGCGGGAATACGACGAGGGCACCGTGTCCTGGGATCGAAATGAGATTCCCGAGACCCTCACACTGGGTCTGATGGAGGAGCGCGTACTGGACCCGTTAAGATACCCCGAGCTCAACCAGTTCATCGGTGACGGGTCCGGCTGGGAACCCTCAGTCAGTTACGGCTACCTACTAGCTACCACATCAGTCGATGTACTGTCACTGGACATGGTCACAGCAGCAGGAATGCGCTCGTGGGAGGACTCTGGGCGAGACAACACGGTGGGTTTTGCAATCGATGCGGAGACTGGCAGAATGGTCGGCTGGTACCACACCTCGCTTCCCTCCAACTAGCGCCAAACTGACCTACCTTCTCATTCACTTAGCGGCATGTTCAACAACACTCCGAGCGCCAGAGGCGCTCGTATGAACGCTGAAGATGATGGCGATAACCTGCCCGAGGTGCAGAAGGCGCCACTCGTAATCGACGTCGAGTTCACCGAGGTCGAAGAGGAGACCACAGCGCCGATGTTGGATGCGGTAGACGAGATTAGCACGGCTCGCGCTCGACCCCCTCTCGATCTCCCACCCGGATTACCGACTCCGGAAGGCAAGGCCAGAGTAGTCACCGTGATCAACCAGAAGGGAGGGGTTGGCAAGACGACCACCGTGATTAATATCGCAGCCCAGTTGGCGCTGCGCGGGCACAAGGTACTGGTGGTCGATGCAGATTCACAGGGTAACTGTGCCACGGGTTTAGGCGTCGACAAGAGCAAGGTGCGCGCGACTACCAGAGACCTCATCCTGAACCCGGAGACCGCGGTCAACGCTAGGCACGCCACAGCGGTGGACGGACTGCACATGGTGGTTGGTGACAGGAATCTGATAGGGCTCGAGCAAGAAATGCTTAGGCAGTTGGGTCGAGAACACAGGCTCACTGAAGCCCTAGAACCGCTTCTACAGCACTACGATATCGTACTCATCGACACCCCGCCCTCGCTAGGTATTGTCTCCGTCAATGCACTGGTAGCCAGTGATGGCATCCTCATCCCGGTCCAGACCGAGTACTTCGCCCTTGAGGGACTGGCCATGCTTGCTGGCACCATCAGGGAGGTCAGGGGACTTCTCAATCCCAAACTAGGAGTTGATGGCGTGATGCTTACAATGCACGCGCCTACGCTACTCAACCAACAGGTCGCGAGCGAGGTCAGAGAGGCCTTCCCAGAGCTCATCGTCGAGCCAGCAATCCGGCGCAACATCAGGCTCGCCGAGGCGCCCAGTCACGGCATCCCGATACACCTGCATGACCCCACTAGTGCAGGGGGCCAAGACTACCAGGCGATAGCAACTGTTCTAGAGCGTCGCTGGGGCCTCGTGTAGGATGTCGGAGCACGAACTCTCCTCCGACTCGCCCAGAGCTGCTGTTTTTTGGATGATATTCGGTAGCCTCTGCTTCGGTACGATGAACGCTTTAGTCAAGTGGACCAGCGTACACGCAGACGTCTGGATGATTATTCTAGTGCGCTCAGCGGTGATAGCCTTCGCAGTGGCCGCTTTTGCAGCCAGTCGTGGCATCAGCCTGAGAGTGAACAACCGGAAGACGATGTTCCTACGATGCGCTGTGGGCCTGACAGCGATGATTCTCTACTTCACCGCTCTAGGAAGGATTTCGATAGGCCAAGCAGTCACTCTGCAGTACACCGCTCCCCTATTCGTCGCCCTGCTCTCTGGCAAGGTGCTGGCTGAGAGAGTATCCGCGGGTGTTGCTTTCCTAGTCATCACCGCTTTCGCAGGAATCATCCTAATTGTCTCGCCCGAACTGGGCACAGTGGAGCCTGACGCGTTGCTGGCTCTGGGCTCAGGATTCTTCGCTGCATTCGCATACATGTACGTGCGCGAGTTGCGCACTACCGATTCCCCCACTTCAGTGGTGTTCTGGTTTGCAGCAGCTTCTGTAGCAGGCAGTGTGGTGCAGGCAGCGCCCGACCTGTTCTCACTGGACACCAAAACCCTAGCAGCCCTTGTTGGGATTGGGATTGGCGCAGGAGGGGGACAGGTCGGCATCACAATGGCCTATCAGAAGGCCAATGCTGCATGGGTGAGCGCGTTTTCTTACCTCACTGTGATTGTCGCCACATTCTACGGTTTCACCGTCTTCGGAGAGACTCTCAGTACCGCAGATTGGATAGGTGGCCTGCTGATTGTCGGCTCGGGCGTCGCTTTGGTGTTCATGGTGCCATCTGCTGAAGAGAAGACTAGTCAGCACTAGCTACGCTGGCGCAAAGCCTCTGCAGATACTATCGCCATTGGGGCCTGTAGATTGTACGAGGGGACGAAACCTGCCATTGGCACCCTGATTATGGAGTCCGAGGCATTCAGTATGGAGTCGGAGATCCCATCGTGCTCTCCCCCAACAATCAGTAGCACATTCCCAGTCAAATCTTCGTCCCACGGAGCTGTATCACCACTGTCCTCAACCGCGACTATCCTGAATCCTGCTTCACGCGCCTGTGCGACTAGATCATCTCCATCAACCCAGTGTACTGGTATGAATCGGTGCGCCTTCATTGAGGCACGTACAGCAGCCTTGCGCTCGTCATGGTTGAGATCACAGTCCACGAACACGGCATCTGCCCCGCTCACCTCTGCTGTGCGAATCGTGAAGCCGATGTTTACTGGATAGCGTGCTCCAGCAAGCAACCATGCTAGTCCACCTTTGGAAAGTACCTGCTCGACGTTTGCATTCGGATCTCTTCCTACTAGGGCCAAGATACCCGGAGGCTCCTCACCTTCATTGCTCCTAGCCATCCTCCACAGGTCAGTTTTCGAGCCCTCTCGGACAGAGATTCCCCTACTCTTAGCCAACTCTCGCAGTCTTGCAACTTCCTCGTCCTCAGAGTCGCGCAGAACCAGCAGGAGGGCGACATCCTCAGAATCTAGTGCTACAGCCACCTCTTCGACGCCGCACCGCTGCATGGGCCGAACTATGGTTGGTGATTAATCGGCTTTGGGATGTTCCCAAGTATTTCTTGAGATATTTTCCTCTCGCTTGATTCCTTGACTAACTTGTCTCCGAATGTTTTTGAGCAACCCATATTTTGTCAAAATATGGAGCCCAGCGGCTGGCTAACTTTCGATCTGGATGCTATTTCTGAATCGCTACACATCTCTGTAGAAGACACTCGGAAGTACTTCACCGATGGCCGCAGAGTATCCTTTCTTATCGAGCGCCGAGCAGTCGAATCAATGCCGGGTTCAAAATTAGCTCCAAGTGAAGGATCAGGTTTTGATTTGATTGATGTGGATGGAGGAAAATGGGAAGTTAGAAGCCTCACCAAAGGAGGCATCTACTTTTGTCCTTCATACATGGTAGGTTCCGGGCGTAAGTTCGATGAATTGGGATTCCTAGACAAACTCGATGATGTGGAAGGATACTTTGTCACTGACATCACACGCTTCCCAGAAATGCCATACTGGATTATTCGATATGAGACAGTGAAACAATGGTGGCATAGCGGCGATCTAGGCAAAATCAGCAAGATTCCAAGAACTAAATTTCTCAATTTAGTAAGTGATTTGTAACCTTCTCAAATAGGACAATACGGTTGGTATTGGTTCCTTTCGATAGATTGTCAACACCCCATGCATTCGAAGTCTTGGTGAACTCCTGATCGTTAATCATGATGATTACTGGCTCTAGTCCGGCTGCTACCCCCGCCTCAAGGACTAATTCTTCCAGAAGTAACTTTTCTCTCTTGTAGGTAACTTCTCCAACTTCGAAGGCGAGGTAACCGCCTGGCTTTAGAATCCGATTAAGATCACACATTACTTCGGTCATCTTTGCTTTCCAATCTTCAGGCTTTTTCAATTCGGTAATTTCAACAGCCGACGCATCGATTCCCAAGAACCAACATCGCATCCAGTTGTCTCCCTGGTAGTCGACAACGTCTAGGAAAGGCGGCGAGGTCACGACGAGGGCCGCGGACGCGCTCGGAATACTCGAAGCATGGCCTGCATCCTCGGCCGTGAGAGAGGGCAACAGGTCGAGACCCACGTGCTCTAGGGGGGCGCCGTGCCAATCCTTGAGGAGACTTCGGGAGCGCTTGAGTATCCTCGGCTTGATCTCCTTGGACTCGGGGGTCTGATCTCTCTTCTCGTTTATCCTTGCCTGGGACTTTATCGATACTGCTTGGTTTGGAGGAAGGGAGTACACCGAGAAGAATCCCGGCGAGTGGCCTGTGAGCCTGTTAATCGCGACCATGCGAATCCATCTGTCGACATTGTCTAGGCTTCCGGAGGCCTCTCTCCTGAGGAAGTACTCCTTGAGGGAGATTATCTGCCCGAGGGTCTCCGGGTGGAAGAAGACCTCGAGCTCGGGGTAAGATTCCTCGGCCTTGGAAAGATCGATTGATTCCAATCTACTCTCGATATCTTCCAGAGTTGGAGGATTGATTCTAGGCTCAAGCAGCGCAGTGCTGAGGGGATTGATGTCGTTGCCCAGAGCCTTCCTTCCCTGGATGAAGGCCTCCAGAAGGGTAGTTCCTCTGCCCATGAAAGGATCGTAGACACCGTCTCCCAAGTCTGTTAGTCTAGAGATGAAGAATGCTGGTAGTTGCGGTTTGAAGCAGGCCCTGTATGACACTTCATGCAAGCTGTGGCCCTGACGCTGAGCACTCGTCCAGTACTCGTTGATGGCCTTCCTAGTGACTCCTGAACAATCTCCAACTGTCCACTCGAAGTCCTCAAACAATGTTTCAGTGCCGAATTCTTTGAATTCTTCAACTTCTTTGATGAACTGCTTCCTATCCAATGCCACGTAACCGAATCACTGGGGGTATTCAGGGTTTATTGTACTATTGCAGACTTGCAATAACAATCTCTAGGCATAGTCGAATCGATTATTACTCAACAAATCTAGAGACTTCATCGATACTCTTGCGATCAAGATTGGGCACTCTGGCATCCTCAGCAGGATAGCCCACCGGCATCAGCAGCATCGCGTGCTCATGATAGGGTCGACCGAGAATATCTCTGAGGAAACCCATCGGCGAGGGAGTGTGGGTGAGAGTCGCTAGGCCCATGTTGTGGATAGCTGCTATGAACAAGCCCGCCGCGATTCCACAGGACTCCTGTGAGTAGTAAGTGGGGGACATATCGTCTTCCCCTCGCATCCTCTGGGACTGCCTGAACAGCACTACGATCCAGGGCGCATCGGTGATGTGATCCTTGACGTAGTCTGTACCTAGAGGGGTCAGGACTTCCTGCCAGGCCTCCGGCATCCGCTCCTCGTAGAACTTCTTCTCCTCAGCCTCTGCTGCATCCCTAATTTTCCGCTTCAGACCGGGATTTGAGATGGCGACAAATGTCCACGGCTGCAGGTGAGCTCCCGAGGGGGCAGTACCCGCCGTCTTCACTGCCAGTTCGATGAGCTCGCGCGGCACCTCTCGGTCCGAGAAGTGGCGTGTTGTTCGCCTCTGGCCCATCTGCTCATAGAACGCATGCGCACGTGAGAGCATCTTGTCGGTAGGTAACTCTTCGAACTCGAGGCGGATGAAGCCAGGCTCCTCGTCACCCTCGCCCATGCCCGCGCTCAGTCGCGTCGTGCCATCAAGGCTGCCATCGCTATGGCTCCTGCCGCAATGGGGGCTGCGAAGCCCGGCAGACCCTCATCTTCCTCTTGGCAGTCGGTCGAGGAGCCGCCCCAGGTCATGTTGTCCCACCAGCAGTCCGACCAGACCTTCCAGCCGAATCCAGTATCTGGGACCGAAGCTTCGGAGCCGTCTTCGCTATGCCTGACGAACTTCCAATTGATGTAGGTCGCAGTATCATTGACATCCACCGTGGCGGAATAGGTCAGTCCGTCCTCGGAGCCCATGTCATTTGTTTCGGGCGGGTAGCATACACCTGAGTTGATGCAGATCTGAGTAATCCACTGCATGGATGTGACATTGGTGCCTTCTTCGAGGGTCAGGGACATGTCGAACTGGCCATTTTCATAGATGACATCGGCGTACTGCGAGGACGCTATGCCAGTGCCATCGAAAACTGTCGACTCATTGACTCCGCTCTCCCCTGCAGCACTAAATGACAGTGCTAACATCGAGACTAGGAGCACTGCCACGAGTCTTCGCATGCACCAGCGTCGCACTCATGGCAAATGAATGCTAATGCCTCAAGTTTCGAGCCCCCACAGCTCGTCGCCCACCCAATGCAGGGTCTGGATGGCCTTGCCCTTGGTCATAGAGACCATCTCGCTACCACTGACCAACGCTTGGCCAATCGCCAGCGGCTTGCCGTGCTCCTGGTCGCGCACCCATACCATGTCACCAGCCTCCAGCGAAAGGTCTGCGAGGTGTATGCCGGCTCCCATACAGTCGGCACCGTTCATCAGGAATGGTATGGCGCCGTGATCGACTGCCGCCCAGCTACGCTCAGGCTGCCAAGCCACAATTCCGCGTAGCGTAGGGAACCAGACCATACCCTCACCACTGTCTAGATGAATGCCGACAGGCACCCTGTCAACCAGTATCAAATCCCGACCCTCAAAGTGACCCCTTTCGAGAAAGCTCTCGGTGAGGTCCAACTCCAATCCGACCGACTCTGTGAGCATGTGGATGTCGTCGCGCAGGTGCTTGTATCTGACCGGTGTGCGCCGACGCAGCCTCTTCTCGCTCACGCCTAGCCGTGCTCGCTGCCCGAGAAGAACATACGCATCCACAGGCGACGAACACGTTGAAGACGCACCCCGCAGGCGTCGGGCCGATGCTGGCGGTATGTCTCGACCTAGAGGGCGTCCTGATGCCAGAGGTATGGGTCGACGTAGCAGAGCGCACCGGAATACCCGAGCTGCGCAGGACTACCCGCGACGA